>ERZ887942.556-NODE-556-length-30144-cov-20.943966_pt1 | contig 30144 bp, 23 predicted proteins | sample MGYA00521099_ERZ887942 | MGnify/ENA primary metagenome ERZ887942 (study PRJEB32303, sample SAMEA104408605) | aquatic metagenome | biome: Brackish water; feature: Pelagic; material: water | place: Baltic Sea | collected 2014-06-07T06:48:00 | depth 16,251 m ...
GAGACCGGAGCGAGCAAGGTGGCAAATCGTAATTTCATCGTCATTTTCTTGGTTTAATAAATCTCCTATTTGTCCTCTTGAATCAAGAGGAGAGTCCGGAATGGTGAAGACAGCACTCCGCGGGGCCGGAATGGCTCCGATATGGTCGGACATCTGCCTGACTCCGAACCTTGTTGTGATTCATCTCCTTCGAGGCCCACAATTTCACCTGACATTGAAATCCATCGATGTTAGATCGGACCTTCAATTTTCCAATAACACAATTTATGAAATCCAAACCCAACCCACCTCTTCTCTTCCCCTGCCTCCTTTTCACCCTGGGTGTCTGCACTGCTCATGCCGACATTCTCCTTACTGAGGATTTTTCTGACAACGACGGAGGCTTCACCGAAACATCGGATGGAGCCGACCCGACGCCGTTCATATATAGTGGGGGCACCGGCACCTGGACTCTGGAAGGCGATGACTCCGGACCCTCCACCAGCTTCCTCACCAGCTCCAGCATTACGATTACCGGAACCGAGGAAATTCAGATCACCTTCGATCACCGCTACAGCATCGAGCCCGACTGGGATGGGTGTGGCCTCTTTGTTTCCATCAATGGAGGCACCTTCACCCGGGTGGAGGAGGACGCATTCGCTTCCAACGGCTATCGGGATTTTCCGCTGATTGGGAACCACGTGCTGAACGGACTCCAGGCCTTCAACGGGAACTCTCCCGGTTACGCCGACACGGCATTCATCACCAGCGTTGCCCGCATTCCCGGGGTTAATGTGAACGATACCGTTCAGGTCCAGTTTGTGGGAGCTTTTGACGAAGGAGCTCGCGGCCTCTTTCTCCCCAATTGGGAAATTGACAGCGTGACTGTCGAAACCCTGAGTGATGAGGACGGAGACGGGATGCCCGACAGCTTCGAAGATGCCAACGGCTTGAACCGGACGATCAACGATGCCGGAGATGACGAGGATTCGGACCTTCTTTCGAATCTCGACGAGTACCTCCGGGGCACCGATCCCCGGGATTCGGACTCGGATGACGATGATTACAACGATAACGTGGAAACCAACACCGGAACTTTCGTCAGTCTGAGTGACACCGGATCCGATCCCAACAATCCCGACAGCGATGGTGACTTGTTGCCGGATGGAGTGGAGACTGGAAGCGGGGTATTCACGGACGCTGCGGACACCGGAACGGATCCCAATGCCGCCGACAGCGATGGCGATGGGATTGAGGATGGAAAAGAGGTGGCCGACAACACCGACCCGAACGACCTCAATGATCCTCCGACTCCCGTGGGTCTCTTTATCGACTTTAACTCCACCACCCAGGATGGCGGACCTCACCCCGTAGGTGGAATTTACCGGAACTATGACGCCGGCCACGAGGTGGCTGCAGACTTCGACACCAAAAGCTACCCTGCCTTTGGAGCCTCCGTCACCCTGACGCCGACCTGGCCCGACTCGACCGACAACCGGGTTCAGCAGATGATCGACCGTGGGAGTGGGAATGACGCCAACTGGACCGGAACCAACCTCGATCTCATTACCGACTTCCTGGGCATCGACGCCCGCACCGGCAACGGAGGAAATGGAAATTACGATGGCGTCACCGGAACCGCCACCACCATGGATCTGACTTTGGGCAACCTTCCGGGCGGCCGGTATGAGTGGACTTCCTTCCACCACGACACCGAGAATGTGCACACGCCTTTCCTCATGGACGTTTCCACCGATGGAGGCATTTCCTTCGAACGGGTTGGCGAATTCAAGATGTCCTCCAGCAGCGGAGGAGGCAACCCCGCCAACCCCGACCTGGAAGTGGGCCCGGATCCAGCATCCCTCACTTCGACGGTCGTCACGGAATTCAGCACGGATGGCAGCAGCGATGTCGTGATCCGCTTCATCCCACTGGCCCGGACCGCGGTCCACAATCAGATCTTCGCGATCAATGGATTTGAACTGATTCAGACCTCTTCCATCTTCAATCCTTTCGCTGTCACCTCGATTGTGCGGGACCCTGCCACCGGCAATGTCGAACTCATCTGGAACTCCAAGGCGGGCCGGACTTATACCGTGCGTGTTTCCGACGACCTGAGCGGAGATTTCCTGACCTGGATCGACCTCGATGATGGAGTTGTCAGTGGGGGTGAGACCACGACCTTCACCGACTTCGGCCCGACCCCGGGTCGTCGCTTCTATGTGGTCGAGGAGAACACTGCTCCTTAGTCGGAGGAGCGGGCACCTTGCGGCCCTGGCCACAGGTGTTCCCATTCCTGGCGATTCATCACGTGATTTGCTGATTTCGGGAACATCTGCCCTGGCCTGAGTGAACGAGTCTGATCTTCTTGTCTCCTTTGTGATCCCGGGCTGGCGCTAAAAAGCAAGGCAGCGGCCCTCGGATCGTTAATCGCGGGGTGGTGGTGAGCAGATGGTTAAGAGATGAAAAGCGGTCATGATGAATAATCGTCTAATTTTCAAAATAAGTCTTCTCTTTCAGATCCGATCCTCATAAGCACGCTCTTGTAAAGAAAGTTAGATCAGCGGAAATCCTGAAAGGGCGTCTTCGCCCCTATTCTTATCTTTAAGGTCAAGCGAATCCATTTCGGACGTTTGACCAACCAAAAAACCAAGAAACTGAATCTAATTATGAAATCAACCTATCTTAGCTCTATCGCCCTCGCGATCGCTGGAACTGTTGCACCCTCTGCGTCTGCGGTTTCAATTCTGAACGAAACTTTCGAATCCTATGCGCTGGGCGACTCCACCCTTCAGGGAGGTTGGGTCGATTTCGGAGGAGCCCAACTTACCAATATCGTCGATACGATTGCCAATGGTGGAACCCAGTCGATCGAGTTCGCAACCAGTCCTGGTTATGGTTCTGATACCACGCTTGATCTGGCGGCACCGATCACCTCGGGTCAGCTGATTTTGTCGTTTGATCTTTTCCAGCCGACTGGTTTTGATGGCAACGCCCATATTTTCCTAAGCCGTGGGCCGACTCTCACCGGAACATTTGACGAAGGCATGCACCTCTTCGGTGACGGAACAGCCGGGACATTCTTTGACTCGGGTTCTCCGACGACCCCCCTCCTGATCGATCAGTGGGTCAACGTGTCGGTGAATATCGATCTCGATGCAGACACCGCGACTGCGAGTTACGGTGGGACCGAGATTTTCAATGGTGCCTGGAGTAATGGCGGAACGGCTCCAACGCAATTTCAGGGAATGAACATCTGGGCTGCTGAAGGCTTGAACGTGAGCACGTTTAACATCGACAACTTGAAGCTGGACACAGTGGACGCCATTCCGGAGCCAAGTGGTGTTGCTCTTCTCGGATTTGGTCTTGTCGGCATGGCTTTCCGCCGTCGCCGCGCCTAAGACTACGCAGCTTGAGTTCGCCTGAAGAGGGCGGACAGAATACAAAAAGCCACTTCGGGTTGGCACAGATTTGGCAGATTCGTCTGCCAAATTTTTTTGCGTAGCGATGTGAGCAGCCCGAAGGATGCCGGCTTCGGCAGGGGTTGGTCTGCCTCTCATATCGTAGGTGCGATTGATGGGGCATGATCCTGCCCGATTCCGGGACCTCCGGCCAATGGTGCGATGTGCTTCCGAGATCAAACCTCGTCCCGCGTGTCGTTTCTGTTAGCGTGGTGGAATGAAATTCCTGAAGTTACTCCTTCCCGCCGTTCTTTTAGTGGCGGTTTTCATCGCGAAGGCTGCCAACGATGGGCAGGCCGTCGTGCTCAATGCGAAGCGTGTCGCCCAAGCTCTCGAGGTTTTGGGCAATCCTCTTTCGAAAGAAGAAAGTGCAAGGCTCGCTGGGGGCGAGACCCATGAGGTGGAGTCGATCCTGGACCCCCGTTGTCTGGCGGTGGTCACGATCAATCCGGAGTCCCGGGTGAAGGCGGTGGCGGGGCAGGCCAAGCCGGTGCTTGTGGAAGCGGGCTGGAGCGTTTTCCTGGTCAAAGTGATCAACGAGGCCGGCGTGACCGCTCCCCTGCGGGTCGAAAGTGAACAAGCCATTCCTTTGGCGGGTTCAGCGCAATCGGACTTGGCCGATCGTTGGTTGGATCTCGCGATGTTTCGGGGGCGACCTCTTTCCCCGACTCTGAGTGGAGCGAGCGTTGATTATCGAATCATCCAGCTCTATTCACGCGATGCCGGAAGGCGTGCGGCCGTGCTCACCTTTGACGTGGGACAGGGAACCCAGGACCTCGGATTTCGAAGCGATTTGCTGGTCAATTTTGAGTGCCGTCCGGCCCGCGATTTAACCTTCAAGGTCCTTGATGAGAACGGGAAGCCCACCACGGCGGGTTTTGAGATCCGGGATGCACAGGGACGGGTCTATCCATCACAGGCAAAGAGGCTCGCTCCTGATTTTCATTTCCATCCACAGATTTATCGGGCGAACGGAGAGACGGTGAAACTTCCGGAGGGAGACTATCAGCTCCGGGTCAGCCGTGGACCGGAGTATCTCACGGGGCACCAAAAGTTTACGATGGAAAAGGAGCCTCGTGAGCTAAAGGTCGACTTGAACCGCTGGGTCGATCCGGCGTCACGGGGGTGGTGGAGCGGGGACCATCATATTCATGCCGCGGGTTGCGCCCACTACAACAAGCCGACCGAAGGGGTGCATGCGCCCGACATGATGCGGCACATACTCGGCGAGGATCTTAAGGTGGGAGCAAATCTCACCTGGGGCCCGTGTTTTGATTACCAGAAGCAATTTTTCACCGGGAGTGAGGACAAGGTTTCGAAGTATCCCTATCTCCTGCGCTATGACATCGAGGTGTCCGGTTTTGGTTCCCACCAAAGCGGCCATCTTTGCCTGCTCCAATTGAAAGACCAGATGTATCCGGGCGGGGATTCCACCGATCATTGGCCGACTCTTTGTCTCAACACTCTCAAGTGGGCCAAGAAACAGGGAGCGGTGGTGGGGCCCGCTCATTCGGGATGGGGATTGGCGACCCGGAGCAACGAGCTGCCGAACTACGAGATCCCTCCCTTTGATGGCATTGGTGCCAACGAGTATATCGTGGATGTGACTCACGAGGTCGAAGGGCCGAAAGGTGATCTTGTTCCGGCAGTCGATTTTCTATCCACTGTCGATACCCCGATGGTGTGGGAGTTGAATATTTGGTATCACACTCTGAACGTGGGATACCGGACCCGCATTAGCGGTGAGACTGATTTTCCCTGCATCTACGGGGAGCGGGTGGGCTTGGGCCGAAGCTATGTCAAAGTGGATGGGACTCTGACCTACAACAAGTGGTGTGAGGGAATCCGGGCTGGCCGGAACTACGTGGGGGACGGACGGAGCCACCTCATGGACTTTTCAGTCGGTGGTGTGGAGGTTGGAGTTGACGGAAGTGAGCTACGGCTGGCGAAAGCGGGTCAGGTGACTGCCCGGGTTGATTTTTCGGCATGGTTGGATGAAAAAATCAATCCCATCGTGCGCGGAAGGGGGCAGCATGAGAAACCCTACTGGCATCTTGAGCGCGCGCGTGTCGGGGCCTCGCGTATGGTTCCGGTTGAGTTGCTCGTCAATGGTCGGCCGGTGGCCAGGAAGGAAATCGCGGCCGATGGTGAGATTCGCGAAGTGAGCTTTGAGGTGTCGATTGAGCAGAGTAGCTGGGTCGCAATGAGAGTGCTGGGGAGTTCGCACACCAATCCGGTGTGGGTGCTTGTCGATGATCAACCGGTCCGGACATCGAAGCGAAGTGCGCAATGGTGCCTTGACTCGGTGGATCAATGTTGGAGTCAAAAGGAGCGATTTATCGCCAAGGGGGAATTGGAGGATGCAAAGGCGGCCTACGCGCACGCGAAAAAAGAATACGCCCGGCGGCTCTCGGAATCGCAAGGTGATTAAGTCACCAGTCCTCTATTCTTTAAGTGATTTAGCCTCAGGGCAATATCTCTCAAATTGTGATGGACGATCTCCTGGTATGACCTGCCACACGAAGTGTCGATGCCATGGTTGGGGTCATAGTCTCTGAGTGCTTGCAGAGCAGGATCAGCATGGTGGAAGACTTCGACGATGACATATTTTAGAGCGCCGGAAGTGGCGGCGGCCGAAAGCAAAGAGCTAATCCAATTGTCGTCTGAACTCACACAGCCTCTTGTCGTTGGGACCGAGGCGTGAAATATTTCGAATTGTCCATCATCGGCCAACTGATGAATTAATTTGGCATTTTCTTCACGAGTGAGATCACCATCCCCACAATGGGCCGCATCCACCAAGACCTTGAAAAAAGCGTGACCTACTTTTTTATTGAGCTCTGCCACAACACCTTGAATGGAAGGGATGCTTGTGAAGGTATTCATCTCGCCAGGACGAAGAAACTCGAGATGCCAGCTCTCGATTGAGGATTCGGCCATCTTTCCTTCCGCGAAGACCCGGCAGTGAAGTTTGATAATCTGCTGCTTTCTTTGTTCGAAATCTGCTTCATCAGCAGGTGGTGGGCTGGCCATCCATGCTTCAACAGACGTGGAGCCGATATGTTGAATGCCATGTCTTTTTGCCACTTCGACACCGTTGAGGAGGAGCTCGGTTGCAGCGTCTTCGTCTGCCGGGTTCATCGGGTCCGGCCCTCCAACCATGAGGATGAGCTGTGGCTCCACACCAATCTCTTGAATCCCATTGATCAGCTCTTGTGAATCATGATCACATATTCCGGGGAAATACATGATTTGAATGGCGTCTACGTGAACAGGACTGGATGCGCAGGTGTCAACAATCCCTTTGAGTAAAAGCAACTTTCCCATGTCGTCACGAGGAAGGTTGCCCTTCTCATCTGGAATGTGGGTATCCGCCAATATCAGGTGTGAGGGCACGAAGCCCAGCTTGATAGAGGTGTTGTTTTTTAAGGTTTGATTCACAGTTATTCAGGGTGTGGAAATTACGATTGGAAGACTGGAAAAAGTGTCCGAAGGGCATGACACCTGCTCTCCTTACCGGGCGTCGCGGACCTGCAACATCGTATCGAGGATGGTGTTCCAGGTTTGTTGCTCTTCGAGCAATTCGTTTGAGAACATGCAGCCGTCCCAACAAATGTGTTCGATCTTGCGGTCGGCGTGGTCTTTGAGCCATTCGGAGGAGCACTTGACGATGTCGAGTTTGCCGTTCGGATCGTCGGCGGGGCAGTGGCGACCGGTTTTGTCGTGGGCGCTGGTGCCGTGGACCGTGCCGTCGTTTTGGGCGACGTGGAAGTCGATGGTCCAGGGTCGGAGCTTGTCGACCATGGCGCGGTAGGCGGTCCAGAATTCTTCCCGGGTGTGTCCTTCTTTGACGAGGGCGTGCTCGGGGGCATTGTAGCCGAGGAGATAGAGATAGGTGTGGGCAAGGTCGGCCTGGAAGCCGACGGTTTCGGGGAGGCCGATGGCTTCGAGGAGGTCGAGGGTGTCTTTCCAGGAATGGATGCCGCCCCAGCAGATTTCGCCTTCCATGGCGAGGCGTTCACCATTGTCGGCTGCGACGGCGGCGGCGCGCTTGATGGTGTCGGCAGCGAGAGCGGTGTTGCCGGCGGGGTCCTTGGCCCAGTCTTCAACCCCTCCGGCGGTGTCGATGCGGATGGCTCCGTATTCGCGGACGCCGTGGGCGTTGAAGATTTTAGCGATGCGGCAGGCTTTTTCGACGGCGAGGACGAAGTTGTCGCGGTCGCTTTGCGAGCCGAAGGCGGAACCACCGACGGTGCCTTCCCAGATGGGGGCGACGAGGGTTCCGACTTTGAGATTTTTGGAGGCGATGAGGTCGGCGATCTTTTTCAAGTCGTCCTCGGAGGCGTCGGGGTCGGTGTGGGGGTGGAAGAGGAAGTAATCGACGCCATCGTATTTCTGTCCGTTGACTTCGGAGTTGGCGGTGAGTTCGAGCATGCGCTCGAGTGAGATGGGCGGGTGGTCGGTGCCTTCTTCTTTCCCGACGAGGCCGGGCCACATTGCGTTGTGAACTTTGAGAGAACTCATGATGTCGGACAAGTTAGAGGGTGTGGTTTTTGGGGCAAGGAGGGATTGGGAAGTGGGGTCTTTTTTTCCAAAACCGGCCTGGTTGATTTTGTGAATCTTCTTTGCTCGATCGATTTGAGTGCTTTTCGGAGCCGTCGCTGCTGTTGATTCGTAGGGATTCCCGTTCAACGTAGAACGAAGGGAATCGGGAGGGAGTATTTGTAATTGGTGGCTTGTCCGAGGCCGTTGCGGGCGGGCTTGAAGCGCCACTTGCGGATGGCAATGAGGGCGGCGTTGTCGAGGGAGGAGTGACCGCTGGATTTGGAGACCCGGACCGAGGTGACTCTGCCGGAGCTGCTAACGGTGAAGGAGAGGGTGACGGTGCCTTGATGGCCGGCGCGTTTTGCGGAGGCGGGGTATTTGGGTTTGGGTCGACTGATGATGGAGGGCTTGCTGGCGATTCGTTTGGCGGCGGCAGCGCGGGCGGCATCGGCGCGGCGTTTGGCGTCTTCCGCTTTCCTTTTGGCGGCAGTTGCTTTTTGGGCGGCGAGCTTTTGGCGGCGTTTTTCTTCGATGCGTTTTTTGGCGACGTCGCGCTGGCGATTCAGTTCCCGTTCACGAGCCTCTTTCACTTCGCGCTCTTTACGGAGAATGGCGGGGTCGATTTTTGGCTTTGGCGGGGGAGTGGGTTCGACTTTGGGAGGAGGAGGGGGCTCGACAGGCTCGGGTTCTTGCTCCGGCATGGGCTCTGGTTCCGGCATGGGCTCCGGTTCCGGAGGCGGGGGAGTGGGGGCCGGTTCGGGAGAAGGAGGGGTTGGTTCTTCGGCGGGCGCGGGTCCGGGCTCGATGAAGGTGAGGTCGACGAGGGCGGTTTTTTGAGGGGTGACTTCCGCGAAGGCGAAGGTGACTTTTCCCCACTTGAGGGCGCTCGCGTAAAGCGCCGCTGTGAGGAGAGCGACGGAGATCCAAACGAGGGGCTGGCTACTCCGTGAGTTCATTTTTTTTGTCGTATGCCAGCGACATGATGCCATTTTCCCGGGCGATTTCGATCACGGGAAGGAGGGTCCCGACTTGGGCCGCTTTGTCGGAGCGAATGACGAGGGCGTCGATGTCAGTGTGTTTGATGACATCGCGGAGTTTGTCTCCGAGTTGTTCTTTGGTGGTTTCCTCGCCTTCGAGGAGGATGGTGTTGTCGGCGGTGATGACGAGGGAGAGGTGGGGTTCATCGGGGTTTCCAGGGGCCGATTCCATGGGGCCGGCGGGGAGTTCGACCTGGCGGTCGGGCTTGATGAACTGGCTGCTCACCATTAGGAAGATGAGAAGTTGAAAGACGACGTCGATGAGCGGGGTCATATCGATTCCGGCGTCAATGCGGCGTTTTCGGGTGATGAGCATGGCTCAGTTTTGGGTCGAGGAAAAGAAGCGCTCGCGAAGATGCGAGGTGAGTTCGTTGAGGTCGTGAACGAGGGTATCGACACGGGCTTCGAAGATTCTGGCCATGGCCATGGCGGGAATGGCCACGAGGAGGCCGGCGACGGTGGTGAGGAGGCCGGTCCAGATGCCGTCGGCGAAGTCGGCCGGGGTGACGGTTTCGCCGAGTTTGGCGATTTTGGAAAAGGCGATGACCATCCCCCAGACGGTGCCGAGGAGGCCAATGAGGGGAGAGATGGCTGCGATGAGGGCGAGGATACGGAGGCCGCGTTCATGTTGCTGGATGACGCGGGAAGCTTCGCGTTCGGTGACATTAAGGGTGTGCTCGACACCGCCTTGAGCTTCATTCACGAAGACACTGCCGACCCTCATGAGGGGATTGGTGGAATATTTGAGTGGTGCCGCGCCCTGCAATCGCTGGATGGTGCGGGAAACGCGGTAACGGCGCATGGCGTAGTAGATGAGGCGTTCCAAAACGATCACGACCGTGATGATGGAAAGGATGAGAAGGGGCCACATGAAGCCGCCGCCTTTGTGAAAGAGATCCTGGAGAGAAAATTCCATGAGCGAGTGATGGAGGTTGGACCCGGATTCCTTCAAGCGGAAGTCCGAATATGCGGGGATGGAGCTTTGAATTTTCACAGTAATAATCCTTGATATTGAGACGCAGTCGCAATAGTAAGGTGTCGACATGAAGATCAAACAAGCCCTTCTCGGCTCAATTGCGGTTCTTGCGTCTGCCTCCGCACATGGCGTGACCCTTGAGGAGCTGGCCGCTCGACTCGAGAAGCTCGAAAACAAGGTCAACAAATACGAGGCCAAATATGGTCCCCTTGAGAGCAATCCGGCTTCCGCCCCGGGATCTCCAAATCTCATTCAGATGCCGACTCCGATTCCCCGGCCGGTGGTCACTCCGGCTCCGGCCAATGCGGACGACATTGATGCGGCTTATCTCACGCCTGCGATCGGCGGGGGAGGAAACTGGTTTGAACGCACCACCCTTGGAGGATATGGCGAGCTTCATTTGAACCAGGGAGACAAAGAGCAGATCGATTTTCATCGCTTCGTGCTTTTTGTGAATCACCGTTTCAGTGATCGCGTGAAATTTTTCTCGGAGCTTGAACTGGAGCACTCTCTTTCGGGTGACGGCAAGCCGGGGGAAGTGGAGTTGGAGCAAGCCTACATCGAGTTTTCCTTGGACAATGATTGGTCGATTCGGGCTGGTCAGTATCTTCTGCCGCTTGGGATTTTGAATGAAGTTCATGAGCCCGACACTTTTTACGGAGTCGAGCGAAATTCGGTTGAGGCAAACATCATTCCGACCACGTGGTGGGAAGGGGGAGTGATGGCGTCGAAAAATTATGACAACGGGTTTGGCTTCGACCTTGCGGTGCACTCCGCCCTGGCGGTGACGACGGATCCTGCCTCGGGCAATGCCTTCCGCATCCGCGGGGGGCGCCAGAAAGTGGCCGAAGCCAGTTCCGGCGATTACGCCGCCAGCTTCCGGGCCCGCTACACCGGGGTTCCGGGTCTCGCCCTGACGGCCTTTGCAAACTATCAAAACGACATCGCTCCCGACAACACGGAGGACAACTCAGCGCTCCTCCTTGGAGGTTCCGCGGTTTATCAAAATGGAGGTTTCGGACTCCGCGCCCTGATCGCCCATTGGGATATTGATGGAGATTCCTTCGCCGCCAATGACGCTGACAACCAGTGGGGTTACTTGATCGAGCCCTCGTATCGCTGGAGCTTCGGTGACCAATCGGTGGGGCTTTTTGGCCGATACAGCCACTACGAGTATGCCCGCGGACTCAACAATGCCCGGGGCGGAGAGTTTGATGAATATACCGTTGGAGTGAATTACTGGCCTGTCCCCACCGTAGTCCTGAAGGCTGATTACACCCGGATCGAACAAGCCGGCAAAGAGAATCATGAAACCTATAATTTCGGCATCGGATACAGCTTCTAGGGTGGTCCGGATTTTTTTTACAATAGCGCTCCTCCTTGTCGGGGGGAGTGCTTTTGCTGCTCCCAAGGTCCATCAAAAGCCCTCTGATTTTATCAAGTCCTCGCTTGGGGCGATTCCAACAACCCGGGCCATCACGCTCACTTCCGCGCAGCAGCGACAGGTTCGCGCAATTCTCGGGAAGAACTATAAGACCAAGGCCATTCGTTACTGGACGCGGAATGGCAAGACGGCCTTCATTCTGGAAGAGACCGGTAAAACGGAAGACATCACGACCGGACTGGTCGTCAAAAACGGCAAGATCGAAACGGTCAAAGTGCTCGTTTATCGCGAATCCCATGGCTGGGAGGTGGCGCGGACGGCCTTCACCAATCAGTTTAAGGGAACTTCTCTGAAATCGAACGGGCAGATTTCCAAATCACCGCGCAACATCGCGGGAGCGACTCTTTCGGTGCGGGCATTGACCAAACTCGCTCGTCTGGCATTGTTTCTTGATAGCCGGAAATGACTCAGCATTCACCGAAACGCCGCCGTCACGTTGCTCGAAAGTGGCATCGCTGGCTTGGGCTTGTCGCGGCTGTCCCGATCCTTTGGGTGGCGATCAGCGGGATCATGCTCAATCATGCGGAACGTCTGGGCCTGAACGAGCGGATGGTGACCAACGGGTGGATTTTGAAGCACTACAACCAGCTTCCCGAAGGCGAACCGCAGGCCTTGGTGGTGGGTGACCGACTCATCACGGGGTGGGGGAATGAACTCTTTCTCGATGAAGAGGCGATCCCGCTTCAAGGCGAACTTGTCGGGGCCGTGGCCTACAAAGGACAACTCCTGATCGCTACTCCCGATAAGATTGGGGTCTTTGACGGGGCCGATGAGCTGCTCCTTGAACTCGATGATTTGAGCCTTCCGGGAACACCGGTTCAGGCACTGGGGGTGATGGACGAAAAGCTTCATCTTAAGGTCGCCGATCAGATCTTCGTTCTGAGTGAGGATTTTTTCTCCGCAGAAAAGGTCGCGGCCCAGCTTGACGTGATTGAACCCCGAAAACTTCTGGCCGAAGAAAGGGACTCACTCACCAAGGCGATTCGCACTCGCCGGGGAATGCCTCTTTGGCGGGTCATCACCGATGCTCACTCGGGACGTCTTTTTGGTTGGCCCGGGTGGGTCGTGACCGACTTGTCTGCTGTTTCCCTGATTGTCCTCACTTTGTTGGGGCTGCGCCTTTTTCCCAAGCGGAAGTCATGAAACGACGTCGCTTTCTTCAGGCAGTATCTTCGGGGGCGGTTCTTTCATCTTGTCGGGGGCGTCTGGAAGAGCAGATCTGGCGCGGAATTGCCATGGGAATCGAAGTGACGGTGAAATACCATGGGGATGGAGATTTGGATTCGGCGATTCAGGCAGTGGCCGAAGCCGAAGAGGCACTCACGCTCTGGTCTTCGGATTCTTCCCTGAGCCGATTGAATCGGGAAGGGTTTCTCAACAATCCGCCCAAGCCGTTGCTCGAGTGCCTCCGGAAATCGTATGAGCTTTTTGAAGCAAGCGAAGGGGTTTTTGATCCCACGATTCATTCTTTTCTGACATGGGCGAAGGGAAGGTACGAATCGGGCCGTACTCCTGCCGGAGAGGAAATCACGGAGAGGCTTGAGCGGGTCAACTTTGGTTTGGTCGGGTTCTCGGAGTCAAAGATCATTCTCCCCGAGGGGATGTCACTCAGTCTCAATGCCATTGCCCAAGGCTACCTGACTGATGTCTTTGCGGAGAATTTTTCCGCTTCATCCGCCTTGGTCAACTTCGGCGAATACCGGGTGATTGGTCCCGATTCGTGGCCGGTTGAAATAGAGGGGAAGAGGCATGAACTCATCCGGGCTCTCGCGGTTTCGAGCGGTAGCGGACAACGATTGAGTGCGACCTCGGCGGCGAATCATCTCATGCACCCCAAAACCGGAGAGAGTCCTCCTCCGGGGAAAGTGGTTGCGGTCGAAGCAGACGAAGCCTGGCTTGCGGACGGTCTCTCAACGGTGGTTGCGATCGGCGGGGGAATCCCTGATCGGTATTCTTCCGCCAGGATCTTGTGACGTTTGCTTCTCCTGGTTTTCTTCAGCTCGTTGTCAATCTCCCTTCTGATCATGGCACGATAGGAGGCTTTCTTAAGAAAACTTCCTGGTGCAACGACCTTTCCTTCGCCCCCTTCTTTGGATTTCGTCGGAGTCATTTTTCCGGGCGAAATGCGGAGGGAGAAGCCTTTTAAGATTGCCTCATCTTCAACGAATTTGTATTGGGCTAGGCGATTCGTTTTATCGCCATGGAAGTCTTACTTGAGCGCCCTGTCCTTGTTCTCAACCGGTTGTGGCAGCCGGTTCATACCTGTTCGGTCAAACGCGCCCTCAAACTTCTCTGTCTCGGTCACGCCCAGGTGGTTCAGACCGAAGGGGAGGCTCGTTACCAAACCCACGATATTTGTTCCTGGGTTGAGTATTCCGGGGAAGAACGGCCTACGGCCGCTGCCGACCTGATTCATTCGGTCAAAGTAGCCCTTCGGGTGCCGAAAATCATCGTTTTGGCGATTTACGACCGCATTCCCCGCAAAGAGGTGAAATTTTCCCGGCAGAACGTTTTTCTTCGCGATAAACACACCTGTCAGTATTGCACTGAGATTTTTCCGGAGCACAAGCTCAACCTTGATCATGTCCTGCCACGGGACAAAGGAGGAAAAACGACCTGGAAGAATATCGTGACCTCATGCATTCCCTGTAATACCCGCAAGGCCAACCGGCTTCCCCGCGAAGTCGGGATGCGCTTGCTCGCCGAGCCCCGTGTCCCAAAATGGCGACCGCTTTTTGGCCTGCAAAAACAGGCAAGTGAACACGTCTGGCAGGAGTTCATCTCGCCGGACCGGAAGAAAGTCAGCATGGCTACGTAATCGCTGGTCACTTTTCTTAAGCTCTGTTAGCTTTTTGACGTGAACTTTCCGAACGAAGCTGGTGGGGTGATTCTGGGTCTCCAGGTCGTTCTCGGTTTCGTGGGTTTGTTGGTCATGGTGGAGCGCATGGTCTTTTTTCAACATGCCCGCAGCAAAGTCGCGGATCTCCTTCTTGGGGTGGCCAATCATGTCCGCAAGAAGGCCTACGCGGAAGCTCTCCACGAAGCTTCCCGCGCCCGCGGGCCCGAAGCCCGTGTGGTCCACTCGGTCCTCATGCGCCACAATCTCGACCGCACCAATCTTCGTGAGGTGGCCCAGGAGGCGGGCCAACTTGAGGTTCCCCGAATTGAGCGCAACATGCGGATTCTTTTGGGAGTTGCCATGCTGGCACCCATGCTGGGGATGTTTGGAACGATCGTCGGATTGATCGAAGTGTTCATGGAAGTCGGATCTTCCGACTCGAAGGTTGCGCAGGTGGCATTGGCCAACGGGATGTTTCAAAGCCTCGTCTCCACTGCGGTGGGGCTGGGTCTGGCAATTCCCGCTTATTTGGTGTATCTCTACCTCTATGGGAAAGCCCAACGGATGATTCATCGGCTTGAGCGGGCGGGGATCGAAGCGGTGAACATTGTCTGCGACAGCCGTGAACATGACCGCATCGTCTCTTTTCGTGAAGGTGTCGAGCAACAACAGGCCCATTCGAAATCAAATTCGAAGGGGAAATCGATAGCGGAGAACAAGGAGTCCTGATCCATGAAGCTGAGAATGTCACTCCCGGAGCGACCAGGGTGGATTTTTGTCATCCCGGGATTTGATTTTGTGGCGTTGTTGCTCGCGTTGGTCATGCTCACCGGGGTCGTTGCCCAGGAAAGTTTTGTGGAGATCAAGTTGCCTCCCTCCGAGTTTCGCGGAGTCCGCCTGGGCGATGAGAATCCTGTCGTGGTCCTGCTCAAAAGCACCTCAAAGGGACCGACCTACTATATTGGAGGGGCCAAGGTGGCGGAGGAAAATTTGGCAGGGGTCATCTTTGAGATGGCAGACAAACGAGGCACCAAAGCTGTCGCCATCAAGGTGGATCGGGACGCCTCCATGAGTGAGAGGCAGGTTCTCATCAACATCATCACGGGGCTGGAGGGAGGATTTCGAATCTTCGAGGGCCATCGTCGGGAGCTTCCTCCGAAAGACGGTTCCTAGATCATGTTTTGGCGCCATCGCAAAGTTCTCCGTGACCGTGCCGTCGGCATGGTTTTTGACTGGAGACGCGGTCATGGATCGGCACGCCGACTCCTGCTGGCCGCGGTGTTTTCGGCATCGTTTTGGGGCGCACTTTTGGCCTACGTGCAGATTCGCGAGCCCGAATCCGCTCCTCCGGCGGATGAACAGATCGATCTCACCCTTGTCGATCTCGACAAACAGCAAAATCGCTGGCTCGCCGAGCTCATCGATCGCGAAACGCTTTTTCACCAGCAGTGGGATGTCTCTGATTCCACCGCCATTGAGGGGGCGGTGGTGCGGATCCTTTCCCAAAACTCTCCGCGCACTTACAATCCGACTCTCCGTGAAATCACTCTTCCCGGTCCGGCACCGCACTTGCGAACTCTTCCCGGCTATGAGGCGGGAGTGCTTCCCTCCCCGTTTCCTGTTGAGTCCGTGGTGTTCGCCAGCGCCCCGGTCAACTGGTGGGTTGAGGTTTCCCCGGTCGATGGGCCGGATGGCCTCCAGCCCTTCGCGTTTGAATGGATGGACGCCCGGCCTATGAGCGAGGGAGAAATTTGGACCATTCTCCTTGCGGTGGATTGGCAGGGGCGGGTTGTGGTCTCCGAAGCATCTGAAAAGGCCGACGACCCCCGTACCGCTGGAATCCTGGAAGAGTGCCGGGCGTTGGCCTTCGAAGCCCTGCCTGAAAAAAGTCCCCTTCGATGGTGGAAGCTCGAAGCCATCGTAGTCAACCGCCCCCTTAAGGAATGATCGTTTCCCTGACCCAACTTCTCCTGGCCGTTGTTCTCCTGCCTTTTTTTTGGATTAGTGTGGATTGGCTCTTCGGCCGCCTTGGCGAACGTCGGGAAGCCCGCCGCCGCCGGAGAGTGATGCGTGAATGTCATCTCTGCGGAAAGCACTATCCCGAAGGGCGGGGCGTGAAAATTTCCACCTGCCCGGAGTGTTCCGCTCAAAACGTGCGGGGCGGGCACCGGAAACTAGGATGAAGTCTCCCGCACACCGGCCTTGCTTTTCAAAAGAGGACGGGCTAACCACAATGAAACTTTTCAAGCAGCAATGGAAAATCGACGCGTCGTAGTGACTGGGATCGGGGCCGTGAGCCCTTTGGGAAATGATGCCAAATCAACCTGGGAAAGCATGAAGGCAGGCCGAAGTGGCATTAGCCTCATCGAGTCCATGGATACTTCGGAATATTCCGTCAAGATTGGCGGAGAAGTTCGTGGTTTTGATCACACCCGGTATTTTTCCAATCCAAAGGACGCACGCCGCATGGACCGCTACGCGCATCTCTCGATTGCGGCAGCCCAGATGGCTCTGGCGGAATCGGGTCTTATTGAGGGGGAAGTCGACCGCGACCGGATCGGTGTGATGCTCGGCAGTGGAATCGGTGGCCTGGGCACTCTTGAGGCTAATCACACCGCCCTCCTGAAACGCAGTCCCAGCCGGGTCTCTCCTTTCACCATCCCCATGATGATCTCCAACATCGCAAGTGGGGTCTTTTCCATGGAGCATGGCTTCGGTGGCCCGAACATGGCGATCGTGACCGCGTGCGCCACAGCCAATCACAGCATTGGTGAAGCGTGGCGCATGATTAAATTTGGAGATGCCGATGCCTTCGTCGCCGGAGGGGCCGAGGCTGCCATTTTGCCAATGGGCCTCGCTGGTTTCGGTAACATGAGAGCGCTCAGCATCCGCAACGATGATCCCACCGCGGCCTCACGTCCCTTCGATTCCGGACGCGATGGTTTCGTGATGGGAGAAGGCGCCGGAGTGGTTGTGGTCGAGGAGATGGAATACGCCAAAAAACGTGGCGCGACCATTCTTGCCGAACTCACCGGTTACGGACTCAGTGCCGATGCGTATCACCTGACCTCACCTCATCCCGAGGGGCTGGGCGCCGCGCGCTGCATGGACATGGCGCTGAAGCATGCGGGGCGCAATCCCGAAGACGTGCAATATGTCAATGCGCACGGAACTTCGACTCCCCAGGGCGACATTTGCGAGACCAAGGCGATCAAGAAAACTTTCGGAAACTGGGCCAAAGAAGGCCTCGTCGTGAGTTCGACCAAGTCGATGACCGGTCACCTGCTTGGTGCCGCCGGCGGGGTGGAAATCCTGGCCTGCATCAATGCCATCCGCGACGGAGTGATTCCACCGACAATCAACCTGGAGAATCAGGACCCGGAGTGCGATCTCGACTACTGCGCCAACACCGCGCGCGAAGTGGAAATTACAGCAGCCCTCAGCAACTCCTTCGGCTTCGGCGGCCACAATGCTTCGTTGTTGGTGGAAAAGTATGAGTCCAAATTTGGCTAAGGTCAGAGTCCTGACAGAGCAACAGTAAGTCTCAAAATGCTCGATTTTTAAAAGGAGATATTGGCTTATCGGAATGTCCGCAAGCGCTTTGATCTTGAAACCCCTTGGCCTGATCATCCTTTGCTGCGATCGGTTTTTGTGGTGAACCTTCCTGACGAACTCCCGCCGGGTGATGATGAACTCCTGCATCGCGTCTGTGATGCCGCAGAAAAAGTTCTCCCCAACCTGCATCGATTTTAGTTTCACCTGTGACCCTGTTTCTCTGAGTCGTGTGCGAAATCTGGTTCGCATCGCCTCAGACATAAGCTGATACGATTTGGAGCAAGCGGTGAACGTCGGCTGACAAGAAGCTTGTATTTGAGTTCCCGAAGACCTTCTCTTCCCGCCAGATGCCTACTTCCCCGGAACAGACCATTATCGACCAACTTCTCCAGTCGGGCTGCGGGGATTTTGTTGTTTGTGGAGGAGCCCGGAATGCCGGGCTGGTTGCGCTGCTTGAAGCCGCAGAGGGCTTGCAGGTGTGGAAGCATTTTGAGGAACGGGGCGCTGCTTTCTTTGCGCTCGGACGGGCCAAGGATCATGGCAGGCCATGTGCGGTGGTGACGACGAGTGGAACAGCGGTGGCGGAGTGTCTCCCTGCCGTCATTGAGGCTCATTATACGTGTCTGCCGTTGATTGTGTTGTCGGCGGACCGACCGGAGGAATTCCGCGGATCAGGAGCGCCGCAAGTGATCGAGCAGGAGGGGATTTTTGGATCGTATGCCGCGACGAATCTCGAGGAATGGGACGGGCACGGTCCCCTTCATCTTAACGTTCCGCTGGAGGAAGCGAAGGTGGAGTTTGGTCCCTGGAAAGCGGAGGTTGAGGGGTTTCTCCCAAAGCGACTTTCGTTTGAAGTACGAAGTTTACGCGAATTTCTTGATGACGGGGTTTTTCGTGGAATCATTGCGATGGTGGGAGGTCTGGAGCCGGAGGACCGGGAGGAGGTCTTCTATTTTCTCAAGGATCTGGGAATTCCGGTGATCGCAGATGTGAACAGCGGGATTCGGGAGGCCTTGGGAGATCTCTTGGTTCCCGAGGGCGTCTTTACCGGAAATCTGCCGGGGCGTGTCTTGAGATTGGGTGAAGTCCCGGTGGGGCGCCTCTGGCGCGATTTGGAGGATCAGCCGAACACGGAGGTCCTTTCAATTTGTCGAAATGGCCTGCCCGGGTTGGCTCGCGAGTCAAAGGTGATTCGAGCCCAGGCGGGGCGGGTGATTCGTGGTCTTGGCCCTGCCGAAGCGATTGGAGATGTGCGGGATGACTTTTTGAAAGCCCGTCCTCTCTTTGGTCTGGTGGATGAAAAGTTGGAAGCGCTGCCCGACAGCGAGCCGGGCTTGGTGAATCTCCTTTCAGTCTACGCGACGACAGGGGAGAGCATTTTCATTGGGAACAGTCTCCCGATCCGGGAGTGGAACGATTTCGGTCAACGTGTCACTCCGTATGCCCGTGTCTTTGCCAACCGGGGAGCCAATGGAATCGATGGTCAGCTTTCGACCTGGCTTGGTGCGTCGGCTGAAACTCCTGATTCCTGGGGTGTTTTCGGTGATTTGACGACTCTTTACGATCTGGCTGCTCCGGCGATGCTTACCCAGGTTGAACAAAGCGGTCGCGTCCTGGTGGTGATCAACAATGGAGGCGGGAGGATCTTTGACAAACTCCCTCGTCTTTCCGGGCTCACCGGGAAGCAGCGCGCTGCGATTGTTCAGCCTCAGGAAGCCTGTCTCAAATCCTGGGCGGAAATGTGGGGTATGGATTATCTCAGGATTGAAAGCCGTGAGGGTTTCGATGATTTCGAGCCTGGCGAGAAGACTGTCGTCGTTGAAGTGATTCCGGATGATTCGCAATCCGCGGAGTTTTGATTTGAGCAGGGTCGGCTAAAAATGCGGGCTACTTTTTCCGTGCCAGATCTTCACAAACAACCCAGGCTCATGTCTCTCTATGATGATGCGTTGTTTCTATCTTTTTTCTTTGTGGTTCTGTCTTGCGGTGTCTGCCCGGGAGAATGAAGTCACCTGGCCGGCGGGAGATGATCTCGCCATTGATCTGCTCGCGACCCAACCACAGGTCGAACAACCCATTTTTTTAAACTTCGACCACCGCGGTCGCATGTGGGTGGCCCAGTTTCGCCAATACCCTTTTCCCGCCGGGGCGAAACTCATCGGTCGTGACCGCTTTTGGAGGAATGAATACGATCGCGTGATTCCTCCTCCCGGGGATCCCGAATACGTCCCCGGAAAGGACCGCATCACCATTCATGAGGACACCACTGGCGATGGCTTGTTTGACAAGATTTCGACCTTTCTGGATGGCCTCAATTTTTGCACCAGCTTTGCTCATGATCGTGATGGGCTTTGGGTTCTTCAGCCTCCCTACCTCCTCTTTTATGAAGACAAGGACCATGATGATCAACCCGATGGTCCGCCTCAAGTTCACCTTCGGGGATTTGGAATCGAGGACTCCCACTCACTCGCCAATTCACTTTGCCGGGGACCCGATGGCTGGCTCTACGGTGCCAATGGCTCCACCACTTCCCTGCGTATCACGGTAGAAGGGAAACCCGACCCTCCCGTCGTTCGTGAAGGCCAGCTTGTTTGGCGATATCATCCCCTTCGCAAAACCTTTGAGATCTTCGCGGAGGGTGGCGGGAACAACTTGAGTTGCGAATTCGATTCCGTTGGTCGACTTTACTCTGGAAGCAACACGGGAGACGTCGCCTTCTACTACCATCAGGGAGCCTACTATCAGAAGAATTTCGGCAAACACGGCGCCCTCTCGAACCCACACACCTATGGCTATCTCCCGGGCATCGCTCACCAAAAATACTCACGTGTCACCAATTCGGTGATCATTTACGAGGGTGGGGGACTTCCTTCCCGGTTTGATGGGGCCATGGTCTTTGCCAATCCCCTCACTTTGGGGATCGGCTCCTATCGCCCCACCCTGGATGGCCTCAATTTCAAAGTCACTCCCAACGGGATCGTCGACGTCCGAAAAAATGACCCTTGGTTTTGTCCTGTCTATGTTGATTCCGGACCTGATGGAGCCCTTTATGTCTGTGATTGGTATGACCGGCAGTGCAATCACTATCGAAATTCGGAAGGGAAAATCAGCGTCAACGATGGACGCCTTTTCCGCATCCGCGATCGCCGGAGCTCACCTCAAAAATCGTTCAATCTCGACAAAGCATCCGTCCCTGAACTTTTAGATCATCTCAAAAGTTCAAACCGTTGGTGGCGGGAGTCAGCGCGACAGGCTCTCCGTGATCACAAGAGTCGCGAAGATGCTTTGCCCACCTTCCAAACCTGGATCTCCCGGGAGAAGGGGCAACTTGCTCTGGAAGGCTTGTGGGGATGGCATTCTATCGAGGATCTTTCGCTCCCTGCTTTTCGAGAAGCGCTAGCCAGTGAAAATCCGCATGTTCGTCGCTGGGCCATTCGGCTCGCTTCCGATCATCGCTCGCTTTCACCTTCCCTTCTTCAGGCAATTCAAACTTTGGTCAGGACCGAGCCTGACCTCGAAGTGCTGGCCCAGATTGCGTCATCGGCAGCCCGACTACCCAAGCCGGAGGCCTTCCCGCTTCTGTCCGTCCTGATGCAGAGAGATGAGGTCTCCAAAGATCCACGGCTTGCACTTTTAACCTGGTGGGCGATTGAGGCCCACTTTAACGAGTTTCCCCGCGATTGCCTCGCTCTTTTCGATGACGAAGGAATCCATGCTCCACGGGTACTCTCATTTTTGATGAGGCGCTTTGTTGAAGATGGCGATCCGAAGAATCTCCATCTCGGTTCGCTGCTTTTTCGGAGGACCAGGAACTTTGATCAGAAATCCCGGGAGCATTTGTGGGAGCAGTTCGACGCGGGTTTGGCGGGGCAGCCCCTCGCCACCCTGCCTGAACCCATGCTCAAAATGCTCGCGATCCAAGGTGACCTCCCCCTGTTCCTAAAATTAGGGATGCCCATAAGATTCCCCAAAGCTCGAACCCAGGCGATGGCCCTTTTGAAGATGGGAGAGAAAGGCTCTCAAAAGGCTCTTCTTCGAGTGATTGAATATTTTGGCGAAAATCCCACTCCTGAAGCGACTCCTCTTCTTTTGGAGCTGCTCGCTTCCAAAAACTTTCAAGTGCTTGAACAGACCCTTGGCAGTTTGCAAAGCATCGACTCGGAAGACGTTGGGAAAGCGGTTCTTGCCCGCTTCAAAACCTTCCCTGCCCAACCGGGGAAGGCGGCTGAAGTTCTCCTGCTCTCCCGGGTCACCTGGATCAGCCAATGGCTGGACGAGGCTGCCAGGGATAACGATTTTAAGAAGCTCCTGACTTCCGAAGTTAGAAGAAAGATTGCCGCCCAGAACCACCCCGGGAATCTCCAAAAACTCGCCAAGCTCTTTCCTGAACCCGCGATAGCCAATCAATCGTTTGAGAAAGAGATCATCCGCCTGGACACTCTTCTGAAAAAGAATCTCAAGCCCGACGTGGAGAACGGTTACAAGCTTTTCAGCACCCGTTGTGCCGCGTGTCATGTCCTCCACGCCCAGGGTGGTCAGATTGGTCCGGCTCTCACTTCGTATCAACGGGAAGACCTCGATACTCTTCTTCTTGCCATCGTGCATCCCAATGCCGAAATCCGTGAAGGATTCGCAACCAACATCCTGAAAACACGCGACGGGCGAACGCTGACGGGCTTTCTTAAGGCCAAAAACAAACGTCACTTCATCCTGCAACCCGCCGGAGGAAAGCCTCTCGCCATTGCTGCCGACCAGGTCATCTCGCTCGAACCAGCCAAGGCGAGCCTCATGCCCGCCGGGCTTCTCACTGGCCTGACCGATCAGCAATTGACAGATTTTTTTGCCTATCTCAGGAGTCCGCAGCCAATTAACCTTCGTCAAAAATAGGCATTTGTCGCCGGAACTATTTCTTGGGTTTGTTTCTGGCGTGGGGAGCCTGGCGCCGGTCTTTTTCAATCAATTCCCGGTGATGGATCTTTCCGGGTTTGATCGGCTGGTGTGAGGACTTGGCGATGGCAACAAGCTTCGCGAGGATGTTGGGGTGGGCCCTGGAGAGATCGTTTTTCTCTTCGATGTCTTGCGAAAGGTCGAAGAGCTTCCAGTCACCTTTCCTGGCTTTGTAGGCTTTCCAGTTTTTCATGCGGACCGCGGTTTGTCCGGTGTATTCCCAGTAGAGACTGGTGTGCTGATTTTGTTCTCCCTTACCCGTGAGAGTGGGCAGGATTGAAAGGCCATCTGTTTTGGGGCAGTCGGCACCGGAGATCTCCGAGAGAGTGGGCATGATGTCCGGGAAGTAGCAGAGATGATCGGTGACCGAACCGGCTTTGATTTTTTCGGGCCATCGGACAAGGAAGGGAACCTTGAGTCCGCCTTCATAGAGTGATCCTTTGCCGGCGCGGAATCTCTCTCCGGTTCTTGGATTGAGGTTGGGTCCGAAGAAACCGTGCGGTCTTTCAGGTGTTTTGAAGTAGTCCTGTCCTCCGTTGTCTCCGCACATCACGAGGATGGTGTTGTCATCGATCTTGAGCTCTTTGATGAGGGCGAGGATTTCTCCAAGCTGGCGATCAACCATGTGGATAAAAGCAGCATAGACTCTGGCATCCCGGTCGGTGCGCTGACCGGCCTTCCATGCTTTGTCTTTGAAAAGTTGCCACGATGGATCGTTCCCGTCGATTCCCCAAAGCCCGTGTGGCGGGGTCCAGGGCAGGTAGCAGAAGAAGGGCTGCGTGTGATTCTTTTTGATGAAGCCAAGGGACTCTTTGAAGATCTCCGTTTGGGCGTGGGTTTTGCCCTCGTAGAAACTGGTGCCTTCATTTCCTTCGAGCGGGACCTCCTTGCTATTTCGAATGAGATATTGCGGGTAAAATGTATGAGCGTGGACCTGGTCGTAGTAGCCAAAGAAATCATCGAAGCCGTGCTTCTCGGGAACCCCACTGGTTCCGCGCCCTCCAATGCCCCACTTGCCAAATCCACCGGTGGCATATCCTTTCGATTTTAACATCGTAGCCAGCGTGGTTTCGTCTTCCCGGATGGGATTGAAGCCATTGTTACTACGCATCGATGTGTGGCCCGAGTGGAGGCCGGTGAGCAGGACGCAGCGAGTGGGGCCGCAGACGGGAGCTCCGGCATAGGCGTTTGTGAATCGCATTCCCTCTCCGGCCAGGCGGTCGATATTGGGTGTGAGCAGTTCGGGATGTCCCATGTGCCCTGATTCGAAGTATCCCCACTCATCGAGCATGAGATAGATGATGTTGGGCTTCTGTTCGTCGCAGGAAGCGGCCGGGATCACTGCGGAAATCAGCAGGAAGAAGAATAGGAGCTGGTTCATGGGATGGCTGAGAATGTTCTTTCTTCGGGACGAGGGCAAGTTGTGTGTCGAGCCCATGGATCGGGTTTCGGTTTGGATTCGGAAATCAAAGGACGGAAAAGTCCACCTCACCTGCACTTATCATCGAGAGGGCGTGATACCTGTCGTCTCTGATTCTACAAAGCTCCAGACCTGCAAGAGTACTTCAAAAGGTTTCGTGATGATGCCCGGTGTTCGACCTTCGATTGGGATGTTTGAGTCGGTCAAGGATCCGTGGTTCACTGCGGGATTATTTCATTAAGATGCAACTCTTCCTTCGTTGATGGGTTTCTCCTTTCAGCACCCTCGCAGACCATGAAGCTTCTTTATTTCCTCTTCCTCACCAGCATCACCTCACAGGCCACGCCTCTAATTTCTTCATGGTTCACCGACCTCTCCGGGCGCTACGCCCGCATCTATCCGGATAACGCAGCCCTCGCGAATCAAGCGCCGGTCACGACCTGGAGCCGGGGGCAGGGAACCCAAGCCGATCCGGTCTACGCAGGCATCACAGAAATTTCATACACCGACACCGACGTCTACATTCGCACCGCCAATCTTGGCTACCACATCATGGGTCCCTGGTATGGCGGGAATGGCAACCTCTTCCCGAACTACCCCGCCAACCGCGCCGAAATCTACCGCTTCCCGCTCACTCCGGTCATTCCGATCAATAAAGCCATCACCGGCGGAGGCACCATCGGCTACATGGTCGACGGGATCTCCCTCTTCGATTCTCGTGACGCCTTTTCCTACGACACATCCGAAGGAGTCGACGACGGACCCGGAGCACCGGCCCAAGTCAACGGGGATGATGTCTGGAATCGCGATGCCTACATCAATGAAGGCGATACCTTTGACAATGCCTTTGCCCACCAGGCTGGCTCCAATCACCACTACCACGCCAACGCCCCGGCCCTTCGTCATCTTGTTGGTGACTCGGTTGACTACAACCCTGCCGACAACACCTACATCGAAAATTTCACTAAGCAACACTCGCCCATCATTGGCTGGTTCCGCGATGGCCTCCCGCTCTACGGCCCCTACGGATATTCCGATCCAGACGACCCCGGCTCTCTTGTCCGCCGCATGATTTCCGGTTATCAAAAACGTGACGGCTCCAACGGCTCCACCAACCTCGCCACCACCGGTCGAATCTCCCTTCCGCAGTGGGTGGTCCGGAATGAAGGAGGCTCCCTCAGTCTTCCCGCCTCATCGTTTGGTCCATCCGTTTCGGCGGCCATTCCCATCGGCCACTACCTCGAAGACTACGCTTACAAAGGCGATCTCGGTCTCACTTTGGGAAGTGATTTTGACCTCAACGAATACAACGTCCGCTTCTGCGTGACCCCCGAATTCCCCGCCGGCACCTGGGCCTACTTCACCAACATCGAATCCGATGGCACTCCCGTCTATCCCTACAATATTGCCCGCTATTACTACGGAACTCCTTCCGGTAATTCGCCCAATGCCGTCCCTGTTGATGCCACCATCCACTTCGAAGGGGGACCCAAAAAAGAAGCGCGCATCGATGCCATTTCGACGACGGATTCGGATGAAGTCACCCTCGTTTGGTCCGCCATCGAGGGCGGTCAATACACCATCGATTCCTCTACTACGCTTGAAGTGGGATCCTGGAACCGCGAGGCGAACAATACCGAACCTGCTCTGGAAAAGCTCTCGCTCACAAAAAACACGAGTGCCGAACCCAGAAAGTTCTTCCGCACCAAGCTCAACAGCCTTGCGCCTTTTGATCAAAACGGAATCGAGAATTTTACCTTCACTCCAAGCGTCACCTTCCTCTTTGATCTCGCCGCTACCATCATCCCTCCTGCCACGATTACTTCGGTCACGGTCGGAGGAATCCCCGCCACGATTATTGGCTACGACCCTGAAACCGGCCTCACCGAAGTGTGCTTCGATGATTCCTCACTCGCTCCCGGAGATTATTACGCCCTCGTAGACGGCAACATCGAATCAGTCGAACGCTACACCGTCTCCGGCCCCAACAACGTCCTTCTCCTCATTCTTGATGATTGGGGCATCGATGCCTCCGAGCTCTACAATACTCCCGGCGGAGGAATCCAACTCGCCAACATGCCGAATCTGAAGAACCTCGCCGACAATGGTCTCCTCTTCACCCGCGGATACGCCCAGCCCATCTGCTCGCCCACCCGCGCCACCCTGCTCACCGGTCGCCAGCCCTACCAGCACGGCGTCGGCAATCCCCAGGCCAACTCCACTCTTCCCGCATCCGAGCAAACCTTTCCCGAACTCATCGCCATCGATGCTCCAAACTACGGCCTCGCTTCCTTTGGGAAATGGCACCTCGGATCGGGAGACACGGGTCCCCTCGACACCGGCGGTTGGCCCAACTTCTCCGGTACCCTCACTGGCGGAGTTCAAGACTACAACGTTTGGACCCGCGTCAAAATAGAGAACAGCATCCTCACCGACTCCGGCACTGCTATCGCCGATCTCGTCACTGCCGGAACCTACACCTCGCCCTATGCCACCAGCGTTCAGATCGACGAAGCCGTCTCCTTCATCGGCTCCCAAGGCACCGATCCCTGGGTCGTCTGGATGGGCTTCAACGCCCCCCACGATCCCTTCCAGGAGCCACCCGCCAAACTTGCCCCCACTGGCGGATACTCCACCGCCGGGACTGCCAACAAGGACCTCTATATTAAAACTCTCGAAGCCCTTGATACCGAAATCGGCCGCCTCCTCGCTTCTGTCGATCTCAGCAAAACCAACATCATCGTCATCGGTGACAACGGAACCCCAAACCAGGTCGATCAAGCCCCTTCGGGTGGAATCGCGGGCGCAAAAGGTTCCCTCAACGAAGGCGGCATCCACGTTCCCTTCTTCGCCAACGGACCGGACATCCCCCAAACCGGCACCACCGACAAGCTCGTCCATGTCGCCGATCTCTTCGCCACTGTTCTCGATCTCACCGGTGTCGAAACTCCCGGCGATCTCGACCTCCATTCCACCTCACTCTTTCCCATCTTCAATGGCACCGACACGGACGACCGTTGCATCATCGCCGAAAAATTTGGTCTCAATGCCGCCAACGACGGTCGCGCTCTCATCATGGACGACTGGCCCAACTACAAGCTGGTTTCGGTCCAGAATGTCACCGACCCGGACGACACCCCTGTTTACCAAATGTATCTCCTTGGAACCAATGGCGTCGAAGGCTCCACCCTCACGACCCCGCCAAATCCCGGCGATGCCCACGAAGCCGCCTTCAACGCCCTCGTCGCCAAAGACCAGTCCCTCGTTCCTGACACTTCGGAGCCACCAGTCACCTTAAACATCGATCTCCCCGCCAACGCCCCGCCCCTCATCAATCTTAATAATGGCAACATTGTCCGCCCCAATGGCATCACCATCGGAGGAGTTGCCGCCACCTGGGACACTGGCGATCTCACCGTAAGCGGCACCATCACCTCAGCGGCCCGCGTCGATCAAAATGGCGACCCCGATCAGTTCTCCGTCGTTGCCGGATTTGATCTCGCGGTCTCCGGCCTCACCGGCGGCCAATCCTACGATATTATTGTCAGTTTCCCCGGCGCCGGTGGTAACAATCGCATCTTCACCGCCATCAACCAATACACTGCTCCATAGGGAGGTGGTAAATTGCCGGACTCCCGGTGAAATTTGTGAATTTCACGATTCCTCCTTTGGCCTTGCTTCCTCATGATGACTCCAATCATGAAGGATCAACCGACTTCCACCCGCCGCAAATTTCTCACCAAAGCCACCTCCTCCGCCTTTGGCTTCACCTTTATCCCGGCCTACCTCACCAGTGCCCGGGCCGAGAGTAATCCCAAACGTCCTCCCAGCCAGCGTCTCAACCTTGGGTGTATCGGAGCAGGGGGGAGGGGCGCTTCGGTGATTTCCGGACTCTGCAGCAAAGGTCATGCTGCCCCCGTTGCTCTCTGTGATGTTGATCACAGTCGCGCCGCAAAAATGCTCAAAGCCCATCCCGATGCCAAACGCTTCCACGATTTTCGGGAAATGTTCGCCAAGATGGGTGATGATATCGATGCCGTCTCTGTCGCCACCCCGGATCATACCCACTTCACCGCTGCCATCCAGGCGATGTCCCTCGGAAAGCATGTTTACGTTGAGAAGCCTCTGACCCACACCTTTGAAGAGGCCGAAATCCTCATCCGTGCCGAGAAGAAATTCAAAGTGGTCACCCAGATGGGCAATCAGGGACACACCTCCGGAGGCTCTGAACAATTCAAGCGCATGCTCGCTGCCGGGGTGGTTGATGATGTCGTCAAAATTGAAGCGTGGAAGAGCGCCGGCCTCTGGTTCATGGATGCCAATAAACGCATCAAAGGGTTTCCCAAATCCCAACCGATTCCCGAATCACTCAAATCCTGGGATCTCTGGTGTGGCCCTCAAGCAGTGAAGGAATTCAACAGCTTGTTCCACCCCTTCGACTGGCGTGGCTTCCACCTCTATGGCGGCGGGATGTTCGGAGACTGGGGCTGTCACATCATTGATTTCATCCACCATTATCTCGAGCTGGGCTTTCCTACAAAAATTTCGCCCAAGTTGCTGGCCGACTACAATCAGGTGAGCTTTCCATTGAGTTCTCACATCGAGTTTGATTTCCCCGGACGCGGTGACAAGAAGCCTCCCGTCCACATGGTCTGGAAAGCTGGCGGAGAATATGCCTCTGCCATCGATCAGAAGTATCTTGGAGGCAACAAGGCTCCCAAGCTCGGCGGTGCCGGAACCCTCCTTCATCGTAAGCAAGAAGATTATCTTGTACACCGGAATTCCCACTCCGGTCCGTCAAAGTTGATCTCCTCAAAGACGCACAATGACCTTCAGTCTGCCATGGATACGAAGGGGCCCAAATTCGGTCACATGGAGAGCTTCGTACAAGCCTGCATGGGCAATGGAAAAACCGATTCTCCCTTCAGCGTCGGAGGCGCACTCACTCAGGTTTTGAATATTGGAATGATCGCCGAGTATCTCAATGTCGACTTGCAATTCGATCCCAAGACCAAGAAGTTCATCGGCAACGAAAAAGCCAATGCCCTTCTTGCCGGTCCCGCGCCAAGAAAAGAATGGGCCGACCACTACAAGCTCGCCTGAAGCAGCCGTTGGGTCGGACCGGAGGGGCTACCAGGGGGGGGAGTCATCACGGCCTGTAATTCTCACCGGGAATCTCAACGCATCCCCCGGGAGTGTTCCTTTGAGGAAGCTTGCCGGGAAAGGCTGGGTCCGCGAGTCCGAAAATCCGAGGTGTCAAAGCCTTCCCTGGCGAACACGTCAGGGGCGTCGTTGAAGGAATCGGAGCGGAGAAATGTTGGATTAGGGTGCCTATGCGGAGACCGGTCCCTTGTATTGGGCGCTGCCAAAACCGAGGATGCAGATGAAGATCGGAGAGAGAAAGGTGAGTCCAAGTCCAAAGCCTACTCCTTTTCCGAAGGATTTGGCCAAGTCGATATAGACCATGATGACAATGACGATGTTAACGATTGGAACAAACGCGAGAATGATCCACCAGGTCGGCTTGCCGACTATTTCCAGGAGAACGATAAAGTTGTAAAACGGGATGATACTGGCCCAGCCCGGCTTTCCGGCCTTGGCGAAAATTTTCCAAAGTCCAGCGATGATGAGAACGATAATGCCGAGATATAAGAGCACCCCAATGACCCCAGCGATGCCGCTGCCTGTTGATTCAGATTCTAATTGCGCAAGCGGAAGAAGTGGTAAGTTCATTTGCAGCAACATAAAAGATTGGTGCTTGGGATGGAAGGGAAATCTGGGTGAGGTGGGAGGGGCGCATTGAGCCAAGTAGAATGACACCGAAGGAATCCTAAAACGGAGCGTGGGGAAGGTCGTCGCGCCAGAACGAATGACACCCGAATAAATCATGCCTGGCATGAATGGCACGAACTTAAGCGGCTTTGGGAGATTTCTTTCGGTA
>ERZ887942.558-NODE-558-length-29987-cov-15.944741_pt1 | contig 29987 bp, 9 predicted proteins | sample MGYA00521099_ERZ887942 | MGnify/ENA primary metagenome ERZ887942 (study PRJEB32303, sample SAMEA104408605) | aquatic metagenome | biome: Brackish water; feature: Pelagic; material: water | place: Baltic Sea | collected 2014-06-07T06:48:00 | depth 16,251 m ...
CGGGACCACTGTTGAGTTGTCCGCTCCCCAGATCGGCTCCTGCAGAAGTTGTCGCTCCATTGCTAAGATTGTAGTTTTCAGCCGTAAGCACTCCGCCTCCATCGAGGAGACCGCTGGAATTAAGCCCACCCACGAGATCATCACCACCCAAAGTCCAAGTGCCGCCATTTTCAAGATTCACGGTTGCGTCGTCTGCAACGCGATCAGCCGAACCACTGACGAGGGTTGCACCATCGGCAATAGCCAAATCGCTGACTCCAGTCAACTGGCCGTCGAGATTCAACCTTCCGCTGTTCACATTCACATCCTCCGAAGCGGCATCGCCACCCAGAGTGACCTCTCCGGGACCACTGTTGAGTTGTCCGCTCCCCAGATCGGCTCCTGCAGAAGTTGTCGCGCCATTGTTCAAGTTGTAGCTTTCAGCAGTAAGAACTCCGTTTCCATTAAGGAGCCCACTGGAATTGAATTCACTAACAAGATCATTTCCACCTAATGTCCACGTGCCGCCGTTTTCAAGGTCAACGGTCGCGGCATCGGCCACCCGGTCGGGAGCACCACTCACAAGAGTGGCGCTGTTTGAAATCGTCAAATCTGTCACATCAGTGAGTTCGCCATTGAGATTCAATGTGCCACTCAGCACATCGACGTCGCTCGCCGCAGCATCAGCATCAAGCGTCACTACTCCCGGTCCGCTGGTCAGATGCCCGGTTCCCAAATTGTTTCCGGTGGGAACAACCGCTCCATTGCTGAGATTGTATTGTGTCGCAGTCAGAGTATTTCCACCATTCAAGAGCCCACTGGAATTAAAGACATCAACTTGTTCGTCTCCACCCAAAGTCCAGGTGCCGCCATTCTCAAGATTCACGGTTGCGGCGTCTGCAACCCGATCAGCCGAACCACTCAATAAAGTCGCTCCAGTGGCAATGGTGAGATCGGTCACATCGGTCAAACGTCCATTGAGATTTAATGTCCCACCATTCACATCGATATCTTCAGCTGCGGCATCCCCATCCAAGGTCACTGTCCCAGGCCCACTTGTCAGTTGTCCTGATCCAAGATTGGTTCCAGCGGGGACCTCTGCTCCATTACTAAGGTTGTATTGGTCTGCGGTCAAAGTGCTTCCCCCATTGAGCAATCCACTGGAATTGAAGGCTCCGATAGTATCGTCTCCCCCCAAAGTCCAAGTGCCGCCATTTTCAAGGTTCACGGCGGCACCATCGGCCACGCGATCAGCCGAACCACTCAACAGAGTGGCCTCATTGGAAACCGTCAAATCGGTCGCACCAGTCAGCTGGCCATTGAGATTCAAGGTGCCACTGACGACATCAACATGCTCCGCGGCGGCATCGCCATTCAAAGTCACCTCCCCCGGGCCGCTGAGTAATTGCCCGCCACCAAGATTAGCTCCTGCGGCTGTCGTTGCCCCGTTGCTGAGATCATATTGCGCCGCAGTGAGGTCTCCGTTTCCATTCAAGAGCCCGCTGGAAGTGAGCGAACCAATGGTATCGTCTCCGCCCAAAGTCCAAACTCCTCCGCTTTCCTGATTCACGGCAGCGCCATCGGCCACGCGGTCAGCTGCACCACTCGCAAGAGTTGCGCCTCCGGAAATGGTGAGATCAGTCACTCCGGTCAGTTCACCGTTGAGATTCAAAGTTCCATCGAGAACATCGACATCCTCTGCGGCGGCATCACCATTCAGGGTCACGACTCCAGGCCCACTGGTTAACTGGCCGGACCCGAGATTTGCACCAGCAAGCGTCGATGCCCCATTACTTAAGTTATAATTGTCCGCAGTAAGAGTTCCAGTCCCTCCGAGCTCGCCGGTGGCATTATAAGTTTGGACCGTTTCCGTTCCATTCAAATTCAAGCTTCCGTCGTTGTTGTTCACCACAGCTGCATCATTGATCCGCTCATCAGAGCCGAGTGTTAATGACGAGCCAGGCGCAATCGTAAGATCAGTCACTCCTGTTAATTCTCCGTTGAGAAGGACGTCACCGCTGTCAATATTCACGTCTTCGGCTGCGGCGTCTCCAGAAAGAGTTACCGGCCCGTCTGCATTGAGCTGCCCGGTTCCAAGATTCGCGCCATTCTCTGTGGTCGCTCCGGAACTCAGATTATAAGTGTCAGCGGTTAAGGTCCCGGTGCCATCGAGAATACCTCCGCTCGAGTTGTAGGTTCCGATTGTTTCGTCCCCATTCAACTCAACTGTTCCACCAGGTGCCAGCGCACCTGAATTCACCACAGCGGTATCATCCAATCGATCTCCTGCCGACAAACGCACCGTGGCACCAGTTTCCACATCGATCACTGTTGACCCCAGTGTTCCCTCCAGATCCAAAACTCCACCTCGAATCGAAGTCTTTCCAGTGTAGGTATTGTCCGTTCCAAAGATCACTGTGCCGGTCTCTCCAAAAAAGTTTACCCAAATATTTCCAGGGCTACTGATGCTCGAGTCGACCCTTCCGGTAATCCCGGCGTCGGCCACAAAATCGACAAAGTCTCCCGGGTTCTGCTCAATCATGGTCAAGGCTCCCCCTTCCAGGGTGAATCCGTTGCTTTCGAAAATGACACGAGATGCCTCAATGGGGCTGACGATCGTGACAACTCCGCCACCTGCTCCGCCGAAAATCGCGGCATCTTTTTGCGCCCAAGACCCGGGAGGAAGGCCACCCGGTCCATCAGGATCCCATCTGGGAGCGACAAGATTCCAATCGCCGGCTCCGGAAGGCACCCAGACGAGAGTGGCCCCATTGGCCGTCATTGAAAGAGCCAGCAGTGAAAGCAATCCACCCGTATAGGTTCTTGCTTTCTGCCACCGGAAATTTCCGGAGTTCGAAAGGGATTTATTGGTCGAGTTCATCAGTATCTATAGTGTTTGAGGTTTCTTGGGGGCATCGATTTAAAAGTTTATCAGGACGTTAAAAAGGTTGCTCGAGTGGCTGGGCTCTTTGCGATTGGTTTCATTTCTTGAGCCATTCCGCAGAATGGGATGAGGCCACGTCGGCTTCAAACTTTTGTTCCAGATTTTGGCGCCGGACCTGTCGTATTTCCCGTTCAAGTTCGCCACGGACGGCGGCAAAGGATCGGGTGACTGCAGACTTCTGATTAATATAGCGAACAAGAAAAACGCCCTCGGGGCGGGTGATTGTATCGCTCACGTCGCCAAGCTCTTGCAGAGAAAAAGCAATTTCCGCCACAGCCTTACTCCATTTATCCATTCCCCCGCTCTCTCCAAGCCATCCGATCACCCCGCCTTTGTAGCGACTGGCCGCGTGCTCGGAATGATCCACACTCAGGGTCGAGAACCCTTTTTTGGGATTTCCCGTCAATTCAGTGTTGGCCAGAAACCACTCGCGGGCTTCCGTTAGCTTTTTTTGATAAGCGGCCAACCGGTCAGGACTCGCTCCCGGATCGAGCCATAGGACGGCAATCTCGCGCTTCTCGGACGACTGAAAACGATTCTTTTTCGACTCATACAACTCACGCAATTGTGATTCGGAGACGGCCTCGTTCGCAGTAGCTTTGATCTTCGGAGAGAGTTCCAATTCCCGGAATCGCTGGGCAAGAATCCGGCCAATTTCAGCACGCACCACAGAATCTTTTTCGAGGCCGGCCTCTCGCGCCGCCTGGACATACCGGGATCGATTCACGAGTTCCTTGAGCGCAATCTCCCGTGTGGGATCATCATTGCGTCCAGAATATTTTTGTTTCAATAAGTGCTCAAGGTCAGCCTCGGTGACAACCTCTGAACCAACTCTCACGAGGGAGATTTCATTGTCTTCGGTCGTGACGGTACTAGAAGGGGCGGCATCTTCCTGACAGGAAGTTACCGCCAGCAGAACTGCCAACGAAGCAATGTTAACCTCACACCTCATTACTTTGCCATATTACGAATTACTGCGTTTCCTGTACCTTGGGTAAACTGCCACATCAAAAGATGGTTGCCGGGAGTAGATAGGGTTTGTTCGACGGCCACTGTCTTGCCAGAGGTTTCGGACTGCTTCACGCCGTCGATATAGAAGGCAAGCACGCCATTTCCATCACCACCCGTAATTTCCATCTCGAAATCAAGACTCCCCTCGCCATCCAATTGAGCAATGATTCGACTGATCTTTCCTGAATCTCCCCCCGAACTGGTGAGATCTCCACTGGCCTCATCTGCAGTCCAAGTGGCACTGCCGCTGGTTGCGAAATTGTCTGTTCCCGCAACTGCTGCAATATTCCCGTTACTGTAGACACCTGCGTCCAGATTCATGCTCAATCGATAGAATCCATTGATCTGTTCCGGGGAGAGAGTCTCACCGACAAACTTGCTGCCGGTAGCATCGGTCATCCCGGTAAAGTGAGCACTTTGATCCAACCATTCATTGAGTTTGGCGGCTGATTCAACCCGCCAACCGACGTCAGCAAATTTGAGCTGGGTGTGAGTTGAAATCTCCGGCTTGCCGTCCACGATCTGAAAGGTGATACGAGGCGAAGGATTACCATCAACCGAATCCAGTCCATAAGCATAGGCCTGAAGGTAACGATTGACCGTTTCACTTGGCAAATTCGAAAGATCGGATAGACTCGTCATCGCCGCTTCTGTCGAGGCCAGCAACCAGCGATCAAATCCTGCGCTGTTTGTTTCGGCAATAGTTGCTCCGACATAAAGTAGGGCCTCATTCGGATTTCCCAACTGATACGCTTCCCCCGAAGCAAGCTGAAGCACAACAACCTTTGGCCCTTCTAACAACCCTTCAGCGCGGGCATTGAAGAGGATGTCCTGATAGCTCTGGCCAACTGGAATGGTCAGCGACTTAGCCATCGATTCGATATGCACCCCTTCTTGAGCTGTGCCACCAAGCTGTAACCCTATCGTGAAACTCTCCGACAGATCGTCATCGCGATGGATCCGCACACTGGCAGGCTGACTTAGATCGGACACGGCATTTGGCTGTATCACTTCCAACCAAACATTGAATTGATCAGTTACCACCCTTTCGACAGATGAACCTACGACAGTGTATTTAAAACTGGGGAGCACCGCGACTTCGACTGCATTTGATCCGGTTGTCTCAAGATCGGGAAGAGGACGGACAGTGAGGGTCTTTTCAGTTTCTCCGCGAGCGAAGTGGACCACGGCGCGCCGACTGTCATTAGTAGTCGCTTCGTCGATCACAAAATGTCCTCCGATTGCATCCTCGAAAAATCCGATTGGAATGTCCAAGGCACCAGAAACACCATCGCCACTGCGGGTTAACACCACCTTGAACGGTTCTTCAAAGGAATCTCCCTGGGGTCCGGAAGCGAGAGACAATTGTAAATTCGATGGGATACTCAGTCCACCCATGCTGATGCGGCCTTCCACAATCAGCTGGATCAGCTCGTCACTTCCCACCACTGTATTTTTTAAGGTGATCTCCAGGGTTTCTTCACTTGGAAGTTGCACAATGAGAACACTATCGAGAGTCGGAATCTCGGTTGCAAAATCGGCATCAAGTCGAACAGTGAGGAAGTCGCGGGCATCACCTGTTTGCCCCCAAAATAGAGCGGAGAGATCAACAATATCCTGAGTGACATCAAAGTCGGTAATTTCATCGGCTCCAGTATCCACTCCCCCAAAAACAAAGCGGTCTGAACCAGGCCCTCCGCTCAAGGAGTCAGCACCGGGACCGCCGGAAAGAGTGTCATCGGCAGAGCCACCTCCGAGAATGTCATCGCCATGACCACCGCGAATAATCTGTGGAGTCAGACTGGTACTCCCTGAGAGGGTGATTCCTCTCAGTTCCGTGCTGAGATCCCAGATTACGGCATCGCCCCACTTCGACTGTAGATAGTCATGAACGTCCCGAAGCTTCTGTTCTGGAAGGGCTGATGGAAAAACGAGAAGCTCTTGAAGCTGGCCACCAAAATTTTCAATCACAGGTTTGGCGCTGCCTGGAATCGCCAGACGCCGCCCCCCGATTGTCGGCAGGACCGGATCAATGGAAGTCGCCGCGATATTCTGTCCGTCATACGAAAGCCCAAAGACATTCTGGAGTAACTCTCCTTCTTTGCGAAAGATCGAGGTGGAGTTCTGACCTGAGGCATTTTGGTATCCCCTGACAGCTATGCCATCAATCTGGTAGCCGGATGCACCTGAGTAGGAAACGGCCTGGGTGGTTGGCGTGAAGTTGAGATATCCTCGATTTGTTGAGAGGAGCGTCTGGGAGGCATCCGATGTTTCAGCTGTGCGGTAGGATGCCAAAACTGTGTGGTTACCTGATGGGATTGCGAGATCCGAGAAAAACAGGTGCGCCGAAGAAGACTTGGAAAAATCTACCGAATGATCTCGAACAAGTGGCTGATACTGTGCCGAAGGTTGGGATACACTCCGGGCATTACCTGACCGATCAGACCAGTTTGAAATCGGAGATCCGTTTTCACCAAGATCATTTCCATCGAGCCAGAGAGTAGAGTCATTTCCATCTCCTGTGCTGGGAGTGATGACTGTTACCACAACTTCACTGGCATAGATTTCACCTCCATCATTCCAGCTTACCGGAAGATTGAACTGCTGATTGGATCGATCAAGATGGTTGATGCAAAAACGTCCGGATTGCAGATCTGCAAGTGTGCATTGCTCGGTTTCACCAGGAGCGAGGGCTTCCCCATCGACCAGGACTTGAAAGCCCGCGTGCTGACTCCCGGAAAGTTCGAGGGAGATGTCATCGGGTGCCGTATCGGAATCAAAAACATGAAGATAAATCCCCGCCACTCCCGATTCGGGAATGAAGAGCTCTCCGGTCGCCAATTGTGGATCGCGGTTGCTCAAGGAGGGATCACTTCCAATACGGAACTCCTTGAGATTACTCCAACCATCGCTATCAAGATCATCGTCTGCATCAGCGAGACTTGGGTTCAGGCCATGAAGTCGTTCCCACCAATCTGGTAAGCCGTCGCCATCGAGATCCTCGATCTCACCTCCCACAATGAGGTCCAGTCGATGATCGGCGGACCGACTTGCAAAGCTGAAGCCATAGAACTCGACGCTACCATCCGGGAGGGTCGCAGGACGCCCATCGATGGTGATTTCTTGAATTTCAAAAATGGTCTCATCGGCGCCAATTGACAAATATTCATCCCGCCGTTCGGGAGATGGCAGATAAGCCAAGGGCACCTTAAGTGAGTAAGAAAAATTCTTTTTCTGACCGGGGCCGGTCGGGCTCAGGGAGGTCTCAACCGTCACTCGGTTCTCCGGATCGTTCTGATTGACAAAGGTCAGCTTCAGTTGCCCCGACTGCAGGAGAGAGGTCTGTGCACCTGAAACCTGACGAACCTCTCCATAGAAGAGGACATCGGAATCGGTGAATCCCGGAGCCGCACTAGTCTGCGCAAAAACCGCGAGAGGCCAAAGAAATAGGGCCAGGAGAAGAGTAATCGTTTTCATCGGATAGCGTTGAGTTGAAGGTTTACTGGCCTTGATGGGAGTAGGTGGTGAATTGGAGACGAATGTCGCTGATGGTGTCGGCAAGCTTGATCAAGCCAGCCTCGGGATCGGCATCAAGCCCGGCCCCGGGAATGATAATCATCCAATCCGAGTTCCAGACAGATCGACCAATCAATCGAGTGGTGATTTGTAGCTCGTCATCGTTGGCTTCGTCGTCTCCCTCGTCGTGATAGACGCGGAAGTCGCCATGGCGGCGGAGCAGGCCGAAGCCTCCATCCACACCATTGAGAGTAGGAATATATCCCGGTGCACTGATGTCGCCTTCGTTGATGACAAACGGAGTGGGAATCCGCTGTTCGACAATACTCCAGGATCTTACCGAAGCACCGTTGGTTGACGACGTTCTCAGGTAATCATCTCCGATCGGAACCAGATAAGCACGAGGCGTGGTGGAGAGGCCCGCTTCATTGTAATTCTCCAGCCACAGACCGAATCCGCGGATCTTATTGGCAAAGTTCGCCGTGCTGTATGCGTGGTCTCCGGCAGCCAGCGTATTGCCAAAGAAGTTCTTCCCATTCTCGATTGTGGAACTGAAGCGGATCACGAGGCCCGGCTGCGGACCTTCATCATCGCTTGAGAAGGGTCGGCAATATCGGACAAACTCCGGCATCTGTCGAAGATCGGGAACAATTCTGGCCTTCAGCACATCCTTCCATCGGTCATCGCTTGCCGCAGTTCCTTCAGATCCGACCCGGAAGAGCTCTTCACGCAGTGACATTTTCTCAAATTCAGCCTGCGGATTGTTGATACCCAACTGCCCTTTTAAGACCTCGAAATTGCCGCCGAGTTGATTCAAAATTTCGGCCAATCCCCCTTGCCCGGAGCGAGGCGTTCCATCGCTCCAAAGTCCAAGCTGACGCTCCTTCACGATTTGATCGAGAAGCCCACCAATCGCCGCCGGATCACCTGGATCGAGACTGGTTTCGTAGTCGTAGGCTCGGGCAGCCAACCAAGTGTAGCGTGCCGCATGGTTGAAGGCCGCCTGATATTTCGTCATCGCTTCGTTTCGGGTCAGGCGGAAGATCATGTCGTTGTAGCGATTGGTCTGCACCTTCGCTGCCAGGATCTTGTTGAAGGCTTCACGCTCTCTCAGAAGGCGGAATCCCTCTGCTTGGGCGGTGAAGTATTCCTGGCGATGAATCTCCAAATTTTGGATGGCAGTTGCGATGGTATTGCGCTTCGGTTGATCACTCCCGGAGAGGTTTACCAGTTCCTCAACGTGAGCCTCGAGCGCTGAAATCTTATCGGCTCTGGTGAAGTCCCGCTCCAACTGTGCAGTCGCCTCATCTCGTCCAAATTCTGCGATTTTTTGAACAATTTCTTTGGCGTTCTTAAGTGCGTTAAAAATTCCGCCTGCCGCACTTTCGGAAGCAAGTCCGATTGCTCGGGCGATCGCTCCCACATCGACGGAAAAGCCAACGGCAGTCGGCGCGGCAATTGCTGCGGTCGATGAAATCCCGTCAACCACATCATAAACTGCTTGAGCAATTCCGATCGCAGTATCAGCCGCCAGGATCGCACCATTTACAACGATGCGGATCTGCTCGATCGTATCGGTCGTGCCCTCGGTCTTCTCATAGATTTCCAGCTCACTTAAGAGTCGCTGGGCTTTGGCTTCCCAGTCTTGCAGGAAACCAATGTAGTCAATCAGTGCGGTATCGAGTTCAATTTCATCAAGGAGCATCTGCTCCAATGCTGCCTGCAAGGTCCCGTAACTGGTTCGACTTCCCCAATCAGCAGGTGCAACGAAGCCGTACTTCGATGCCGTTTCATAGGGCGCTGTGAGGATTGGAGCTTCCAACGGACCATCGCCATCGGGGTCCACTGGTTCGAAGAGGTAATTGTTATCACCGACCAAAGTTTCCAGAGCATTTTGTAAGCGCTCGTTGCCGGTGCTATCTCCCCAGAGGTCACTGTAAACTCCGTTTAGAACACCGTTGTCCATGATCCCCGGAATCCGATTGAAGACAGTATTGAAAGTGACCGTGCTTGAAGGAGTCCCCGCGATCCCGTCGACCGGAGGCACAATGTCGGCAATTTTTGTCTTATCGAGATAGGAGAAGAGTTGGGTATCCGGCCCCTGGTAACCTTCTGGATAGGCTTTCCCGAACCCGATGGTCCCATCGTATGGACGACCGAAGATCTCAATCAGGCGGTTCCGGTAGTCGATATCCTGGCTGAGCGCCTCTGCAATGAGAGCGTTGGTATCATCGGCAATGACGCGAAGCTTGTTCTCCGCCTGTGCCGCGAAGGCGAGAGTAGAAAGGGCATTCTCCCCGGCGACAACAGCACGTGAGTGGATCTGCTCGAAATGCGAGCGGCGGTCGCCGCCGGACGCGTTTTCGTAGAACTCCATGTTGAGATCAAAGACCAGAGCATCCGAATCAAAGCCAAGTGGGTTCACTCCGCCATTGGCCTCGTCCATTGCCATCTGGATCTCATGAAGGCCACCGGCGATTTCACCGATTTCAGCTTCGGCAGCGCCCCGCTCAAGACGGTCAAGATTCTCGGGATCTTCGATCGGCGAATCCGGATCAAGGTCCGCACTCTCTGGAAGGAGGGCGTTGGCCACGAGCCAATCGAAGTAGGCCCCCTGCCCCGCCCGGTGCGACCATTCGGAAACACCCCAGGCACGAGCCTTGTCAGCACTATCGGTGTAGCCCTGCCACTGTCCGTCCGGATCCTGAGTGTATGCAAGACGATAGGTGCCACGAACGATGTCACGTCCGGTGCGGGCTTTGCCTGCGGCCTGTTTGGCAAAGGTCTTCTCGTCAAGGAAATCAACCTCCAGAACATTTTGAAGGAGGGAGTAGAGCTCGGAGCGGGCCTGCCATTTGAACCCGGGGCTCTGCAACAAGGTATAGGTCATGCCCAAAGATGATGAGAAGTGGCCCCAGGCGTCGCCATGACCTTGCGGATAAAGCGCACGGGCGTCCGATTCGTTGATGAAGCCATCGGTATTCACGTCGTAGATGTTATAATTGACGTTGTAGGCAGCTTCTCCGAGTCCCTTGGCATAGTTCCAGAAAATGCGATTGTAGACCGGGTAACTCTTTAGGAAATCAGTTCCCCGGAGCAGTGCCAGCTCTTCATGCTGCAAGTCGGCTTCCATGTTTTGGAAGGCATGGGTGAACGAAGCTACGCTTGAGAGATCGCCGGCATCACTCACGGTGATCGTTGGATCTTGGGCATCGCTGTAAGCTTCCCGGGCAAGAAGTTCGTAGAGCGTTGAGAGTCGGGTAGCGGCAAGGAGTAAAGCCTGTTGAATCCCATCGCTGGCGTTGCCATTACTTGAGTTATCGATCGAGAGTTCACGCGCCCTTGCGAGGACCGTTTCGTAAAGCTCAATGAGGCCGGTGTTCTCGATGACATTTTTATCCGAATTCAAGGCCACTTTCCCGGCAAAGGGAGCTCCGGCAATCTGAATCTGACTACTGTAGGTAGCCGGGCTTTCGTTACTAAAGAAGTCATTGTAACGGGCTTCGTATGGATTGATGCGATCCAAGACGCGCTTTACCCAACCCGGCACGAGCTGCGGAATATATCGCTTGCTCCCATCCGCCTGCGCTTGCGGGGAATTGGCCGCACCGGCCCATTGGAAGGGAGCCACTCCAATCGGAGCGACAGTGCCCGGTTTCCAGGAGACCGCTGGGTTGGCGACCTCAAAGGGAATGAGATTCCAGCCTGTTTCCGTGCGGTGGCGATATCTCACCATCACCAGTTTATCAGCCAAGGTCACGTCAGGACGCCCCTCAAAAACGACAGTATGGAGACCCAGATGCTTGGCTTCCTCGGCAGTGACTCCGAGTGCCGTTAGTTCCGCAGGAGTCTTGGGTGATGCTGGTTCGGGAAGGTACTGTTGCCAATCAGCATCCGGACGGGCGGTCGAAAGCGAATCGATCTCAGCTTTCAAGGCTAGGTTCAAGGGGGCCGTGTCACGAATCCACCATTCGTAGTAGAGGTCTTCGGTATTGGCTCCAAATTCCCCGTTGTGCTGCAAGGTGATTCTCTCGCTGAAGGCATCCTGGGGTTCGATGACTTTGATGGCTCCGCGGTAGCGATCCGGAATGATTTCGATGATGTGCAGTGACACCGCCGCTCCGGCAAGTTCGGTTCGGTTGTTTTCGACAATCGTGATGTAGCGAACCTGATCGGTTGGAGCAGTCAGCAGTTCCGGATTGCAAACCAAGGCAGAGCCCACACCAAAGCTATCAAGGTGGGTAAAGTTGGATTCCTTCTGATTCTGGACAATCTCAATTTGTGCTTGGAGAGTCGAAATCTTACTATCCAGGTCAGCTTTGGTTATATCCGCTGCTATGGCTGCCGCAGCGTTCGCCGTAATTGCCTCTAGGGAAAATATGCTCAGTCCGTCTCCCCCAATGATACTGCTGGTATAAGATCCTGCGGCCAGAAGATTTCCAAATGATGACCATGAAATGATAAGTTCCTGTTGTTTTAGAACTGCAGCGTCCAACTCTGCCTGAGCCGTCGCAAGATCCGCTTCGAGTCCCAGTAGCTCGAGATTCAAACCGATCTCTTGGGTTAATATTGGAGACTCTTTAACACCGGCTAAAAACTCCCCGGTGATTTTGGGATTCCCAGCAGTCTCAGGATCTCGAACCATCGAAGGGTTCTGAGAGTTCTTGTAGATTGTTTCAACGGCACCTGCCCAAGGACCTTCCCCGATCGCCAACACCTTGGCGAGATCGGATGATGTCATGATATTTGGCTCCAGGATATTGAGCGGGTCGGGCCCTGACGTCAGATTCGGGTCACCACTGTCCTTGTCGTTGAGGTAACCGCGGAAGACCAGCTTCTGCGAGAGAGAGTTGAAATAGAACCTGCGCTGAAGAGACCCTGGAAGGTCCTTAAAGTACCAACGCTCCGCTACCACAAAGATTGAAGGCGAAGCAGGTGAAAAGCCGGCTTGACTCATCTCGGCAATCTTAAAGGGAGTCTCGATCCGATCGAGTGGACGGATGATACGAGCCGAATAACGGTCGAGATCGGCCTGGGTCGAGAAAACCATGTCCTTGGTGGCGTCATCATAAACCACTTCTGCAGCCGCCATCGCTACCAGTGCGGGGAGTCCATTGGCTCCGGGAGTCTCGGCAAAATATTCGCCTCCTTGATAAGTGAGCGTTTCGCCACGTTTCAGCTTGGGATAGTCGCTACGCCAGAAACTGGAATAGATCACCTTCCCGGGCTGCAAGCCATCGGCTTCACCTTTGAAAATATGATTTCCGCCATCGTCCACCGGCACCCATGGGACCGGATCGCCAATATTCGTTCCAGGTAGATAGAAATCGGGACGTCTCGGGTAGAAAAACTGTTGGAAGAAGGTACCGCCGCCCGAGACCACCCAGGCAGTGTTGTTGACGTCTTTCCAAAAAGTCGCCTGGGAAACGCCATTCGTAAGCATATTCCCGCCGCGGGATTCAGGTCTGGGAACATTGCCTATGACAATATTCAAAGGATACGGTGGGATCAGGAGATCCCCCGCAAAAACGGGAAAGGCAAACTGATAGTTGAAGTCGAAAGTTTCCTCAGGATCAAGGGTCAGGAATCGATCTTCCGGATTTGGGGCGGCCTCATAAGCAAGACCAGCGACCTCATCGACACCGAGGTAAGTGCTTCCAGGATCCGTTCGATCCGTGACGTCCGCCGGACGCGGGAAGGGAACACTTCCAGCCCGGGTCTCAAAAACCCGGTAGGCGGCCATGTCAGGTTCACCAGTTTTCAGGTTTTGCACCTGAACCAAAACCCACGGCTCCGAAGTGAACTCCACGCTCGAGGCGTTGATGTTCTCCTGGAGCGCAAAAGCTGCAGGTGGCGGATTGTTCGGGAGATCGGCGCCCAGGTTCTTCACCTTAAGAGCGGCCCGGCCCGAAGGAGCAATCAGACCATGCTCCTCATTCGGATTATAGCCCGCAACATCAGTTTCAGACTGATGGTAGAGCTGCAAATCGGCATAGCTGGCAAGGTCATAGACTTCTTGCACACGACCCGTTTGGTCCACCCCTTCCGATCCGATCCGGCTGGCGATGAAGATGGCTTTATCCTTATGTGGTCCGAATGAAGGATACACAACTGAGTCAATTCCCGCTGAAATGTAGGGCCACGCGACGTTGGGATTCAAGAGAGGGTCCGTCAGGAATGGATTCTCATAGTAAGCAATTTCGAGGCGACGGTCTGGCGCAGTGAAAAGCTGTCGGTCGTTGACCGGGAAGATTGGTCCCCAGAAACCAACTTCGGCATCTCGGATATAGAGATTGGCGTTGTAGTTGGAGACTTCATTCATGACATACCCGGTGCCGCCGAAGCCGGCATTATCCAAGGTACTGTCGAGACGGGTTGCCACCTCTTCGATGTCCAATCGGGCCCAGATTCCAGCGAGCAAAACCTCCGGGTCGTTGCTGGTCGATTCAATCCCAACCTTGATTGCGGTGTTTTGGTTTTCGAAGAGAAGATCGACTGGATCTGCTTCAAACCTGAATTCCAGCGAGGGAGCGACTCTTCGAAGAGGCAGGTCGGTGGAAGTCCGCAATTGCCGAACTTCTCCCGGAGTCAGGTAAGGATTATTGTTATTACGGTCTGTCAGCTTAAAGAGACGGAATTGATCAAGCTGAACCTTATTGGCAGGATCAATTCCTTTACCGAAACTGAGACTCTCCGCGCTGCCTGCTGTGCCAACTTCGATTGGCGTTGCGGCACTTAAGAGATGACCTTGTGCTCCTCCTTCCTGACGAACTCCATCGAGATAGAAGTCAAGAATAGTGACCGGGCTGTTGAAGAAACGGTCTTCGAAAAGATGCAGGGTTAAATGACGCCAACTCGTCCCGGAGCGTGACAAACCATGGGTCACAACCAGAGACTCATCGCCGAAGGTTGCACTGATTGTTTCCGCACGTGAGTCCAAGGTTACCTTGACACCGCTCTCGCCGGAACTGAAGACCGTGACCGGACGATTGTCGACTGCTGTCATCGATAAATCAGATCCGCTGCCCAAGGCGGGATCACTTATGACGAAGGAGCCGACACCAGAGATGGTCTGAATGGTGGCGCCCGGTTGAATAAATGGGCCGGATACATCCATCCCTACCTTGAGTTTCTCGGTGTTTGAACAGTTGACGGTCGTTGAACCTTCGGTTGTCGAGCAGCTAGAAAGTCCGTTACTTAAGGGAACCGTGAGCCCCTTGGCATTCAACCAAAAATCGATCACGTAGTGGTTGCCCGGATCAAATTCTGTCGGTGCCCCGACAGCTTGTTGAACCATCGCGACGGTCCCTTCGCTTGCAGGAGTTCCGTGGCCAAGGGTGAGACCGCGGCGACCGAGGACATATCGCGGATCATCCCGGAGGATGGAGACCAATTCCTCTGAACGCACGACACGAACCGCGAGGTTCTCCTCCTCAAGATTTCCATCAGCGATCTCATCGGGGGTTGGACGGAAGCTGTAAAGGAGCACACTACGACCCTGACCAGTTGTGGTGAAGGGAATACCATCGACAGCATCAACCACCGAAGCTCCGGTGGAGCTCTCCGAAAACGTCATCGCCTGAAACTTCCATTGATCAATCTGGTTGAGATCCAATTTTGTCGGGGGCTGGCGATTTCCTGTCGCGAAAAGGTGGCGGTAATGCGCCCCGTTGGCTGCAGCAGGATAGCCTCCAGCTGGATCGATTCCCTCCAGAAGGACCTGGGTTTGAAGACGGCCCGCCGCTAGAATCAAATTTACTCCGGTGGAATTGGCGGCCAAACTAATCTCGAAGGTTGTGGGATTGGTGACCGAAACCACAGTCGCGCCAAGAGGAATTCCCTGCCCACTGACCTCCATTCCGGATTCGAGCCCTGCAGTGTCACTGCACACAACTGAGGTCGAACCACTGCTAACATTGCAATTGGTAAGGTTGCGGGTGCGTTTGCGAAGTCCTTCCTCGGTTTCTTCAGGCGTAGGCAGTTGTGCATTTTCATCAGGGAATCCACTGACAACCTCGATGAGATAGCTCCGCCCTTCTTCCTGGTCCGGCCACGAGACTTCGTAGCTTCCCGGATGCACCGGAAAAAGACGTTTCCCAACGGTGTCCCAGAGGAGAGATTCAGAGTCTGGTGTTTTGTTGGTACTTCCGTCGGGAGGCCCAAGAATCGTTCGCGGATCACCCGGCCCGTCCAATGAGAGAACTCCCCCATCGCAAAGATTTGGAACCAGCTGCTGGTCGGCATTGACAGGATCGAAGCTCTGTCCCAAAGGAACGATTGCCCGGAATACCGTGGCACGATAATTCCAGTGGATCTCGGTTGGGTTCTCGGCATGCTCCACCGTGAAAACTCGAGCTAGCCGTGATGTTGCAGTTAGATCATTGGTAAATTCATCAGAAAGCCCACCCACAGAAATCCCGAGGGGAGCAAAATCGCCCCCTGGAGGGGTGTTGAAATCTGCGAGAGTAAAGCAGTTGTCTTGGGTGCGATAGAAAATACCGACCTCCACCTTGCGACCAGTGGATGAACCGGAATCGATCCAGACATCCTGATCAGGCCCGTTCGCCCAATAAACCCCACCCTGTCCCACGGCTGTATCCAAACCTGTTCGAGCTTCATTATAGACTCTTACGAAGGCCTGACCGTCGACAAATCCGCCGCCGACTCCTTCAAGCGCAGCATCAAAACGATAACGGACCTGGCCGGTCCACTCCCATTTGATTCGCATCGGCTCTTCAACCGTGAAAGGCGTGGTTGCCTGACGTTCCGCCGTTTCATCAAAATCATCATTCGAGGTGACCGGGGCCCCGTTTTTATCAAAAAGTGAATACCCTTGGGATCGAAAGCGGAAGCCTGCTCCGGGATTGGTCACGGAACTATCGATGGAAGCCGTGACCTGTTCCCCCAGCTCATACCATTGGCGCCCAACCTCGGGAGTGGGATTTCCAAATCCACCACCACCGGTTGCAGAGTCAATGATGACCGCAAATTCCAGTTTCCATCTCCAGACCACCGTCACATCTTTGGTCAGGGTCGTGGTGAAAAAGGTCTGGGTTCCCTGAACGACCTGCCCATCGAGGGCGTATCCATCGTTTACCAGACGATACCATGCGACATCATCAGAGTTGATGTCGTCGAGGTTTCCGACCGCAGGAAGTGGCGTGAAGTTGCGGCTAAGATAGATATATTCGGGGGCCTCAAAGCGCTGAACTGACTGGTATGGCCGCTTCAACGTCCCAATCGGTGGATTAAGACCCAGTGCTGGAGTGCCGACGTCGACGGCTACCGCGCTGTCCGGACGGGTGTATTTACTCTCGATGTCTACTACCACCGGGCGGGTAAAAGAAATCGCCACAGGAGCGGTGGGGTTGATTGCAGGAACCTTTATCTTATTAAAATGAGATATTCCGCCGGGAGTGGTTGGCCCGTCAATACCGACCGTCACATCCCGTGTGTTTTTTAAGCCGGTTGCTTTATTAATCTGAATTTGAATCGTGTTGCTTCCTTCGTGCAGGATGACCTGAAAGGATACTTTGGCAGCTGAATTCGAATATTCCTCCATGTTTTGGTATTCCAGAACAAAGATCCGGTCAGGAGCTGAACCACTGGTCGTGTATAGGATTTTACTGCCGCTTCCTTTTGCCAAGTCTGTCCAGAAGGCTGCGATAAAGTTGTTCGACCTTCCCGAGGATGGAATGGATTCAGCCCGGTAAGCGGTCGAACTTCCTCCAAAGACAAGCAGTCCGTTGGTGGAGGCAGAAAGAGATGTGTAGGACTTGTCATAAAAGTAAAATGGGAAGCCGATATTAACAGCCTGGCTGTTATCATCTCCGGCCAAGTTTGTGAGACTGACCACGCCATCATCACCTGCCGCCAGAGAAAGGCCACTTGGCGGAGTTGGTGAAACATAATTGTATCCGAAACTATCGGTGCCCCGAGCTGGCTCCTGACCATTTCCGATTAAGTTGATCAAAAAGGGACTTTCACTTCCATCTGGATCATTGTTCGGGATCGACAGGGTCGCGGTTTTCGGGCCGTTTGTTAGCGGAGCAAATTCAATCACGATTGGGGTCGATCCGCTCGAAGGAACACTGTCTGAAGGGGCCGTCACGAGTTTGAATTCGCCATTGGCAGGGCTCAAGGTGAGCCCACTCAGCCCACTCAGGTTAAGATCTCCTGAATTGGAAATAGTGAGTGTTTGTGTCGAGTCGGTCCCAACAACCAAAGAGCTAAAGTCGAAATCAGTTCCGGATAAGATGGCACCTCCGGGGCCGGAGATTCCAATTTCTGAAGCCTGCCCTTTACCCTTCAGTTTGATATCGAACGGGTTCTCATTGCTATCGCTGCTTGCGACCAAAATTGTCGCCAGACTCTCTCCCCTCAAAGTAGGATTGAAAACAACGCTAAAGGTCGAGGTCGCATTTGGCGCGAGCGAGGTTGCAGGCTGCGAATTAATGCTGAAGTCACCACCACCCGAAACACTGATACCGGTCAAATTCGCGTCTCCGATGTTCCGGATCGTGAATGTCTGGCTCAGGGTTCCACCAGTAACCGGCGTATCACCCAAATCAATTCTGGTTGACGAATTATCAGTGAGATTTGTCCCGGTTATGCTTCCCTCAAAAACCTCAATCTCCGGGACCTGCCCGACACCTGTCAAATTAATCTCAAAGGGGTCTTCATTGGCGTCGTTGCTGTTGACACTGATCGTTCCATCCCGCTGACCTGCTCCCGAGGGGTTAAAGGTAACAGTGAAGCTAGTAGTGGCATTCTGCGCTAGAGAGGTAGATGGTTGCGCGTTGATGGTATATTCACCTGCGCCTGTAACACTGATACCGGTCAGAGCAGTAGCCGAGGTATTTCTAATCGTGAAAAGCTGAGTGGCTGTCCCACCCGCGACCGGAGTGCTTCCCATGTTGGTACGGGTCGCTGAGTTATCAGTCAGATTTGTTCCGGTGGTAGTGCCTCGAAACACCTCAATTTCCTGTGCCCCCAAATTTTGGAGGGAAAGAAGAGCAAGAGTTAGAAGGAACCAGCGCATAAGAAATTGAGGTTTCATTGCTATAGAATATTTAAAGTGCAGGGTGAAAAGTGTTGGTGTGAACCGAAATGATTATTGGGCACCCTCCAGAGTGCTGACAGGGCTGATACGTTGAAAGCGAACACGCCCGGTGACCCGGAGATTTGCTTGAATGAGTCCGGAAACAGTCTCGGTGAAGGAACCTTCAAGACGATCTGCAAAGGGCTGTTCTGCATCAAAGGCAATGCTCATTTGACGGCGGATGTTGCGTCCTCTGGTCTGTTCCCGGTGGAAGGCATGACGGAAGGGGTTGCTCCGGTGAAATGGATCCAAAGTGAAGTCAGCACTTAAGGTCTGTCCTGGACCTACGTTTCCTCCCATCGGCCATGAAAAAGTGTAGGTCTCGGCAAGGGTTGGCGGGCGACCGCTCCGACCAAGAAGAAAGTCAGCAAGATCTGCCTCGGTCAGACCCGGGTAAGTGTCATCATTCAAAAGTGCGTCCTGGCTCGCAGCATCGAGTTTACGGGGCAAATCATAAGCGACCGCCTCCACCCGAATTCCAACTCGTTTTCCGTTACGCTCCTTGATGCCCTCGAAAAACGGGATGCGTTCCGGGTCTACGACCAAAACAGGCACTGGTGCGACTGATTCGTCGGCAGTGCGGGTCTGCATGATCGTGACATTGGACAGAAGCGCAGCGCCCGTACTGGAAGAATGGACAATGATGCGGATCGGAGCTGTTCCTGCGGTCCGGCGAATCGGGGCCCCGTCTTCAACGATGCTGGATACGCCATCGACAATGACTTCACCAATCCAGAGACCTTGATTTGGCGCTGCGGATGGAAGGTCACCTTGCGCGACAAACAGATTCGTTTTTACGGCTGATATCGGTAGCCAGAAAGAAGCACTCTTTGGGCCTGTGTCGAGACGGTAGAGGTTCGTCCTTTTAACTGCTCCGGTCACCCAGTTCCGTTTCGCCGCCAAAGTCAGAGTTGCACTGGAACTGGAGGAAATATCCTCATTGAGAGCCGAAGTTCCTCCAGCTCCGACATTGGAATCAATAATGTTTCCAAAATCATAGCCGATCCGATCCGTTGCAACGGTGACCGCACGAAATGCCAGCCCGCCTCCGGAGATCGCGATCAAATCCAATGAGGGCATGGCTGAATCTGCTCCAAGATTTGTGAAGATGATCTCTTCAAGATCGCGTTTTTCTGCGCTGACTCCCTGATCGATATCTACCGCATCACTGGGGCCGCTGAAGTTGAGAACGCCCCTGCTGGCAAGATCAAAATCAACCGAAACCGGCCCTTGATAACGTGAAATCCCGGAGCTGAACACCCAATAGGCCTGTCCGGAAACCATGCTTTGACCGGGGGTCGCACGCCTCCAATTTCCCGTCGACGCATCCAGCGTGAAAATTTTTGAAACAGGGTGAGTGGCACCAGATGGTCCGAAGAACTCGTCGAAGGTTGGCGTTCCCCCCAAACCGAAACCTACAAGATTATACCGATCCGGAGTCCAGGTATGGCGGAAAAATTTAGCCCGTCCGGTAAGGCGAATGGTCGCAGAACCCGAGCTCTTGATAAGGTAGGGTTGATTCCCGGAAATGCTGAGGAGATTGTTCTGACCTGCGACATCCACTCGTTTCCACTGAAGCCACTCCTCTTGGTTGAAATTTCCAGCCCGTCCAGGCTCGCCGCTGAAGGTTTCCGCGGTTCCCACCAGAGGTCTCGGAGTCGCGATCTCGAGAACAACCGGATTTGCAAAGACATCCTGGGGCGCTTTCGCCAGACCTACCCTCCTATCACTTGCAGCCAGCACTTGTGGACCTGTTTCACTCTGAACCGTTTCTCCGGAAACATACCGGGGCTCCACCTCCAGCCACACCGCATTCCAGCCTTCTTCCAGCACGATCGCCTGTGGGGCCTCCTGCGCGGCAAGTGATTGCCCGGCTAAAACGGCTCCTATCACGGATGACGCGACGCGACGCATCAGGATAGTATTGAATAGATTCATCATTTTAAGAGTAAGGTTTTTGCGAATTGCGATTATCGGAAAGTCACGTGAATACGGACAAAGCGCTTTGGCGCTGAGCTGGAATCTAGAGAAGCAGCGACTTGTTCGATACCATCAGCCGCAGATAGAATGGTCTCAGTAAAACCGGTTGACCTCCAATCAATCAGATCTGTCGACCAATCGGCCTGGTAGATGAGATCAGACGCTGCAGTCACCCGGGGATAAACGAGGGTTACCTGACCTCCGGTCACTTGCACCGTAGGAACACCGGATTGAGAGGTCGCAAGCGGGTCAAGACCAAAGGCATACTTAAGAAGATTGGGCACCCCATCTCCACTGGGATCCGCATCCGGACCAGCGATCGCGGGGTTATTGGCATTAGCCCCGAAATTCAATTGCTGCCAGGTAACAAACGGAGAACTCCCTCCGATGGTGAACGTTTTAATATTTCCGATCGATGTCCCTCCCCCATTCTCCGCAATCACTCGATAGAAGTATGTTCCATTTACTAAACCAGTGACCTCTAGGGAAACGGTAGTCGGGTCGCTTTCTGCTGCGACCGGCTCTTCCATCGTCAAGAATTGAGTGGTCGAGGAGATCCTACGGACACGTGAGTTTCCACCTTCGCCAATAAAGAGATCGCCGCTAACATTCGTGGCCAAGGATAGCGGTTGCACAATCCCCGCAACTGCACTGTCACCGTCATTCCCAACCGTTGAGCCATTGCCAGCGAAAGTTGTCACGACCGCATTTGGGAAGATCACTTTGCGGATTCGGTTGTTTCCGGTGTCTGCTACAAAGAGTGAACCAGCCGCACTCAGTAAAAGACCCGTCGGGCTTGCAAAACGCGCGCCGCCTCCAACGCCATCGGCATAACCACTCGCCCCGCCAGCCAAGGTTGTGATTCCGCCACTAGGATCAATCGCAAGGATAGTGCTGCGACCAGCTTCAGTTAGATAGACTGTGCCGGTTGGGGTCACGGCTAAAGAAGTAGGTTCATTTAGACTCCCTCCGGGGCCGCTTCCAGCCAGAGTCCGGACTCTCTGGTCAGTGTCAATTACTCTCACCCGGTGGTTTAAACGATCAGCTACGTAGAGTTCCCCGTTCGAACTTATCGCCAGTCCGGAAGGTTCTTGAAAACGAGCCGCTGATCCAACTCCATCGGTAAAGCCAGGCTCCGTAAATCCTACGTAGGTACTCACTTCACCATTCGGAAGAATCATGCGAATTCGGTGATTCAGGGAATCCGCAACCAAGAGATTTCCGGCAGCATTGATAACAAGGCCGACCGGTTCGTTGAAACGGGCGACCTCGCTGGTGCCGTCACTAAAGCCCGCAGATCCCGGCATTCCGGCAAAGACTGTGGCCACTCCTGACGGATTGACTTTTCGAATACAGTGATTGCGGGTGTCGGCCAGATAGGTGTTTCCGGCGGTGTCCAAAGCGATTCCGCTAAGCTGGTCAAAGCGCGCCGTATTGCCGGTTCCTGAAGCGTATCCCGATCGCGATCCGGCCAAGGTCAACACATCAAATCCATTCAGGTCCGGATCAGTTGAGAATTCGAAGGTTACCGACGTCGTGCTCCCTTTCGGATCAACTTCAGCAAGAAACGTCGGATCAGGATCGAGCATAGCGGGTAAAGTAGTCACGGCAGGTGGATCAAGAACGACTCCCGTGACCGGCACACGGAAGACAGGTAGCTTTGGATCGTCAGTCGTGATGACGAGGTCTCCCGTCGGAGTCGATCCCTCGCTTGCCGTCAAGGTCACTTCTAACAAACTTTCCGAACCAGGGGCGAGCGGACCGGAGTCATACGTCACCGCGAATCCGGTCGGCACCGTGACCGAAATAATTGAAAGTGGCCACTGTCCCACGTTTGCCATCGTGAAAGTTCGGGTCACTGAGATGCCCTTGGGTGTCGTTCCCAAATCGGTGCCTCCTCCGGAGAGAAGAGGCGAGGAACTGGTTGCTCCGTCATAGACTGCCAGTTGTTGATTGGTCTTTGTCGTCAAACTGACAATATCTCCATTGATTGATCCGATCGCGTTGGTCCCGACAGCCCGAAAGTAGTATGTTGTCCCGGCAAGCAGGCCTGTGATTTCAGCCTCCACAGACTGGGTCGTGTCACCCAGAATCTCGCCAGAAACCGGAATCGTCGGGAGTGGAATACGCGATATGTTCCGGAGGTCGTGATTTCCCGTTTCCGTCACCATCAAGGTTCCCGGACTCACGGCAACGATACCTGTGGGTGAATTGAATGCTGCCACGGTCGCCGGATGGAGCGAACCTGCGGGAGAATCGATTCTCCCTGATGCACCGGATCCTGCTAGCGTGCTCGTTTCCCCGTTCAAAGCAATTTCACGAATACGATGGTTGCCCGTGTCTGTCAGATAGAGAACGTCATCTAATGTTGTGATTCCACTCGGCGAGGAGAATTGGGCACTCTGCCCCGGACCATCAAGAAAGCCTGCCGCACCGGTTCCAGAGAGAATCGAAAGCACTCCGCTCTGAGTGACTTTTCTCACCGCATGGTTGCCGCTGTCTGCTACATAGAGATTGCCGGAGGAATGAACCACGACAGCCATTGGCAAATTTAATCGACCAATTCCCCGCTCGCCGTCGATAAATCCAGCTGAGCCGGTCCCTGCCAAGGTAGTCACTGTATTGTCCACCAGATCGATCTTACGAATGCAATGATTGCCGGAATCGGCGACATAGAGATTTTCATCGGCATCGATCGCCAGTCCACGAGGGAAGAGAAAACTGGCAGCCTCGCCCACTGCATCGAGATAGCCGGCAGTCGAGGATCCCGCGATCGTCGAGACCACTCCGGTTGCAATATTGATCTTACGGATCCGGTGATTGTGTTCGTCCGCAAGATAGAGGTTGCCACTGCCATCAGCGACCAAACCCGAGGGATGATCGAACTTGGCCAGAGCTGGACTTCCATCATCAAAACCTACCGTCGAACCTGCCAAAGAGGTCACCGCCCCATTGGCGGCGACTTTACGAATGCGATGATTCAATCGGTCGGCGATGAAAACCATACTTCCGGAGACAGCAACTCCTTCGGGTGTATCGAAACGGGAAATTGCCGGGTTGTTGGAATTAGAAAAACCAGCCACACCCTCCCCGGCTTGTGTTGCAACCTGCCACGGATCGGAAAGATCCGAACGAGTGGAATATTCAAACATCACGCTCGTCGCGCTCCCTTCGGGATTAATTGTTCCGGCTACCCGAGCCGATGTCCGTGTTTCCCCATCTGGCGAGCCCGTCACCACTTCGGTCGTAGGAAAGGTGAAGCTCAAGATCTCACCGAAGGTCGTTCCACGGGCATTCGTGCTCACCGCACGATAGAAAATCGTTTCTCCTGCGGTCGCAGGTTGCGGAATCGCAATAGTCATCATCAAGTCGGTGGCCCCAACGAGTCCATAAGTATCCGGTGTGACTAAAACGAGCTGGGAGGACGTCAGCGCAACGTTGTTGGCAAATTCAAATTCGATCCGCGTGCTACTTCCGTTCGGGTTGAACTGAACATTGAGCTGGGCACTTGCCGCGACAATGTCAGTGGGTGCAAGAGTCGAAACAGTCGGGCGATCGAAGAGATAAATCCGCTGACCACTCGGCTGAACGTTGGGTATCACCGCCGCCGTTGTCGTCCAGCGGGTGTAATAAATAGTATCAGGATTTAATCCCAGTAAACCGGCGTCGATGACTGCGCTGATCGGTGTCAGTCCGGTAACAGGATCTGCCGCACCAAGTACGACATCCACCTCAAGAGGCTTGACGAAGACACGGCGCAGAAACTGGTTACGTGTATCCGAAACCGCAAGAGTGCCCACTAGGTTCACCCTGTCTACCGCAAGACCCACGGGACAATCAAGGGTGGCGACGTCTGCCCGTCCGTCAAGTTCTCCCACGCTTCCAAATCCGAGGCCTGCAACAGTACTGACGATGCCCGCTGGAGAAATCATCCGAACAGCGTTATTGAACTCATCTGCTACGAAAAGGTTGCCGTCAGCATCAAACGAGACCGCAGCCGGAGTGTTGAAAGTCGCACTTCCCGTAGGTCCCGCCACTGGATCGTTGGTGAATCCGACTTCACCAGTTCCAGCAAAGGTAGTCACCATCCCGGTCAAGCCCGGTTGATCCATCGTGATTTCCCGGATCCGATGATTGTTTCGATCAGCGACATAGAGCTTCGTCCGGTCATTATTAAAAGTCAGCCCGTAGGGTGAGTTGAAGGTTGCTGTCAACCTCTCACCATCCGTAAAGCGCAACAACTGAAGATCTGATTCAGTACCAACCGCGGCAGTATCAAGCTCGAAAGTTGTCGAATTCACGATCGCAGAAACCTGCGCGCCTGCAGGGATCGTAGGTCCGGAGATGAACTGACCAATTTCCAGATCGCTGGTCGAAGAACATACAACTGTCGTTGTCCCATTGGTAATACAGCTGGTAAGAAAGGGACTTCCTGAGCCCGCGAAAGTTGTTACCGAAGAGCCGTCCGTCGTCATACGCCTGATCACGAAGTTCGAGGAATCAGCCACAAAGAGATGGCCCGATGAATCGACCGAAAGCCCATGCGGACTGTTAAAACGGGCGGAACTTCCTGAACCATTGACCAGTCCTGCAACTCCATCACCTGCCAGCGTCGTCACCGTCCAGCTTTGACCGGGCACCGCAGGACGGGTGAGTTTCCGAATACTGTGATTGAAAGTGTCCGCCACATAAACTTGATCGTCAGGACCCACCGTGAGACCAGCCGGAAATGCGAATTGAGCGGTGGAGCCCGGACCATCTGTAAATCCAAAGCCAAATAGCCCGCTTCCACTTCCCGCAATCGTACGGACTTCGCCGCCTGGAGTAATCAACCGGATCCGATGGTTTCCGGTGTCCGCAATGAAGAAATTTCCGAAACTGTCCTGCGCAACACCAGTTGGACTATTGAATCGAGCGGAAAGCCGAGGTCCGTCGACTAAATCCTCCGAATCAGCTAGCCCGGCCATCGTGCTGACCGTAGCCCTGAACTCCGGATCGGATGAAATTTGAAAGCGGACGGTTTCCCCCGGTCCGGCAGCAGCCGTCGGTAGCTTGCCATAGAGCGTAAAGCCATCATCCCCAAAATCGGCCCCTGGGATTTCGTAGGCACCAAGGTCAACCGCACCAGCCAGAACACGCTCAAAGCCTCGCTGATCGTAAACCAGAGTTGTTGAATCGCCGGCATTCACAGCCGGACTTCCCTCCCGGAGAGCCATCGTTTCAGTCGGGCCACCGTAATTTGAGAGCGGATAAAGTTGAGGATCGAGAGGCGATGCTGGCGTTCCAGTCAGAGGTCCCGCCGGGAATAGCCCGGAAACACTGTGATTACTTCCGATCAAGTTTGGCTCGATCAGAGTAAAGTTAAAGGCCGGCAAAGGTGAACCATTGAAGCCAATATCTGTTTCCGTTCCGCCGGGTGCAGTTAAGTTACCGGCGACGATAGAATTCAAAACCGACGTTCTGCTGCCATCGAAAACACAAATTCCGCCACCAAACGGCGCGGAATTTTCTACCAGGGTGGCTTGAGTGACCGTCAGAGTTTTGAGATTGTAGACCGCTCCTCCTGCTAGGTTGGAGGTATTCGCTACCAAGGTGCTTTGGGCCAGAGTCAGGGCTCCGTCATTAAAGATCGCTCCTCCCGGGCCAGCCGTTGCAGAGTTGTTCGAAAATGTGCTATTCGTGATGGTCAGGATTCGCGTGAGACTTCCCAGATTGTATATCGCTCCGCCGGAAGTTGCTGAATTGTCCACAAGAGAACAGTCGGTGAGATTCAGCGTCCCATCGTTGTAGATTGCTCCTCCACTGCCATTCAACACAGGGCTGCCACCATTGCCACCCGTGAGGACAAGTCCGTGCAAATCAAGATTCCCCGTGGCCGTAATTTGGAACAATCGTGTCGCGTCTCCACCATTGATGGTGATTTCCCCTACAAGATCTTCGGCATCAATCGTTACTTGCTTGTCGACAACGACCTCATTCAACAAAATCAAATCTGGAGGAGGCGCAGCGAACACAGTGGGATCAAATAAGATCGTGTCTCCTGCACTCGCATCACGAAGGGCCTCGCGTAGTGAAACCTCTGCACCAGCGGGCGAATTCGCCTGATCTGCCGTTGTATTCACGGTGATATTGGCGGCTTGGCCTGCTCCGAATGAAAATCCAATCAGAACAGCGAAGGATGTTGGACGGAGGGAGTGATTCAAAAAAGCGACAAGAGATTTCATGAAGGGAAATTGGGAAAAATGCCCTCTCGCTCTCTCATATTGAGGTGCGGCCTGGGTGGAAAGGAATGAAGTTTTCATGCTTACACTTGATGGAACGGTACAGATAAGAACTGTCAGAAAACCTTTGGATCACGAAGATGTTTTTGCCGCATAGTCACACCGAAATACCTTATTCACAGCCCCTGAAGTCTCACGCCGCCCTAAAGTATGAGTGCAATTCCTTCCCAAAGGACATTGTTGAGAATTTCATTTTTTTTTTAAAACCCACCAAAAAAAATCAGGGTAACTTAAATAATAACACGAACGGACCATCTCGGAGAACGCGCTACAAATCACCTCTGGGAAGCGCCGACCAGTAGGTTTTCCTATGAGTGTCGCAGATTTCCTTAGGTATTCCGCAGAACGAACTTTTTGTAATTGGACGATGCCCTTTCATGGTGGTTGAAGGAATCCACGAGCAGTTCTTTGTTTGAAGGCCTGAACGGACGAGCCTTCCTAAGTGACCTGTGTTCAATGAGGCAAAGAAAAAGTCTGCCGTTTCCGCCATCTCACTCATTTTTTTAGATTATTACAAACTCCTTCATGAGGACTTAAAGAGTTCGATGAAATCACACTCTTTACGGAAAGCCTTCCCCTGCGCCGACATTCGATAAGGCGTCGTGAGAGATTTTTGCACCGAAGGATCAGACATTAGATGTTTTGCGCCCGCGGTTCCTTTTCTTCTTTGGGGCACGGTAGGCGGTTTTTCTTGCCCTAAAGCTAGAGAAATCAAGGAGGCTCAGTCCATTTTGAATGGTTGATGCCAGTCAGGATTACCTGTTGCTAGATTCGGCCTTAGATCGAAATAGGGTCGTATAACAAGAGTGATAACCGAACGGTCGGGTGCTTCGTCCAGCTTTCGATCAAAATCCAGCCCTTGTTTGTAGGGAACAAGGCGGTCCTTGGTTCCATGAACCGTAAGAACCGGGGCGTCATCTTTCGAGACGTGGTAAAGTGCAGACGCCAATTTGGCCTTTTGCGGAAGTTCGGAAACGATCCCTCCGAGCAATTTCCCTTCCGGTGAATTCCGGTCATTATGGTTCATCGAACTCCCCTGTGAATTCATCTTCGGAAAATCGGTTGGTCCGAAAAAATTTATGACCGCTTTGATTCCCGTCGATTGTTCCTCGTGAGGACCCAACTCACCGTCCAAGGCTTCGTCATTCTCCGTAGTCCCCAGGAGCGCCACCAGATGACCACCGGCTGAAGCGCCCCAAACAACAATTCGATCCGGGTCGAGATTGTATTTCCCGGCATGCGCGCGAACCCACCTCAGTGAGGCTTTGCAATCATGAATCTGAGCCGGCCACTTTGCTTCCCGGGTTAAGCGATAGTTGATCGAAACAACCGCGCAGGGCCCCAACTGAAAGGCACGCCATGCCAATCCGGGGTTCTTCTTGCTTCCCTGTAACCAGGCCCCGCCATGAATCCACAGAAGCACTGGCAGCGGTTTCTCCGCCTTCTCTTTGGGAAGATAGAAATCCAACATCTGTCATGAATTCCCCTCACCAACATAGTCAATATTTTCGATTTTTGTGAATCGAGCCTGGGCCAAGGCCGAGGCCGAGAAAGCAAATGTCAGAGCCAGAAGCCAATTAAACGTGGACTTCAACATCTCAAATATTGTCGAAAAAACAAATCAATGAGTGGGGATGGCGGATCCGATTTTTCGATGAGAGTTTGATCATGTCGGGTTGACAGGCTGCGAGGTCGAATTGATCGATGATTTTTTGATGCCGATCGCCGACAGCTCCGGTGAGATCACGACCAAGGACCTCCTCATCCCGGGACTGGTGATCGCTGCCTTTGCCCCTTTGATCGTCTTTTGGCTGCAAATTGTAGCCTGACATGGAGGCAAGCCGCAACATTTGCCCGCCTATCATGAAATGCGGCAATCCGGCAGGGCCTTCTGGATTTCACGGCGACCCTTGTCGGTTATGCGTAAACACTGGATTGATGGACCTCCGGCAAAGCCGGGGGTTCTCCGTTAATAGATTCACCCACACTGGCATCTTGTTTGGCCCTATTTGGAAGATGAGAACACAAGTAAGCACCATGGCAGGGAATTCAGCAAATCGGCCGGCGAGCTACGGTAGCAGGATATAGCTCGCCCCCATCATGGACTCATATCGAACGTCAATCGCAAGAACCCGATCGTCGAATCCCAACTCCCTGTCACGGTGCGCATGTTGGCGGGGTCGAGGTCCGAGATCGTCACCCCTTCGGTTTCCCACGCCTGCAAGTCCGTGCTGGCCTCCGCCCCGTAGGTGACTCCCGGAGCGTTAGCGTAGAAGGTCATGCTCATGGCACTTGGCCCGATCATTGGCTGCGGCATCCCACCCAGTGCACTGCTCGGGTCGAGGTTCAAGGCGTAGGCGGTGAGGAGGGTCACCCCGTCGCCGTTGAAATCCTGGTGCAAGTCGGAGTCGTAGGAGAGTCCGTGGGTCAGGAGCCAGATCGTTGCAGGATATACCGACTGGTCGATTTCGACCGCAGGATACCCCTCCCAAGTTGGTGAGGCGAAGCCGGAGTTTTCGGCAAGGTAATAGATAGAGAATTCTGGTGCGGCACTGTCGAACACATTGGATTCCAGCACTGGAGTGTCACCCAAAAAGAAAACATCTCTCAATTCAGAGCAGTGCCCGAACGCGGCATAACCGATGCTGGTAACGCTGGAGGGGAGCATGACCCGGGTCAAAATACTGCAGTCCCGGAACGCCTCCCGGCCGATATTAGCGATCCCCTCGGAAATGGTGAGGCTCGTCAATCTACTGCAGCGCTCGAAAGCGCCCTTACCAATCGTACTGACGCTAGAAGGGATAATAACACGGGGCAGATTGCCGCAGCTGCGGAACGCACCCTCACCGATGCTCGTGACACCTTGAGAGATGGTGAGATTGATCAACCTGAGGCAATTGCTGAACGCCCTGTCGCCAATTTTGATGACGCTGGAGGGGATGGTGGTGCTGCTCAGCCTCTCGCAGGATGCAAACGCTGTTTCGCCAATGCTGGTGATGCCTTCCGGAAGGGTGACGCGACTCAACCCCTCGCAGTTGAGGAACGCTGATTTCCCAATGCCCTTAAGGCTGGATGGGAAGATCAGGCTTGTCAACTCGTCGCAGTTCCAAAAGGCATAGTCGCCAGGGCGTTTGTTTCGCTAGGGCTTGAAAGCCCATGGCTAGGGGGTTTTTCC
>ERZ887942.559-NODE-559-length-29958-cov-19.560312_pt1 | contig 29958 bp, 18 predicted proteins | sample MGYA00521099_ERZ887942 | MGnify/ENA primary metagenome ERZ887942 (study PRJEB32303, sample SAMEA104408605) | aquatic metagenome | biome: Brackish water; feature: Pelagic; material: water | place: Baltic Sea | collected 2014-06-07T06:48:00 | depth 16,251 m ...
CCAGATTCGCCAGGGTGATTGGAAGTATCTCGATCACAAAGGATCGGGCGGAAATGGTTACGAGAAAGGAATTCTTCAGAAGTATGCGCTCAAGGAGAATGAACCCGAGGCACCCGGACAGCTCTACAATTTGAAGAGCGATCCCGGAGAAACAATAAATCTCTATTTCAAAGAAGAGGGCAAACGCAATGAGATGCAGGCTTTGTTGAAGACGCTTAAGGAAAGCGGGCGCAGTGCTCCCAAGGAGAGAAAGCCGTTGGGAATCGAAAACATTCCGCGTGTGAAGTAGCGTGAGTCATTTCTTTTTGAAGGGGTTTTCGTACCAAAAGACTCCGAGTTGATCCCGCTCTTCACAGCAATAGACATCGAGATCCCCGTCGCCATCGACATCGCAGGGAATGACCTGATCATATTTCACGCCGGGTTCTCCGGCAATTTCATGGTTCTGCCATTCCTTGTCAAAAGGGGAGTCTTTCCAGGAGAGCCACTGCATTCCCGAAAGCGTTCCGGTTGCGCCTTCACAGCTGAAGACGATGTCATTTTTCCCATCAAGATCGACGTCGAAAATGACGGCGCTTTTTCCTCCGCCCACTCCCTTGGGCAGAGGGATGACGTGTTCGCTCCAGCCACTTTTTAGAGAGCGATACCAGATGACGGAGGTCTTATCGATTGCAATGATGTCGTTTGTGCCATCTTGATCGAGATCACCGGTTGAGATGAATTTGATTTCGCGATCATGGCCGCCAACGTTGTGTCGCTTCCACTTCCCGGAATCTTCGACGCCCTTGGTTCCCGGGTATTCGAGCCAGTAAATCCCACGCTTGGAACCTTTTCGGTCGCTGACGAGAATGTCTTTTATTCCGTTTTGGTTCATGTCGACACTGATGAGAGACATGATCCATCCGGCTTCCTGAAGTTTGTGATATTTCCAATCGGTCACGCTCCGGGCATCTTTTGGGAGTTCCAGCCAGCCAACGCTTCCGTTTTTTCCCTTTGAGCTGACAACGAGATCGACTCCGTTCCTACCATCGATTTGGAACGGAAGGGCATACATCCAGGCCTGTTTTTTTGCAGTGGCCGGGATCAAAACTGTCGTCCATGCGGAGTCGGTCAGGAAAGATTTTGGTTCCTTTGGAGCCCAGTGAACGAACATGCTTTTTGTCCCTCCTTCGCACGAGCTGATGACATCGATGGCGCCATCAGCATCGAGGTCCGCCCAAACGGCGTCTTCTGCCGAGCGCACCTTGCCAACGGTCACTGCGGGCCATTTTTGTTTTGCGTTGGCAACTCCCGGGTGGAGGTAGGCCCGGACGATTCCGCCCTCCTCCCATCCGGTGGCAATATCCATCAGACCATCCCCGTTGGCATCGGCGAGGCGTACGCCGTCAGCTCCTTTGGAACTGGAATCAATGGTGTGCTGTAGCCACGGCTGTCCAGCGTGTATCCACAACGATGACGAGAGGATCAGGAGGAGCGTTTTCATTCGGGGTGGGATTTTATAATGCCTACTCTGTTTTCAGAAGAGGTTTGGCTTCCTTGACCCATCCGGCAGGGCGTTGGCCCTTCCCGCTATCCTTGCCATCGCCGAGATCTTCTCTGGCATCATTGGCCGATACCATGAGGCGCTTGACAATGTCGGGGTGTGCTGTGGCGAGGTTCGTTTTTTCGCCAAGATCAGTGCTCACATCAAAGAGTTGCAGAGGGCTGTCTTTCTCCTTGCCACTCCACCCGGTGAGTTTCTCGGCTTGTGGGAGAACGAGCTTCCACTTTCCGCTGCGGACGGCCTGGAGCTGGGTGGTGTGGTAGTAGAAGAAGGCTTGATGAGGCGATTTTGCGCCGGGCTTCCCGAAGAGGAGATCCCGAATGTCGTGGCCATCGATTTTACGTTCTTTGGAGAGCTGGCCTTCGGCGAGGGCGGCGAAGGTGGGGAGCAGGTCGAGCGTCGATACGACTTCACGGCAGGTTTTTCCGGCAGGTATTTTTCCCGGCCAACGCATCACACAAGGGACCCGCATTCCTCCCTCATGAGTGGTTCCTTTGGAGCCCTTGAGAGGTTTGTTGGTTCCGCCGTTATTTCCATTGGAGCCATTGTCAGAGGTGAAAATGACGAGGGTGTTTTCGTCAACTCCATTATCCTTGAGCGCTTTTAGGATTGCTCCTGTTGAGGCATCCACTTCTTCGATCCAGTCACCGTATTTGCCGTTCTTCGATTTTCCAGCAAAGGCCTTTCCGGGAAAGAGGGGGAGATGGACCGAGGTGTGCGGGAGGTAGAGGAAAAAGGGCTTCTTTGAGTTCTGCTCAATGAAGGAAACGGCTTCTTCGGTGTAGCGGCGGGTGATGGGTTCCTGTTTGATGGGAGCTTCGATTACCACCTCATCCCGAAGAAGGGGAAGGGGAATGTGTTTTCGCCCCATGTCGTTGGAGTAGGGGATTCCAAAGTAGGAATCAAATCCCTGCTTGGTGGGGAGAAAGTCAGGCTGGTCGCCGAGGTGCCACTTCCCGATGCAGGCGGTGGTGTAGTCCTGCTTTTTCAGGATTTCAGCGATGGTGGTTTCATCAGGATTGAGGCCTTTTCTGGCGGAAGGGAAGAGAACCCACTTGTCGTTTTGGTCAACGTGCATGTTGAGGCGTCTTGGATAGCAACCCGTCAAAAGGCTGGCCCGGGAAGGGGTGCAGACTCCGCTGGTGACATAGAAATCGGTGAAGCGCATGCCCTCACGTGCCATTTGGTCAATGACGGGAGTTCGGTTTTTGGTGGAGGCGAAACAACCGATGTCGCCGTAGCCCATATCGTCCATGTAGATGAGGACAATGTTGGGCCGCCCGGCCTGGGCGGAGAGGAGCGTGAGAAGGAAGGTAAGTGCGATGCGTTTCATGACTTTCTGATGAGTTGTTTGATGGCGCCGGTTTGGGCGATTTTTTTGCGCGCTGTTTCGAGGTCGAAGTCTCCGTAGTGCTCGACGAGGTTTCCGTGGGCGTTGAGGAGAGTGGTATACCAGTTGCCGATGGTCTTGTGGCCTTCGGTGGCATGGTAGGGAAGGCGGATATAGCGTCCTGCCATGTCGAGACTGGACTTGTCACCGGAGAGGACGATGAAGGGGGCTTCAGTTCCGTGGCTGTGATGGCCTTCGCCGTTTTCGGGAAAATACATGATGACGGAGTTGTCGAACATGGTGCCATTTCCCTCGGGTGTGGCTTTTAGTTTTTTCACGATGGTAGCGACTTGTTCCATGTGCCCGAGGCGGATTTTTTCGCGAATTTCATCGGCGGGAATGCCGCTGTATCCGCCGTTGTGACCGAGTTCGTGGATGGAAATATGATCGCCTTCGTTTCCCGGGATGCCCTTGATGGGAGTTGAAAGTTCATCGATGGTGTAGGTGACAACGTTGGTCAATCCTGTGATGAGAGCTGCGACGAGAATGTCGGTCATGGCACTTTGCTTTTCGGGAGTGCTGGCATTGGGGCCGCCACCGGCATGGACGGGGGCTAGTTTGGGAAGATGTTTAGCGATGGATCCGGACATCTTCTCCAATTTTTTGTTACGAGCACGGATCGACTCAATGGAGTCAATGTGGTTACTGAGTTTTTGCTTCTCGTAACCCCGTAGGACGTCGGCTTTGAGGGATTCCTCGCCTTCAAGGAATTCAAGCATGGCGTTGTCCGAATTGACGGCATCGGGATTGATGACGGATTTGAAGAGCTCGTTGTAAGCTGTCTGAGGGTCGGCGTAACAATAGTTCCGCTGATGGGGGGAGGGGGCGGAGTAGCCGGAGACGATGCCAGTACGAAATGAACTGTAGTTTCCGGTTAGCGAGAGTTCGACGTGCCCAAAGGGAGAGGGGAAGAGCTTGGCGATCTCAAAGTCGATGGTGGCGCGTTTGATTCCGCTGAGTGAATTGCGGCCGGACTTGTAAGCTCCCATGACGGATGAGTAAGACCAGTGGCCGTTTTCACTCATCTTGCAGGAGAGGCCCTGGAGGATGGAGAGGTTGGCCTTGTGACTGGCAATCGGTCGCATCCACGCTGGAAGCTCGTGTTTGGCGAGATCAATTTCGAGTGGCTGCTTTTTGGCATCAAGTGCCTTTTCCTGATCCGTGAAGGTGGGTAAGGCGATTTCGCTGGGTCGGATGCCGTTTGACTTCCGGATAAAGATGAATCGCTTCGGGGGTGTGCTGCCCAGAGGAGCCCCAAACGAAGAAGGGAGAGCGAGAGCCCCGGCGCCGAGGGCCGATTGCTTGAGGAAATTGCGTCTGCTGGTCATGGTTTTATTCAGGCTGCCTGGCTTTGCGGTAAATGAAGGCATCGGAAGTGAGAAGGGAGAGGATGACGGCATTAAAGCTACCACCATTTTTGACATACGCCATGTCGGCGTCGATCAATGTTTTGGAATCTGAAAGGAACTCGTTTCGTCCCATGAAATAGCGGAAGGCATGGCGGACGATTGATTGGCGGACCCGGGTGGATTTTCCGAGGCGATCAGCAAGATCAATGGCATCAATGATTTCACCATCGAGAGCAGGGTCGCCGGTTCCCCGGAGGTATCCCTTTGCGTCCACGGGAAGCTCTTTGTAAGTGTCGCGTAGATCGACGTGTTTCGCGGCTTTATCCGGGCCTTTTTTGATGAGGTTGTCGGGATGCTCGAGAGATTCCATGGTGCGGTAGCGGCCGAAATCATCGAAAGCTTCAAAGGAGTAGCCGAGAGGGTTCATGCGTTCGTGGCAGCGCCAGCAGTATTTTTCTTCGGTAACGCTGGCAAGCCGGGTTCGGAGAGTCATGTCATGCCCCTCCGGGATCTTGGCTTCCACTGTGATGGGGATATCGGGGATGGTGCCGGCCAGGAGTTTTTCGCGAACCCATTTGCCTCGAATGACGGGATCGGTCTCGGTGTTTTGGGCATGGGCAATCAGCCAGGCGGGGTGGGTGAGCATCCCTTTTCGGTTTTCAATCTTGGCGGGTTGCTCCCCCGGGTAGTTCCAGCGGTCCAATTGAATGTTGTAAAACTTGGCGACTTCAGGGCTGCGGAGCTGCATGCCGGTGCGGGTGTCGGCGTTGTATTTGCCGTGGGCCGGAAAGGAGACGAAAGGCGCGGCGGAGGTTTCGCCCTGATCGAAGCGGAGGGCGAAGCTGGTCAGGGCGGTTTTGAATTCGCGGATGGGATTGCGGCGGCCCTTTTTGACGAGGTCTTCGACGTTGACTCCGCGCATTTTGACTTCGGCGAGAAACTCTTTGTGTTTGATGAGGTCCGCCAGTTCAAAATCCTCCCAGTCGAGGTCTTTGAAGTATTCGTGGATGCGGCGAATGCGTTCGGAAGCGGCGGTCATGGCCTCATTGTCCCCGGAGTGGTAGACGTAGAACTTGTCGGTCGTGAGGAGTTCCTCGAAGACGTTTGCGTCTTTTTTGAGGATGTGTTCGACCAGACGATCGGCTTCTCCGACTAGGCGGCCCTTCGAGCCATCGTAGTCGCCACCGAAGCGTTTGCGGTCTTTGAAGATGGGGAGCATTTTCGGGTAGCCGAAAAACTCACGGAAGAAACGAAGTTTCCGAATGGGAAGGTTGGTGATGCTGGCGGTGTGCTGAATGCGCTGGACGCCTTCATCGATGATGTAGAATTGATCGCGTTTCTTGAGGAGGCGGAGGACTTCCCGTTGAAAGTCTTCGCGGGTGTTGAGTTTTCCGTTTTTGGCGGCGGCGGTCAGCTCCTCATCCGGACTACTGTCGGTGAGGGCGTATGAGATGGCGTAGCTGGCGTCGCGGGGGGAGAGCATCCGGCGGCCGTGTTCATCGGGGGGCTCGGAGCCGAACTCATTGCGATAGACGAATTCAGATCGAAGAATGAGAGTTTGAATGAGCTTTTGAACGCCGTTCAAGTTACCGAGGTCAGCGAGATAGTTTTTGGTGAGAGCGAGATATTTTGCGATCTCAGCCGGAGAGGGAGAACGTTCGTGGATCTTCAGGAATAATTCTTCAACCAGGGAATCAATCAGTTCGTCATTTGCGGGGCCGGCCTCAATGCGTTCCCTTCTGAACTGCTCTTCCCAATCCGCCAAACACTTGTCGATGATGGTCTGAAATCGGTCACCTTTCTTCCGGTGTTTGCGGATGGTGTCGGAGAGGATTTTCATCTCAGCCTCGTCACGTGGTGTGTAGACGAGGCGTTTGTGTTTTTCATCGTAGCGATTTTGTTCGATCTGACCACGCCACTCTTCCATGTAGCCTCTGAGAAAAGTGACCCGGGCCTGAATCTTGCGGGGGTTGTGTCCGAAGTTGAACCATTCGCGTTCGCAGAGCCCGATAAGTTGGGTGTCGGACATGCCGGGTTTTTCGTGTCGGCGCATGGAGCGGAAGACGAGGACCAGTTCGTCACGACCGGGGTTGGCGGCATGGAAGGGGGCTTTCTTTGTTTCGCTTTGAGTGGCTTTCTTGATCGCGAGGGGGGCGAAGCGGGGAAGGAGGGGCTTGTGCTGGCTACCGTAGATTTCGAGGAGGACAGGTTCGATAAAGCTTTCGAGATATCTGCGACGTGATTCGAGGATTGCATTGTGGCTATCCTCCTGGGCCATGAGAGCGGTGAAGGACGGAAGATAGCGTTTGTCCCGTTTGGCCAGATATTCCGTCATGTGTGTGGCGGCATTCTTGGCATTGGTGATCATCGTCAGGAGATGTCCTCCATTGAGGGTGGTGGTGTCGTAGTAGCGGACGCCTGAGTTTTTCGGGAGGAGGAAGGGATTGGTCAGGTTGACGCGCCGGTTGTTTTCGCCAATGACGCTCTCCCTTTTGCCATCGATCGTCTTGGTGGCGTTGTGATTGAGGAGTTTGTTGAATTTGGCATCGAAGATGAACTCGCTAATGAGCCAGCGACGGTCGGGGGTGGATGGTTTGAGGTGTGCGTAGTCCCCCGAGAAGAGCTTGTCATGATCGACGTAATTGCCGAAGTCCGGCATGCGGAGTTTGTCTTCGAGTTTCGAGGCGTTGTGCTTGCCGAGTTCTCCTGAAGCCCAGGCGGTGAGAGCAGCGCGCTCGCCTTCGGTGGGCTGATCCTTTTTCTTCGGAGGCATTTCCTCGAAGTGGAGTTGCTCCTGCATTTTGTTGAGGAGATCAAGGCGGGCATCGAGTTCGAGATCGGCGAGGTGATCGAGGCGAATGTCGCCCTTTTCAGTGCCATCCTCGTGACAGGAGTAGCAATAGTTCTCGAGAAGGTCGGCGGCCTCTTCTGAAATCTTGAAATCATCGGTGCTTTTTTTCTTTGTTTCTCCCCATGAAGAAGATCCCGTCGCGATCATTCCAACGGCAAAAAAGAGGGACGGAGTCTTACGGAATCGAATCATTGATAAAGTGCTGCTGGCAGGAGTGCAGAGGGCGTTCATTTCAAGGTGTCTGAAAACCGCACGCAGAATCTTTACAGGACATGTGGGTGTGATCTTAGCTCTCCTGAAGATTTGGTGGATACCCTCTGGTGGGTAGGTTCTTCCCTTCTCAAGCTGTTTGTTTCAGAGGGGATTTCGAAAATCCTAGGGAACGAGCACCACCTTAATACGGATGAATTCGCGAGGCAGATCACCGCGAGGCGTCCTACTCCGGTAGGTGACTGTTTCGGTGCCATCTCCGTTCGATGTCGCGGAGACAAGAACCGTTTCGAATTCGCTCCACGCACTCAGGTCGGGGCTGGACTGGGCTTCGTAGATGATGTCATCGGCAGCGAGATTGCGACGAAAGATCAAGGTCAGGAATTGGTCTGTTGATCCGGCGCCATTGTCGAACTCACCTGTGCCGATTTTTGGATGGGATTCGGGGCTGCTTCCACTATCCCCGTTGAAGGAGCCCAAGGCGTATTCAAGGAGGGCGGAGAGGCCGTCGTTGTCATTGTCGAGGTCGGGATTTCCGTTGAAGCTGGTGGAGTCGGACCCTCCGGGAGTTCCGCCAAGGGCTACGCTGGAACGCCAATTCGAAGGCTCGGTGTGGTCGGGGATTGTTTCGGGAGCAATCAGGACGAGCGAGTATCCGTCACCATCAGGGGCCGTCGGCCAGGGTGTCTTGTCGTTGTAAGTGAATCTTTGGGCGTCGATCCCGAGGGCGTCGATGAGGGCGATTTCCTCACCTGAATTGCCAAGGCTCGATGTCGAGAATTCACCGGGTGCAATGGTGATTGCCGCAGTGTTGTAGGCCGCGGCGAAAGAGGCTTGATTCTTGACGATGACAACCCGGGCATCGGGAGCAAGGATGTATCCAAGAGGGAAGGTGTAATCGACACCGACCAGCGACAGGTTTGAGAGGTCGATGGTGGCGGCCGAAGTATTCAGTAACTCGATCCACTCGGATTCTTCCGAAGTTCCGACGGGGTTAAACATGATTTCGGAGACCACAATATTGCTGGAATTTGCGATCGGGGCGACGAGGAACTCTCCTTCCGAAATAGGAGACCATTCACCATTGTCGAAGGCCCTGGCCCGGACGAAGGCGCCGCCCGTCAGCGGAACTGTTGAGCCGCCGCCTCCCCCACTCGGTGCGATACCGGAAAGTTGAACGTCGATGCCGGTGTCGCTGCTGCCAGTGCTGTTCTGATGAACTTCGACCGCAAGGATATTGATCCCCTCGAGTAAATCACCTGCGGACAGGCTAAAGGTGCCAAGGTTCACAAGCCCGCCTTCGTTGGAGGTCGAATTGAGGGCGAAATCTCCATACTGCTGGTTCCCGCCACTCATGTTGCTACGACCGAGTTCTTTGCCATTGAGATAGACAATGGCACCGTCATCCCTGACCAGGCTAACCGTGATTTGGGTGAAGCCGGGGGCGTCGGTTATCTCGAAGGACTTGCGGAGATAGACCGTTGGGATACGGGGAGTCTGAAGGTTCAGAAGGGTATTTGTCGTCCGGCCATTGATTCCACCGTAACCCAGTAGGGCCTGACCGCTTGGCCAGCTGCCGTCGTTAAAAGAGGGGTGCTTCCAGTCACTGGCATCATAGGAGGCATTGCCGACGACCACTTCACTGCTACTTTGCGCGACACCGGTATCGAGGTATTTCCATCCGGTTTCCTCAAGCCCAATGAAAGACGTCTGGTTGAAACCTGCTCCGATTGATCCGGCTGTCGGATTGATGCCACCTCCCTCAAGTCGTGGATCACTTCCATCGGTGGTGTAGTAAATGGTCCCTGAATTGGCGGTGATTTGCAGGGTTCCACCAACCGGGATGATTCCTTCGTTTTGGGCGGAACCATTGACCAGAAACCCGGGTGCTCCGGTGGATGGAAGCAAGGAGCCGTAGTTGTTCAGGACGTTCGTGCTACGGACGGGGAAGTAGGTGTTGACCAAACGGTTCTGCTCGGTGAGCCACTGGTTGTCCCGGGTATAAAGAGTGCCGCGATGATCGCCCCAGCGAGCTGATTCGGCGATGATGGCGCGGTCAAGATCGTTGGCGAATTTCATCCAGCGGGCGCTGGTGGCCTCAGGAGTCAGGGCTCCTCCCTCGGAAAAGTGAATCTGAAGGCGGTCGGCAAAGCGCACCCGATACTCCGGGACACCTTCGAGAGCTGACCGGACTCCCATGGGATCGATGGGGGAATTTGAGGCGGTTTGACTTTCGAGAGTCCGTTCGCCGTCCCAGGAGTATAGTTGCCAGGGCGCCATTTGCTCGGGTTGCCCGGTGGGGAAGGGCCCGCCGCCGGCGGCGCGCCAGTTGCCGCCTGATTTGAGATCGGCATTGCCGCCGTAGCGGTTGACGATTTGGTAGTCGATGTATTGGTCGATATCGATCACTTGCTGGATTTTTTCCCAGTCTCCGCTGGCGACGACGCCGGGAATGGCGCTCCATGCTGTTCCAGTGCCATCGACAGTCGAGGCTCCGTTACGAGCGTCGAGCAGGCTGTCATCGCCGCCATTGTAGGCGGCGTAGTGTGAAGCTTCCGGACGTTCACAGAGATTGTGGACGCCCCAGTAGAGCCCATTGACAAAAACGTGGACCATGAAGCCGTGGCCGGCGGCGGGATTTCCCATATCAAGCATGGACTCGCGCATCCATTGGTCGCGGATCATCGAGCCACGGCCGCGTTGTCCGGCATCGCGGTGGATCCAGGAGTTGTTGTAGCCTGCTCGCAGAGTAAGGGAGTTGAACTCCTCGACTTCGGATCCCGGGAAGAGAGATTCCCGGAGCCTGCCGGGGCCGTATTGGGTGCGGAAGCGGAAGTTCATCGAGTGCTTCGGACTGGCACTGGGGTTCCGGCTCGCGCCACCTTGCACTTTGATGCCGCAATTAATTTGCCAATCCTTGCGGGTGTCGACAGAGGCGGGAATGTATTCAGCGGAGCATTCATATTCGAGGGCCCCATTGCCCGAGTTTGTGTAGATGCCGCTGCCACCGCTGAAGTCATTTCGATTCATGGCGATGGAAATAGTCGGAATGTCGCGCATTCCTTTCAGCATCGTTTGCGCCGTGGATCCGTCATGGTCGGTTGCGGTCGCTGTCGCCCTGGAGACCCGGGTGTCCATGTTATAGTCTCCCGATGAGAGGTTCCCCCAACCGGCTGGTTGGATTTGATCGATAAATGCCGTGTTTAACCCGGCGGCATCGGTGCCGTCGGGGTTGGCATTGTCGATATCGATGAGAATATAGGTTTGGCAATCGATGTTGGTCGGAGCAAACCCGGGTTTGATGGCCGCTGCTTTGACGGCGGTGGTTTGAGTGACAGGAATGGGAGCGGTATAAAGAGTAGCCGTCGCACTGGGGTTGCCATTGGCATCGACCGGCCTGGTTCCATCGGTGGTGTAGTAAATTAAGGCATCAAGGGTATTGCTCGTGATGGTGACATCGATGGCTTGCGGGTAGTAGCCGCGGTCTGGGGTGAAGTTGGTGTCGCGTACTCTTGCGATTCCGTTGTTGTCATTTGCGGAGCCTGGAGTTGGGGACGAAAAATAAACGGAAGCAGCGGTGGACGGGTGCAGTCCGAAGGAAATGTCCTCATCCTGTCCGGGGTAGTTGTTTCCTCCGGTGTCAAACTCGCTGGCCACCGTTCCGGTGGGACGAACAAGGGCAATGTATTCTCCCCCGGCTGAAAGCCTGAAGTTGGTGTGAAAATTTCCATTTGCATCAGGAATTCCGGTTCCGGAGGCGTAGACGATCAGGAAATCTCCGGCAGGAAGATTGGTGGAGGCCGGGAAGGTCCATTTGGTGGGGTCGGCGGGATCATCGCTGAGATGCCAGCCCCCGAGGTCCAGCGTGGAGGATCCGGTGTTGAGGATCTCAATCCAGTCATCCGAGCTGCCTGCGACCTGGTTGGCGATGGGATACCAGCCATTGGGATTGTTGGAGACCCCACCGTCGTTGGCGGCCATGAACTCGTTGATGACCAGTTCACTGACTTCCAGGGTGGTGAAATTTTCCGTTGAATCGGCCCAAACGAAACCGGCCTCGTTTTCGGCGAAGATCCGGAAGAAATAGGTGGTTAAGGGGCACAGTCCGGTCAGAACGGATGCGAAGTTCCCATTTTGTGCGCCGAGGTCGACCTGGTTTTCCCAGTTGAGCGCATTGGATCCTCCATCGTTATTTCCCCAGAAAAGGGTGACGTTGGGGGGCGTTCCGCCGGTGGTTGTGACCTCGCCCTCGGCTTCCGCCGCCGTGCCGGTGATGTTGGTTGTGGGAGAGGTCGCGACTGCCGGAAGGGAAAAGGCATCGGTGGTAAAACTGGCTGAGGAAGGTGCCCACGATGATCCTCCGGAGTTTTGGGCAAAGGCACGGAAGTAGTGGGTGGTATCGTGGGTCAGGCCAAAAAGATCGGTGGTGAAGGCTCCGGATTGCGCGCCGATGTTGACGGCCTCGTCCCAGTTTCCCGGAGTGATACCGCCATCATTGTCTCCGTAAAAAATAGTGACGTTTGGAGCTTCGCCTCCGGTGGAAGTGACCGATCCGTTCAGATCAGCTTCGATAAACCCCACCCCTGTGGCGGGGGCATTGACCACGGAAGGAGGGTTGGGAGGGGCTTCGGTGGCAAATGATGACGTGGTGTCGGCCCAATCGTCACCCGCTCCGTTGCTCACAAAAGAACGAAAGTAATAGGTCGTCGAGGGTGATAGTCCACTCAGGTTGGTCGAAAATGGCCCTGCTTGAGAACCGAGGGTCACCGAATTGTCCCAGTTTCCGGCGGTCGTTCCGGCATCATTGTCGCCCCAATAGATGGTGACATCAGGGGGAGAACCTCCGGTGTCCGTGACATCACCACGCAAGGTGGCTGATGAAGGGGTGTGATTGGTGGCCGGGAGATTGGTTACGGTGGGCGGGGTGGCGGGCGCAACAGCACCAACAAGAATGACTCCCATAAAGCGAGCCCGCGAGCCATCGGAGTCCGTGTTGATGTAAGTGTAAGTGATCTCGTCGTAAGCAGCAGCATCGGCGAAGGTGAAGTCAGTGATCCAACCCCTGTTCGTGCTTGGTCCGTTGGGGGCGTTTGCGTTGGCAGTGAGGTTGGTTTGGCCTGGCCCGGTCATCGTGACCATCAAGGTCCAGCTGTTGACAAAGGTGCCATGGGGGAAATACAGCTGTCCCGAGGTGAGCCCGGAAATATCGACTGTTCCGGTGACGTCTGCGGCCCTGGCGAAAGTGTTCGCCGCTCCAACAGTATTGGTGGGATTATGATTTTTGGTGCTTGTGAACCCGGCGGGATCGGTCGTTGTCCAGAGATTGGCCCAGTCTTCTCCGTTTGAACTTACGTTGGCCGGAGGGGCGGTGGGAACAGGAAGGAGGCCGGCCCCACCACGAGCGTAACTGGTCAAGGGGCTACCATTTCCCGAGTTTCCAACGAAATTGTAATCCAAAACCGTGCCGTCACCGAACTGATTGGTGAAAGTCGGAGTGCCGGGCTCGTTTCCTCCAATCCCCCGGTCATTATATCCTGCGGCACCTGGAAAGACCGAGATGTCGAAGTTTGCGTTGTTTGATGAGACCTGAACGGTCGCGCCTTCCGTCAAAGTGGCGGCAGAACCCCACTCGAGACTAATGGAACCAAGGGTTAGAAGGAGCCATGGGAAAATTTGAGGTTTCATCTTTGAGTGCGTTGAGTGGCGTGAATGGGAGTTTTTCCGTCGGAAAGCAGAGATGGTCCCTGTTGATCACCTGCTGTATCGGAAAAGGAGATTTCGACAAAGGAAAAGACGATTGGAAGCATCGGGAAATCATTCGGGATCTGGGATTATTGGTTAATCGGGCGTCGAAATCCCGAAAAGTGTAAGGAAACGGTTCCTGCCGGCTTATTGTTGCTCACCATCAAACGGTGCTTTTTAATCTGTCGTGCAATGACGATTGTCACAACCGAAGAGGCAGCAGAAGAAACTCCAAGTTGAATTCACCATGATTTTCAAATTTCGAACGACCACGATTTTAATGGCACTCCTGTCGACGATGAGTGCGGCGGGTGAGGTTGACTTTGCCCATGAAGTCATACCGATTCTTAAGGAGAACTGCATTAAGTGTCATACCAATGGGAAATACAAAGGCGGGCTCTCGCTTGATACCCGCGAGGCGCTCCTGGAATCCGACACGGTCGAAGTAGGGAAAGCGAATGAGAGCTTCTTGATTGAGGTGTTGACGGCAGAGGATGAAGACGAGCGGATGCCTCATGATGCCGAGCCATTGCCAGCCGGGGAGATTGCGATTCTGACGAAGTGGGTCAATGAAGGCTTGGCCTGGGAGCCGGGCTTCACTTTCCGCGAGAAGAAATGGAAGGCCCCTTTGGCTCATCGCAAGCCTGAGCTGCCAGTGGCGAAGAGACAGGGCGAAAATCCCATCGACCGAATTGCCCGGGGATACTTTGAAAAAAACAAGGTGCAGCCGCCCGGGGCCATTTCGGATGCGCGTTTTTTACGTCGGGTTGGTTTGGATTTGATTGGGCTGTTGCCGACAGCGGATGAGACGAAGGCGTTTTTGGCGGTCACTTCGCCCAACAAACGTGAAGAGAAGATTCGCGAATTATTGGGAAAGGACCTGGATTACGCGGATCACTGGATGACCTTTTGGAACGACCTTTTGAGGAATGATTATGCGGGCACCGGATTTATCGACGGGGGGCGGAAGCAGATCACGGGATGGCTTTATCAATCGCTGAGTGATAACAAACCGTATGATCAATTTGTGCGCGAGTTGATGAATCCCAATGCGGAATCCGAGGGGTTCATCAAGGGCATCAAGTGGCGTGGTGATGTCAATGCCTCGCAGGTTCCCGAGATCCAGTTCGCCCAGAATGTTTCGCAGGTTTTCTTTGGCGAAAATATGAAGTGTGCCTCCTGCCACGACAGTTTTATTGATGACTGGAAGCTTGAGGATGCCTACGGGATGGCGGCGATCATCGCAGGGAAACCGCTTGAGATGTATCGTTGTGACAAGCCGACCGGGAAGAAAATGGATGCTCGGTTTCTCTTCGATGAACTTGGAGAGATCGACAAGAAAGCTTCGAAGAGTGGCCGGCTTGCAAGAGCGGCGGAGCTCTCGACTGCGGAAGGAAACGGCCGTCTGGCCCGCACGATTGTGAATCGCCTCTGGGCCCGGTTAATGGGGCGGGGATTGGTGGAGCCCGTTGACATCATGGGGAATCGTCCATGGAGCGAGGATATGCTCGATTACCTCGGGTGGGATTTGGCTCACAATGGCTACGATTTGAAGCGCACGCTCGCGTTGATGACGAACTCGCTCACCTATCAGAGCGCGACCGTGGCTCCGCCGGAGAAGGCCGCGGATTTTGTTTTTCACGGTCCTATTGCCAAGCGGATGACGGCGGAGCAATTCATCGATGCGGTGTGGGGGATTACCGGAACGGAGCCGGGGAAGATCGAGGCGAAGGTTTCGAGGGGGGCGGCGAAAGGAAAGGGAAATGTTACGGTGCCCGGGGAGTGGATCTGGTCGGCGACTGACGGACGTCCGGCAGGGGAAGAAGTGGTGTTTGCCAAAAAGTTCAAGCTGCCCGCCAAGACGACGGGGGGGATCATCATCACCTGTGATAACGAATATGTGCTCACGATTAACGGAAAGGAAATCGGGCGGGATTCGAATTGGGAGACAGTCGAGAGCTATGATGTGTCGGGAGCTCTGCAGGCGGGAGCGAACACGATCCGGGTGGAGGCGAAGAATCTGGGGAACGCTCCAAATGCGGCGGCTCTGTATGTGCATTTGAAGTTGGTAAGTGCCGAAGGCAAGGTCGTGGTGATGACTTCTGATCAGGACTGGCTGGTGAATGGGAAGCCGGCGGTCGAGCATCAGTCGAATGGCTGGGGACAGACCGTGAATGGTCAGATCGCGGAGTATCTTTCGGAGCCGGCCGGGGGGAATACGCGGATGTCGCGGAAGGTGCGGGCTTCGCTGGTGAACTCGACTCTTCTGATGCGGGCGCTCGGGCGGCCGAACCGGGAACAGGTGGTGACGACCCGACCCGCTGATCTGACGACCTTGCAGGCCCTCGAGTTGAATAACGGAGCTGAGTTTGTTGGTTACTTGAAACGAGGTGCGGCCAGGTTATCCTCTCCGAAGGGAGACATGGTGAATGATTTGTATTTTGATGCCCTGTCCAGGCTGCCAAGCGATTTGGAAAGAGCAGTGGCGGGCGAGATGATTGGCAAATTTCCGACGCCGGAACAAGTCGCGGACCTCCTCTGGTCGGTGCTGATGCTCCCTGAATTTCAATTCATTAATTAAGTAGAAACGTAGATCATATGTCGACTCCTCTGGAATTTGAAAACCGCCGGGACTTCCTCAAAAAGTTGGGCGCAGCGTCTGCTGCGACTTTGGCAATGGGAGCGCCGAAAATATTGGGTGAAGAAGTGGCACAGCCGGCGGCCAAGGCCGATTGCTGCATCCTCCTCTGGATGGGGGGAGGGATGGCTGCTCCCGATACCTTTGATCCAAAGCACTACGAACCGTTCAAGAAGGGGTTGGTGGTCTCCGATGTGGGGAGCACCTTTCCGGCGATTCCAACTTCGGTGAGTGGAATCAATTTTACCGAGGGATTCGAGGAGCTGGCGAAGGTGATGGATCGTGGCACGATCATTCGCTCGGCGGTGCAGCCGGATCTCGGGCACATTCTCCACTCACGTCACCAGTATCATTGGCACACCGGATATGTTCCTCCGCAGACGGTGGCCGCTCCGCACATCGGAGCCTGGATGGCGAAGGTATTGGGGCAGCGTAATGAGGCAATGCCGGCGTTCATTGACATTGGTCAACGACTTGAGGGCGTGGGTGAAAAAGAGGAACTCAAAGCTTTCCACACCGGTGGGTTTTTTGGGAGTGAGTTCGGCCCCTTTTTACTCCCTTATCCGGACCAGGCGATTGGAGCGGTGCAGCCTCCGAAAGGAATGACTCCGGGGCGTTTTTCCAATCGATATAAATTCTACCAGAAATTGATTTCCGAAGGGCAGATCGGGAAGAGCGGGAGTGAATTCCAGCAGGAGTCGATGTTGCGTTCGATGGAAAAGGCTCATCGCTTGCTGAGCTCCAAGGATGCCAAGGCCTTTGATCTGACAAAGGAAGGCGGAAAATCGGCGGCTCCTTATGGCAAGACCAGATTTGGACAGGGATGTCTCTTGGCCCGGCGTTTGGCGGAATCGGGGGCTCGTTTTATCGAGGTCACCACCGAATATCAGCCTTTCAAACACTGGGACACGCACGAGAAGGGGCATCAGACGGTGAAGCGCTTGAAGGATGAGATTGATCAACCGATTGCCCAACTCATTCGTGATCTGGAAGAACGGGGAATGCTGGATCGGACGCTCGTGGTGATCGCGAGCGAGTTTAGCCGCGATATGATGATCGAGGGCGTTCCGGGTTCGAATGCGCGGGATCAAACAACGCATAAAGTCGATAAGATCACCGAGATGAAACACTACGGGCAGCATCGTCACTTTACCGGTGGCACCAGTGTGCTGATGTTTGGTGGAGGTGTTAAAAAGGGGTTTCAGTTTGGCAGGACGGCGGATGTCAGACCTTTCGTAGCGGTTGAAAATCCGCTCGGGATAGAAGATTTGCACGCGACCATTTTTCAAGCGATGGGGATATCTCCGAAGACTTCCTTTGATATCGAGGGACGTCCGTTTTACGCAACGAAGGATGGAATCGGGAAACCGGCGATGGAGATCTTTTCCTGAGGTTTGAAGCCCCCGGTTTAAGTTGGAAACATCGGGTGGGTTTCCGGCGTAATCGTAGCGATGCCGTTTTTCTCTCCTCTGGTGCGCTTTAGATCCTGGCGGCTATTGGTGGCGGCTACGCTCGTGAGTGGAGTCGTGAGTGGAGTCGTGGGTGCGAACGAGCTGAAGGACTTCGAATCGCATATTAAACCTTTTCTAGCTGAACATTGCTACAGCTGTCATGGCAACAAGAAGCAGAAGGCGGATTTCACAGTCCACGAAATTGATGGCCTGATTACCAACGGGAAAGACGCGGTTCACTGGGAGAAGATTCTTGAGATGATCAGTCTGGGGGACATGCCGCCCGAGGATGAAGCGCAGCCGTCCAAGCTTGATCGTAGCAAAGTGAAGGGGTGGATCTCAGCCGGGCTTCGTAAGATTGGGCGGGGGCATGATCCCGCCAAGTTGGCTTTGCCCCATCAAGCGAACCGGGTTGACCACGATGATCTTTTCAGTGGGGAATTCCAAGGGCCTTCGTATTCGCCACCCCGTTTGTGGCGCAAGAGTCCGCAGATTTATGCGCGCTTTGCGAGCGAGATGCGGATCAAGGTTTCCCAGCCGTTACTCGGGCTTGGCGGGAGGGGGATTCAGGATTACGCGAGCTTGTTTGCGGACGAGGCGATAATCAAGACGATGATGAGGAACAGTCATCTCATTGCCGAACACATGGTGTCGCCGGTGAGGTCACACATGAATCGATTTTTGAACGGGATGTTCAAGGAAGGTGCGCAAACTCCCACCGACGCAGAGATCGAAAGGGGTGTTGAGGAACTCTTTAAGCAGGTTTTTCAGCGGAAACCGACGCAAGGGGATCGCGAGCGATATGTAGAGGGGTTGTTTGAGAAGAATCGTCGACTCGGCGGACTGGGGCTTGGGTTTCGGTCCCTGATTGTAGGGATGCTCATGTCGCAGGAATTTGTCTTCCGCATGGAAGTCGGTCTCGGTGGGGAGGTGCCGGATGGGCGAAAGATGTTGAGTTCGCAGGAGATGGCTTATGCCCTTTCCTTTGCATTTTATGACAAGCCGGATGGAGAGCTTTTGAAAGCGGCGGGCGATGGCAAGTTGTCGACCCGGGAGGAGGTGGGCCGGGAAGTACGACGAATCCTGGAACAGGAAGATGAGCAGAAACGATACTGGAGCTATCCGATGTATCACCGGTGGGGAGAGGATTACTACCAGCATCGCCCGCGGGTGCTCCGGTTCTTTCAGGAGTTTTTCGGGTATACTGCTGCGGCGGATGTTTTTAAGGATAAGGAACGGGGTGCTCATCATCATGCCAAGCGACTGCGCAAGGATGCCGACATGTTTGTTTTGAGCATTCTGGAGAAGGATCAAAATGTCCTCTCCGAGCTTTTGACGAGTCGCAATTATCCCATGGATTACTTCAAGGACGACCGGATGAAGAAGCTTTTGGAAGGGAATAATCAATACCGCGGGGTCGCCGAAAAATACGGAGAGGAATTTGAAGCGATTGCGAAGACAGGGAAGTGGCCGGGAATTGGGACAAATCATGTCTATGCCTATAACCTTGATGAAGAAATGGCGGATGCAGTGCGTCGGGACCCCGGTGACTTGATTGCCCTTCCTGAAAATGAGAGGGCTGGCATGCTGACCCATCCGGCCTGGCTGGTTGCTCACAGTGCAAATACCGAGAATGACCCCATTCGGAGAGGGAAGTGGATTCGTGAACACCTTTTGGCGGATTTGGTCCCCGAGGTGCCGATTGGCGTTGATGCCAAGGTTCCTGAGAATGATCAACTGACTTTCAGGGAACGAATGGTGATTTTGCGGGAGGAGGAATGTTGGCGTTGCCATAAGCAGATGAATCCGCTGGGAGAGGCCTTCGAGGCTTATGACGATTTTGGGAGATTCCGGAAGGAGATCGTAATCGGAGATGCCGACAAGTATTTCAAGGAGAAACGGAGGTATGAGGGACAGCTAAAGAACTGGAGGACAGATTTAAAAAAATGGCGTAGCTACGATGCGAAAGGGCGTGCCGGAAAGGTGGCGCATGCGCGGGAGATTTTGGCGGGATTGAAAGAGCCGGACAAGGAGGTGAAAAATTATCAGTCGGCGAGGCGGAACTACGAAAATAACTTGAAGCGGTGGAGGAAGGAGGAAGAGCATTGGCTCAAAGTGGATGACGTGGAACAGCAGCGTCGCCTTGCTGATCTGGTGCGTCGAATCGCCGGGGCTGAGCCTCCGATTGCGGTGTCCAAGCCTGTCAATGCAAGGGGAGAATTGAGAGGGACGGGTAACCCGAAGCTTGATGGGCCGTTCGAGAATGCCATTGAACTTGTGGAACGATTGGCTCGTTCGGAGCGGGTCCGCCAATCCTTTGTTCGCCACACCTTCCGTTATTGGATGGGGCGGAATGAAACTCTTGATGACTCTCCGACGCTCATCGCCGCAGATCAGGCTTACGTGAAGAGTGGCGGGAGTTTTAAGGCTCTCCTTTTATCGCTTTTGACCTCAGACTCCTTCCTTTATCGAAGAGATCCCAATCCCAACGAATGATGGTGAATCGAAGAAATTTCCTCCGCAACATGGGAGCCGGTTCGCTGGCCCTGGCTCCGTTTATGCAGCATTTGCGCGCCGAGGCTGCGGGCGATCCGGCGGGCCTGCCGAAGCGTTTTGTTTTTGTGGTTCGGGGGAATGGATTACGTCCCTATGGGATCGTGCCGGAAGGGTTGGAGGAATTTGGTTCGGACCGTCTCAATCTGGACAAGCTTGTCGATCGACCACTGGCGGGCTTAAAGCTGAATGAGAGCATGCAATCGCTCGAGCCTTTCAAGGATCAGCTTGCGATCATACAGGGGCTTTCGAGCAAGATCTGCAAGGGGCCGCACGGAGGCCACTTTGGGGTGCTGGGCGCCTACACCTCCGGAGATCATGCTCCGCCGCGGAAGGAGACCTTGGACGCAACGTTGGCGAAGAAGTTTCCGGGGATTTTTCCGCATCTGGCATTTCACATCGGAACCAAATCGGATGAGCTTTTCCGCTACCTCGATATCTCGGCCCAAGGGAAGAATACAAGGACTCCGGCCTACGCCTCGGCGATGCTGGCGTATCAGGAAATCTTTGGAACGGTGATGACGGGAGATGGGGCCAAGATCGAAGCGGAGGCGCACCGGAACCTCATGGATTTTTTGGTTGATGATGTGAAGAGCGCCAAAAAGTCGCTGAACTCGAATGAGAATGAGAAACTGGATCATTATTTACATGGCTTCGAAGCTTTGCGGGAGCGTCAGGTAAAGCTGAACAGGATGGGAGATTCATTGGCGAAGGCGGCGCCGGCTTTGGATGATAAGTTTACCTCGGAGATCGAGACTCATCGACTGGAGGCCCACTTCGATCTCGCGGCTTCATCCTTGATCACAGGGTTGACCAATGTGGTCACGATTCGCGCGGATCATCTTGAGGTGAGGTACCAGGGGTTTGATCATGCGCGTATGAAGGAGATTTCGGTGCATGAGATCGGGCACACCGCCGACATTGAGGGGGCCGCGGATCGCTTTGATTCAAATTGGAAACAAGGGCGTGAAATGCGGGCGAAGATCCGGACCTATCAGATGGAGTTGATTTCGGGGCTCGCCGGGAAGTTAAAGGCGGTGCCAGAAGGTGATGGGACAATGCTTGATAACACGGTAATCGTTTTCCTGAGTGATGCCGGGAGTCAGCACCATACCGGATATGAAAACATGCCGATGGTGGTGCTGGGGAATATGAACAAGGCCTTAAAGACCGGGCGGTATTTGCATTATCCCAATTATAACAAGGCCGGGCATCGCGTGCTCGCGAATTTCCTGATGAGCTTGCAGCACGGAGCGGGGATGCCGGTGGATGATTATGGGGACCGGGATCTCGGATTGAGTGAGGCGGTTGATCAGAGTGGACCGTTGGCGGAATTGATGGCGTAAGATCCAGATCAGTCATTGCTCCGGCTTGCGGGTTGTTCGTGGGCGGAGTAGAGATTGGAGGTGGCACGGATCATGGTTGGACTTTCAGGCGGGGTGGATTCCTCGGCGGCGGCGGCTTTGCTGTTAGAGCAGGGACACGAAGTGGTGGGCGGATACATGAAGAATTGGATCAACGAAGAGGGCCTCCCGGGGGATTGCCCTTGGGAGAGTGATCTGGAGGACGCCCATGCGGTGGCGAAGGCCCTGGGGATTGAATTTCGGGTGGTGGATTTGATCGACCAGTATCGGGAGCGGATTGTGGATTATCTTTTGGAGGGATATCGCGACGGGGTGACTCCCAATCCTGATGTCATGTGCAATCGGGAGATGAAGTTCGGGGTGTTTTTGGACTATGCCCTGGAGCAGGGTTTCGAGGCGGTGGGGACGGGGCACTACGCGCGTCGGCGGGTGCGGAAGGATGGGGCGGCGGATCTTTTGCGCGGAGCCGATCCGAATAAGGATCAGTCGTATTTCCTGGCGATGATGACGCAACATCAGGTGAAACATGCGCTCTTTCCGGCGGGCGAGATGTTGAAGCCGGAGGTTCGGGAGGTGGCGCGACGGTTTAATTTACCGACGGCGGAGAAGAAGGATTCACAGGGGATTTGTTTTATTGGGAACATTAAAATGAGTGATTTTTTGCGCCATCATGTTCCGGACTCTCCGGGGGAGATTGTCGATCTCGATGGCAAGGTGATGGGGAAGCATGATGGGCTGCATCTCTACACGCTGGGGCAGCGGAAAGGGCACGGGGTGGCTTCGCCACGATCGGGGATGGCTTATGTGGTGGTGGGGAAGGATGCGGAAAAGAACCAATTAATTGTGGGCTGGGACGAACCGTCAACGAGCGGGCTTTATGCCACGAAGTGTACTGTGGGATCGCTTTCGTGGATCAATGAGGCGGTGACAGGCGGGCGGGCCGAAGTGCAGCCGCGGTATCGGGCGAAGAGTGAGGCGGTGGAGGTGACCGAGCTGGAAGGGGGGAAGTTGGAGCTCACCTTTACCAGGCAGCAGCGGGCGCTGACGCCGGGGCAGATTTGTGCGTTTTATGAGGGAGGGAAATTGTTGGGAGGCGGGGTGTTTGAAAAAATTGGCTGAATCGATTGAAGGATGCCCGATAATCGATTGTTCAAGGTGGGGCGGATGGGGCATGGTGTTCCGGTGAACGACGTTTCAGCGAAACCAGGGAAGCGGGAATGGTCTTCTTTCTGGTCCCTGATCGGGATGCAGTCGACGAATGCTTTTAACGATAATTTCACCAAGTTTATCCTGATTCCACTGGGAGTTGCTCTCACGGCAAGGGGGCAGGGGTTTCCATATATTGAGTATGTTTTGGGAGGTTTTTTGGTCTTGCCGTTTATTTTGTTTGCTCCGACAGCGGGTTGGTTGGGAGATCGTTTTGCGAAGAGTTCGGTGATCCGGTGGTCGTCCTGGTTGCAGCTGGTGGTGCTTTTAGTGATGGGAGGGGCGCTTTGGTTCGGGGCGAAGTATGGGGAGGATTATGCAAGGGTGGCTCTGATCATTGTGATGGTGGCGTTTTTCCTGTTGGCGATTCAATCGGCATTGTTGAGCCCGTCCAAGATGGGGGTGGTGAAGGAATTGGTGGGGAGTGAGAAACTTGGGTATGCGAATGGGATGATGGAGGGAACGGTGATCATCGCGATTTTAGCGGGGCAGGTCATCGGAGGATTTTGGTTTGATGTCTGGGGATTGCAGCACGGACGGGACCCATGGACGGCTGCGATGATTCCGGTCTTTTGGGTGCTGATCGGCGCAGGGATTTCGATTGTGCTTTCGCATACGATTCAGAAGACCAAGCCGCAAACGACGGAGTCTTTTTCGTGGCGAGTGGCGACCCGCCATTTTCATGATCTTACCAAATTGAAGAAGGATCGGGCCATGTGGAGATGTGTCATGGGGATTGCCTTTTTCTGGGGTTTCGGGGGATTTTTACAGTTTCTTCTTTTACAGCGGGCCCAGGAAAAGATGGGGGCCTTCGATGGCCTGGGAAGCGAGACAGCTTTGCTCTGGCTGCCGGTCGTGATCGGGATTGTCATTGGTAGTGTGACGGCCAGCTGGATTTGCCGTCGGAGCAACGAGCTGGGCTTGGTGGTGATCGGGGGAATGTTGATGACAGCGGCAATGTTTTTGATTGGGATCGCACCCTTGCCGGAGCTTTGCGTGCGGGTTTTACTGGCGATGGCGGGAGCGGGTGGAGCGCTCTTTTTGGTGCCGTTGAATGCTTATTTGCAGGATCAGGCGGCGGAGAGTGAGCGGGGATTGGTTTTATCGGCTTCGAATCTCTGCATCAATTTGGGAGGAGTTTTAGCGATTGCGTTTCAGTTTGGGATGAAAGCGATCGGCGTTCCGGTGTGGATGCAGTTTCTCGTGGTTTCGGTCATTTGCGGATGGGCGACGATTCACATTATGCGCTTGCTCCCGAAGGATTTTGTGAGGCTGATTTTCCTGGGGCTCTTTCGATCGGTTTATAAGATCCGAGCGATCGGGGTGGAGAATATTCCCCGCCACGGCGGGGTGTTGATGGTGCCCAATCACCTGACTTATATTGATGCCTTCGTTCTTTCGGCAGCCTGCCCGAGGCCAATCCGCTTTGTCATGTTTGCGGACTGTTTCGATAACAAGCTGGTCGGAAAATGGGCCCGCTTTTTCGACACGGTGCCGATCTCTCCCAACAAGGCGCGCGATGGCATCCGGATCACGGCGGAGGCTCTTAGGGAAGGCGCGGTGGTGTGTGTGTTTGCGGAGGGCCAATTGTCGAGAACGGGGGGCTTGAGCGAGATCAAGCGGGGGTATCAAATGATGGCGAAGAAGGCCGGGAAGGAAGTTTTGCCGACTTATATGGACGGGCTTTGGGGATCGATGTGGTCCTTTGCGGAGGGGGATTTTTTGCGAAAACTGCCTGCAACCTTGAGGTATGGCGTTTCGGTGGCTTTTGGGCCGTTGATTCCCTGGAATGGGGAAGTGGGGGAGGCCTTGCGCTCCTTGTCGGCGAAGACGGCGGAGGATCGTGAACGGAAGTTTTGGGCGAAGCGGAATCGGGAGCCAAAGGTGGTGGGCGATTTGCCGCGCGGGTGGACCGAAATGCTGGAACGATGCTGGGCGGATGATGAAGCGGGGCGTGAAATGCGGGTCAATGCGCTGCAGCTGAGTCAGGTTCATATGGCGAGTCGAAAGACCCGCCTTCTGGTGGAATGGATTCCCGAAGACGAGTTAAGTGGAATTTTGGGAGTGCTGTGGCCACTGAGTTTGGGCGCGACGGTTTCGCTCGTGGATGAAGTGGGTGATGAAGGGATTTTGGCAAAAGTCGGCTGGGAAGGGATTGATGCGGTGGCGCTTCGAGGAGTGGTGGGGCGGGGAAATTTGGTGAGAAGGCTGGTGAGAAAGGGCGTGAGGGTGTGGAGCTTTGATGAGATCGGCTTGAGCGACGGGAATTTCTTTGGATGTTTGACCAGGAGAAGCCGGGTGATCAGTTTTTCCAGACCCGATCCTGACTATGGGACAACGACCGAGCTTCCCCAGAGTGGGTGGCGGGAGGGGAAGCGGGGGAAGCTGCTTCCGGGATGGTCTGAGGAAGATTTCGGTCCGCTGGACGAGGAAGGGTTTCTGTTGTAGCAAAGCCACGGGTTGACAATGGGGGGTGCACGGTATTGGTTCCCGCCATGCAAGATAACGATCAGGAGACTGACGTCGTTGGGGAAGAAATCCGAGCGACTGACGAAGTTGTTGAAGAAATCCAAACCGAGGGGAATCCCGAAGGGGAAGAAGCCCGGGTTGAGGTGCCTTTGACTCCGGAAGCCGAGGCGCTGAAATGGAAGGAAGCGGCGATTCGGACAGCAGCTGACCTCGATAACTATCGCAAGCGCATGGCACGGGAGCGGTCGGAGGATTTGCGCTTTGCGCGGTCGGGTTTGATTGAGGAGCTGCTGCCGGTTTTTGATAATTTTTCGATGGGCCTGCAAATGGCGGAGCAGGATCAGGACTCGATGATTTATAAGGGAATGGCAATGGTGAAGGGGCAGATGGAGGATTTCCTCTCATCCCAGGGGGTGAAGGAAGTGGCTGCGGAAGGGGTGTTTGACCCCAATTTTCATGAGGCGGTTGCCGAAGAGGAGAAGGAAGGAGCCGAGGCTGGCGAGATTCTTTACGTGAAGCGTAAGGGCTACCTGTTGCATGATCGATTGCTGCGTGCTGCGGCGGTGATTGTGGCAAAGGCGCCTGAAGCAGAAACCCAAACCGGGGAGGCTGCAGAGTAATGGCTGAGCGCGATTACTACGAAGTGCTCGGGGTTTCCCGGGATGCTTCCCAAAGCGAGATCAAAAAATCTTATCGCAAATTGGCGATGAAGCATCATCCGGATCAAAATCCGGATGATCCCAAGGCCGAGGAAAAATTCAAAGAGATCGGCGAAGCCTACGAAATTGTCAGCGATGAGGAGAAGCGGGCCGCTTATGATCGATATGGGCATGCCGCTTTCAAGAACGGAGGCAACGGCGGTGGTCGGGGCGGATTCCACGACCCCATGGATATTTTCAGCCAGGTCTTTGGTGGAGGCGGAGGTGGTGGCAGTATGTTTGATGATCTCTTCGGAGGCGGAGGCGGACGTCGTCGTGATTCTTCAGGGAAAAAGCGAGGAAGCGACTTGAGATATGATCTTGAGATCACGCTTGAGGAAGCCGCCGAGGGTGTGGAGAAGGAACTTGAGATCGAAAAATATACCTCCTGCGGGAAATGTTCCGGCTCGGGTTCCAAGTCCGGCGGAGGAGGTGCCAAGCCTTGTACGACCTGTGGAGGTCGTGGAGTGGTGGGCCAGCAACGTGGAATTTTTATCCAGCAGGCGACCTGTCCCGAGTGCCGTGGCGCCGGCCAGGTGATTGCAGACCCTTGCGGTGATTGCGGAGGTGATGGGCGCAAGCAGGCACCCGAGCGGGTGAGTATTCGTATCCCGGCCGGGGTCGACGACGGCACACGCCTTCGTTCGACCGGGAAGGGTGACGCCGGCATGCGTGGAGGACCGGGTGGTGATCTTTATGTTTTCCTTCACCTTCGTGATCACGATGTTTTTCAGCGTGATGGTGACGACCTTTTTTGCGAAGTTCCGTTGCCGTTTTCAACGGCTGCCCTGGGCGGTGAATTGCAGGTTCCCACCTTGACCGGAAGGGCGACGATGAAAGTGCCCGCGGGGACACAGGGAGCAACGACCTTCCGTCTTCGTGACCGCGGCATGCCTGCGCTTAACGGGCGGGGTACGGGTGATCTTCATGTTGAAGTTCAGGTGGAGGTTCCCACCAAGTTGAACTCCGATCAAAAGGAGAAGCTTCAGGCCTTTACCGAGTCGATTGGCGAAAAGAATTCGCCGGTGCAGGAATCATTCTTTGAGAAAGCGAAACGCTTTTTTGATAGCTAGGAAAGTTCATGGACCGCTTTTTTTTATCACCGGAGCAGTGGGGGCAAGCACCTGCGCTGACCGGTGATGAAGCCCATCATTGTTGCCGGGTGATGAGGAAGAAAGACGGGGATCAGGTTCTTGTGTTCGATGGTCGGGGGAGGGAAGGAGAGGCGCGAATTGCAAAGGTCTCCAAGAACGAGGTTGAGTTGGAGATTCTCTCGACGACCGATTCGAAGGCCCCGGGGCCGGAAATTGAAATTGCGGTGGGGATCCCCAAGGGGAAGAGTTTCGATCTAATTTTGCAGAAGGCGGTAGAGATGGGCGTGACCCGGATCCAGCCTTTGATGAGCGATCAGGGGAATGTCCGCTTTAAAGATGGCGAGGGGAAGGCCAAGCGTGGGAAATGGCAGCGGGCGGTATTGGAAGCCTGCAAGCAATGCGGGCAAAATTTTCTGCCGGAAGTGGCAGAACCAATGGGCGTGGATGGTTACTTGCAGGAGCAACAGCCCGGATTTGCGAAGTTTGTGGGAGCGCTCACTCCGGAGGCCCGGAATTTTCGATCATTGTTGGGAGAGGTTGCGGGTGCCGGCCGGGTGGTTTTGTTGATCGGACCGGAGGGGGATTTTTCGACCGGGGAATACGAGCGAATTTTTGAAGCCGGGTTTACTCCGGTGACCCTGGGTGACCTGGTCTTGCGAACTGAAACAGCGGTTTTCTGGATGGTGGCGGCGGTGCGATATCAATTCCAAGAATCATGAAAGCTCTCTTTCTATTCCTGCTCGCGGTTTTTCTTGTTTCCTGTGGAAATTCGAGTGCGCCGGGTTACTCCAAAAAATTCCTGAAGTATCGGGCGGCAAAGCCCGAAGAGACCACAATTAAGGTTTCACTTTGGGATCAAAAGGCGTGGCTGCTAAACGGAAAAGGTGAGGCGGTCCTGGAGGCCGATATCGCAACGGGAGTGGTTGGGAAGGAGACTCCCGAGGGGGTTTTCCCGATTTTGGAGCGAATCGAGGAGAAGAGATCGAATCGATACGGACGGATCGTGAACACGGAGACCCGGGAAGTGGTGATTGCCAAGTCGTGGGAGCACGAGGGACCGTTACCGGACGGGACGGAGTATGAAGGAATTGCGATGCCTTGCTGGATGCGACTGACCTGGGACGGTGTCGGGATGCATGTGGGGAAATTTAAGAAAAGAACCCGCAGTAGTTTTGGATGCATTCGCGTCTATGAGAAGGCTCAGCCGCTCATTTTTGCGAAGACGCAGATGGGCACCAAGGTGGAAGTGGTGCCGGAGAGTTTGATGGGGAAATACAGTTGGTAGGTCTTCCTCAATTGCACGGTCTTCTCTGAAGCGGGGTTCAAGGGGACTTCGCTTTAGAAACCGGCCAGGTTTATGGTTTCCGGTCCAAGCGGTCCTTCTTGGTCCGTGAGCGGAAGGAAAGGGGAATTGGGAGCCCGTCGGTGGGGTGTTTGTCTTTGATCTGATTGATCAGGTAGTTATTGAAAGATTCAACGACGAAGTGTTTGTCGTTCACGAAGAGAACATACTCGGGAACGGGGATGGCCTGGTAGCGATCGTTGACGGCGGTGGTGGCGTAGAAAAGCTTGAGGCGCTTGCGGTGGCGTTTGTGCTCGGGGGGAGGATTCTTGATAAAGGCGTTTTGGAGGAGGCGGTTGAGCGGGCCGGTGCCGATGACTTCCTGGGCGTTGTCGCGAATGCGGGAGATGGTTTTAAAGACGTGCTGGATGGCGTGGCCTTTCATCGCTGAGACGCAGACAAAGGGGGCGTAATCGAGGAAGAAAAGTTCCTTGCGGAGGTGCTCTTCGGCAGCCTCTACGCGGGCGGACTTTTGTCCCTCGGGGTGGAAGAGGTCGAACTTGTTGGCGATGATGAGGCAGGGCTTTTTCTCCTGCTGAATCAGACGGGCGATCTTACGGTCTTGGGCGGCAACGCCTGCGGCGAGATCGACGACGAGGAGGCAAATGTCGGCACGGCGGATGGAGCGCTCGCTGCGCATGGCGGAGAAGACCTCGATGGAGTCCTCCATGCTGGAGCGTTTGCGAAGGCCGGCGGTGTCGATGATGTTGTGTTTTTCATCACCCCAGACGTAGGGGATATCGACCGCATCGCGAGTGGTGCCCGCGATTTCGGAAACCATGGTGCGTTCGTCTTTGAGGATGGCATTGATGAGGGACGACTTGCCGGCATTGGGTTTACCGACGACGGCGATTTTGAGACCGTCCTTGAGATCGTCATGATCGACTTCGGCCTGTTCCTTGGCCTCGAGTTTGGAAAGTTCCAGGTCGATGCGGTCGAGGAGATCGTTGATCCCGCGTCCGTGTTCGGCGGAAGTGGGGAGTCCGTTGCCGAAGCCGAGGCGGGAGAAGTCGCTGGCGGTATTGTCGTGGTCCGCGCTGTCGGCCTTGTTCATGGCGAGGATGACGTTGGGATTGGACTTGCGGAGGAGCTGGGCCACTTCCTCGTCGATGGGGTTAATACCAGCGCGGGCATCGACAACGAAGACGATGAGGTCGGCGGAGTCCATGGCGATGCGTGCTTCGAGAGTGACCTGGTCGGAGAAGCCATCTCGATCGAAGGCGCAGATCCCGCCGGTATCGATGAGTTCGCAGGGGTTCTCGGTGAGAGTGCAGGGTGCTGCGATGCGGTCCCGGGTGACGCCGGGTTGATCGAGAACGATGGCGATGCGTCGTCCGGCCAGACGATTGAAGAGGGCGGACTTCCCGACGTTGGGGCGTCCGACGATGGCGACCTGGAATGGACTGGTGGGCATAGCAGGGAGTTGCTTAGGGTGGGAAGGCGGAAAGAGCAAGGCTTAGACGAGCATGGGGACGCCATCGGGCTTTAGCGCATCGGCGGGCGGGCCATCGAAGTTATCGAAGATGAATTTGTCCCATTGGTCGCGGGTGGACTTTGAGAGGAGCTTTTGGGCGGCTTGCTCACAGTCGGAGCAGACCATCAAGGGGTAGGGATCGAAGATCATGTGATGGCCGAAACCCATGCAGGCGATGGAGTAGTCCTTCAGTTTGGAAAGGGGAAGGCCACATTGGGCGCATTCAGCGGTCCAATCACGGTGATCCTGGGATTCCGCAAGTCGTTCGCGGCGCTCTGCGAGGCGGGGATTGTCTTCGGAGAAGGCACGGAGGCGTTTGCGGGATTCTTCGGAGAAGCTCTCGAAGGTGTCTTTTTTGCAGCTGAGGCAAATGGCGTATTCGAAGACACATTCGGGGCCTTTGAACACTTTGGTGATATTAAAAGGTTCGTCCAGTTCCTCGAAGTCACGTTCGCAAGTGAGGCACTTTTTGAATGGTTCGTCGTGCTCGAGAGAGTGGAAGAGGGGCGGAATGTCACTCATCCCCGATGATGGTCCGAAGGGCGCACAAATCCAACGTTTTTTGGATTAGGTTGGCAGTCGGT
>ERZ887942.561-NODE-561-length-29873-cov-21.822993_pt1 | contig 29873 bp, 19 predicted proteins | sample MGYA00521099_ERZ887942 | MGnify/ENA primary metagenome ERZ887942 (study PRJEB32303, sample SAMEA104408605) | aquatic metagenome | biome: Brackish water; feature: Pelagic; material: water | place: Baltic Sea | collected 2014-06-07T06:48:00 | depth 16,251 m ...
TCAAAAATGCAACCGAGGTATCCATCACGCCCATATCATCGACGAGGAACACCATCACGTTCGGTTTCTTCGTCTCCCCGAACACCATCCCCAACATCCCAAAAAAAATCACCAGCTGCTTCATCTTGGTAACATCTCAACCCCAAGCAGCCCTGACAAGACAAGAAAGATTCCCAAACCGAGTCCCTCAATCCCAGCCCCACCAAAATCAAAAACAAGGGCCGCTCGGACCCTTACGCTCGACTGCACTTCGGGCCCATCCAAAATCGAATGCGAGTTCCTCGCCATCGACGGCAACCAACCATTGCGCAAAAAAATCCTCCGCCACATGCCGTGACGGAGGATTTTAAATTCTTTAATTCGGAAGGCGCTACCCAGCACCAACCTTTTCCTTCTACTTCTTGGCTGCCGCGGCCAGCTCCTTGATCTTGATGTTCTTGAAACTCACGATGTCGCCGTGACCGCAAAAGGCGATGTGCCCCTTGCGGCGCTTCGCCCCCTCGTGCTTTGGCTTGGCCTTGTTCACTTCGTCGAGGTTGGCCTCCATGATCACGGTGCCATTGAGCTCCACTTTGACGTGCGGCCCGTTGATAGTCACAGTCTCCTTATTCCACTCACCGACGGGCTTGAGATGACCCTTTTTCGAAGCAACCAAGGTGTAGAGTCCGCCATGGAACTGGTAGTCCTTCAAGTTGGCATACTTGGGGTGGGTGTTATCGAGAATCTGAATTTCCATCCCGGTATAAGCGGCATCACCCTTGCCCGGATAGTGAACGCCCAGCCCGTTGTTTGCGCCGGGAGTGAGCTTGAATTCAAATTTCAACACGTAGTTGGAATATTCCTTCTCGGTTTGAAGAACGCGGCACTTCTTGGTCGAAGTGATGGTGCCATCCTTGGCGACGTAACCGGCGTGCTCGGTCTTATCCTTGCCTCCCCAGTTGGTGAAGTCCTTGCCGTTGAACAGATCAACGAATTCCCCTGCATAGGCAGAGCTGATGGTGGCCAGAGCCAGAAGTAGTGATTTCATAATTTTTAAGGTTATCGTTAAAGTTCTACGGTTTTGCCGGTGCGGAAGCTTTCATCGGCGGCCGCGACAATGCGCATTGAGCTGAGGGCGTCGTCCATGTGATCAGAAAGATCGAGATCATCGTGGATCGCCTTGAGGAAGTATTCCTGCTCGCGATGGCAGAGGCCATCGTGGTCCGGTTCGTCGTCGGTCATGATCCAGTCGTCCTGTTTCACGAATTTTCCCTCTTCATTCAATTCACTGTGGTGAAGGCGGAGCGACTCGGTTTTGGAGTGGGAATCGACATCAGCCGAAGCCCCCTCACCAGCGGCATCCTTGGCACAGATCGTGACGCAGCCCTTGGGCCCCACCACGTCCTTCACGAAGAAAGCGGTCTCGCTCATCATCGGTCCCCAACCGGCTTCATACCAACCCACGCTGCCGTCCTCAAAAGTCACCTGCAAGTGACCGTAGTTGATCTTTCCCTCGGGAAGCTCATCGCTGAGGCGCGCCCCAATCCCACTCACGCGGATCGGCTTGCTACGGGTCATTTGACACATCACATCCACGTAGTGCACCCCGCAATCCACGATGGGGGAAATGGACGACATGAGATTCTTGTGAGTCTCCCAATTGTCCCCGCTCGACTGCTGGTTGAGGTTCATGCGCATCACCAGCGGCTTGCCGAGAGTTTGGGACACCTCGATGAATTTGATCCAGCTGGGGTGGTGACGGAGAATGTATCCAATCACCAGCTTCCGGCCGGTCTCACGGGCTTTCGCCACGATTTCCTCCGCCTCTGCCACCGTTTCGGCAAGGGGTTTTTCGATGAAGACATCGGCACCGGCTTCCATGGCAGCCTTGGCAAACTCGGCATGGGTGTCCGGGTAGGTGGAAATCGAAACCGCGTCGGGCTTTGTCGCCTCCAAGGCCTCGGCGTAATCGCCAAACTCGGGATAGTTTGAGCCAAGGTCGGCATTGAGCGCCTTCCGGCTCCCTTCCGAACGGGTCACAATCCCACAGATCTCAAATCCATCGATTGCGTGGTAAGCCCGGGCATGGGAAGTCCCCATGTTGCCGGCTCCGACACATAATACTTTAATCGTCTTGCTCATTATTTTTAAGTTCTTGTTCTTGCTGCAGTGCCAGCTCCGGATCGATCGCAGGCTTCCCCTTTCGTAGGACTCCAATCGCGCGGGAAAACTTCACCATTCCGCCGATCACACATCCCACGATGATGATCGCAACGGTAATGCCGGCCCAATCTCCGGCGTGAAGTGCAAGGATCATGATTCCGCTTTTTCAACGTCGACCTTGTCCCGGAAGAAGAGGAGGAAGAAACCAAGCACTCCTGCTGCAAAAATTGCCGGGAAGAGCCACAGATTCTTCCAGTTGATTGACTTAAGCTGCTTTAAACGCAGCTCGCCTTTCTCTGCTTCGAGTTTTTCTTTTGAAGCCAGCAGCTCATCCGTTTCACCCTTCTCGAGACTCTCATTCACCACTTTGAGCTCGGCTTCTTTTGCTTGAACCTTCTCTCCGTATTCCGCAACTGCCGCTGGAGACTCACGCTTTTCAACCATCCCTGCGACCTGGGCTCCAATCAACATCCCGATCCCGAGAGTGAATAGAACCAACAAACCCTGTGCTTGTGCCCGGATTCCCGGAGGAGCTTTCTTATCGGTGTATATTTGTCCGGTGACGAAGAAGAAGTCATAGCAAATGCCATGAATAATCACCCCGATCAAGATCATCCAGACCACTTGATCCGGAGCACCAAAGGCAAAGAGGAGGTAACGCCCCACCCAGGCCAACATCCCGACCGCGAGCATCTTCTTCACTCCAAGACGGGCAAAGAAGAAAGGCATGACCAACATGAAGAAAATCTCGGACATTTGCCCGTAGCTCATCGTCTGGCCGATTGGGAGCTCGGTCATCTCAACCACCCGGCTGGTGATCTGATAGTAAAATGCCAGAGGAATACAGATCAGCATCGAACTCACCAGGAACACCAGGTAAGACCGATCCTTGAGCATCACCAATGCATCCAAGCCAAAGACATCTTTAATGCCAGCCTTGCCGGTTGCGGTTGGCGGAGTCGAAGGAAGAGTGAAACTGAAAAGCCCCAAAATTAGGGCCGCCCCGGCTGCGAGGTAGAACATTTCAACCTGCTTATCCCAGACCAAAAACGAAAGGCTCAATCCCGCGGCGATCCAGCCAATTGTTCCAAATACGCGGATCAGAGGAAACTGCTTCTCCGCGCTTTGAATATTCTTCATCGCAATCGTATTGGTCAGAGCAAGGGTCGGATAGTAGCAAAGCATGTGGCCAAAGAAGGCCCAGTTGATCACGGCAGGACTCACATCCGGCCCCATCATACCTGCCGCAACAAACATGATGACTCCTCCCACAATGTGCAGTACGCCCAAAACCCGTTGAGCCGGGAAGAAACGATCGGCAATCATACCAACAAAGAAAGGCGACAGTATCCCGGCAATTGGCCCCACCGAATAGGTCCAACTAAAATCCTCCGCCGTAAACCCGATCGTTCCCAAATAATTGGGTGCCGTAACATACCACGCCCCCCATATAAAGAACTGCAGGAACATCATGATCGACAGCTTGACTGTCGTGCCGCTTTTAATTTCACTCATAATTTTTGATTGTCGTTATTTGGTGTTTAAGCCTCGATTCGCGATCTCTTGCGATACGAGCTCGGGGTCATGTCATACATGCGCCGGAAGGCGCGGGTGAAACTTGTCAGGGATCCGAAACCGGTTTTCTCGGCAATCACGCCCAGATCCAGTTCACCCTGCTCGAGAAGATAGGTTGCCCGAACGAGTCGGACCGAACGCACGAAATTCCCAAGAGAAACCCCCGCCCCATCGCGAAAAACGGCCCGCAGGTAGCTTTCGGAAACACCCATCGCCTTTGAGAGAGCCGGCATCGCCAGATCGCCTTCCAAATTCTCCATCACGTGCTTCTTAATCTGCGCCACAAGATCGGCATCAGGCTCGACGACATTCCTGGCAGGCTCCGCTGATTCCATCACCTCGAAGACCTTGCCCAAGGCAATGCTCGCTCCCAAGCCGGACCCTTTCTCATACTCGGCCAGGAACTTCAAAAGCTGCTGCTTCGCCCTGGTATCGAGCTTCCGCCCCCCGCTGCGCCAGAGCTCCAGAATTTGCCGGGCCGAACCCTCCAACTCAAAAGTCACGTAGAGCCACGAAAAGTGCTCGGGGAGATCGACATAGTAATGAATCTGATGCGGGAAAAGCAAATGAGCCTCACCCTCGCAAATCTGACGCGTTTTTGTCTCCACTCCCATGCTCCCGCTTCCTTCAAGAGCCACCAAAAAGACATAACGCGAGTGCTGATCGTAACGCCCGGCTTTCGCCGAAATGCCATCCCACCCGCTGGTACGATGATCCTGCGCCATCCGGCAAAACGAAACAATCTCGCGGGGCAGAATTTCCCCACCCCAGTCCAGACCGCTAAAGTAGTCCTTGGGCTGTCCCAACCCATGGGCAACATCGATAAGCTGTTCGGTCTCTGACATCTTTTTATGATCCTGCCGCATCATTATCGAGAAACCAACCGACATTTCCATGATTTTGCAGAAAACTCGCCGGCACCTCCGGTCCCACTTCTCCGCTCATCGCCCTGAGCACAATTTCCCGCTTTGAGGCCCCCCGGGCCATCAAAACAATCCGGCGCGCTTCCAAAATCGTCGCCACTCCCATCGTGATGGCGTGAGTGGGCACGTTTTCCTCCCCCCCGAAGGCCGGAGCCGCATCCTCAATCGTCTTCCGCGCCAGGGTGATCCGACGGGTCCGGCTCTCCTCCCCGCTCCCCTTCTCATTAAAACCAATATGCCCTTCCCCTCCAATTCCAAGCAACTGCCAGTCAATGCCTCCCGCTTCCCGGATCGCCGCCTCGTATCCTGCCGCCGCCGCCTCGGCATCCTCAAAAATCGAGGGTGGGACCGAAACATTCCCCGGATCAATGTCCACGTGATCGAATAAATTCTGCCACATTTCCGCCCAATAACTCCTCTCATGGTCGCGGCCCAGTCCCTCATACTCATCCAAATTAAAGCTCACCACGTTCTGAAACGAGAGCCCTTCCTCGCGATGACGCCGAATCAACTCATGATAAAAGGGCAACGGGGTGCTTCCGGTGGCCAGGCCCAAGACAACTTTCTCTCCCCCGGCCGCTTTCCCTTTGATTAAAGCCTCCACCTCATCCGCCATCGCGCGGCAAATCTCTCCCACCTCACCCACTTGGGCCGTCTGCGAACTAAACTGCATTTTATGAATCAAAATCGAAAAGGCTTGTTGGCGCAATACGTAACCAATTTTGACTATTGATCAAGTCTCTCTTTTTTCGTAGCCTCGCTGAACAAATTCAACAACCTTTCAAGTAATAAAAACAACCTTACCAATTAAGACCCATGGACAATAATCGACGTACCATCATCAAAACCGGCACCGCAGCTGCCCTCGCCGCCGCCGTTCCCTCCATCCTCAAGGCGCAGAACACGCCGGATCAAATCAAAATCGGCGTCATCGGTTGCGGTGGCCGCGGCAGTGGCGCTCTCGGCCAGGCGATGAGCGCAGACCCGAATGTCATCCTCTGGGCCATCGGCGACGCCTTTGAAGGCGGAATCAAGAACGCCCTTGGAGTTGGGGGCCGTTTCAAAGAGCGTATGCAGGCTCCCAAAGAGCGCCAATTCATCGGGCTGGATGCTTACAAGGGTGTGATTGCATCCGGTGTTGATGTTGTCCTTCTCTGCACTCCTCCCCACTTCCGCCCCCAGCACCTTCGTGCCGCAGTGGAGGCTGGAAAGCACGCCTTTGTTGAGAAGCCCATGGCAATCGATATGCCCGGCATCAAATCTGTCATCGAGTCCGCCCAGATGGCCAAGAAAAAAGGAACGGCAATCCAGCACGGCTACTGCTGGCGCTATTCCCCGGCCAACCGCATCCTCTTCGATCAGATTCACTCAGGTGACCTTGGACGAGTGGTTTCGATCTACGGAACCTACTTTGCCAGCCCGGTGGCTCCTCTTTCCAATGAAACTAAAAAACCCGCCGGCATGGGAGATGTGGAGTTCCAAACGCGCTATTGGCAGAATTTTGAGTGGCTTAATGGGAGCCCCCTCGTCGAGCAATGCATCCATATCATCGACAAAGTCGCCTGGACGATGAAAGACGTGGCTCCAATCGCAGCAATAGCGAATGGAGGACGCTCCCATCGAGACGATCAGTCCAACGTCTTTGACCACTACGATGTCACTTACGAGTATCCGGGCGGGGTCTTTGCCCATGTGGGGCAACGGCAAATGATGAGAACACATGGCGAAAACATTCATCGTGTCATGTGTGAAAACGGGACCGCCGTCGGACCCTGGAAGGTCTATACCCAGGACAAATCAGGGAAGACCAATTGGCGATTTCGCAAACAGGAGGGCCAGGAGAACAACATGTATCAGGTTTGTCACAACGAGTTCTTCGCTGCCCTTCGCGCCGGCAAGATCATCAATACCGGTGAACAGATGGCCAAGTCCACCGCCCTCGGCCTTCTCGGCCGCGATGCTGCCCACACCGGAAAACGCATCAAGTGGGAGGATTATTGGAAGAGCGAGGAAGACCAGGCACCGGACGACATCCAGTTCGGCGATAGCTTCCCCGTCGCCCCCGTTCCCATCCCTGGCAAACCCCGCCCCGTGACCAAGCCCTCACGCGCCTAGGCTTCGCTATTAAGTCAATTTTTCAAGGCGTCCGCGGTTCCTTCCGCGGACGCCTTTTTCGCTGTCGGGATACGGAAGGTTTTTTACTGTCGCGTGCTCATGACGACGCGTCTTGGAACCCTTCCAATGATGATTCCGACCACCCGGGGATTGGCAACAGCGGAGGCTGGTATTCTCACTGACTTCCAGTCGCTATCAGTGGAGAAAATGAGGTTGAAATCCCCCGGCATCGAATCGTTCCACAAAAGAAAACCCGCAAGAGCATTGCTCCTGCGGGTTTGACTTAAATTTCCTAATTTAAGAACGGTGATTTACTCACCAGTCGTTCCGGCAGCTTCCTTGAGCTTTTCGGCAGCGGCGTCAGCAGCACTTTTAGCAGCTTCCTCGACTTTGTCTTCGGCAGCCTTGGCTTCGTCTTTAACAGCTTCGGCAGCGTCTTTGACTTTGTCTTCGGCAGCCTTGACTCCGTCTTTAACAGCATCAGTCGCTGCTTTGGCCTTTTCAATCGCTCCGTCCTTGATGTCCTTGATCTTTTCGCCGGTTGCTTCCGCGCCTTCCTTGATCTTGTCTTCGGCGGCCGCAGCGCCTTCCTTCACATCATCTTCTGCGGACTCAGCAGCATCTTTGGCTTTCTCTTTGGTCTCTTCACTGCAGGAAACAGCGAAAAAAGCGAATCCGGCCAAAGCCGAAAGAAGGAATGTTTTTGTAAGTTTCATAGTAACGTTGTTTGTTGGTTTCAGCTACACCTTAGCTCATGTTTTTGCCGAAATCGCAACAATTATCACTCCAAATTCATAAATTTTTATAATAGACGGCGAAGAAATTCACAGCCCAACCCGGAACCGGGAGGCTCTCTGAGAATCAAAGGCTTAATCAGCAAAGTGGGACCGGAAGCTCTCGGCACTTTGTCCGACGGACTCAATTTCCAAATCGATTGCGTCAATCTGCGTTTTCAAGCCTCCCTTCTCAAACTGATCCTTGAGTGCCAGAAGCTTATTCAAGTAGTTCTGCCGGAGGGATTCGACCTTGGTGTTAAAATTTTTGGTATTCCAGGTTTGTTTCTCGAGAGATTTGGCCAAGGCCTCCTGCACGTTAGCCGGCAGGTTCCCCAAATTGATCTCCCCCGAGAGATCCCCATCCTTGGGCGCATGCTCTTCCAAAGCCAAATAAGCGGCTTCATAGACCGTCTTTCTGTTCTTGGAAAGAAGCCGGAACCAAGTGCCCACCGTTGACATAAAGTAATCTTTGTTCCCCACAAGGGTCTTGTTGTAATCATCCACTTCCCTGGTCACAAGACGGCGACCAATTCCGCGAAGCTTGGCGAGTTGGCCGGCTGAGGCCCGGGGATTCTCTTTTGTCGGAGGCGGTGCTTGATCGGCATCATTACTCCACTCGATCAGGAATCCGGTCGCATTTCCCGCCCTCGGATTCGCGTCATCCCAACCAACGGCATCCGCCGACTGGAGATAACGCAACGCACTATCGGAGGAACCACCGTCCGGGGAATTGGGCGCCCAGGACGCCTTGGCCCAAGTTTCTCCGGTAATCCAAGTCCAGGTGTCGTCCTTGGTCCGTCGCCCCCCCAGCCAAACGGATTGGTCCGAAAGAAGCGAACTTTGGAGATAATCGCGGACAAAAATCCCCTCCAGAGGTTTCGAAATCACGACAAGGTGCCCTTCCGCTGTGCTCGCAATGAGATCAGCTTCATCCCAGGAGACCTCTTTTTGAATCAGCAGAAAGTTGCGATTTTCCTGTGAAACAGTCGTGGGAGGCCAGGCTGGACTCGGAGTCCCAAGCGTCGGAACAAGCCGCTCCAACTGGGCTGCAAGGGCCCCGACATTACTTCCATCGTTCGACCACTGGATCACAAAAGGGTTTTTTTCGCCATTCGGGCGGGCCTTGATGATTCCGGTATTCGTCAAGGCCGCGCAGTATCCCAGCGTGGTTCCGGGATCACGCATGGTCCACTCCTCGCCGGTCACCCAGGCCCATTGATTACGCCCGCTCGCACCGCCGCCAATCCAAACCCGCCTCATCTCATTGCCCATTCGCTTGGACAAAACATCGATGTCGGTTTGAGTCGTGGGAGCGGCCAAATGCCCGCCATGAATTTCCGCAAACTCGGAGGCTTCGGTCCAGGTCATGGGACTTTCGACAAAGAAAAGGAAGTGGCTGGTCCGGTCGATCGTGCCATCCGGGAAGCGGTCACGCCCTCCACCGTAAAGCCCTCCACGAAATTCTTCGAGCCGCTCCATGGGAGTCCTGGACTCTTCGACGGCAAGAATCTCCATGCGCTTCTTCTCACGTTCCGTCTCAAGCGCCTTCTCTTCGGCCGCAAGGCGTTGCTTTTCCACCGCATCACGGCGCTCCTTCTCCAGCCGGGCCTCGCGCTCGATTTCCGTATTTTTTTCCTTCAGTTCCCTGGCATCCCGCTCCTCCTTGAGCCTCTCCTGTTTCTTTTCGTAGAGTCCCCAGGTAAAGATGATGGTCGGGATAAGCGCGGCAATAATGATGAGGTTCCTGATAATGGGCCAATTGCTCCCGCTTCCCATTGCGATCGCAGGCGGGGTGGCGGCAACGACCGCGACATCCCGGGCCTCGTCAGGATTCCGCTCGGGCAGAGGAGTGAGCTTCGACTTCGGTTTACTCTCGCCTTTTTTAAGAGGAACCAATTTGGGCCTGCCCGGGTCCTTCCCGGATGAATTCGCGTCCGTGGTGAGACGCCGCTTCAGCGTGGTGGCCTGGACCTTGGGCCGATCGGAGCCCGTTTTAATAGATCTCCGCCCACTGGTAGCCAGGCTCGGAAGAATCTTTTCAAGCTCCTTGGCCATTTCCCCGGCATTCTGATATCGCAGGGCTGGATTTCGGCGGGTCGCTTTCTTGAAAATGGGGTCAAGCCGGGGATCAACCTTTGAGATCGAGGAAGGAGGACTGGCCGGTTCCTCGGGCATTTTACCGGTGAGAAGTTCATAGAGGATCACGCCCACCGCATAGATATCGGATTGGACTCCAACCCCTTTCTCGCTAGCAAAAACCTCGGGCGCGGCGTAGCCAGGCGTCCCGTAAATAGGGCCGTCTTCGTCGCTTTCGGAATCACTTGGAGAGGCCAGGCCAAAGTCACCGATCTTGGGCCTGGCACTTGGGTCGAGAAGGATATTGGCCGGCTTGATGTCCCGGTGAATGATTCCCGCATCATGTGCGTGCCCCAGTCCACGGCAGATCCCGATCACCAGCTCAACAGCGATCGTCTGGTCAATCGCCTTTCCGTAACTGGAATAGTAGAGCGATTTTCCTGCCACAAACTCCATCACAATGTAAGGCATCCCGTTGGCCTCACCAAAGTCGTAGATCCCAATCAAATTGGCATGGTTGAGCTTGGCCATGGCACGGGCCTCGGCCTGGAATTGATCGCGAAACGAGGAATCCCCAAATTCCTTGGGAAGGAGTTTGATGGCCACGGACCGGTCCAGCGATAGTTGGGTCGCTTTGTAAACCGCTCCCATCCCGCCGGTGGCGACGAGAGAAGTGACTTCATAGCCATCGAAAAGTTCCGATAATTCGGAGGGTTCCGGAGGATCAAATTGAATAGGGTCGCTCATGAAAATTGGAGGGGTGTCGGGGATTTGGACGGGATAGAGAAAAGGTGGCGAATCAAGGGAGCAGCGGCAATCCTTGATTTTCGAGGATGAAACGAACACACTTCGCGTCCAAAGCGACGATGGACGAAGAATTAATCTACGCGACCGTGGGAGAGGACGGTTTCACTCAATTAACCCGCGAATTTTACAAAAAGGTCAAAGTCGATGACCTGATCGGCCCGATGTATCCCGACCAGGACTGGTCGGGCTCGGAGGAGAGACTCCGGGACTTTCTCCTTTTCCGTTTTGGAGCGGATCAAAGATACCTGGTCAAAAGAGGCCACCCCAGGCTCCGTGGTCGCCACATGCCTTTTAAAATCGGGATCGCCGAGCGAGACCGCTGGCTCAAGCTGATGGGTGAGGCTGCCGATGACGCCATTGCCGACTCCGGAATCCGTTCCGCGATCATGGAGTTTTTCACTCAAGTGGCCGACTTCATGCGAAACCAACCCGAGGATTCCGCCTCAAATGAATGACTCGGTCTTGGAGCGCAGACTCCCGGTGCTGATTCTGATCGCGGCGGTCACTTTGGTGAGTTTGTTCGACTGGTCCCTCGGATTTGGGAGCTGGATGATGGTGCCCGACGATGTCGTTACGGCCTGGCAGGCTCTCAAAACAGGCGAGACCTCCGGCAATGTCCTTCAGGAGCTTTTCACCACCGTCTCCGCCGCATTCCTCCACGCCGATGGAAGTCACCTCATGGGCAATATGCTCTTCCTGTGGATCTTCGGCGTCGTGGTGCAGGAGCTCTGCGGGTGGAAATGGCTCATCGGAGTTTTCTTGATCACTGCCATCGGAGGGTCGATTGGTCAGATTTTACTCGATGTTGAGAGCGACATCCCAACTTTGGGTGCCAGCGGCGCAGTCATGGGAATGGAGGGGTTCTATTTCGGTCTGGCCACCTTGAGAACAAGGCCGGAGGCCCAGGTCTGGCCCATCGCCAGGCCGGTCAACTCAACAGAACTGGCGACCGCAGCGATCATCGGAGTGATGCTCGACTTCATGGGAGTCATCGGCCCCGACATGTCGGTCGCCTATGGCGCCCACATCGGAGGATTCATCACCGGGATTCTGATCAGCCTCATCGCCGATCGCTTCATTCGCTAGCGTGAACCCTGGATCAAGTTCAGCACCTCCTCACGCGAGGCTGAATTCGAGCGGAAAATCCCTCTCATTGAGGAAGTGACCGTCCGGGCTCCCGGCTTGCGAATCCCCCGCATCGACATGCAAAGGTGCTCGGCTTCCAGAACGACCGCCGCGCCCCTCGGAGAGAGTTTTGCATCAATGGCATTGGCGATTTCACCGGTGAGCCTCTCCTGAACCTGGGGCCGTTGCGCAAAGCCATCGACCAAACGAGCCAGCTTTGAAAGCCCGGTGATCCGACCATCTTTCTCAGGAAGGTAAGCCACATGGGCTTTCCCAAAAAAGGGAATCAGGTGGTGCTCACAGATTGAATAAAAAGAGATATCCCGGACCACGATGATTTCGTCATGCTCCACCTGAAAGGTCTTATCGAGGTGGTCCGACGGCTCTTCGCGAAGACCGCTGCAAATCTCGCCATACATTCGCGCGACCCGCGCCGGGGTATCGACAAGACCATCACGCTCCGGGTCCTCGCCGATGGCCCCTAATATTTCACGCACCGCATTTTCAATACGGGCAAAGTCAATGTCTTTGGAATCACTCATGGAGAACAACTGCCCGACTCATACACGATCCCATTCACTTTGACCAGCGGACCAGAGAGAAACTCGCTGTCAGCCTTCCGTTGATCGTTGAAACAATATGACTTTCATGATATTCTCAGCCATGGAAAAGGAGGGGGGAAACGGACACACTGGCGCAGACCAAATCAGGAAATTCATGGCGAACGACCCCCAGATCGAAGCCCTCGAAATTTCACGTGACGATCACCGCATCCGCGTCGCCACCATTGGACAGGTTGATGAAGAAGACCTCAGGGAGCGCATCGAAAACGTTCTGAAACAGGTCCAAAAGGACTATGGCAGGCTTGATTCCCTCACTCTCGATTCCGGCGACGAAATCCAGGCCCGTGAATCCGGTGAAACCACCGTGCTCGAAAAAGCCACCTGCGAAACCGCACCCAAGCTTTGGCAGTGGCGCAAGGTCCCCTGGCCCGCCATCGAAGAAGATCACGACGAAAACGAATGGCAGAAAATGGCCCTCTTTGCCGCGATCTGTGGCACCGTCGGGCTCATCGGATATGGCCTCTCCTTTCAAGAGAACATCCCCACCTTCATCCCCATCATTCTCTACATCATCGCGATGGTGGCCGGTGGTTGGGATGCTGCACAGGACACCTGGAAGCTCCTCCGCCAGGGAAAACTCGACATTCATTTCCTCATGATCGCAGTCGCGGTCGGTGCGTCCATCGTCGGCGCCTGGGGCGAAGGCGCACTTCTCCTGTTCCTCTTCTCCCTCTCGGGCGCGATGGAACATTTTGCCCTCTACCGCACCCGCCGGGAGATCGATTCCCTCTTCAAGGCAGCCCCCAAGGAGGCCACTGTCATCGGCGACGATGGCCGTGAGAGGCGCCTTTCGGTCTCGCGCATCCAGCCCGGCCAGCTCGTCATCGTCAAACCGGGCGACATCTTCCCGCTCGATTCCGAAGTCGAGCACGGCGAATCCGCAGCCGACGAATCCACCCTCACCGGCGAAGCAAATCCCATCCAAAAAACAAAGGGGCACTCCGTTTACAGTGGGACTCTCAACCTCTGGGGCGTCCTCAAAGTCCGCGTCCTGCGAAGCGCTTCCGAGAGTTCAATGCAAAAGATCATTCGCCTGATCCAAAACGCCCAGGACAGCAAGGCCCCCTCGCAAAGCTTCACCGATAAATTCGGCACCGGCTACACTTGGGCTGTTCTCACCCTGACCTTCGCCATGTTTTTCGTCTGGTGGCAGTTACTCGGCGTTGATCCGTTCAAGTCCACCCCGGAAAGCTTCTCCGCACTCTATCGTGCCATGACCCTCCTCGTCGTGGTCAGTCCCTGCGCCCTCGTCCTCTCCATTCCCTCGGCCATCCTCGCCGCCATCGCCTGGGGAGCCAAACACGGCATCCTTTTCAGAGGCGGAGCTGCTGTCGAAAAGCTCGCCCAAGTTGATCTCGTCGCCCTCGACAAAACCGGCACCCTCACCACCGGCGACCTCCGGGTGCAGGAGATCGAAAGCTTCCCGGACGGCCATCAGGATCGCCTTCTCGGCATCGCCGCCAGCCTCGAAGCCAACTCAACCCACCCCATTGCCACCGCCATTCTTGCTCGTGCCGAAGAGGACAATGTTGCCCCCATTGAGATCACGAATTTCCAATCCCTCACCGGCATGGGGCTGCGCGGGATGACCCCGGAAGGCGAAGTCCTCCTCGGCCGCCGCGACCTCCTCAAGGACGGCCCCCTCAAAGATCTCGTCGATCAAGCCTCAACCCTTGGCGTGGGCTATTCCGAAGTCTGGATCATCGCCAACGATGTCGCCGGACGCTTTATTCTCAAAGATAAGGTCCGCGAAAACTCAGCCTCCGTTTTGGCAACCTTGAAGGCCTCCGGCATCCGCCCCGTCATGCTCACCGGCGACCGGGCCGAGGCCGCCCTCGATGTCGCCCGCCAGCTCTCGCTCGACGAAGCCGACGTCCACGCCGGACTCTTCCCCGAGGACAAGGTCACCTTGGTTCAGGACTTCGGCAAAAAAGGCCACAAGGTCGCCATGGTGGGTGATGGTGTGAACGACGCCCCTTGCCTCGCCGCCGCCTACGTCTCGGTTGCGATGGGTGGAAGGGGCAGTGACGCCGCGCTCGAACAAAGCGAAGTGGTCCTCATGAATGACCGCATCGAAGGCTTCCACGATGCCATTCGCCTCAGTCGCAAGGCCCGCCGCATCATCCGGCAAAATCTCATCATCGCACTCGGTACCGTCATCCTCATGCTCATCCTCGCGCTGGGAGGAAATCTTCCTCTCACCTTCGGCGTCTTCGCCCATGAAGGCAGCACCGTCATCGTCTGCCTCAACAGCCTCCGGCTTTTGCTCTCCAAAATATAAACGTCATCGCGGGATAATTTCCCAATGCCTTGGCATTTCCCAGCTCTCCAGCGTCTTTCTCAACGAATCCCGCAAAATCTTTTTCTCGAGACCGGTCGTCACGGTCACGCAGATTTCCTCAAAGCGCTCGAAATCCGGACTCAGCGACTTCCCCACGCGAGCTCCTTCCACCCCGGGCACCGCCAACAAAGCTCGCTCAATCCTGGAAGGACTCACCTTCCGGCCGGCCACATTGATCGCGCCCGCCACGGATCCCGTCAGGATCAAACGGCCCCCTGTAAATCTCGCCTCGTCGGTCGTTCGGTATAAGCCCCCCTCAAATTCATCATCGCAAAGCCGTCGATCAGCCCCGATCGCCTGCGAGTCGCTCGCCACCAAAAGCCGCCCGTCATCCGCCACTTCGACCTTCACTCCGGGTAACAACCCGCCCACCTCGCCTTCTTCCTCCCGGAGCCCACCCAACCGGTCATAGGCAATCGCTCCCGTCTCGCTCGTTCCGTAAAAATTGTGAATCTTCAGCCCACTCTCTTCAAATGCCCCGTGCTCCATCTCTTTCGATAACGGAGCCCCGGCCGAAAGTGCCAAATCAATCGCAGCATGCCCCGTCACCCCGGTCTTCCACCAGGTTTTCCAAATCGCGGGGACCCCGGGCAGAAACACTTTTTCCTCCTGATTCAAAGCCGTCTCCATGAACATCGGCAAGGGCGCCGGCACGATGTGCAACGGAATCCCACCCAACAGAAGCGGCAACACCAGACATCCAAAGCCATACGAGTGAGCCAGCGAGATCGCCGCCAAACCCGGCCGCTCCGGCACCAAACCCAGCCCCACGATGTTCCTCCGCGCTTCCGCCCAAACCTCCTCCTCTCCGAAAAACAAACTTCGCTCCAACCCACTCGCCCCACACGCCTGCTTAATCAAACTCGTCCCCCCCGGTAAATCCCCTTCAATCGGCCTCAGGACATGCCGGTGATCCTCCATCAAGACAAGCGGCTTCCGATTCCGCCACGCCGCGATCAGGTTGGCAAAAAACTCCGGCGAATCGCCGTCTACCCGCCAAACATCCCCACTCTGTTCACACCTTCCCGCCTGATCATCAAGCTCGCCAAAGGTCACTTTTTTCCCGCTGCCCGCCTCCCAAAGCGCCACCCGGTCACCCGACCGTGCCACAACTTCCGACCACTTTTCAAACAGCATTTGACAGTGATGTAAGGCGTTTTAGTCTCGATGCCAAGAGCCGTCAGCCACTGCTCCACAAACTTCCCCATGCCACCATCTCCCGAACGCGTCTTCATCACTGGAATGGGCATGATTTCACCCATGGGATCCGACGAACCGTCGCACCTCACCTCCCTCCGCGCCGGCACCAACCACTTCCGCGAAATCGACTTTTTCGATGTCTCACGCCAACGCCTCGGCACCGCCGGCGTTGCCGATATCCCCGAAACCTTCGCGGGCACCAACCTTTCCTCCCGCCAGCAAAACCGCCTCGACCGCGGCGCCCGCATCCTCCTCCACACCACAAAGGAGGCCCTCGCCGACGCCTCCCTCTCTTCCGTCCCAAAAAACACCCCCTTCATCGTCGGCACCTCCGCCGGCGCCATGCCCCTCGGCGAGGAGTTCTTCAAAGCCGCCACCTCCTCCCCCATCCGGCGCGCGGGCCAATTCCAACGTGTCGAACACTACCAAATCCAGCGTCAGGTCGGCTCCACCCTCGAAGCCCTCGGCCTCCACGCCTACACCCAGATCATTTCCAACGCCTGCGCCTCCGGAGCCAACGCCATCGGCCACGCCTTTCACGCCCTCCGCAGCGGTCAAAGCACCCTCGCACTCGCGGGCGGATACGATGCCCTCTGCCAACTCGTCTTCGCGGGTTTCGATTCCCTCCAGGCCCTCGCCGTCTCCGGCATCCCCCGCCCTTTCGACGCCCATCGCGACGGACTCGCCCTCGGTGAAGGCGGAGCCATGATGGTTCTGGAAACCGAAACCTCCATGCTTGCCCGGAGAGCCACCCCCATCGCGGAAGTCACCGGCTACGGCATCTCCACCGACCTCCATCACCTCACCCAACCCAACCCCGAAGGCCTCGCCGCCATCCGCTCCATGTCCGCCGCCGCCAGGCAGGCCGACATTCCCCCCTCGCAAGTGCAATACCTCAACTCCCACGGCACCGGCACCCCGCTCAACGACATCGCCGAAGCCAACGCCATCACCACTTGGGCCGGCGATGACGCCAAAAACATCTCCGTCTCCTCCACCAAATCCGCAATGGGCCACCTCCTCGGCGGCGCCGGAGCCATCGAATCCGCAATCTGCCTGCTCGCTCTCAAGCACGGCATCCTCCCCGCCAGCCTCAATATCCGCGAGCCCGATCCCGCCTGCCAATTCGATCTCGTCCGCGCACCACGCGATGCCGAACTCCACACCGTTCTCACCAATTCCTTCGGCTTCGGCGGATCCAATGCCTCCCTCATTTTCCAAACGCCCACCTCGTAAACCGTGAATCATTCCCCTCTCTTCGTTCACGGCCACGGTGCCGTCTCCACCGCCGAATTCGATTCCGCTTCGCTCTATCAAGCCTGCCTTCACGAAGTCGACCTCCCCATCGAGCAACGTGAATACCCGCTCGGCGATGAAGGCACCGACTCCATTTCCTACCCCGGTCGCTCCGTCGACACCAAAGCCCTCCGCGGAATTCTCCCCAAGGCCCCCCGCCTCCGCCGCGCCAGCAACGTCACCAAATTCATGATGTCCGCCGCGCTTCAAGCCGTCCCCGCCGAACGCGTCGCCGCCAGCCAGGCCGGAGAATTCCGCCTCGGCATCATCGTTGCCTTCATGAATGGCTGCGTGAATTATTCCTGTCGCTTCTTTGCCGAAGTCCTCCAGGAACCCGCCCACGCCAGCCCCCTCATCTTCCCCGAAACCGTCTTCAACGCCCCCGCCAGTCACGTCGCCAGCCACCTCGCCTGCGACGGCCCCGTCTACACCCTCATCGGAGATAGCGCCACCTGGTTCTCCGCGGTGACGACCGCGCGCGACTGGTTCCAAAACGACCTCGCCGACGGCTGCCTCATCCTCGCCGGAGAAGAACTCGACCGCCTCACCTCCGAGGCCCTCAGCCTTTACTCCCGCCAACTCATCCCCACCGAAGGTGCCGCCGCCCTCTATCTCGAGCCCAATCCCTCCTCCATCGAGCTCACCGAACTCCACGGTCCCTTCCCCTACATCACCGGCGACCAGCGCAAAGAAGCCCTCGCCGAAGCCGTCCAAAAAATCCCCACCGACACCCTTCTCATCGATGGCCTCACCGGAGTCAACCGCAGCGACCGCGACGAACAAGCCGCCACCGATTCCCTGTCCAACAAACGCCTCTCCCCCCTCAAAACCCTCGGCGAACCGATGGGCCTCCGCGCCGGCTTCCAAACCATCGCCGCGCTCGAAGCCCTGAACTCCGACGCACCTCGTGCTTCCGTCCTCGCGAGCGGCGGAAACCAACACGCCTTCACCGCGGTGTTTGAGAAACGCTAAACTGCGTGGATGCCACCGGGCGCAAAAGGGCCAAAAAATGGAAACTTACCTTATTTAATAAATCGATACGCTAAGATCGCGACTCCTTCGCAATAAAATGAAACCTCACTTTGAGGCTCGCCTTGCCTGCCATTTTTCCTCAAAACCGCCGGGATGAAACTTCCCATTTCCGCCCTCGTCTTATTCTCCTTGCTCACCAGCTTCCTCTCCGCAGAGGAATCGGAATTCCGCACTGCCACCATCGATCTCGGCATCGTCGTGAGTGATCTCGACAAGTCCCTTAAATTCTACACCGAGGCCGTCGGCTTCACCGCCACCGGAGAGTTTGTTGCCAACAAGCAAGTCACCAAAGATTCAGGACTCAGTGCAGGTGAGGAACTGACCATCAAAAAACTCTCCCTCGGCACAGGAAAAGGAGCCACCACGATCAAGCTGATGCAATCCTCCCTCGAGAAGAGCAAGAAAAGCGATCAAACCTACATCACCAGCTCACTCGGCTTTAGCTACCTCACCATTCACGTCAACAGCACCAAGGTCGCTCTTGAGCGCCTCAAAAAAGCCGGAGTCAAAGTCCTTGCCAAAGGCCCTGCCAACATCCCCGGAAGTCAGGTTGCTCTCACCGTCATCAAGGATCCCGACGGCAATTTTGTCGAACTTGTCGGCCCTGCCGACCAAGAGTAGAAAGCCGGCGGCCACCTCGTCTGCGGACGAAACACAAATCTTGAGACGGTCGCCATCCGGCGGGTCGATTCCTTTCAGGTCCCTCCTTCCCGGGTCTTCCTGCCGATCATCAGCCGGAGATGACTTAATTTGAGGCTCTGAATCAGGTCTCGAATCTGATGAAATTGCCCATGCATTTTTTCGTCAATGGGTTATCACAACGATTGCCCGCTTCTTTTCTGCTTTTTGTTCTCTGGCTTCCCGCCCACGCCAGTCTCACCCTTTACGATCAGTCGATCACCGCGGATGAAGCGGGAGCCGGTCCTATTCCGGTCTCAAAGCTGACGGCAGCCGTTACCCTCAACGGCTCCAACAACAGTGCCTTCGACTTCGGAACCGTCTCCGGAGCGTCCACTTGCGAGTTTATCGTTGAAGGCGATCCCGTGGCAGGCGGAAGGGATGGATTCCTGGCTGTGGGTTCAAATTCCTCGAGCAGCTTGCGCTATGAACAATGGGACGACAGCGGCCAGCTCGGATTCACCCGGAGCGGCGTTGCCGACTACACCTTCAGCCCGCTGGTTCTTTCCCCCACGGAAGCAACCCACGTCGTCTATGTTTGGGACGGAGACGGCAGAATGGACCTTTATCTCGACGGGACCATGGTCGGACAAAACACCGCGGTCGCGAGCTCTTTCAACATGCCGACAGGTTCCGGATTCCTGGGAAACAATGCCGCCGGCAGCGAGGGGATGGTTGGCACCATTCACCGGGTCACCGTTTATAATGAAGCCCTCTCAAGCGACGACATTGTCCGACATTCCAATGCTTACAACGAAGTTCTCGAGCCTCCTGTAATCTCCGACTTCTCCGCTTCGCCCGGAGCTTTCCTCTCCCCGGGGAGCGCCACCCTCTCCTGGACAGTCACGGGAGCTGATTCACTTTCGATCAATGGAACGGACGTTTCCGGGCAAGCCCAATTCGGGGTCTCACCAACCACCACCACGGTCTACACCCTGACCGCCACAAACGACGACGGCCCCGTCACCCGGGATGTCACGGTCACCGTAAATCCAGCGCCTCAAATCACCACTTTCACCTCCGACCGCACCACCATTAACTCCGGAGAAGGTGTCTCTCTTTCGTGGGAGACCGAATTCGCCACGACCTGGTCAATCAGCCCGGGTCCCGGAGACGTCGCAGGACAAACCACAAACGGGAACGGCTCGGTCAGCGTTTCGCCCGGTGGCACCACCACCTATACCCTCACGACAGGAAGCGCCTTTGGTTCGGAAACAGCCGAAGTGACGGTGAGTGTGGCGATGGTGGCCAACCACCCGGTCATTTCGGAATTCATGGCCGACAACAACTCCGGCTTACCAGACGGCGACGGAGACTTTTCAGACTGGATCGAGATTTTTAACCCAACGGGATCCACGGTGAATCTGGGGTCCTATTACCTGACCGATGACGCCACCGATCTGATCAAGTGGCCCTTCTCTCCCTTGACGCTGGCACCGGGGGAACGGGCTATCATCTTCGCATCAGGAAAGGGTGATGGCGGACCCGCTGGAGAAATTCACACGAACTTCAAGCTGAGTGCAGCCGGAGAATATTTGGCCCTCATTGCGCCGGGGGGAACGACGATCCTTCAGGAGTTCGCCCCCACCTTTCCGGCTCTCGCCGGTGATGTTTCATATGGCATTCTCGCCGGTGATTTGTCCACCGCCCGGGTTCTTGGGAGCCCCACTCCCGGCCAGCCCAACAACCCCTCCATGCCCGCACCCCCGGAGGTTGCCTTTTCCCTCGGCTGCCGGACTTTTTCCGGAACCCTGAGTGTCAATTTATCCACCTCTTCTGCCGGAGCGATGATTTATTACACCACTGACGGGAGCGCTCCTTCTGCGGCCAACGGCACCCTTTATTCCTCTGCCGTGAGCATCAATGCCACCACTCATTTGCGCGCCATCGCGGTGCGGGAAGGTGTCAACGGGCCAATTTCAGGCGCATCCTACATTCGCCTTGCGGCTGATCTCGCTTCCTATGAATCGGACCTGCCCTTGATGATCATCGACAATTTTGGCGCCGGTACCGTTCCCGCCAAGGGATGGAGTGGCACCGGAGCAGGCGTCCAACAAGTGGCACGCCAAAGCGCGGTCTGGGCCACCTTTGAACGCGATGAAATAACCGGCATGGCGGCTTTCACCGACGCCCCCCAAATGATCAGTCGCACCGGGATCAGAGGACGCGGAGCCTTCTCCAGCACCTGGTCCCAGAAGCCCTACAGCGTGGAAGTCTGGGATGAGAGCAACAACGAAAAAGACGTTGAAGTTCTCGGCATGCCTGCTCACTCCGATTGGGTTCTCTACTACCCGGACACCGACAACAACAAGGATCCCGCCATGATGTTCAACACCTTCATGTATGAGTTGAGCAACAAGGTGGGACGATACGCCACCCGGATTCGGTGGGTCGAAGCCTTCGTGAACACCAACGGCGGGGATCTTTCCCTTGCCGACCGCCGCGGAGTCTACGCCATCTTTGAAAAAGTCTCCCGCGGAGACGGGCGACTCGAATTTGACAAGCTGAGCGAAGACGGAACCTCGGGCGGATGGTTGCTGGGCCTCAATCGCATGGATTCGGTTCCGGTCGGCGGCTACCCTGCCGAGAACGGGGCCACCCGGCCGCAGTTCTTTCATACCCGGGGGCCCAACCGCGTTTCCCAGACCTCACCCAACAGCGCCGGCGGAGGTGATGACATTCCGAGGCAAAGCAACGGCTATCTCAATTTTGATAATCCCAACGGTTATCGCATCACCGCAACGCAGCGGGCCGCCATTGAAGATTGGTTTGGAACCTTTGAGGACGTTCTTTACGACAACGCCCAATGGCTCGATCCCGTCGACGGCTACCGGAAGTATCTCGATCCCGAGGACTTCGTGGATTATTTCATGTTCAATAACCTGAGCCGAAACGGCGACGGCATGTTGATCAGCATGTTTCCGTGGAAGGGTGACGATGGCAAACTCCGCATGGGCCCAGCCTGGGACTACAACTGGAGCAGCTACTATATTGGCGGAGGCCCCACCGGAACCTTCCGGCATCGCGGCGATCGTTTGTGGTATGGACGCCTTTTCAACGACCCTGACTTTGAGCAACTCTACGTGGACCGTTGGTTCTATCATCGCGACCGGGCCATGAGTAATGCCGGGATGGAGTCCATCATCGACGGACAGGCTGCCGAAATCGGAACCACGAGGGCGATCCGACAAGGATTCTCAAGCGAAGCCGACTGGATGGGCGAACTCACGACCTTCAAAAACTGGCTCACGACCCGGGCCAATTGGTATGACGGTCAATTCACACCCCGGCCGGTCTACAACCAAAATGGCGGCGAGGTCCCCAACGGATTCCTTGCGACCTTTTCTCCGCCTCCCGGAACAATTTACTTCACCACCGATGGCAGCGACCCCCGGGCACCCGGAGGCAGTATTTCGCCGTCTGCCAAACAATATGACGGCGGAGTTCTCTTAACCACGGTGGTCAGTGAAGGCGACGCCGTAAAAGTCATCATCCCTACCGCAAGCACCCCTGCGACCGGCCTTGGCTGGACCTCTGCTGGCTTCGATGACTCCACGTGGATGTCAGGGACCACAGGCGTGGGATACGACCGGGTATCAACCTACGATTCCCACATCAACCTAAACCTCGATGACAGCATGGATGGTGAAAACACCTCGGCCTATCTCCGCATGGAATTCAACCTCGCTGATGCTGCGACCTATGACGTCATGAGATTAAAAATGAAGTACGACGACGGCTTCATCGCCTATCTCAACGGAGTTCCCATCGCCCGGGAGAATGCCCCCGGCACCCCGGTTTGGAATTCCGATGCCACCGGAGGACACCCCGACGGCGAAGCGGTCAACTTCGTTTCCTTTGAGGTCAGCGGCAATGTCGGAGCACTCGTCAACGGAATCAACGTTCTCGCCATCCATGGCTTGAATGACGGAATCGGAAGCTCTGATTTCCTCATCACTCCGGAACTCGAACTCGGGCAATCCTCTCTCGCCAACGGCCTGACTTTGACGGAATCCATGCTGATCACGGCCCGCACTCTTGTCGGCTCGGATTGGAGTGCTCCGGCCGAGGCCTACTTTCTGATCGATACCATTCCAGCCGATGCCGGAAATCTCGTGATCTCGGAGTTTCACTATCGTCCCTCGGACGTCGATGCATCAGAAATTGCGGCGGGCTTCAGTGATCGCGATGACTTTGAATTTATCGAGTTCATGAATAGCGGCAGCCAAACGATCAATCTTAGCGGAGTTCGGTTCATCGCAGGAATCACCTTCGATTTTTCCACTGCGGGAATCAGAACATTGGAACCGGGGGAGCACCTCCTCATTGTGAATGATCTCGCCGCCTTTGAACAACGATACGGAAATGCCCTTTCCAGTCAAATCGCGGGTGAATACTCCGGCAACCTCAGTAATGATGGCGAACTTCTGACACTCGTCGATGCCTCCGATCTCAACATCCACTCATTCACTTACAATGACCAATCACCCTGGCCCGAAGGAGCGGATGGTGACGGCTTCACTCTCGTCCTGATCAGCCCATCCCAACAACCTGTTCCCGATCATGGAGATCCTGCAAGCTGGCGGGCCAGCGTTGCAACCGGAGGATCGCCGGGAGAATCCGTCGGCACAAACTACCCTGACTGGAGAATCGCCAACGGCCTCCCGAATCCAGAAATCGATCCCGATCCCGACAAGGACGGACGCGATAACCTTCTGGAATACTTCGAAGGCACCGATCCAAATTCAGCGGATCATTCCAATGGCACCATCGCGATTGAGCCCCTCGTGGTCGAAGGAGTCACCAATGACTACATTGTCGTTCGATTCAAGCGCAGCCTCACCGCTGATGGTGTCATCATGATCCCCCAGATCTCAGATGATCTGGATCAATGGCTTGAAGGACCCGCGCACATTATTCTGTATGGCCGGGAGCGGATCGACGACACCCAGGAAGTCATCATCTTCAGATCCACCGAACCCGCAGGAGCACAACCCCGCAAATTCGGAAGGCTCAAGCTGCAATTGGAATAAGGTTCGGGTTAATGCGCTACGGGCGCCTGACCCTGAAGAATATTTGCGTCTCACCTTCGGGTAAGCTGATCGGTGTCGAAAATGTCCTGGTAGTGTCGTCAGCTGTCACGCTGTCATCGAGTTCGTTCCATTCAAGTAAGTCGAATGAGGTGTCGACCGTGTAGACCGCACCAGGAATCGAGTTCCAGACGATGGTGACTATTCCGGTCTCTTGGTTGAGGTCGATGGAGGTGATCTTGAACTCAGATGCACCAGCCCCGGTGACGAAGGCGTTGGCATGGCGAATGATATTGTCCCCGCCAATGTCGTTGTCGTAAATTGTCACCCGATGAATAGTGCCGAGCATTCCTTCGGTGCCTCCGGCATTGTTGCCGAGCACGCCCAGACCAGTAGGCATTTCAAAGGCCGAACCCACATTTGTTCCCGCGAGTTCACCGTCGATATAGAGGCTCATCGTCTGCAGATCTGGCTGCCATCGGTAAGCCACGTGCGTTGGGCCGGTCGGTGAGCTAAGCAATGCCGCATCGCCCTCTTCGGTGAACGTGTGATCCGCGACGCCGCCATGAGTGAATCCGAGTACCCCGGTGTCATCCCATTGCTCATAACGCAGACTGAAAGTCGAATTTTCTGCAACGGCAATGAAGCCATTGCGTCCACCGAGGTCAGGATCCCCTTGGAGGATGAACTCGAAAGTTGCATCGCCGGAGACAAGGCCGAAATCGAATGGGCTGCTATTGGTGGTATCAAAGGCCGACGGCACGGTCAGCAGGGCCTGGTAAGGAATCAGGCCGGTCCCGTCTCCGTGATCAGCCGCGATCACCGAGTCGTAGGCCGCCAGGAAACCTTCGTCGATCGGGGTGATGGCGCTGAGGGCTACGATTGTAACCGGGCTCCCCGGGTCGTCGCTGCCGATCTCAAGCTGGGCAACGTATCCGCCTGCGGAACCATCCGGGGTGAAAGTGACCTCAATGTTCCCGCTTCCACCGGCAGCGATGGGTGCCGGACCGACCGCAGAAAATTTGGCGGCGTCCGTTCCGGTAATTTCGAGCGTCCCCAAGGTTAAGGCACGGGTCCCACCGAGGTTTTGCACCTCGATCATCTCGCTCACTGCGACATCCGAGACACCGAAATCAAGCGATGTCTGGACACTAATCTGCGGGTCGCGGATCAACCCCGAGAGCTGCACTCCGGCCTCTGAATTCAGCGCGTCATTACTTGAAATGGTGAATGTGGCTTCAACATCCCCGTTTGCTCCTCCGGGATCAACGGTGTAGTCCAATACGACCTCCCCACCCGGATCAATGTTGAGCGGTAAGGCGGTATCGATCGTGAAGTAGTCGGCGTTTACCCCGGCCACCGTGACCGCGGTGATGGTTAGCACGTTTGCTTCGCCCAGGTTCTTCAAAGTGAGTCCGAACGATTGCGCCGCGCCATTGAGTGCGAGAACAACGCTTCCTGGAACGCCAATACCGGGATCCCCGGTCGTCAGCCAAGCATTCGCGTGTTGCTGAATCGTGGCGTCATCCACCGAACTATCGTAGGTTGTAATGCGGTGGATCGTACCGATCATCCCTTGGGTCCCACCATCACTTACGTTCCCGATTAAACCCGCACCCGACGGCATCTCGAATGTCGCTCCAGCAACGGTGCCGGAAAGGACTCCATCGATGAAGAGCTCCATCGTGTCCACCCCGTCCCAACGATAAGCGACGTGTGTGGGCTCGGTTGGCGATGGGATCGCCAGGTCGTAGTCAGCAACGCCTGAACGAGTGAATCCCAGAGTTCCGGTGTCGTTCCACTGCTCGTAACGCAGACTGTTGGCCCCATTTGTTCCCGCACCAATGTAGCCATTTTGACCACCAGCGACCGGATCCCCTTCGATGATCAACTCGATCGTCGCTGGTCCGGTGAGACTCCCAAAGTCGAATGCGCTCGCGTTGCTTCCGTCGAACACTGCGGGCGTGGTCAGGGCAGACGCATAGGGCAGGATGCCAGCTCCGCCGCCATGCGCGTCGTCGATTGCGGTATCATACAGGGCAAGGCTAGCGAACGAGGCTGGGGTCAGGATGACTCCGATGATCGCGAGCGCGGAGAAGAGTCTGGACACAAATGGGGATTGGGATTTCATCGTTTGATCATTTTAAGGTGCACCCGTGGATTTAACCTACGAGCAAATACTCTGGCATTCATATCAAACTCGAAGGAAAGATGACAAGACAATTACGGTTTATCATGATCGCTTTCGACAAATTTGATCAACACCCCTTTATTTTCCTGAAGAACCCTCGATCCAGTATCGGCCCTCGACCTTTTTCAAGCCGCCCACTTTCGAAGTCGACTTTCTACCCGATGGCCAGAGCACTTGAACTTCCAATGCTTTCAAATCATCAGCCTTGAGAGAGCCCACCGGAAAGAAGAGCCGGGGAGACGACTGGGAAAGATACCCTCCCCCGCTGCTGACTTGCTGCGTGACGGTTGGAAACGATTTTCCCGATAACGTCACCCGGGCCCCGGAGGCATCGATGTTTCCTCCTCCACCTTTGAGCTGGAGACACAGAAATTGATCGGGACTCATTTGCTCGGGATTGGCTTCGAAAACCATCGCCTTCCCGGCATTCACGGAGACATGGAAGTCCGGTAACCCGTCATTGTTGAGATCTGAAATCGTGAGGGCCTTGCCATCTCCGGAAACCAAAAGATGGCTTTTATCAGGCCAAATCGGGCTGAATTGACCTTTATTGTTCTTCAAAAGCAAACTCACGCCGCCATTCATGCGGCCCGTTTCCCGTTGGGGGCCGAAGAAATTCTGGACCACGTAAAGTTCGGGGTAGGCATCACCATCAATCGAAGTGAAGGCGAGACCAAATACCGGAGAGATCTGCGCGAGCCGGGGAAGTGGACGGAATTCAAATTTCGGAGGCCCACTTTTCTTCGTCACGTTGATCAGAATCCCGGACTCCAGAGTGTTTGCACTCAGCTTCTTCGACTTCGCCAAGGTATCATCGCCATAAATGTCATTCAGCGGCGCGACCGCGAAGGACTTGAAAGTCGGAAATTTCGTCTTCAATCCCGGCATGGCATTGCTGGAACAACTACGACCCCTGACCGGATAGAGGATCTTTCCTTCAAATTCGGCCTCCACAATTTTCGGCCGGCCGGCCCCATCCATGTCACCGTAGTAAAGCAAGACCGGGTGATCCTCCGAAGCATGATACTTGGAATTGAGCCCCACATTTCCAACCGCGTAGTCAAGATCGCCATCCGCATCGATATCCCCTGCCGCGATACTATTCCACCAGCCGAGGAGTTGCCCGACCCCACTGTCCTTGGTTTCATCGACCAACTGTCCCTTCTGATTGGGGAAGACCTTCACCGGACCCCATTCATGAGTCACGAGAAGATCAACCCAGCCGTCGGCATCGACATCCGACCAGAGCGCACTCGTGACCAGTCCGGTTTGGGCCAATGACTCAGGCGCTGCATTCGTGAAAGTCCCCTTCCCGTCGTTGAGTAAAAGCTGGCTCGCCGGAACCTCGGGATATCGCCCCGGGATCACCCGGCCACCCACAAAGAGATCCGTATCGCCATCGCGATCAAAATCCGCCGCACACACCACACTTCCGCTCTCAGTCACGCCTGGGAGAGCCGATGCCGGGGCCTTTGAAAAGTTCCCCTTTCCATCGTTCAGATAAAGACGATCACCCAAAACCGCGGCTCCGGGCTCACACTCCACACCACCGCTCACGACATAAAGATCCCGGTCACCATCGCCGTCGGCATCAAAAAACAAAGGTGCCATATCCTCACACTCCTTGTCGATTTTGAGACAATCGGGAGAGCGATCTTCGAACTTTCCATTTTCGTTAAAATACATCCGCCCGGCAAAACCACGCCCTTCCCCGATGAACACGTCGTCATCGCCGTCCCCGTCAACATCCCCCCACGCGACTCCCGGACCGAGTTGCGAATGCTTTTGAGGAAGAAGGGGCTGGCGTGCAAAGTCATCAAACACCATTTCGAAATGCTTCCCACCCGGAGGCTTTTCCATCCGGCTGAAAAGCGGGGCTTCTCCCTCTGGCTTCACAAAGTCGGATTGGTCCGGCTCGGTGATGGTATAAAAACGATCGGCCGGAAGATCCTTGAGGCTTTGGGTCACGCCACCCGGCCAGGCGATTTGCAATTCCCGAATCGTCGTATTCCCACCCAGTCCGAAATGAACGATGGGATCATCCGACGCATAAAAGCCACGGGATAGAGTGAGGTATCGGGTCAAAATCTCCCCATCCGCCATGATCGCTTTTAAGGTCGCTCCGATCCCGTAACGGTTCTTCTTTCCCTTTAAACGAATCTTCACGCGATGATTTCCATCTGCCGAATTGTTGCGATAAATGCTCACCGGATCCTCAAAATTATTGACCACCAGATCAAGATCACCGTCGCCATCCAAATCCCCCATCGCCGCTCCGAAACTGGCCGCTGCCTTCGCCAGCCCCCAACTCTCACCGACATTCTCGAACTTGAGATTGCCGAGATTTCGGAAAGCCAGATTGGTATCCTTCTTCGGCTCCGGACGAGCTTCATCCTGATCATCGGGAAGATAGGTTCCGTTTCGAATCGCCGCAGTCGTGTCGCTATTGAAAAAATCCCCGGTCATGCCGTTTCCGATGAAAAGGTCCACATGTCCATCGTTGTCGAGATCTCCAAACTTCACTGCCCAGGTCCAGTCCGACTTGGCGAGCCCGGTCATGTAGGCCGCTTCCATAAAACGTCCCAAACCGGTATTCACATAAATCGCGTTGCGCATGTATTGCCTTGGCTGGGCATGATCGAGAAACCAGGCATTCTTGCTCATATTCCCCATGCCCACTTTCTGACGGAAGTGATTGGTGCCCATCATGTCTGAGCCCATGAAGTCCAAAAGCCCGTCATTGTTTAAATCGGCAATATTCGACCCCATGGAATACCAGGGAGTGTGCGGCAGGGCCTGCAGGGTCACTTCGGAAAAAGTCCCGTCGCCATCATTCCGGTAGAGATGATCCGCCCCGTAGTAATCATTCGCGACGTAGAGGTCGGGGTCGCCATCGGCATCGTAATCAAACCAGGTCGCGGAAAGCCCCATGCCATTGTCCTTCAAGCCAGCCTCCTCCGTCACATCGGTGAAACGTGGCACGCCACCGTCCTCCCCCGGACCGTCGTTGCGATACAGGTAGTCGTATTGGCCCGACCGAATGAACATGTGCATCTGCCCCGCCGGATTCCAAACCACATCAAAAATCTCCCGCAGGTGCTCCGGCATCACGAAATTCCCTTTCGCGTCTTTGAGCAGCTGGCGGTAGACTCGATTTGCAGTCGCCCGATCGCTCACACTGTAACTTTCCTCGGGTGAAAACGGGCGATTGGTCAGGAGATAGCCATCCAGATCACCATCGAGATCGTAGTCTGCGAAGGCCATATTCACGCTAAACCCTTTAAAGTTCAGGCCCGCCTCCTTGGCGCACTCTTTAAAGACTCCCTTTTCGTTGAGATACAATCGATTCGCTGCATCAAAAGCACAGACGTATAGATCCAAATCCCCGTCGCCGTCGATATCCGCGAAACTCGGCGAAGCCTGCCAAAACTCCTCGCCGCCAAGCCCGCACTTTTCGGTGACGTCCTCGAACTTAAAATCACCCAGATTCCGGTAAAGCCGCCCGCCACCAAACGGTCTCGTCAAATAAAGATCGGGCCGACCATCACCATCATAGTCGCCCACGGCCACGCCACCCGCTCCAAACGACAGGGTCAAAGCTTTCTCATAGTCTCTCGGAGCCTTCCAGCTATTGATGAAATCAACGCCGGAATCGCCGGCAGGAACCTCGCTGAAACGCTTGCCAGCCGGAGATTTCTTCACTTCGGGCAAATCGACATTCGGAGGTATGGAGTCAGCCATCGAAAGCTGGCTCCCAAGAAGAAGGCTGAAAGCAATCAACCTTTTTAACCTTCCCGTTAGGGGCATCCGAGCTCTGCAAACCATCATTGCGCTTGGTTTAGCATAAAACCAAATGATGCCGCAGAAATAAAATTCATGAGACAATGGAAAGGGTGCCGGACAGAATTGTTTAGTTTGTCCATTGGAGGGCTTTGCGGCGTTG
>ERZ887942.566-NODE-566-length-29709-cov-15.044952_pt1 | contig 29709 bp, 21 predicted proteins | sample MGYA00521099_ERZ887942 | MGnify/ENA primary metagenome ERZ887942 (study PRJEB32303, sample SAMEA104408605) | aquatic metagenome | biome: Brackish water; feature: Pelagic; material: water | place: Baltic Sea | collected 2014-06-07T06:48:00 | depth 16,251 m ...
ATGCTTCGGAACAGCTTCGGCTATGGTGCACGTCAAGCCACAACCGGTTGCTGCGTTCGATATGAACGCCAATAGCGGATGTGAGCCTTTGAACGCGGTCTTCAGCAATGTTAGTGAAGGTGCCGACAGCTATATCTGGAGCCTTGGAAACGGACAAGCTCCCGAGAGCATGACCAGTGCTTCCGATGTTGAGTGGACCTATGAGACCAGCGGGGAACCGACTTCTTTCACGGTCACATTGATTGCGATTGACGCGCTGGGTTGCACCGATGAGCGCACTGCGGCGATCAATGTTTTGCCAACGCCTGTTTATGCGCTGGACTTGGAATTTGCTGAAGCATGTTCACCGTATGAAGCGACGATGCCGGCCATGGAAAATGCTGTTACGACTTTTTGGTCTTTCGGCGATGGCACCATGTCCAACGAGGCGACTCCTTCACACAGTTGGTTCAATAATTCTGATGTGATGGCAAGCCACCAAATCCAATTCCAGGGAGCCAACGAATTCGGCTGTTTTAACCAAGCCAGCACAACCATCGAAGTGAAGCCACAACCGATTGCCAATTTCTCAAAGAATTTGGACGCGGGGTGCGCACCATTTGATGTGATTTTCAACAATGAAAGCATCCGAGCAGACTTGTTCAACTGGGACTACGGCAACGGCCACGAGAACACTTTTAGCAACACATTGGAGCATGATTACACGTACCCCGGAGAGTCTGAGCTCACGACCTACACGGTCGCGTTGACGGCCATGCATGCTTTGGGATGCAGCGACGTGAAATTGGATTCTTTGACGGTTTTTCCTGAAGTCTTCGCCTCTTGGGTCGGTTCAGTTGAGGGTTGCGCTCCTTTTGAAACCAGCTTTGAATACATGGGTGCTGACCAGGAAACCATTCAGTGGGATTTCGGCAACGAAACATTGGCGACTGGATCAGTGGCAACGGCTTTGTATGAAGGTGAAGTAGGCGCAGACGCCAGCTACACTGTTTCCTTGGCCGTCATGAGCGAAAACGGTTGTGCAGATCAATCCAGCTTTGATATCACGGTTCACGCGGCTCCATTGACCGGACTGTCCATTGCCACGGATGCATCCTGCGCAGAAACTGAAGTGCTGGTATCCAACGCATCTGCTTTTGCCGACAGCGTCGTTCTGAACTTGGGCAATGGCTCGATATGGATCAATTCCGAGTTGGCAAACATTCCTGTCACATACTCGAATGGGAGCGCGAGCGATTCGATCATTCTCTTAACACAGGAAGTCTTTACTGATTTCGGTTGTGTTGCAACAGCAACGGTTGCCCATACCGTCCACCCGAAGGTGACGGCTGCGATTGAAACACCTGAAGCCACATGCACGCCTGCTCTTGTTCAACTTGGCAACAACTCCATCAACGCCAATGGCAACACGCTGTGGTTGTTCGGAGATGGCAGTATATCCAATAACAGTGCTCCTGAACATCTCTTCAGCAGCGAAAGCACGTTGGACACGACGTACGCCGTGACCTTGGTGGCGCAGAGTACAGCGGGATGTTCTGACACAACGACGGTTGACATGGTCGTTTGGGGAACTCCACAGACTGAATTGAGCTTGAACAATTTGGAAGGCTGCTACCCGGTAGAAGTCACTTTTGAAAACACGAGTGAAGGTCAAACCTCCAATGTTTGGGCATACGGAAACGGTGAAACTGCCGCTACCAATGATAGCCTACACAGCAAGGTTTTCTTCAATCCTACATCCGAGTTGATTTCATATGAGACGGTATTGACCACGACCAACGATCACGGATGTGCTTCACAAGCTACGGTTACTTTTGATGTTGCTCCGCATTTGAACGCTGCGTTCAGTGCTGTCACGGCGGGATGTTCTCCAGTGAATGCCCAATTGATCAATCAATCTGAAGGCGCTGTTTCGTTTAACTGGAACTTCAACGACGGCTCCATGCCTTCAAATGAAGAACAACCGGATCATGCTTTCGTGAACAACACCAATCAAGACCTCGTCTTTGAAGTGGAGTTGATTGCTCAATCTGCTTATGGCTGTGTGGATACCGTATCGGTTGGCGTGCATGTTTACCCCATGCCCCTCGCTTCATTCTCGGTAACTCCAGTAAGCCAGACATACCCGAACGCCACTGTTGGAATCAACAATACGAGCCTGTCCTCTGACGCTGCAGTGCAATACTGGAGTTTCGGTGATGGTGCTGAATTGGCCGGAGAGCAGCCGATTTTCCACACTTACGACACGTGGGGAACCTACAACATCACCCTGCTTGTAGACAATGGCTATTGCGCCGACGCCCAAACAGAACAGGTTCAAATCCTTTCTCCCAATCCCGTAGCTGACTTTGTTGGCAGCGGAGCAGGATGCGCACCCTTGTTGGTTGCTTTTGACAACCTTTCCAATCACGGTGCGGGCTACGTTTGGGATTTTGGTGATGACTACATGACCTCTGAAGAATCGCCTGTGCATGTTTACACCCGTCCAGGCGTTTACAATGTTTCCTTGACAGCCATTGGCTTCGAAGGGCAGGAACATGAAACCGTTCACTACGCAACTGTGGAAGTCTTCCCGTCTGCGAGTGCAGCCTTCGTTTACAGTCCTTCAGAAGTGGTAGCTCCTGACCAGCCCGTTGAGTTCATCAACCTATCTGATCAAGATGCGACCGAATTCCTGTGGACGTTTGGCGACGGCATGGTCAGCACGGAAGTCAATCCGATTTACACTTACAGTGAGGCCGGCATCTACGATGTTTCTCTGACGGCGAACAACGCGTTCAACTGCCCGAGCACCTTCATCATGGAACAGGCGATTGAAGCAACCAATGGCGGCTTCATGGTATTCCCAACGGGATTCACGCCCAACAATGGAGGATCGAATGGCGGAGGATACGACCCTGCGAGCTTGGACAACGACGTATTCCACCCCCATCACTTGGGAATCGTAGAATATGAGTTAGTCGTTTTCAACAAATGGGGAGAATTGATCTTCCACTCAACAGATCCCTACATCGGTTGGGATGGCTATTTCCAGGGACGCATCGTTCGACAGGATGTATACGCCTGGAGGGCAACGGCCCAGTTTAGCAACGGCCACCGAGTGACCAAAGCCGGTGACGTGACCCTCATCATCCAATGAAACCAATTCTTATGACTTATAATTTGAAAACCTCTAGCATGAAACGCATTCTCATCATCGGGGCCCTGCTGGGCGGATTGTTCGCCTTGGAGAGCCAAGCTCAGGACTTGCGGTTCACGCAATACAATGCGATTCCTACATCCATCAACCCTGCTTTTGCGGGGTCATTGGACGAAGCACGCTTGGTGAGTGTTTACCGCAACCAATGGGCAAGCATGCCCGGTTCTTATGTGGGTTGGCATGTTGCACACGATTGGTTCAACCGGGATCTGAATAGCGGATTCGGTATGTTGTTCACGCAGGAAGAAGCCGGTGCTGGTGGTTTGAGCACCACCCGTTTTGCGATGCAATACGCCTATGAAGTTCCTCTTGGCAATGGATGGCGCTTGCGCCCCGCATTGCAGGCTGGTATTGGCAATCGATCCATCAACATGCAGCAGCTGACCTTTGGTGATCAACTCATCCGAGGCCCGCAAGTTTCTTCTATCGAAGACCGTCCGAGTGTTGCTCAGAATTATTTCGATTTCGGAACGGGCATGTTGCTACTTGGAAAGCAAACCTGGTTGGGGTGTTCGTTTGACCACTTGAACACACCCGATGAGAGCCTGAATCCGGTCTTTATTGACCCTATGGACGTTCGGCTTTCAGTTCACGGTGGCTTTCGAATGGCGCTGATCGACCAGCTTCACAACAAGAATTATGGCGATATGATCGTCGCTTTCAACTACATGGCCCAGGATCAATTCGATCAATTGGACCTTGGTATCTATTACGACACCAAACCCATGAGCATCGGAATTTGGTACCAAGGGTTGCCATTCGGGCACACCATAGAAGGCGGAACGGATGTGGATGCCATAAGCATCATACTCGGCTACGGAACAGACAGTTGGAAGATTGGCTACAGCTACGACATGACCCTCAGTAGCCTCGGTTTGGCCACTACTGGAGGCAGCCACGAAATCGTATTGAGTGCCACTTGGAAGACGATCCGGCGCAACAAGCCGCAACTTCCTCGCTACATGCCTTGTCCCATTTTCTGATAGTTCAGCGGATCAGAAAACCAGTGTGGGCTCTGTTGCTACCCTTTCCATTCCCCCAGAATGGAAAGGCCCGCGACAGGGCCCGCATTCATGTCTCCCAATTCAGTTGCGACCAATTTGATTCACTTCTGGCTCCAAGTGAATGCCATACTTGGCGTGAACATCGTTCATGATGTCTTGAGCCAATTGCCAAATTTCCGCTCCCGTTGCGCCACCATAATGCACCAAGACCAACGCCTGATTCTCATGAACGCCGTGCGTGCCGCGGTGCAAACCCTTCCAACCTGCTTGTTCAATGAGCCAACCCGCAGCAACTTTGATTCCTCCATCGGACTGAGGGTAATGCGCAACTTGTGGATGAGCGTTTTGCAAACGTTCAAAATCAGCCGCAGAAAGCACCGGGTTCTTAAAGAAGCTTCCAGCATTGCCTAATTCCTTGGGATCTGGCAATTTTGTTGAGCGAATCCGCATAATAGCTTTCGCAACGTCCAAATGCGTCCACGATGATTCAGGCAAATCCTTCAGTTCTTGTTGAATCGCTCCATACGACGTTTGCAACGGGGCCTCGCGGTCCAATGCAAAAGCCACACGGACGATGACCCACTCGCCCTTTTCGGAGGACTTAAAAACACTCTCGCGGTACCCGAACGCACACGCCGCACCGTCAAATCGTTTCAACGCACCCGATTGGACTTCGATCGCCTCCAACCAAAGAAACCGATCCTTCAATTCAACACCATAGGCTCCAATATTTTGCATTGGGGAGGCGCCCACTTGCCCCGGGATCAAGGCCAGATTCTCCAAACCATGCCAGCCATTTTCCAGGGCAACCATCACCCAATGGTGCCAATTCTCCCCAGCTCCAACCACCACGTCAACCCGGTTTTCTTCCTCCTTCAAGACACGAAACCCTCGGATTCCGACGTGCAAGGCCAACCCATTCCAATCCGAGTGCAACAACATGTTGGAACCACCGCCCATGACCAGCAAGGCAGCATCCCTTTCATTGCTCCATGCAAGAGCAGAACGAACTTCATCATCGTTTCGAGCCGTGATCCAGTGGGATGCATGCGCCGACAAGCCAAACGTCGTCCAATCCGCCAAATCCACACATTCTTGAAAGCCTTGCGCAATCTCATCCTCAGCTAGAAGTCCAATCGACGGACGTTGTGTTGATGCCGTGCGCTGCTCAAGCCGTACATCCCATTCTTCTTCAGTTAATGCCACATACCCTTCCTGCGCCTGAATCACCGCCTGAATCAATACCTGCGACGGATAGAGGTCAGCATAGTGTTCATGGACGAGCCAGCGACCTATTCCAAGTGGTTGCCACTCCATCAGGTGCCTGAGGCCGTCCACCCGATACAAGGTTTCTGACCCGGCCAATGCGCGGTATAAGGGATATTTTAGAGGCATGCTACTCGGGGGCAATTTCGGACGTACCAAAGAAACAAACGCTTGCCATCCGGGTTGTATTTTTGAACAACTGTTTTTCAATGCTATGTCCAATAAAAATCACTCCGCTCCTGAACCAGGACTTCTGCTCGTTCTTTCTGCTCGAGAAGCAGCTGATCAAGGGCAGTGGGACCGAGCGCTTTTGAACTTCAATCAGGCGATTGCAGCGGAATCGGGGTGGAACCAAGACCCTGATTTCAAGCACGATCGTGCCATCGCGTTGTTCCATTCAGGCAACAAGAATGAAGCCCTCAATGAATTGAATGACGCCGTCACATTGCAACCCGGCTACGGCTACCGCTATGCGGCACGAGGATGGATGAAACAGGCCTTGAAGGACGTCCACGGTGCCATCGCGGATTACAAAGCAGCCATTGAATTGGACCCAGAAGACGCGATTAGCTTGAATAATCTGGGGTTAATCGAAGAACAATTGGGATATCACAGAGAAGCGAAAGATCGTTTCGCCGCTGCGGATGAACTGGCGGGCATACTCCAAAAAGAGTCCATTGTGCCGGCAGTCCCCGAATTGAAAGCACCGACTTCGCCATCGATTCCTTCATCTGAGCAGGATCCGGGACCGTCGTCCTTGCTGTCTGAAGTCAAGCGAGCCCTGCAGCAACCAGATGGACGCAAAGAATTCATTGCTTTCATCCGCAACGGATTTAAATTGTAGCGCTAACACCGCTCCATTGAACGCGCCAATTTCCGATTCTTCCTTTTTGAGCACGGTGGTTGATTCTGTCTTGAAACAACCGAATCCTGCCGCATGCTTGGTCATTTTGCCGAGCCAAAGAGCCATTGGGAAATTTCATCGCTTGCTGGCAGCTCGTATTTCTGGCGCTGCATGGTTGCCCCAAGCGTATACACTAGGAGCTGTATTGCAAGAGCACGCGAACTTAACCCCGATGGATCCTTTGGAAGGCCTCGCGGAATTGTACCATACCTGGATTACGCTCAAGTCCAAGGACCCCAAAACAAAGGGTCAAAAAGAAACCATCGGATTCACGGCATTTGGTCATTGGGGCCGCATCGCATTGCGTGATTTCAATGAAATAGACCAACATTTACTGGACCCGAGTGCCGTTTTTCAAAACCTCTGTGACATCGAGGGCATTGAAGAGTGGAGTTTTCAATCGGAAGCCGATTTGAAATCTGGTCAACGACAATTCCTCCGGCAATTCATGGAGCTCGGCCCGTTGTACGAGGCGTTTCAGATGAAGCTGGCTGAAAAACAGTGGGGATACGGAGGGCGAATCGCGCGTGCGGCTTCCAAATCCCAGATCCTAACGAAGTATGACCATGTTTTCGTCGCGGGGTTGAGTGTCCTCACTCCCGCGGAAAAGGCATTTCTCCATCGTTATGAGATGAAAAACTGCCTCACCTGGCTTTGGGATGCTGACACCAGCTATGTCACTCAACCCATGATGGAGGCCGGATTGTTCATTCGCAAACAGGCGACACCCCGTGCCATTTCGGCGCTACCGAATCGTCTTCAAACTGATCCTCCCGCCATTCACATCATGGGCTGCAGCAGCTCAGTATACCAAGCTCAGGCGGTGCGGGAAATTGTTTCCAGTATCCCTCCCGCCCAACGCAATGGCCGCACTGCGGTGGTACTTCCTGATGGCACGAGCCTTCCTTTGGTTCTTCAGAGCCTCCCTGAATTGAGCAATAAAGGCTACAACGTGACCATGGGTTTGAGCTGGGCTGAAACGCCAGCAAGCGGTTTCTTGGAGGCCGTCAAGCCTCTCTTTCTGCGCAGCGGACGCCAATTGAATCATGCCGACTTGCGCGCAATCATTAGCGACCCCGTCGCACTCGCTGCCTGCGGCAGAAACGCCCTCATCCAAGATGGCTCGCGCGTCATGAATCGGCTCGCCAAAAAACATCTAGCTTGGCTCAGTGCAGATCAATTGGCCTTGCAGTCAAATGGAACTTTGACGGGGTTTGTCAACCAACTTCTGCTCAACAAAGCCTCGGACGCATTGGGTTTTGCCATCGGATTGGAACGTTGGGCCGGCGGAATCGGAAGTCAGCTCACAGACAACAATACGGATTCCGAATTGGACCCTTGGATCATGGCGAGCTGGGAGCGCGTGATGAAAGCTTTTTCGGTTGTAAGGCGATTCCAAGAGCAGCACGGACTGCTTGTTAATCCAGAAGAAGTTTGGAGCATGGTCTTACAAAGTCTCGTGTCTGAGCGAATCGATTTGCTGGGTGAACCTGAAGATGGTCTGCAAATCATGGGATTGATTGAGACCCGGGCGCTTGACTTCGATCGGGTCATTGTCCTCGACTGCAACGAAGGCGTTTTGCCACAATCCTCGATCTCTGAGAGTTTTCTTCCTTTTGATCTGCGCGCCATTTGGGGACTGCCCGGGCGCCATGAGCGCGAGGCCATCTTTGCCTACTACACGTACCGACTGCTCAATCAAGCAAAGGAGGTTTTCTTCCTCTATCGGGCACAGGATGAAGCCTCGGAAAAAAGCCGATACCTCCTGCAAATGGAGCGTGCGTTTCGTCCCAATGGCCTGGACTTGATGCCCGTCGACGAGTCCACACTGCAAGCTCCATTGCCAGGACCAAGACCGGTTATTCCACCTTTGCAATGGACTGCAACCGCAAGTCAGCGGCTTTCAGATTGGGCGCAAAAAGGGATTAGCCCTTCTGCTTTGAATAACCTCATCTCCTGCCAGCGCAATTTCTTCTATCAGTACATGCTCCGTCTCAGCGAGCCCTCGGAACTTCAAGAAGAGATGGCGGTAAGCACATTTGGTTCGGTGGTACACCAAGTTCTTGAAGATGGATTGAACTCCGTCCTCAACAAACCCCTTCAGAAGGAACATTTGCGCTCCTTGAAAAAGGATGTCGGCCGTCTGCTTCCTCTTGCCATTGAACAACACTTCAATGCCGATATGGTGCGCTCTGGGGAAAATTATCTTCATGTCGCCATGGCCGAAGCGACACTCAAGAAATTACTCACTTCTGAGATGGGCGAATTGAATCCCGACAGCCAAAGAGTCATCCGTCACCTCGAGCTAAACCTCTCACATACATTTGCAACAGGAGGAAGCATTGATCCCATTCGATTCAACGGCATGGCAGACCGGATTGAAAAGGATGGACAAGACGTCGTAATCACCGATTACAAAACAGGAAATGTGGAGTCCAAAGATCTTGTTTTGCCAGATGATTGGGATGAAAAAGTCGCATCGGGCAAATCATCCAAAGCATTGCAACTGTTGGTCTATGCCGCCATCGCATTGGAGACTTTGGACGCTCATGGCAATCCCATGGAGCCCCACGGACAACCACTTTTGCATGTAAGAGCTGGCGTGCGTTCTGGAAAAAACGCCCGTGCCGGATTGCTCGAATTGAAAATCGGAAAGCATCACGGAGTAGATCCTGATCAAGCGCAGGAAATGCTTCGATGGGTCAGCCGTACATTGGATGCACTGCACGATGACACGAACAGTGTAGAACACGCCTCTGACGCTCAATATTGCAGCTATTGCACCGTACTCGATCCTTTGCCTGTATATCACGCACAATGAGTCTCCTGAACCGCAAAAAAACCTCGTTGTCATGGGGGTAGTCGCCAAAGAATCTGGTTGGGCTTCACTCGCCATCGCGCTCGGTGTCGCGCTCGGTGCGGTGAATACAATGATTGTATTGCCTCGTGCGTTCGAAGGAGCAGAAGAGGATTGGGGCTTGCTCCGGATTATCACCTCTTGGGGCATCATTTTGAGCTCACTCGCTGCGGTGGGCGCACCGGGTGGAATCATGCGTTTCTTGGCACGATACAATGAAGAAGAACGGCCCGACGTCCTGCGAACTCTGCTCATTCTGCCAGCCATTGGGCTCTTTCTGATTCTCGTGCTTTTTGGGCTCAATGGCCACCGCATTCTCCCTCTTCTTGACGCAGAAAAAGGCTCCACACTATCCAATCACATTGCGGGTTTCCTCCTGATAACGAGCATTATGTTACTTCTCGCGTTGACGCGCGCATTGCTCAAACAACAGTTGAAAGCTGCCTTTGTGTCCTGGGTCGATGAGGTTTGGCAAAAAGGAAGCTACCTCATGCTGGGCATTTTGTTGTTTTACCGACTAATAGACTTCGACACTTTTCTCAGTTGCTACATCGGGTCTTGGGGCTTGAGCGCATTGTTTCTATTCATCCAAGCAAGGCAACTTCCTCAACGCATCGGGAAAAAGTGGCGTTGGAGTGAATTCAAAAAGATTCGGAGCTATAGCCTTTTTGCCCTTTTGGCCGGGAGCGCCAGCATCATTGCCACCCACCTGGATTATGTCATGATCAGCATGTACGTCGGACTTGCTCAAGTTCCCATTTACGCTATCGCGGTCTTTCTAGGAACCGTTGTCGGCATGTCAAATCGGGCAACCAATGGAATCATATCCGGACTTTCTGCGACCTTGACTGCGACCAATAAAACGAAAGAAATTCAAGATTTGAATCGCAGAAGTGCGCGGGTTAATTTTCTTCTATCCACAGTGGTGATGGCCGGAATTTGGGCCGGAATCAAACCCTTTCAGCTTTTACTTCCTGAGGGGTACCGCGAGCTCGAGTTCATCTTTGTTTGCATCGGTCTGCAGCGTCTCATCATAGGCTTCAATAGCGTGAACAACCAAATTCTGGGATACAGCAAGTGGTATCGCCTCAACCTTCCTATCAACCTCGGTCTCGTTCTGATTACTGTTGCCTCCAACTATTTCTTCATCGTCACGATGGACTTGGGAATCAATGGTGCTGCTCTCGCCACGCTCGGGACAGCTGTTTGGAACAATACTTGGCGCATCCTCATCGTGAGGCGCAAACTCAAAACCCATCCCTTCTCTTGGCATTTGGCCCTCATTCTCTCGTTTGGATTGGCCAGTGCTTGGTTGTTCCAATGGGGCGCCGAAACGTTTACCAATCCACTCGTTGGAGCAATCGTTCAAGGCGGACTCGCTTCAGGATCGACTCTCCTTGCCTGCTACGTAACGGGTTGTTTTCCGGAATTAAGGGAAGGCCTCAAATCCAGAATTGCGTGGTGGCCTTGAACCGTCTCATAAACGAGTACTAACCGGCATCACTCACTCGCCACACGCATCCAGGACTGGGTTCGAAATAGAAAGTAGATGTAACCGCGGACCTTCAGCTCGTCCATGTTGTCAGAATCCAGCCACATCTCGCAATCGTAAATCTTGCCAGTTTTTGGGTCGCAGATTGTGCCTTCTTCCCATTCCTTGTCTTTGCCTGAAGCCTCCATGTCTCGGACAATTTCCATGCCCAATGATGGTTGATCCTTGCGGTCGTCCTCACAACCTGTGCAGAGCGGATTCTGATCTTCCTCAGGCAAGCGAAAGAGTTCAATAATTTGTCCGTAAAAACGCCCATCGCGTTCTGTGATTTCAACCACACTTTTGATGCGGCCCGTTTCATCATCAATGGTCTTCCATTGACCCAAAAGTGGATTGGTCGTTTGACTCCATGCCGTTGAGAGGCCCAGTAAAAGGACGAGCAGTGTGGTGAAATATTTCATGATTCTTAGAATTTTAAAAGGTTTTCTTCAGTAGAATATAGCTCTTCAGACAATCTCATGCGTTTGCGTCGCATCCAATTGGGCTCGGCTAACAGCTGCATTCAATTCAAAGCCCAATAATAAAATGGAACTGTTGGAATTCAACCAAACCAAGGTCAACATCAATGTACCCAAAGAACCGTACAAGGTGTTGTAGGAAGAGAATTGACCGATAATCCAAGAAAACGTCCAAGTGGTTAACACCAACAAAAGCGTAGCTCCTGTCGCTCCTACATTCAGCACCCCCCAGGCCTTCATGGCTCCAGATCCCGCGTGGTAAAGCATATTGACAGACGCATACACCAAAGCAAACGAAAGAGTCCATCGTGCCACCGTCAGCCACGGGATTGCGTCGGCATTGATCCATTGGTGCGCATCCATCCAGCGGATGACGTCACCGGAGAATCCAATCAAAAAGACCGCCACTCCAAGCAAAATGGTCAAGACAAACAGCAACACGACCGACAGCAGACGGTACAACAACCAATGCGGTCTACCTGGAACATGAGGACTTTCTCCAAAGCTGAGTAAAATGCTGTTGACAGAACTAGAAGCATAGAAAAGCAGTAAAATCACACCCACGGAAATCAAGGTTCCCTGACGCTGATTGATTAAATCCGCTACCGTTTGTTCAAACAACTCCACAGCTTGCACCGGGAAGAGCATTTCCAAACTACTCAAGACCTCTGTCGTCTCCAGTGGCGTGTACGGGATGATGCTCAGAAGCAAGATCATGGCTGGAAAAAACGCCAGGAAGAGCCGAAAGCTAATGGCAGCGGATCGCATCGCCACTGATCCATTGATCAATCCCAAGACAAAAAACCTCAGCACGTCGTAGACATTGACTTCTTGTCCTTTCCATGGTCGGAGGCGTCGCAGTCCCGACCGAATGCGATCAAACGAACGGTTCTGTTGAATCCATTTAAACAACGGGCCATCCGGCACAGAAGGTGGCGGCAACTCACGCATGCATGCCTTGGATTTGATCCGTGCTTTTCAAACTGAAATCCAAACCGGGGACACTGTGCGTTAACCAGCCCATCGAAATGAAGTCCACTCCCGATTCTGCGTAGGCGCGGGCGTTGGTCGGTGTGATGCCACCTGATGCCTCCAATGGAATCTCTGAACCCCATTGTTTCACGGCCAATGCGGCCTGTTCAGGCGTGTGATTATCCAAGAGCAACCGATCGATGAGACGCGCTCCAGAGGGTTTATTCCAGCGCATTGCAGCATCCAAGGCTTCCCGAGCCTCTTGACCATCGCGCACTTCGACCACTACAGGCAATTCCAATCCGCGTTCATTTAAATACGCGGCGACACCTTCCATCGCGGCCATCATCGAACCTGCGTAATCCACATGATTGTCCTTGATGAGGATCATGTCATGCAAGCCCATGCGGTGATTCGCCCCTCCGCCAATCCGAACAGCCCATTTTTCAAACGCCCGCATTCCTGGGGTTGTTTTCCGGGTATCCAAAACCTGGCACCTCGTCCCTTCAAGTGATGCAACGACCTCCGCCGTTCTCGTTGCAATTCCACTCATCCGCTGGATGAAATTCAAGGCCAGACGCTCTCCTTCCAAAATATGGATGGCCGAACCCATGATTTTCATAACCCGCGTTCCCACCTCCACAGCCTCTCCATCGTTGATCAGCAATTCGCATTGCAATTGTGCATCCACCCGTCGAAAGACCTCCTTTGCAACTGCTAGCCCAGCTGCGATGCCCGATTCTTTCGCTAAAATGAAGCCCTCGCGTTGCAAGTCTTTTGGAATCGAGGACGCCGACGTGTGATCTCCTCCTCCAAGATCTTCTTCCAACGCGAAAACAATCAGCCGTTCCATTTCAGTCGTCAACATGTTGCGAAGATAGTTCGGAGCAAAGAGGATTCATGCCCGTAACTTTACTGTCATGCAGATGACTTTGATCGCCATCGGTAAAACACAGTCCTCGTGGCTTCAAGAGGGAAATACCGAATACGTGAAACGCCTCAACCATTATGGTCGTTTTCAATTCATTGAAACGGCGGACATTAAGCCCCGTTCAGGACGGCCTGACCCGAAATGGGTCATGCAAGAGGAGGCTAAATTATTGGACAAATACTTGAAGGGTGTCGATCACCTCGTGTTGTTGGATGAAAACGGAAAGTCCTACAATTCCATTGCATTTTCGAAGCACATCGAAAAATTACAGGTGCGGGGGCTCCGACACATTGCTTGGGTCATTGGCGGACCCTATGGATTCGCTCCACGCATTCGTGAACTAGCACAAGAACAATGGAGCCTCGGGCCCATGACCTTTTCACACCAGATGATTCGGCCTTTTGCCTTGGAACAACTTTATAGAGCTCACACCATCCTCAAAGGCGAGCCGTACCATCACCAATAAGGTGCTAACAGGACATAAAAAAAGCCGGACTTGCGTCTGGCTTTTTTTATGAAACAGCAAACAGGTCGTTATGCTGCCAAAATAGTCACTACGTTATTGAGCACCTCCACCGTTCCGCCGGAAACCTCAAACGTTTCCTCGCCATTGGCGCCACGCACCAAAACAGCTCCTTTTTTCAGCGTTGTGATCAAAGCGGCATGGCGATCCATGATGCCCAAACTTCCATCCGAACCAGGCAATCCGACATAGGTCGCTTCGCCTGAAAACAACGTCTTGTCTGGAGTGAGGATGTAAACCGTCATGACGATACGATTAGGCTTCAGCCATCATTTTTTCGCCCGTCTCAATCACCTCTTCAATGGTTCCTTTCAAGTTGAAAGCAGCCTCTGGCAGGTGATCCAAGTCGCCGCTCAAAATGCGCTGGAAACCTTTGATGGTGTCTTCGATGGAAACCAACACGCCTTGGATGCCGGTAAACTGCTCCGCCACGTGGAATGGCTGAGAAAGGAATCGGCTAATGCGTCGTGCACGGTATACGGTCTGCTTGTCTTCTTCTGACAATTCATCCATGCCCAAGATGGCAATGATGTCTTGCAACTCCTTGTAGCGTTGCAATGTTTCCTTTACGTCTTGCGCACACTTGTAGTGCTCTTCGCCAACAACGTCTGGAGTCAAAATTCGAGAGGTTGAATCCAAAGGATCCACCGCTGGATAAATGCCCAATGAAGCAATCTTACGAGACAATACCGTGGTGGCGTCCAAGTGAGCGAATGTCGTCGCTGGAGCCGGGTCTGTCAAGTCATCCGCAGGGACGTAAACGGCCTGAACGGACGTGATCGAACCTCGTTTCGTTGACGTAATTCGCTCTTGCATCGCTCCCATCTCCGAAGCCAACGTTGGCTGGTAACCTACCGCTGAAGGCATCCGTCCCAACAAGGCCGAAACCTCAGAACCTGCCTGGGTAAATCGGAAAATATTATCGATGAAGAACAAGATGTCCCGACCACCGGATTGCTCATCTCCATCACGGAAATATTCTGCAACGGTCAATCCTGACAACGCTACTCGTGCACGCGCCCCTGGAGGCTCATTCATCTGGCCAAAGACCAATGTCGCTTGTGACTCTGCCAATTCCTTGGTGTCCACTTTCGACAAATCCCATCCGCCAGCTTCCATGCTCTCCTCGAATGCCTTTCCGTATTTGATGACACCGGACTCGATCATCTCCCGCAACAAATCGTTCCCTTCACGCGTACGCTCACCTACACCGGCGAACACCGAAATGCCTTCATATCCCTTCGCAATGTTATTGATCAACTCCATGATCAAAACGGTCTTGCCCACACCTGCTCCTCCAAACAATCCAATCTTACCTCCCTTGGCATACGGCTCAATCAGGTCAATCACCTTGATGCCCGTGAATAGCACTTCAGTTGCTGTGGAAAGGTCCTCAAATCGAGGTGCGTCCTGGTGAATCTCTCGACCCGCTGAACCGTCCATAGGGCCGATGCCATCAATGGCTTCTCCCACAACATTGAACAGGCGGCCTTTGATTTGCTCCCCAACAGGCATTTGAATGCCTTTGCCCATGGCAACGACTTTCATACCTCGTGCAAGTCCCTCCGTCGCATCCATCGAAATGGCACGCACGGTGTCCTCACCAATGTGTTTTTGAGTTTCAAGAATCAAGTTTCCTCCAGCTCTTTCGATGCTCAATGCATCTAAAATCTTTGGGAGAGCAACTCCAGCTGGGAAGCTAACGTCGACAACTGGGCCGATGACTTGCGAAATAGTTCCGTGGTGAGACATGCGATTAGTTACGGTTTGACCGAATGAATTTCCGCGCAAAAGTACAAGCAATTCTGCTTTGTTCCCATCCTATCTTTGCAAAAGTGAAAGTGCACCGCAGCGCCCTCGAATTCTCAACTGATGTTCCAGTCGTTTTGACCATCGGAACATTCGATGGCGTGCACCATGGACACCGCGCTGTCATTGACCTTTTGAAGCAGCGTGCTGCTGAGTTGAACGGCAGTTCGGTCTTGCTCACATTTGACCCCCATCCACGTATTGTGCTGCAGCCAGAAAACAATCTGCTGCGTTTACTCAACTCCATGGACGAGAGGAAGCAGCTTCTTGCGGAGAGTGGTCTCGATCATCTGGTCGTGCAGCCTTTCACTGAGGAGCTTTCCAGGATGACCCCCATGGAATACGTCCGGGAACTGTTTGTCAATGGGATTAAACCCACCGCAGTGATCATTGGTTATGATCACCGGTTCGGTCGAAATCGGGAAGGCACGTTTGAAAGCCTTCAGAATTTAGGCAACATTTATGGGTTTAGTGTCGAATCGCTTCCAGCTCAAACGGTGGAAAACACCCGGGTCAGTTCAACCAAAGTTCGTGCAGCCATTCTATCGGGTAAAGTCCAACAGGCTCGCCAGTGGTTGTTGTCTCCCTATCCCCTCTCTGGAACGGTCATCGAAGGCGATAAGATTGGTCGCACGTTGGGCTTTCCAACCGCCAATCTGGATGTCGACGACCCGATCAAACTCATTCCGGGCAATGGCGTCTATGCCGCATTTGCGCAATACGACGGAGCCTCGCAATGGCTGCCGGCGATGGTCAACATTGGCACGCGGCCTACCATCAACAAACAGATAGAAGAACATCGAATTGAGGTTCATTTGTTGCAAGGTGGAAGATCCTGTTATGACGAAAGGCTTCATGTCCGCTTCATCAAACGCCTTCGGGACGAACACTCCTTTGCCAATCTTGACGAATTGAAAGCGCAATTGCACCAAGATGCCGAAGAGGCCGTTCTATGTTTGAACCAAGTTTCCCATTCCAACCCATCATGATGCATTCGACCGCACATTTCAAGCGCATGCTGCTTTCATGCCAACTGCTGTGTGTGCTCGTCGTTCTCACTGCCGAAACATCCGCTAAGAGTTCGCTCCACGTGGACTCTGAACCCGTTTGCATCCTTGATTCTGTATGGAAATCCGCTCCCGTGTTCACGAGCATGGAAGACGCCCTTGCCGCGAAAGCTGCAGGATTTCCTGTTTTACGGATCGACCTCAGCCGGACAAAACTGCGAATCGTGCCAGCAGAATTGGCTCAATTCGCTGAATTAAAATCACTGATTTTGGATCGCACCAAGATTGATGCGTTGCCTGAACACCTTCAGTCACTGAAGCACCTGGAATATTTTTCAGCAAATGGCAATAACATCACAGAATTCCCCGAAGTCACTTTGGCCTGGAAGGAGCTTAGGCACCTGAGTTTAGCGGACAACCTCATCGATTCCATTCCATTGAACATTGACGTCCTCAATCAACTTGAGACGCTCAATTTGTGGTCCAATCTTATTGCTTTTTTCCCTGCTTCATTGGGTGATTTGCCCCAGCTGACTTTACTTGATTTGACCATCAATGACATGACGGCCGAAGAACAGTACCAGTTGAAGACCTGGCTAAGTTCATCCACTGAATTGTTGCTGTCGGCTCCATGCCGCTGCGAATTCGACGATTGATGACAAAGAGCACGCGTCCGTCCAAAGCATGGCACCGATGGGGTGAACCACTCGCAGTGGCGCTCAATCTTCTTTATACCATCGGTTATTTGCAAGGACACGAAGTCTCTTTCTTATCCGCCGGAGTTGGTTCTTTTGTGTTTGCCTGGATTTGCTGGGAACGCCAGCTGATGGCAGAAGCGGCCTTGTGGATCTTCTACATTGGACTGGCCATTTATGGCTATTGGAGCGTGCAAGAAAGCTGGCCTGACCCGCTTCCTGTCGCCAGCCTTGAAGCGCACGCAATTTCCATCGCTCTTGGTCTGGCCCTCTGGATCATTGTCGCTAAAATGCTATCCAAGACAGGCAAATCAGCGCTCCCTCGTCTCGACGCTTTCACGACGGTTGGAAGCCTCATTGCCAGTTATTGGATGCTGCAATTCGTTCAGGCCAACTGGCTGTATTGGATCGTCATCGACATCGTAGCCATTGCTTTGTACTGGAAACGCGGTCTCTACTGGGGTGCCGCTCTCTTTTGCTTGTATACAGTGCTTGCCCTAGAGGGCTGGTTTAATTTTGTGCAACCTGGCCTATGAATATAGGAAAACGGCCTCTTCGATTGGTTGTGACGGGGGTGGAATCCACCGGAAAAACAACCCTAGCGCAAGCAGTCTCCGAGCATTTTGGATTTCCTCTAGCGCTTGAAGCCGCGCGGTATGACCCTCGCGTCCGCCAGGGCAATCTCAATTCGTCCGACCTCGACCGACTCACGACATTGCAGTTTAATGCTGCCCTAGAAGCGGAACAACAAGCCTTGAAGAGCCAAGCAGCAGGGTTGATTTCGGACACCGGTGGGATCGTCATGGAAATGTGGGGATCTGCAGCTTTTGACACGATCCCTCAAAGAGCACGAAACTTGCAAAGCTGGTTTGACTTCTACATCCTCTGCACGCCGGACATCCCCTGGGAGTCGGACCCCCTGCGCTCCATGCCACTGGAAGACGACCGTTGGGCCTTGCACGATCGCTATGTGCAACGACTTAATGAAGCCGGCTACCCGTGGGTAAAAACGAAAGGAAGCGCCCCATTAGAGCGCTTCCTTTTCGTCGTACAAGCCATTGAGGGGGCCCTAGAGGGATTCCTCAACGAATAATAAACTTGACTGGAATCGTGTACTGAACACTCACCGACTTACCGCGTTGTTCACCCGGTTCGAAGTCCGGTAAGCTTTCCACCACCCGCGTGGCTTCTTTATCCAATCGAGCATCCACTTCTCTCAACACGCGCACATCGCGCACTTTTCCATCCTTACCGACAACGAAATAAACGAAGACTGTTCCCTGTATGCCCGCATCTTTCGCAATCGGCGGGTACTTGGTATTCTTCGAAACGTATCGGATAATCTCCATCTGAGTGCATTGATGACGCTCATCTCCACGCATCTTCTTGCAGTCCCCCATGGCCGGCATATTCTCTACAATCATGAAGGGAACATCTTCCTCTTCCTCCTCGTAATCTTCGATGATTTCGATTTCCGTATTCTCATCCAATTCGATGTCTTCGATTTCCAATTCCACTTCAATCTCCTCCTCATCGTCTACAATTTCGATGACCGTCGTTTGTTGAGGCGGTGGCGGTGGTGGCGGTGGTTGGACGATGTTGACCGGAATCTCCTCGTCTTCCAATAAATCTGCTTCAAAATCCAAAGACCTTGATATGGCGACATCGTAAGATGTCCACGCCAAGGCACTCAACAACAAGGATAAGGACGCCACAAATCCAAGCGCCCGCCAAGCGGTGCGTTTGTTTTCGAGGTTAGCTTCTGGTGTTTTCCGACTGAGCATATGGTTCACAATTGGAGTTCGAAATTACGCCAAGATCCTTTATTGATGGAAGCCATTCCTGAACTTAACAGAAATCCGCTTCAGTTCCAGCAACCATAGATGACACGGAACGCCAGTCGACCTGCAAAAACGCCCGCTAAATCAGCCACCATGTCCAAGACACTCGCATCGCGCTGAACGAACCAAATGCCCTGAGCTAACTCGAGCGAAACACCGTAAAGCACCAAACCTAAAATCGCGAAGATCTTGTACCGCCGAATGCTGCCAGATTTGCCTAACGCAATGAAGACACTGCAAGATAAAACAGCAAACATGCCTGCATGGATCAGTTTGTCAACGTGAAAAACTGACGTCCAGTCACGGAGTTCCAATTCAGACCCAGGAATGGCATGCAACCCTAAAACCAAAAGGGACCAGCAAAAAGGAATAAGCGCATGCCTCCATGGAAAGGCACGGTCCAATCCTGTCGCATTGAGGTCTTTGGACATATTAGCCGATCAATGCGGCGTAATCTGCTGCTGACAAAAGCGCATCAACATCCGCCGGATTTGCCACCTTCATCTTCACAATCCAACCACCACTATATGGGTCCGAATTGACCAACTCAGGATCATCTTCAAGACCCTCATTGAATTCGAGCACTTCTCCTGCGAGGGGAGAGAACATATCACTGACAGTTTTCACTGCTTCAATGGTTCCAAAAACTTCCTCAGCAGCAACGGAATCTCCAATGGTATCAACCTCTACGAAGACAATGTCTCCCAGTTCACCTTGTGCGTAATCCGTAATGCCAATGGTGGCCACATCGCCTTCCATGCGCACCCACTCATGTTCTTTGGTGTAGCGCAAATCGTTAGGAATATTCATTTCCAAATGGATGCTTATTGATTCAAATTGAAACGCAAAGCTACACCCGAACGGATGTTCGAAGTAGCAAAAGATGTTGAAATATAGGGGTCGGTTATCTGGTGATCATAAAACGCACGCATCGTGATTTTATCGGACACTTCCAGGTCTGCTGAAACCTTAATTGAAATCAAATTTTGCCCCGCAGTGACCTGGTTCTGACGTTCCTCCATCTTGCGAATGATGGTGCGGTTGTCCCGAATATTCAAATCTGCACGCAACACCAAATCCGTTTCTTTCAACATCTTCACCGGAAGCTTGCCGTAGGTCTTCATGAACGGATTCGGTACGTCCTTGAATTTGTATCCAATGCCAACGACCAGCCCATTGCTCTTCGTTTCCGTAATTTGATTGTTGGTCAAGCCGAAAGCGACATTCCGATCGCGTTTCATCTCAATTTTGATTTGCGGCTCGTTTTCAGAAGCGGTGTTGAATGTCATGTCGACACCAAGCAGAGGAGAAAGCTGCTCGCTCATGCTGACCACGTTGAACTGTCTTTCTGACACATAATTCCCAAACTCACTTTGGTCAACGGCTGTTGGATTGCCCAAGTTGTCTTCATCGTAGTTCAAGTTGGAGATGAAATTCGTCGTCAACGTCGACCGATAACTATGACTCAAGCTGAATCGTTTGAAGTACTGTTTGAAGAAATCCGACTTCGTCAAACCGTCGTAAGTCACACGCCAGTTGGGCGCTACCGGTGTGTCAAAAACATCCAATGGCACATCCTTTGTGTCCACGCCCAAATACGCCGCGATGAATGCCGGGATCGTTACGTCCTGACTTGTGGCACCCCAACCATAGTAATAACCGGTCTGCGCCGGTGTCTCATCATTGTGTGTTGCGTCATTGAGACGTTGCGAGATCTCGAGTCGTCCCAACAAGAAGTTATCCCACAAATCAGAATTGAACTGATCTTCAATATCGTCCTCGACAAAAGCCGTCTTCCAGCTCAGCACGGTGGCTGAAAACTGTCCTGTTTCATTCGGCGATTCATAAACAAACTCATTGATGTCTTCATCAAATCGGAAGAAACTCGTGTGATTCTGAGATTTGGTACGATTGGCCGTCAACTCTATTTTAAAATACTTAATCGGCTCCAAGTTGGCCCGGACATTGAACGTCTCTTGGAATGTCTCCGTGTATGGCTGATTTTGAAAAGGCTGTTGAACCATCCAACCATTCGTCGCCGCTGTCTCACCAAAATCGACCCCTGGCATTTGATCCCCCATCAAATTGGTGTTTTGATGTCCTAAAAGGAACAGCCCTAAATCTTTCGAGAATTCATCATCGAAGCCAACATAACGTGCCTTGTTTGCATAGCCAGGAAGGAGCATTCCTTCATTGCGCGAGAAGGTGCCCGAGACATTCTGGACGCTCGCCAGCAAACGAACGATGGCTGCCAACGGATTCAATTCCAACTTCTCCTTCTCCTCCTCTTCAGGATTGCCAAAACCATCCCGATTCTCATTATTCGTTTGGCGTCTTGGTGTTTTTCTTGGCGGATTCAGCAAGTCTTTTACGCCTGGAATCTTGTTGTAAAGCAGCGTGAAATTGGCTTGAGCATTCAGGCTTAAGTTCCGTGAATTCTGAATGGTATTCCCGATGGAATCTTGCGAGAAAGGAGCCCGGTCCCAGCGGAACATTCCTTGGTATCGAATATCACTTGTAATAAAGTTGACCAAGGGCAACTTGTCAAAAGGCAATTTGTACGTCGCCGTGATGTTGTGATTGTAGTTCGTTATTTCGCCCGCATTCCTCAGGTTGGAAACAACCGAATCTCGGTACGTCTGGTACTGATCTCCTTCGCTCCGATCGATGACACCTGCTGGCTCCCCAACCAATGCTTGGGCCGTTCCATTGTAATCAAACTTCAGCGCCTTGGTCAGGTCATATTTCAAGGCATAGTTGCGGTCCCATTGCCAGGTCTTCATTACTTGCGTGTTGATGAGCAAGTTGGTTTCGACGCCCAATAACGCCTCTGTGTTGTTCCTGACCCGGCTCGTTTCGTAAATCCGGTTCATTTGCGATCCTACGGTCAGCTGCTTGATTCCAAGATAAAAGTTGAAATCTGTCAACCATTTCATGAAATCATGCTTTCGTAAAAACCCGACTTTACTGAATGGCTTGAATTGAGTCGGAGAGTGAGAAAAATTGTACGTCAAACCGCCTCGGAACTGCCGATTGAGCTGGAATTCAGTATTCACATCCTGTTCAAAAGATTCATTGTAACTGAAGTTCCCTGTAAAATTCCCTGGACGAATCATCTTCACCAAACCCAGATTGGACGCAAATCCCGAACCTCCTTTCGCAGATCCTCCCCCACGCGCTGAACCGCCGGCGATTCCGGGACCATTCTTTCCTCCTTTCCCACCTGATTTGCCCCCTTTGGAATCACCTCCCGGGCTGCCAATTCCTCCCGCACTTGCATCTCCCCCGTCACCTCGTCTATTGCGATCTTTGCTCGCGCCTTCACCAAACTTGGGATCAATCTTGATGCTAGAGAAGTTGATTGAACGCAGACGGTTAATGGTCTTGGCGTTGTCCTGTCTGTCTGCTGACAAACCTTCTTGTGACGCCATTTCAATGTCAGGAGAAAGCGGGTCATACTGCGGGGTACTCACCTGTTCACTCCAACCCAAATACATCGGCAATGTGATGCCCAAAGCTTTCGGCATCAACTTGCCCAATTGAATCGTTCCAGAAGCATCAATGCCTTGAATCGTTTCACGCTGACGGTCCTGCAGTCTTTGTTCTAGGCCTCCAAAGCCAGGAACTGACATGTTCGCAGCAACGGAAACATTTCCCAGATCAGCCAACTTCGCATTCATCTGAGCGATTACCGCCCAGCCTCCTTTCTCGTTGAAATCAGATAAACGCATTTCATTGACCCACACCACGCCACACTTATCCAACCCATCATCTTCAGGGTCGAATTCGTTCTCATCCTTGTCTGGGTTTCGGACTCCCACCATGACCATGACCACATTCGCCAAATTGGGATTTCCCTTGACGGCGATCCGCGCGGAAGATCCTGGATCATAGGACGCGTATTCATCAAACAACGGATACCCTGGAGGTCGTTCCACTTTCAAATTCTGCAACTGTTGAAACTCAATTTCAACGTTGTTTTCAAAGGGCCAAATCAAGTCTTCATCCCCGGTATTCCACGGCGTCACCTTCAGGGGGATTTCGTATTCGTAGTAATTCGATTCAAAATCATTGCCCAAACGCACAAAGCAGGTCATGTCATTGTCTTCCAATGCTGTGCCATCCGGTCCAGCTTCAGCGTGCACGTACATGAGCAATTTCTTGTACATCCGCATATCGAAATTGATGTTGCGATAGGCACCCCGTGCATCACCATCCTTCAAGCCACAGACAGCCAATTCCAAAGATTGCTCATTCAGCCGACGCTGATTCGCTGTACCCACGTCGATTTCACGAATGATACCCGGTGGGGTCACATACGGAACGGGTTCTCGATTGCCATTCTCTTCAATGTTGACGGCACTGATATTGAACGATGTCGACGAGGGATCGTCCGGCTCAACCTCCTGAGGTCCCGCCAATGAATTGAGGTACCGTCGCCATTCGCCTCGAATCAATTCCAAACGGGCAAAACGCAAAGTTACAGGCTCCGACCAGCCCTTCATGAACATGCGAATGAACCGGATGGAACGGAAATCTGTGATGCCTCCTACACGTGTTTCATACTCCCTTACTGGAATCTTAAACTGATACCACCGAATGGTCCGCTCTCGTCCATCCGCTGTTTCTTTGACCTCTTCAAACGTGTCTGTGATGTAGTTGTTGCCGATGTTCACCTCTCCCAAGTCTTGCGGCCTCATGGAGACACGGTACTGGAAATAACTTTCGATGGTCGACAGGGTAATGTCCTGGTTGATGTCCTCCGTGTTCGGGATGGTGGTGGATGTCACCGGGTAACCGTTTGGCGAATCCGTATTGCTGTTTCCCTCGTATCCATTGAAACGGGCATACCGTTCTAAAATGGTTTCTTGCTCCGATTGTGCTTGAGGGTCTCGGAAATACCGGAAATTATCCGCTGATGGATCTGCGGCATACTCCTCATAAGCGTCGGGATTCAACCAACTTGACAGATCATTCAACCAATCACCAAAGAATGTCTGTTCCTGGGTATCGGGCAATCCGTCCAGTCCAACGTCTTGCAATAGATAATCTCCAGAAGTGTTATCGAACGCATTGACCACATTGAAAGTCGCAGGGTCAGGATACGTTCCCCAGACACCATTCAAGGTGGGCAATTCAGGGTTGTTCGCTGAAGGCAATCCATTTTCATAACCCAACTGGCTGTCATTGAGGACGTCCTCTGAGACATTGCCCAAATTGAAATACAACTCTCCCCCGGTCAAATTTTCAGAATCCTCATTGAAAGGATCCATCAACCAGAATTGGAGGTATTCAATGTTGGCCGCCTCAAAATCCGTGGTTGTCAAAGCGCGTTGAATTCCGCCCCATCGGGATCCGGGATCCGCTAGTCTGCCCTCTGGGGTCAAGCCTGCTGAAATTCCACCAGCACCATCTGGCAAGTCGTAATTGTACTGGCCTCGTTGTTCCGGGCGAAATGTCAAATCCAAAGTCGGAATGTTGGGCGGGGTGCCCGTTGGCAATTCACGGTTTGGAAAGACCTCGCCTTCCAAAACTTCTCGCGTGCGGTGATCACTCTTAATCTCTGCGGTCACTTGTCCGTCTTGCAACCCTGACCCCCGGAAAAACTGTGGATCGACCGTATACCAACTCAACGCTGCACGGTTGTAATTGTAGGTCAAACTATCTTCTAGATTTCCTTCAGGGAAAAGCGCCGGTTGCAACTTGGGCGTAGACGCCAAAAACCACCGGTTGACCGATCGGATGTCAATGGCAGATTGGCTTCCTTCAAAATCATCCACATACGCATTTCCGTCATCGCCAATGGCTCGACTATGTCCAGGAATCATATAGGCTCCTTCTGCACTGATGTCTATGCTTGATTTCGCTGAGGTTTCATAAAACGGCAGCTTATCAATGATATCCGTCAACAATTGGCTTTCTGTGCGCCAAGCAAAGTCCATGCCCACCATGGAGTTGTTGACAGGCTCATTCCCAATGTTCACTTTTTGTGTCAGAGGTCTTTCGCGCAGGTTGAGGAAAGTCGCACCGATGTTGAATTTATCACTTGCAACATAATCAAATCGCGTCCCCATCATCGTTTTGGTCTGAATGCTGAAGAGCGAATTGCTCTCCAGGCTGACCTTGATATTCCGTCCTGATTCGAGGAGACCATCGTTGATGATTCTTACCCGCCCTAAATTGTAATCGACCGTATAGTCCTGGTTTTCGATCAAACGGACTCCTCCAGCAGTCACCGTGACGGAACCTTCCGGAACATTCATGGAGTTCAAACTAATCTCACTGCTCGTTTGACTCTGAAATTCTCCCTTGATCCGGAAGCGGTTCAGGGAAGGAATTTGCTGAGCCGCCGTTTTTGTTGAGTCGTAGAGAGGCTGGAATACAATGGAAGAAATGAGGTTTTGAGCCAAGTTGACATCGTCCACGCGCGCCTCAATCTCTTTCTTCAAATTGGAGCCAAACGGTTCAACAGAGGGGAAGAAAATTCGGCCGTTCTGGCTGTGGATCGTTCCGCCCGCCGTCGCTGCATTGTCAACAAAGTCAAAGACCCCATCGGGCTGGCTCATGCCGTTGATATCCAACCGATCCATGCCCAGCAACTGGAGCAACAAGGTGCCATCCAATGGATTTCTCGGGATGTAATTCAAATCAACCCCCGTCGCCGGATCATTGTACCAAATGTTCAGCCTGAAGTTCTCCTCACTCAATCCGAACGCTTGCATCGAGTACACGTTCTTCATCATGATTTTCCATAGCGGAGCAGGATCACCATTGCTCAGTCGAAGTTGCGTAATGCTCGACTTCAACATCTTCAACATCAGCGCATTTGGAGCACTGAACCCATCCTGAGACAAGGTCCCCACCTGGTAAGACTCACCGTTCAAGGTGTACTCATACGCCACGGCCAACACTTCAGCATTGTTCAATGCTTGGCGCAAGGAGATGAATCCCAACCGTGAATTGTAGGTGTATTCTGTTGGGGCAAGTTTTCGTGCATTGCCCACGCGCTCGTAGTGAATCCCTTGGTTCATCCCCAAGCTCAAGGAGGCGATGGCTGAGTTGGCGCCCGTGAACCCCAAGACATCCGGATTCTCGGTCATGAGCCCGTAGAGCTCATTGTTTTGGTTGCTCGGATTCAGTTGATCCGTGATCACCAAGTTGGGGTCATCGGTCAATTCAGCTACCGGTAAATTCGAGGAGATATAGCCTGGATGTTCTCCTAAGTCGGTAAAGCCAATCACATTCCGCACATCTTGTGTATTGGCTTGGCTGTTCACCACCCAGACTTCAATCCGAGTGATGTTCACGCCCGAATTCGGAACCGGAAGGCTCCGCATCGCTTCATCGTATTGATTGAGAAAGAACTGAGACAAGAAATAGTGACGATTGGCCTCGTAGTCGTCAGCTCGAATATCAAATTCTTGCGTCTGAGCGCCCCCTTCTACTTCGATTTCCTTCCGTTCTCCCTTTTGCTGGGACAGCACCGTGGTATTGTAAAGTCGTCCCCATTGCGTTTCCAATTTGACTCCGAATAAGCTTTGGCTGCCTGTAATCAAGGTTCCCGGTAAAGGCATAGAGATATGACCCGCTTCAAAATTCTTCAGAATATCGTCCTCGTCCCCTTGAAAACCAATGTTCATTTGATTCTCGAAATCAAACAACGCCTCTGTATTGTAATTCGTTCCCAGGTCAATTTTATCACCGATTTTGCCCCCAATATTCAATTGAATTCGTTGGTCAAAATCAAATGTGGTGATGCGCCGTTGACGCTCAGGAATTCTCGGGTTTTCGGTATTGGAAACATTCAATCCGAAGGTCAGTTCCGCTGACCCTTGCGGCTTAATTTCAATCTTGTTGCTGCCAAAAATGGACTCAAACAGCTTGCTATCAATGGTCAATTGAGGAGCAAATGCTCGATCCGCTTCGTCGTCCTCAACTTGGAGCTCATTCCAATATTCAGTGAGGTTTCCCTCCATATCGTATTCGAGGAATTCATCCAAGGTCAGGAACGTGGTTGGACGAAATTCCAGGGTGTCACCGATCAGCTGCCGTATGCTGTAAAGGCCTGTTTCCTCATCATAGACCATTTCATACTGGACATTGCTTGGCCAAGCAAAATCAAACCCTGAAGGGCTCTCCGTTGGATTGAATGGATCCTCTCCACCAAATGGAAAGGGCAAATCAATGATCAAGGAATCCGCGTTTTCAGAAGGGTCGCTTCCGCTTTGAGACCAAACAGTTGGTTGGCACAAAAGAAGGACAAACCAAGCCAATGCGAACCGTGTTATTCCCCGCCCTATGGTACACTTCTTCCCCATATCACAAGCGCTTCAAAGCATTTTTTATTAGGGACTCTAGAGCCATTGGTTCGTTCGATTCTCCCAGGATTTGATCCAGGGCTTTTTCACATCGTGAGCGATCAAAGCCCAACGTGGTGAGCGCAATTAACGCATCCTGACGAACATTATTGTGTGCATGCGCCGAAGGCACCTTTCCGGTTGGATCAACTCCATTGACAGCGCCCACTTTATCTTGCAAATCAATGATGATTCGCTGGGCTGTTTTCGCTCCAATCCCTTTCACTCGTTTCATGGCATCGACATCGCCCATCTGAATCGATTGACGTGCCGTATCCGGATCCATTGCGCTTAAAATCATGCGGGCGGTATTCGCACCAACACCACTCACTCCAATCAACAACAAGAACAACTCCCGCTCCTCTGGGTGAGAAAAACCGTAGAGGAGTTGAGCATCCTCACGCACCACGAGATGTGTGTGCAACAGCACCTGTTCCTCGGATCCGATGCGCTCAAATGTCGTCAAGCTGATGTGCACTTGATACCCCACACCCCCGCATTCAACGACCGCGTATGTTGGCGTCTTCTCGACGAGTCGACCATTCAAGTGGTGAATCATGCTGGATCTTTAATTTGAGCATCCACAACAGCGAGCCGCACCATGTCATGAATTTCACGAACTGATGAACCCATTTGCAAGATGTGGAATGATTTCCGCATGCCCAAAAGTACGGGGCCTTGGACTTCTATCCCTGCCATTTCTTGCAAGAGCTTGTATGCAATGTTTCCTGCAGACAAATTGGGAAAAATCAAGGTATTAACTCGCTTGTTGTGCAACGAAGAAAACGGGAAGGACTCCGAAAGCAAGTCGCCATTTAAGGCAAAATTGGCCTGGATTTCCCCATCAACAATCAAGTCAGGATGACGCTCTTTTAGAATCGCTGCGGCTTTGGCCATCTTTTCGGCATCCACTCCACCGGCTGAACCAAAGTTCGAATAACTCAAAAGAGCGATTCGAGGAACTATGCGCAGTTTGCGCACAGCGTCAGCGGTCAAGACAGCAATGGAGGCAATCTCCTCCGCTGTTGGATTCACATTGACGGTGGTGTCTGCAAAAAACATCGGACCCCGTTTGGTTTCCAGAATGTACATGCCAGCGACCTTGTCAACATTTTCGGCTTTTCCAATGACCTGCAACGCAGGGCGAATGACGCTCGGATACGTTCGTGTCAAGCCAGAAATCAGCGCATCAGCATATCCCGTCTGCACCAACATCGCACCAAAATAGTTGCGTTGGCGCATCAAACGCTCTCCTTCACGTGCGGTCAAACCATGCCGCATTCTACGTTGAAAGAATGCCGCGCCAAAATCCTTGCGCCGTTCGAATTCATGATCGGAACGTGGATTGATAATTTCCACATTCGGCAATTCAAGCGAATGCTCCTCAATCAATCCCTCTATCACAGAACGCCGACCCAACAATATGGGATGCGCGATGCCCTCCTCGGCGGTCTGTTCCGCAGCTTTTAAAACGCGGTAGTGATCGGCTTCAGCGAAAACCACACGTTTGGGAGCCTTTTTTGCGCGCTCCGCGATGGTGCGTGAAAAGCCACTATCATGGCCCAATCGATCGAGCAATTCTTTGGTGTATGCATCCCAGTCATGGATCGGGGCTTTTGCAATTCCTGAATCCATGGCCGCCTTGGCTACAGCCGGTGCGATGTATGAAATCAAGCGCGGATCCAAGGGTTTCGGAATGATCAACTCTCTTCCAAACACAAAGGATTGGTGCCCATAGGCTTCCGCCACTTCATCGGGTACATTCTCTTTAGCCAATTCGGCAATCGCTCGAACAGCCGCCAATTTCATCGCGTCATTGATTCCCGTTGCGCGAACGTCCAACGCTCCTCTAAAAATGAAAGGAAAACCCAAGACATTGTTCACCTGGTTGGGGTGGTCCGATCGTCCCGTTGCCATGATGATGTCATCCCGGACAGCCATCGCCTCCTCGTAGGGTATCTCCGGGTCGGGATTTGCCAACGCAAAAACAATGGGGTTTTCAGCCATGCCTTTGATCATCTCCCCATTGACAACACCTCCTTTGCTCAGCCCCAAGAAGACATCCGCTCCTTGCATGGCCGCCTCGAGGCTTTCAAAACTCCGTTGACCAGCATACCGCTGCTTCGACGGATCCAAACCTGCTCTTCCCGCATGGATGTGGCCTTTGCTATCAAAGACATCGACCTGATCAAGTTTCATACCCAACTGCTCATACAAATCAATGCAACTGATAGCAGCGGCGCCTGCGCCACTGACCACAAGGCGAATGGAGTCCATGGACTTCCCCGCCAATTCCAGTGCATTCAAAAGTGCTGCGGCAGAAATGATGGCCGT
>ERZ887942.567-NODE-567-length-29614-cov-22.006732_pt1 | contig 29614 bp, 31 predicted proteins | sample MGYA00521099_ERZ887942 | MGnify/ENA primary metagenome ERZ887942 (study PRJEB32303, sample SAMEA104408605) | aquatic metagenome | biome: Brackish water; feature: Pelagic; material: water | place: Baltic Sea | collected 2014-06-07T06:48:00 | depth 16,251 m ...
TGTCTGTCTTTCAAGCATAAGTTCATGGACATAGGCTGCAAACTCGTCGGAGGCCTGCTGAGCGGCTTCCTGGTCGGCAATTGAGGGGCTAACCTCATACATCTTCACAATCGCCTGTGACCAGGGCCTCAAAAGGTGCTCGTCTTTTTCTGGAAAGCCCAAAAGGTGGGCAATAACTTTGACCGGTAGCGGCTCAGCGAAATCAGCAATTAGGTCAAAGTGACCTTGGTTTAGATGCTTCTGGGCTGCTTGATCAAGGAGGCTTGCTGTTATGCGTTCGATCTCTGGCCTGAGGCTTTCAATCTTCTTGGGGTTAAACGCTTTCATCACCAGTGAGCGAAGTCTGGTGTGCTTCGGTGGTTCGGAATCGAGAATCGAATCGGAATGCAGCCAGTTGAAACTTTCCCACTTGCTCTCGGGAGTTTTTGGATCGAAGATTCTGCCCAGCGTTCTATTTCGAAGAACTGCGCTGGCATCTTTAAAACCTGCGGCTAAGAACATGCTGGTTTCTTCATGCCAAAACGGTGCGCCTACTTCTCTGAGTTTTTTCAGAGCTGGGTAAGGATCATCTATAAAGGCACTGTCGTTGAAATCAATCATTTGGCGTAAGTTTTATTTGGTCGATGTCTAGCCGCTCGGCATGGAACTGGTTTATTTTATGATCGGTCGGGTAGCCAATGGCGATGCCGCAGAGCAGCTTATAGCCGCGGGGGATTTCGAACTCTTTCCTAACAGGTTCTGCCCAAAGAGCACTAGCACCCTGTGCGCAGGAGCCAAGGCCGTGGGCATGGGCCGAGAGCATCAAGTTCTGCATGAATAGCCCAGCATCAGACACTGAGTATTCACCAAGGCCCGAATGAGTAAAAATGAACAGTGAAACAGGCGCGCCAAAAAACTCGTAGTTTCTACCCCATTGGGCTTGGCGTGCTTGTCGGTCATCGCGGCTTATGTCGATGAAGCCGTAGAGATCAGCACCAACTTTTTGCTGCCTAGGCTTTAGGTCTTTGGGGTAGGGCCTGAAAACTCGGTAGTCGCTTTTTGGTAATCCGTAGCGAGTGATCAGCAGTTTAAGCCTCCCCCAGATTCCAGAATTTAGAGCATCCGAGGCGGCTTTCCAGCGGTTTAGAAATTCTTTCGAAATGCGATCTCTGCGATCGCCCGTTGCTATGCCGACCATGAAGGGCCTGGTGTTAGACCACGAGGGCGCTGTCATGGCATCAGCTATCAGCTGGTCAATTAGTTTTTCTGGAACGGGCTTTGGGAGAAAGTCTCTGGTGGTTCTTCTGCTTGCGACAAATTCAGAGAAGCCCGTCGAGTCCATGTTTTTGGTCACCGATAAAGGTTAGCGGTAGTTGGTGAACACTCCAGGTAATAGCGCCCCAACAATCAGCATCACAGGCAAAGTTGAAACCAGCACAATAATCTGGACTAGTTCCCAGTCAATCTTCTTTAGCATTTCATTCCCCTTCGAATTCAAGCTTATGGCCAATGCAACAGAAAAGCCGCCAGGGGATTCCCTGGCGGCTTAACTGTTACGGATTAGTTATTGACTAGTCCTTGTACTCGCTCTTTGCAAACTCTGCATCGTCAGCAGCGCTCTTGATACGAGCGATGGTGAAGATCATGAGTCCGAATAGACACTTAGCAAGGATGTCAGCAATGGTGTAGCCGGCTTCGCGGAGAACGAATGATGTCTCGTCGAATCCGGTTGCGTTCATGCTAGCGATGAACGCGATTGGGTAAACACCCCAGGTTGCAAGAAGAAGGAGACGTAGTTCCTTGATCTTCTTTACAACCCCGGCTGGCTGACGGTCAAGGCTCTTGCCTAGCTCGACGAACAGTACGTAAAGGATGTAAAGGAATGGGATGGTTGAAAGAAGACCCCATAGTGATGCGTCGCCATCGTAGAAAATGTTGAGCTGAGCATCTCCTGGGTATCCAAGGCCGATCATTAGCGCGGCTGCAGGAACAAGCCTTACTAACATCTTGGTCTGGACTGCGCGAGCCAGTGCTAGAACAGCAACGGTCTCAACCAGTAGTAGTGGAACGGTTAGGAACCAGTCAACGTAGCGGTAGCCAACGTTGTACATGACGCCCTCAACTGCTTCTGGACCAAAGGTCTCGTTGAAGCTGTCGAACATCCTGAAGTAGTGGTACGCGGCAATCGCAGTAACTGTTCCCGAGACCATTACGGCCATGCGGTAACGAGGTAAAACGCGCTCACGTGCTACAAACAAAAAGATGGTGGTGAACAACATGCTCGCGATACCCAGCGAGAACAGGTTGTAAAGGAGGTTATATCCTTCATAGCTCATTTGTTTTTTCCCTTTCGGTTTTCTTTTATTTAAAAGCCCGCACACAAAGAAAATTTCGACGCACTCGTATTACCGACTTTGCCGAAATCACACTTCGTTGCGCACTTCACAAACCCATTACAACAGAAAGTTGTCTGGGAAAACCCTGATAAATGTAACAGTTTGGTAACGGCGAAAACTAGTAGCCGAGGTGCACCGTTCCAGAGAGCAGCTCTTCCGGAGTTCCGGTGAAAGTGAAGGCAATTTCTTGTCTGCCCTTGGGGCTGAAAGTCGCAACCTGTTTTGCCATTTCCACAATTTTTCCAGAGCTGGAACGCAGCGCCAGTCGAAGCTCCCGGTCCCCGTTTAGCTGACCATGGTTTAGAAATCTCATGGTCACGGTAGTGAACCATCGACCTGTGGTGATTTGAAAGTAATCCGGATTTGGGATCAGTTCCAGACCTTTGAGGCTGTCAATTTTTTCGCATTTAGAAAGTTCGCAATAGGTAATTTGGCGTTCGTCCAGTTGAGTAATCTGCACCCGGGGCAGCACGGTGGATTGAATAAAACTCAAGAGTGACAGTGTCATAGCCGCCGAGATAAGCAGGCTAATAAGGATGCTAACTCGCTGTCCCTTTTGACTGAGCAGCCAAGGTCTTTTCAAATCCGACTCCTTAATCTGCCAGAAATCAATCTACTGCGTCGGCGCCCTAAGTTAGCCTTGGACAGTCTGGAGATTACCAATGAGAATTAGCAAAACCGTAGCTGAAGCACTGGCCGCCGGAAAACCAATTGTGGCACTTGAGTCAACGATTATTTCCCACGGGCTGCCCTACCCTGCAAACATCGCGGCTGCAAAGCAGTTCGAAGAGCAATTGACTGCAGCGGGGGTTGTGCCAGCAACGATTGGCATCATCAAAGGAGTTCCAATCGTTGGGTTGAGTCCTGATGAGCTGGAGCTAATTGCAGCTGAAGGAACGGCTAAGGCTTCGGTCAGAGACCTGCCTATCATCGCCGCCAAAAAGATCAACGGTGCAACTACTGTTGCTGCCACGGCTTTTCTTGCCGCTAAGGCCGGCATTAGAGTGTTCGCCACCGGTGGTCTCGGGGGAGTTCACAAAGGAGCCATTGATACCTTTGACGAATCAGCAGACCTCACGACCCTAGCCACCGCACCGGTAGTGGTTGTCAGCGCTGGAGTGAAATCAGTATTGGACATTTCTGCCACGCTTGAGCGCCTGGAGACACTATCGATTCCACTGGTTGGCTTCAAGACTGACATCTTCCCAAGCTTCTGGCTGCCGACCAGTGACTACACCCTTGACTGGAGTGTCGGCTCTGCCAAAGAAGTGGCAGATATCGTGGCAAGTCAGAATGAGCTTGGCTCAAAGGCTGCTCTGCTGATTGCTAACCCGGTTCCCGAGGACCAAGCTTGGAACCAAAAAGATCATGACCGTGTCCTTGAAACAGCCTTCGCCGCCGCCAGTGAGGCTGGCGTCAGAGGCAAGGCAGTCACACCATTTTTGCTCAGTTACATTGTCGGAGCTTCCGAAGGGGTGTCCCTGGAGGTTAATCTTGCCCTTGTGAGGAATAACATTTTTGTAGCCGGGGAAATCTCAAAGGCCATCTCCGGGGAGGGGTAGAAATGAGAGCACTGGTAGTTGGGGACATAATCCAAGACATTCTGGTAATGCCCGAAACAGCGATTACTAACAACGATGACAACCTGGCAAAGCTTGAGGAGCGAACCGGTGGCTCGGCGGCAAACTTTGCCGTGTGGCTTGCCACCCTGCAGGTCGAGACTCACCTGATTGCCCGAGTGGGTAAGGGCGACGGCAAAAAGTTCTCCGCCGAATTCAGGACCAAAGACGTCATTGCCCACCTGCAGGAAGACCCTGAGTTACCAACTGGAAAAATTGTTGCGCTGGTGGACGGCGATGACCGAACGTTTTTCACAGACCGCGGAGCAAACCAGAACCTACTTCCAAGCCTTATCCCGGTGGAAGCCTTTGGTGACTTTGTTTATATCTCTGGTTACACGGTTTTGTCGATTGGCACCGAGGGTACCCAAACACTTATTGCACTTGCTCAGAAGCATGGCGCTTTGGTTGTTTGCGACCCTGGCAGCGCCAGCTTCATCCGCGATTACGGTCCAGGTCACTTTCTGAAAGCCATCGAGGGCGTGGATGCAATCTTCCCGAACCTTGAGGAAGCCTTGGCTCTCACCGGCACCGAAAATGCGACCGCAGCCGCTGACAAGTTAGCTGAGTCATTTGATCTAGTTGTAATCACTCTGGGCAAAGACGGTGCCTATGTGCGCAATCCGACGACCGCTGAATACGTGTCGGGCGTGAGCGCTGAGATAGTTGATCCAACCGGAGCCGGAGACGCCTTTGCGGCCATGTTTATGAGAACAATTCTTGACAGTGATATCAAGGCTGCCGAGGCTGCGAAAATTGCTTCCAAATTTGCAGCTGAAGCCATGGCAATTGTCGGCGGGCAGCCTAAATAGCTAGTTGCCCTTTGGGTGCCAAACGGTCTTCAGTTCCATGAAATCAAGAATCTGTTGCAAGCTTCCCTTGGCTGCGGTTCTTGGGTAAAGACCCGGCCTCACAACCCGCTTCAGGTTTTCTGCGGCTAGCATTTCTAGCTCGGCCGCGTTCGAGGTTCCCTCGAGATCGATGGCATTGACGTCCATGTGAGCCGCTAGCCAGCTTCCCAGTTCCTTGGCGTTGCCGGTCAAGATGTTTACCACCCCACCCGGCAGGTCAGAAGTTTCTAGAACCTCGGCAAAGGTGATCGCGGATAGGGGGAAGGCTTCGCTTGTTACCACAACAACCGAGTTACCAGAAACAATCACCGGAGCAATCGTGTTCACCAGCCCTGCAAGCGAACTGTCCTGAGGAGCAAAAGCTGCAACAACCCCGGTTGGCTGGTTTGTAGAGATGTTAAAGAAAGGACCGGCGACCGGGTTCATGTTTCCGGCGACAGACTCAATCTTGTCTGTCCATCCTGCGTGCCAAACCCAACTGTCAATTGCGTTGTCAACCTCTTGGTTTGCCTGCTTCTCGCTTTTGCCTGTCAGCTCACGAATCTCGGCAACGAATTGCTCGCGTCTGCCCTCGAGCATTTCTGCGATGCGATAAAGGACCTGGCCACGGTTATAAGCGGAAGCAGCTTGCCACCCTGCTTGAGCAGAACGAGCCACCACAACCGAGTCGCGGACGTCTTTCCTGGAGGCCTTTGCAATATTTGCCAGGAAGTCTCCTTTGTGGTTGTTGACCTTGTAGATGCGGCCGGATTCAGATCTTGGGAACTTGCCGCCGATGAATAGCTTGTAGGTCTTTTTGATTTCTAGTCTCATCAGTTTGATCCCTTCAAGTAGCTGAGCAATCCGTGACGGCCGCCCTCGCGGCCGTAGCCGGATTCTTTGAAGCCACCAAACGGGCTGGCTGGGTCGAATTGGTTATAGGTGTTCGCCCATACCACCCCGGCGTTAAGCTGGTCGGCCATCTTCAGGATTCTGGAGCCTTTTTCGGTCCACACCCCGGCACTGAGTCCATATTGGCTGTTATTGGCTTTGGCGACAGCTTCGGCAGGGGTTCTGAAAGTCATTACAGAAAGAACTGGCCCAAAGATCTCTTCTCTGGCGACAGTGTTTGTCGGGGCGACGCCAGTGATGATCGTGGGTGCGAACCAGAAGCCATTTTTAGGCATGGCGCAAGCAGGTGCCCAGCGCTCTCCGCCTTCTTTGACGCCCTGCTTGACTAGGCGGTCAATTTTGGTGAGCTGCGCCTTGGAGTTGATTGCACCGATGTCGGTGTTCTTGTCCATTGGGTCACCGAGGCGAATGTTTTCCATGCGGGCTTTTAGCTTTTTGATTAGCACGTCTTGGACTGACTCCTGGACCAAAAGTCTTGACCCGGCACAGCAGACATGACCCTGGTTGAAGAAGATGCCGTTAACAATGCCCTCAACAGCTTGGTCAAGTGCGGCATCTTCAAACACGATGTTGGCAGCCTTGCCACCAAGCTCTAGGGTTGCCTTTTTATTGGTTCCGGCAATCTGCTTGGCAATGATTCTTCCGACGTTGGTTGACCCTGTGAAGGCAACCTTGTTGATGTCGCCGTGGTCAATAAGCGCAGCGCCGGTGTCGCCAAATCCGGTGACGATGTTTACCACGCCCTCTGGCAGTTCTGCCTGCTGGCAGATCTCTGCGAATAGCAAAGCGGACAGCGGTGTGGTTTCCGCCGGCTTGAGAACCACGGTGTTGCCGGCTGCAAGGGCAGGGGCAATCTTCCAAGCAAGCATCATCAGTGGGAAGTTCCAGGGAACTACCTGAGCTGCAACGCCGTGGGCCATTGGGTTTGCTCCCAGGCCCGCGTAATCGAGCTTGTCAGCCCAACCGGCGTAGTAGAAAAACCAAGAGGCAGCCAGAGGGATATCAGCATCCCTGGTTTCCTTGATGGGCTTGCCGTTGTTTAGAGTTTCAGCAACTGCTAATTCTCTTGAGCGCTCTTGAATGATTCTGGCGATGCGGTACAGGTATTTACCCCTTGTAGCCCCATCCAGCTTGCTCCAGGTTTTTTCATAGGCTGATCTTGCCGCTTTCACCGCAGCATCTACGTCTTTGGCAGTTCCGTGCGAAATCTGAGCCAGCGTCTGTTCGGTGGCAGGGTTTATGGTGCCGTAGGTGTTGGATGGCTTGGTGAACTTGCCACCAATGAAGTGGCCATAGGATTCCTGAAATTTCACGAGGTCTCTTGACTCTGGTGCCGGTGCGTAATCAAACATGTCTCTCCTAGTCCACGCTCACGTAGTCACGACCGGAGTAGTTGCCGGTTGTAAGTTTTTGTCTTTGCATCAATACATCGTTTAGAAGGCTCGATGCCCCAAATCGGAAGTACTTCGGGGTCAACCACTTTTCTCCAGCGGTTTCCTTCACCACCACCAGATATTTGATGGCATCTTTGGAGGTTCGAATTCCTCCGGCTGGCTTTACGCCAATCTGAATCTTGGTCTGGTCATACCAGTCTTTGACGGCCTGAAGCATCAACATTGTGATTGGAAGGGTCGCGTTCACGCTGACCTTTCCGGTTGATGTCTTTATAAAGTCAGCTCCCGCGAGCATTGCTAGATAGCTGGCACGTCGGATGTTGTCATAGGTCTCTAGTTCACCGGTTTCGAGAATCACCTTCAGGTGAGCATGGTTGCCATTTTTTCTTTGGCACACCTCTTTGACAGCAACTATTTGCTTATAAACCTCGAGGTAGTTGCCTGAAAGAAAAGCACCGCGGTCAATGACCATGTCAATCTCATCGGCACCAGCCTTCACGGCATCTCTGGTGTCAGCAAGTTTGACCTGAAGGCTGGCTCTTCCAGAGGGGAATGCGGTTGCAACTGCTGCAACATAGATCTTGTTTTTTCCAAGGGCCTCTTTGGCGTGGGCAACCATATCTCCGTATACGCAAATTGCAGCCGGTTGCGGTGTGGTTAGGTCCATTGGGTCAGGTGTTGCGGCCTTTAGGCAGAGGCTTCTGACGCGTTCTTTGGTGTCAGCACCTTCGAGGGTGGTCAGGTCCATCATTTTGATGGCCATGTCCAGAGCCCAGGCCTTTGAGGTTGTTTTGATCGATCTGGTTGAAAGCGACAAGGCCTTTGCTTCCAAACCGACCTTGTCCACTCCGGGAAGAGAGTGCAGCCAGCGGCTCAGGCTCTGGTTGGTAATCCGTGAGCCAACGATGGCTTCAGGGTCAATTGCTGCCAATTTGTCTCCTTGCGTAACTTGACGAGCCTAGTGCTTAGAGCTCGAATTTTTCTCCAGTGAGCTCTTCGCTGATCTCCCAGAGCCGGCTAGCAAGGGGCAGGTCCCTGGAATGAGCGGTGCCCTTGATCAGCTTTGGCTTGCCCCAGAGCTCTAGGTTTGGGCCCACGAATTCGCCGCCTTTTAGCGATTCATTTGTGACAGCCATAATTTGTGATTGAGCTCCCTGTTTTGCGGTTTGAGCGAACCGATCGAAGCGGTTTGGAAAGTTATCCTGTAGGCCGGTTATTGCCCAGCCCGGGTGAGCCGCAATTGAAAGCACCTTGCTGCCAGCCTGCTTGGCTCTGATGTCTAGCTCTCTAGCAAATAATAAACAGGCCAGCTTGGTGTCGGCGTACCGTTGCCATCGGTCGTAGTCAGCTATTTCTGAACCTCTGATTTTCTTGGCAGATGCTTGATGGAGCTTGCCTCGGCGATGGACGGTGCTGGAAAGAGAAATCACCTTTGGCTTGGAGGCCGATTCTAGGTTTTTCCAAAGTGCCGCGGTGAGAACGAAGTGTCCAAGGTGGTTGATTGCCATTTGCGATTCGATGCCATCGGCCGAGAGACTGAAATCTGGGCCCATGACTCCCGCGTTATTCATCAGAACGTCGAGTATGCCTTTTTGCTTATTGGCAAAGTCTCTGACCTCGTCAAAATTTGATACATCCAGAACCATGGCGGTGATTTTCACTTGATTGTTTATCTTGCCCACCTCGAGGGCAGCCTGATCAAGTCGTTTCTTGCCTCTGGCGGTCATGATGATGTCATAGCCATCTTGAGCCAAGGCCATTGCCGCGTTCAGTCCAAGGCCGGAAGACGCACCGGTGATGAGAGCTTGCTTATTTTTTGCCATTTATGGCCAATAGCCTTTCGATATCTCCGAATACCTCCATGGCAGCGGCTTTCATCTTTCCTTCTTTTACAACCTCGCCGTTGATTTCATGGCGAATTTCAAATTCTGCATCCATGGTCTCTTCAACCCTTTGGTGCATTGCAGTTTTTAGTGGTGCATGAAGAAGCCCTCCGCGTTTGCGCTCTGCCGAGATCGTGAGGGTTCCATCTGGACCGGTGACTTGCCATTTGATATGGCTGTCATCGATCGTTAGGTAATCCTCCTTGGATTTGTTATAGGTGGTCCAAGAGTGCAATTTGCCCGAGTGGTGGAAGCCCATAATGAAGCCTCGGAAAGAGGCTGTTAGCCAAGGGATTATGGCCGCCGAGGAGACAAGCGATGCCTCAGGGTCAGAGTCCAGGTGGTTTGAGTGAAGCCAAATATATCCACTTGGGAAATTCTTACCCCAGTCCTTTTCGATATACCCCTTGCCTGCAAATGCAACTTTCTTGCCATCGATTTCTAGATCAGCTGTGATGGTGTGGTGAAAAGAGACCAGGCCATGGAAACACTCCATCATCGGCACCAGTCCGTACCAGCCCATAATTCCAGGTCGTGCGAAAGTGACAGGCCATGGCTTTAGCGGGCTTTGAATTTTGATGGTTCCCTTCAGTGGTCCGGCATTTAAAGTCGCACCCTGGTCACTGAAATGGTTTGGGCCAACCGAAACATCGAACTTGTTACCTTCAGCGCTGAATTGCTCAATGGGATAAGTGATATAGAAACTCTCGCCGGTTGCACCGTTTAGAACCTGGACAAAAGCTTCGTGGGTGTTAGACCCCTGTAGGCCCCGAAAGACCCCCGGAATCACAGCCCATTTTTGGGAAAGGTCGTCAGATACAAACTTGAAATACCAACCCTCGAAGTAGTTTTTGGTCTTGTTCTGGCCATGAAAAGCTTCGGGGTGCATGACGCCGGTGATGTAATTCTTTGGTGACAACATCTACAAAGCGTAAACCACCTACTGCAATAAACTAAAGCCCTAATAACTAAGAGGTGCCGGGTGGACAAGGGTCTTTCGATCACGGTTCGACTTGGCATAAATCAAATTATTGGTTGGGGGTCTTCCTTTTATTTACCGGCCATTCTGGCCGTGCCGATTTCAACTTCACTTGGAATCCAAACGCAAGATTTTTTCTGGGCATTCACGTTTTCACTGCTATTGTCTGGGCTGCTTGGCCCCCAGGTTGGCAAAGCCATAGACCGGCTAGGGGGTAGGGCGGTTTTGCCATTTGGCAGTCTCGCCTTTGCCCTGGGGCTGACGCTACTTTCGGTAAGCAGTAATCAAATGATGCTTGTCATGGCATGGTTGCTAATTGGTGTCGGTGGGTCAATGGGAAACTATGACTCAGCATTTGCAACTGCGGTGAGCTTTTTCGGTGCCAAGTCGAATCGAGTGATTGCCGGCATCACGGTTTTTGCAGGGTTTTCCTCGACCATATCGTGGCCCCTGACTAGTTTCTTGGAGCAGACAATCGGTTGGCAGCAAGCGGTATTTTTCTGGGCCTTGCTTCACCTGGTGGTTGGGCTACCGCTAAATATGAGCATCCCCAAAATAGCCAAAAAAGAAGTACCTGATATGACCGGGCCAATCAGAAAAATTATCAAGAACAAATTTCGTTTTGACGTGCTGATCGTGATTTTTGCTGTGATGTTTGCCCTCGAGGGTTTTATTGTTTCCTCGGTAAACACGACGCTGCCTTTTTTGCTATCTGAGCTTGGCGCCAGCACTGGCGTTGCTCTTATATCGGCCACTATCTTGGGCCCATCCCAGGTGCTGGCGCGGATACTCATTCTTATTCCGGGAAAAATCATGACGCCAATGCGGGTTGCTGCACTATCTATAGCTGCTCACCCGGTGGGTGTATTACTACTTTGGCTCTTTGGAGTTAACGCACTGGTCCCGTTCGTGATTTTGCACGGCATCGGGGTAGGCCTTAACCCTTTTATTCGGGGGTCGCTGCCGCTGTTATTTTTTGGCGCTGATCGTTTCGGACAGCGACAGGGCTACATGATGATGCTCAGCAAAATAGTCTCAGCACTGTCGCCGACCATTTTGACCATATTGGTGCTGTCTAATGCTCAGCTAGCAATCGGGGCAACTTTCACCATGGGTGTTTGTGCAATGGGATTACTTGTCTGGCTAAGTGCTATCCACAGGGTGAGGACCAGAGCAGCTCTCGATGCTAGTGCCGCATCAAGTCTTGAGGGTTAGCGCTTTCCACCCAGCTCTTAAGACCACTCCACCTGCCCCAACCTTGGTCTAGCGAAAAGTGGCCAGCGCCTGGGAAAATCAGGGGTTCAACCTTTAGTGCCGGCGCGTAGATCCCAACACCGCGAGGAAGCCACTGGTCATCATCGCTTGCGATTACCACTAACTTTTTGGCGAATCGGTGGGCTGCTTCGGCAAGGCTTGAGCTATCAAGGTCAAGCGGACTTTCTTCAATGCCATCAGACTGCGCGAGCACCAGAGGGTCCGGGGGCGCAATTAATAGCACGCGATCAAAGGGCTTCTCAAAGAGGCCATTCATTGCCGCTATCAGCCAGTTCGTGGTCCCAAGAGAGTGGCAAATAGCAATCTTTTCGCCCCCCTCAACTTCATCCATCATCGCTGATTCTTGACGCAGCAGTTCTTGCCATTTATCGGTCGAGGGAGTGTCAGGATCTGGAAATTGTGGATACCAAACTTGATGACCTAAATCACGCAGTTCTTTGGCAGCAATTCGGGCCCAATGGCCCACCGGGCGCACGTTGGTCCAACCGTGGTGAATCAAGATCTTTTTCATGGCGCTTACTATTTTGGCATCACTTAGGTGATCGCTCTAGTTTCCTCATCCGAGGTTCCGAAGCCTCAGCGAGTTGGCAACCACTGACACAGAAGAAAAGGCCATGGCAACGCCAGCCAGCATCGGATTCAATAGGCCAAGTGCTGCTACCGGGATCAACACCAGGTTGTAGCCGAAGGCCCAACCAAGATTCTGCCAAATGTTTCGGTAGGTGCGCCTAGCAAGGTTCAGTGCGAATGGAATTGCTAAGGGGTCATCGTCAAGAATTGTTATTGCGCTCGCGGCTTGAGCGGCGTATGCACCAGAACCCATGGCAATGCCGACTTCAGCCCTGGCAAGTGCGGCAACGTCATTAATGCCATCACCTACCATGGCAACCGGCAGCTCCTGGCTTGCAATTATTTCCAGCTTTTGCTCCGGGGAGGTACTGCCTTGGAAATCTTCGATGCCCAATTCCGACGCAATCACAGCAACTCGTTGCGGGTTGTCACCGGAAAGCAAGAATGGCTGGAAGCCCAGCTGCCCTAGTGCTGTGATAGCCGCTCTCGCGTTTGGTCGCATGGAGTCAGAGAGCTCAATAAGACCGTGTGCCCAGTTCTCCCAGGCAACCACCACCAAAGTATTCGGTCCGGCGCTCGCGAGAGCGCTCTCCAGCTCTTGCTGGTTCTGATATGTCCCAGGCTTTTCAATCGAAACCAGGATCTCGCCAACAAGGCCAGAGATGCCCTGCCCGGCAGTCTCCAGAACATCTAGCGCTCCATTGGCCGGAAATGCTTGGGCGATTGCCCTAGAGGCCGGGTGGTTGCTTGTCGCAGCAACGCTTGCCGCAAGTTCAAGCATGTTCTCGGTGCTACTGCCACCGAGTCCAGTGGCTGAAACTATTGCTAGCTTGCCGTCGGTCAAGGTTCCAGTCTTATCAAAGAAAATTCGCTTGGTTTTTGCAAGCAGGCTCAATGCATCGGCATTTCTGATTACCACTGCTTTTTTGGTTCCAGTTCCGGTGGCCACAACCAAGCTCATCGGGACTGCAATCCCAAGTGCACACGGGCAGGCGATCACGATTACTGAAATTGCTGCCTGAAAGGCAATCTGCTGCTCACCTAAGAAAAACCAAACAAGATAGGTGGCAATTGCAAACACAATTACAGCCGGCACAAAGATTTTAGAAATCGAATCAGTCAGGGATGCAAGCTTTGTTTTTGTCGCAGTTGCCTCCCGGACTAGGTCGGCGATTCTTGAAAGTCTCGAGGTTTGAGAAGTGGCGGTCACCTGAACTTGGATTTCGCCTTGCAAATTCGTCGTACCACCGGTGACCTGATCGCCAGTTCTAAGTTCTACCGGGAGTGTCTCTCCGGTTAGCGTAGAGGCATCTATTGAGGCTGCCGCTGACAGCAGCAGACCATCAGCCGGTATTGCCTCACCGGCCGCAACATAAATAATTGCTTGCTTTTTTAGAGACGCTGTTGGTACTTGAACTCTTTTCCCATCAACCTCTAAAGTTGCGGAATCCGGAACCGCACTTAGCAGTGCTCTCACTGAATCTGTCGCGCTTCTTCTGGCCCGAACCTCTATGTAGCGACCAAGTAGCACCACCGACGGAACCACGGCTGCAGTTTCAAAGTAAGTGTGCATATCCCCGGTGAGGATTAGGAAGATGCTGTAAGCGTAGGCAACCGATGAACCCAGTGACACAAGCGTGTCCATGGTGGCATCAAAGTGCCTGAGGTTTTTAAACGCAGCGACGTGAAATGGAGTTGCAACATAAAAAATGACAATGCTGGCTAAAAACCAGACTAGATAGCCACTGCCTTCGAACTGAAAACCTGGGACCATTGCAAACAGCACCGCAAAAACAGATGATACGCCACCGGCAATCAGCCTCGGCTTGAGCCTCTGAAGCTCCGGCTTACCAGACCCTACCCGGTAGCCTGCATCCGATACCGCAGCACTGATTTCTTCGGCCGCCAGGTCTTTAGAAAGCTGTAAATGGGCCTTTTCGGTTGCAAAGTCGACGTAGGCGGTAACCCCGTCTAGTTTGTTCAGGTTTTTCTCCACGCGTCTGGCACACGCAGTGCAGGTCATCCCCTCGATTTCAACCTCGATAAGGTTTGGATTAGCCATCGGAGGTTTTGAAGCCGACGCTCTGGTATCCGGCCTCTTCGACTGCATCGGCAAGATCCTGCTGCGTGATTGAGCTGCCCTCAACGCTTGCGGTTCCGGTGCTGTGGTCCGCGCTGGCAAGGGTCACACCCTGAACTTTCATTAGCTCTTCGGACACGCTTTTTTCGCAGTGCGAACAGGTCATCCCTGTGATTTCAATTACGGTCTTTGACATTCTTAGTTTCTCCTATCGTTGGCAAACACCACCGGAGCAGAGCTCCGGTTGTTTTTAGCAAATCTCATGTGTAGCCAGCAGGTAGCAAAAAAACAAACCCGCACCACCCCTGACATACCTCTCATTAAATACAGGGTGGTCATGGCTGGGGTAACTAAACCAAACGAGGTCTGGGCAATTGTCATTTGAACAGCTCGCCCAAATCCTGCCAACGTTCTTTGTTTATGGAATACCAAATCCAGGTCCCGCGACGTTGCTTCTCAACTAGGCCGACAGCCGCCAATTTCTTCAAGTGATGGCTGATGGTTGGTTGGCTTAGACCAAGTGGCTCGGTGAGGTTGCAGGTGCAGTCCTCTTGCCGTTCTGCCTTTGCAAGAAGGGCCAGGATTTGCAGCCTGGTCGGATCAGCCACTGCCTTCAACAAAGCCGAAATGTCCTCGGCTTTGTTCCTAGCCATCGGCGCTGAGGCACTCGTGGGAGCGCATTGCTCAATTGCAAGACTCATGTTGGTCATCTGCTGTTCACTTCCTACAATTACCTATACATAGACAATCATCTATAAACTACTTCTAACACTACCTTGAAAAAGAGAAGACACCATAATGTCAAGTAATTCATCCGCTCAGTCAACTTCCCGCAGGTTGTTGGCTGAATTTATCGGCACCTTTCTGATAGTTGTCACCGTTGCTGGCGCTGGCCACATGGTGACCAGACTTGGAGCCGATGAAACTGTCGGCCTTTTGACAATCGGATTAGCTGTCGGAATGGTTCTTTATGTAGCCATCACAATTTTTCTGCCTATTTCAGGTTCACACTTCAATCCGGCGGTCACAATCGTGCTTGGCTTGCGCAGGCTGATTGATCCAGTGCTGGGGTTTTGGTACATCGTGGTTCAGGTTCTCGGGGCCATTTCCGGGGCGCTGATCGCAAACCTGATGTTTGAGCGAGCGGCAATTGCGCCAGCGGTTGTGGAAAGAATTTCGGAAAGCACTTTCCTTGGAGAGGTGATTGCAACCTCGGGGTTGGTGTTGATTATTTTGTTGCTCGTGCAACAGCAAAAAACACATCTGGTCGCTGCAAGTGTTGGCGGCTGGATAGCAGCCGGGCACATTTTCACTTCCTCCACTTCTTTTGCTAACCCGGCTGTAACCGTAGGTAGGTCATTTACCGATGCCATTTCTGGCATCCATATTGGATCGGTTCCGGGCTTTGTTGCCGCTCAGCTAACCGGAGCACTTTTGGCGCTGGCAATCTATTTTCTGCTCACAACAACCAAGGAGAAAAATGACTAACCTCATCTCGTCAGTGATGTTTGTATGCGTCCATAATGCTGGTCGCTCCCAGATGGCAGCGGCTTACCTGAATCACCTTGCCGGAGATCGCATAGAGGTTCGATCTTCTGGAACCATGCCTGCAGACCAAGTGAACCCCGCTGTGATTGCGGCAATGCTTGAGGAGGGCGTGGATATATCCGGCAACACACCAAAGGTTTTGACCGATGAGGATGTTAGGGCCAGCGATTACGTGATCACGATGGGCTGCGGGGACGCTTGCCCCTTTTATCCGGGAAAGATTTATCTCGATTGGAAGCTAACCGATCCAGCCGGCCAAGGCGTCGACACCGTTAGACCGATCAGAGATGAAATTCGAGGCTTGGTTGAGGCGCTGATCGGCGAAATCGACCAGAAAAACAAATAATTGACAAAGTAGTTAGGGTTACCTAACCTATTTAGAGCATCGGTTATTGCAGGTGCTTTTTTAGTCAGGAAACCATTGTGTTCAAAAAAGCTCTGGGCGCTTTAGTAGTCGCATCATCAGCACTTGCTCTTATCGGTTGCTCGGTTCAAGATTCACCGCTGGAAAAATCCGAAATTACCGTCTACGCCGGCAGGTCAGAGGCCTTGGTTCAGCCGCTTATCGAGCAGTTCCAGCAGGACACCGGGATCAGCGTGAAAGTTCGCTATGCCGGAAGCGCTGAGCTTGCTGCACAGCTTTTGGAAGAGGGCAACAACTCTCCAGCGGATGTCTTTTTTGCTCAAGACGCCGGAGCACTCGGGGCGGTTGCCAAAGCCGGGTTAATGGTTCAGATGCCGGCTGAAATTCTGGGCATGGTTCCCTCCAGCTACTCGGCAGCAGATGGAAGCTGGGTGGGGGTGTCAGGACGTGTGCGGGTATTTAATTACAACCCGGAGCGAGTTAGTAGCGTGCCAGATTCTGTGTTTGATTTGGCAGCACCTGAGTGGCAGGGAAGGGTGGCAATTGCCCCAACAAATGCTTCTTTTCAAGCCTTTATAACAGCGATGCGAGTAACCGAAGGCAATGAGAGAACTGCCGCCTGGCTCTTGGCCATGAAAACTAATGCCGTGATCTATGAGAAGAACTCGGCAATTCTGGAAGCAGTGGAGTCTGGCGCTGTGGATGCCGGATTGATAAATCATTATTACTGGTTTGCAAGGGGCAAGGAAGTTGGCTTTGCGAACATGAATTCAAGAATTGGCCAATTCCGAGCCAAGGATCTGGGAAACCTAATCAATGCCGCAGGAGTTGGAATCATCGCCGATTCGACCGCAGCAAGGAGCTTTGTTGAGTTTTTACTCAGTGAGACCGGCCAGAAATATTTCGTTGAAGAAACTAGCGAGTATCCGCTAATTGATGGTGTGTCAGCGGGAATCGATCTGACCCCACTTGACCAGGTTCCAGCTCCAGAGATCGACTTGAGCGATCTTGATGACCTCGAGGCCACTTTGAAGTTGATTCGAGATGCGGGGTTGATCTAGGTTTCTTATGCGTAAGCCCCCAGCAATCTTGGTGTTCCTAGGGGTTTGCGCTGCCCTGCTGGCTCTGGTGCCAATCGGTTATTTGGGCCTGAGGCTGGTTGAAGGCTTCGACAAAGCCGTTGCGGAAATCCTGCGGTTTCGAACCTTGGAGTTACTGGGAAACACTTTTCTATTGGTCGTTTCGGTCTCACTTGGCGCTCTGGTGCTGGGCTTTATCCAGGCTTGGCTGACTACTCGATCCAACATTTTCTTGGCTCCGGTTTTCGCGGTTATTGCGACCTTGCCACTCGCAATACCCTCCTATGTCCTAGCGCTTGGTTACATCTCAGTCTTCCCAAATTTTTCCGGGTTTTTTGCGTCCTGGCTGGTGCTCACTTTGGCAACCAGCCCGTTTGTGTTTTTGGCAGTATCGGCAGCTTTGGTTCGAGTAGACACCGCCAGTGAAGAGGTTGCCAGAACTCTTGGCCTTGGCAGGCTGGCAGTTTTGAGAAAGATAACTTGGCCGCAAGTTAGACCCGCTGCAACAGCCTCGGTTTTGTTGGTTGCGCTCTATACCCTCAGCGAGTTTGGGGCGATTGCTCTGCTGCGGTATGACACTTTTACCAGGGCCATCTATAACGCCTATCGTGGATCTTTTGATCGCACTTCTGCTGCGGCATTGGCAGTGGTTCTAGTTTTGATCACTTTGGTCGTGATTTGGTTTGAGCGCCGCTATCGAGGTGATTACCTTGAAAACAGGCCTGCGCTTGGTAAAAGGCTGCGCGTTGACATTGGTGGGTTGCGTTTTGTTGCGGCAGCGTTGCTGGTCACGGTCGGTGTCTTTAGCGTTTTTCTTCCGGTATTTAGTTTGATCTCTTGGAGCATCGAGGGACTCGGAGTGATTGATTTTATTATTGTGATCAATGCACTTTGGGCCTCCGTTTCACTGGCAGTTTTAGCTGGGTTGCTAATTGGAGTTTTTGCTACAGCGTTAGCGATTTGGAATGTTAGATACAGAAGTAAGTGGAGTGAATTTTTTGAAGGCGCAAGTTGGGCAACACACGCGATTCCTGCGGTTGTGGTGGGCTTGGCTCTTGTCTTTTTCGGTGCGAATGTAACACCTTGGATTTATCAGACGACGGTGATGCTACTTATCGCCTACCTGATTCTTTTTCTGCCAAACGCCTTGGCCGCCATCGCCACTCCCATTGCTCAGGTCAGTAGAAACCTTGAAGAGGTATCGCAATCACTTGGAACACCTGCCAACAGGACGATTATGAAGGTGGTGCTACCGATTGCTTGGCCTGGGATTCTTGCCGGAATGGCACTGGCATCGCTAGCGGTACTGAAGGAGCTCCCTGCCACGCTGTTGCTCAGGCCAACTGAAATAAACACCCTGGCAACTAGGTTGTGGTCGGCAACAGAGGACCTGGCATATTCGAGCGCTGCTCCATACGCGCTAATGCTGGTTATCATTGCTGGGTTACCGGCCTTGGCGCTCAATGCCAGGGCCAGAAAAGCTCTTTCGGAGGTTAAAGGCTGATGGCTCACCTGAACATTTCTGGCCTGGGTAAGAATTTTGGCAAGCTAGAGGTCCTGAAGAATCTCAACTTGGATGTTCGCGATCTCGAGTTGGTAGCAGTCTTGGGGGCCTCGGGAGCCGGAAAGTCAACCCTGCTGCGTCTAATTGCGGGTTTTGAGAAACCAAGTAGCGGGACAATCGAATTGGCTGGAAAGCAAATATCTAGTTCAACCAAAATCGTGTCACCAGAAAAAAGAAGTATCGGCATCGTTCCGCAAGACGCCGCGCTATTTCCCCATCTAACCGTTGGCCAGAACATTGGCTTTGGGCTCGGCGCACTTTCTCAGGGACAAAGATCCAGCCGGGTAAGCGAATTACTCGAGCTTGTTGAGCTCACCGATTTTGAAGATGTGAGGCCCGAAAAACTCTCCGGGGGACAGGCGCAACGGGTGGCATTGGCAAGGGCGCTTGCGCCCAAGCCTGAAATTATCCTGCTTGATGAGCCCTTCAGTGCACTTGACGCCGAGCTTCGTGCCCGATTGAGGTTGGACGTGAAGGCCATATTAAAAGCCGAAGGAGCCACGGCCGTGTTGGTTACTCACGATCAAGAAGAAGCGCTGTCTCTTGCTGACAGGGTCGCGGTGCTAAGAAACGGTGAGGTGGTTCAAGTTGGCTCTCCCACTGAAATCTATAACTCACCGGCCGATGTTGGGATAGCGACATTTTTGGGTGACTCGGTTCTGATTGATGGGAAAGTTGTCAACGGAAAGCTAGAAACCGCGCTTGGTTTGCTCACCCCGCTAAACAGTGTGACTGAAGGCAAGAGTGGGTTAGTAGCCATAAGGGGTGAAAACTTTTACCTTCAACCAAACCCCAAGGGCGAGGGTGAAGTTGTTGGTCAGGTTTTCTTTGGGCACGACGCAGTCGTTGAGGTTCTCACGCGAGGCGTGAAAATTAGGGCTAGGTCAAACGGCCCTTTCGCTCCTGAGGTTGGCATGAAGGTGACGGTCTGGGTTCGAGGAGCGGTGAATTTTTATCCCGCTTAGGCTTTTGATTTCCAAAAGTTTTGCATAACTCTCAGTGGCCTAACAGGCCATGGCGCTAGGCTCGGACTAGTTTTAGTGATACAGCTCCTTTGCTGTGACGACAGGAGCGATGACACTTGAATTGGCTTGACGCCCAGGAAATCATAAACGCTTTTGGGGATTGGGCTGCACTGGCCGTCGCATTCGTTATTTTTATCGAAACCGCCTTTATTTTCACCTCCTTCTTGCCCGGTGATTCGCTGTTGTTCCTCACCGGTCTAGCGTTAGCCACCTCTGATTCTTTCTTGCCGGATTGGGCAGGATTTATTTTGATTTGGATTACGGCTTTTGGTGGCACTCAGGTTGGCTATTGGATCGGTGCGAAGCTGGGTCCTCCGCTGATTGCCAGAGAGCGAAAGTTCATTTTGAACAAAAAAACCCTTGCTAGAACCCATAGTTTTTTTGAAAACTATGGGGCCAGGGCGGTTGTTTTGGCGAGATTTGTGCCAGTGCTGAGGGCATTGATCCCTATGCTCGCCGGCATTTCCAAGATGGATTACCGCAGATTCACCAAACTAAATTTGATTGGCGCTACGGCTTGGGTGGTGGTTTTCCTGGCTCCTGGCTTTTGGCTAGGCCACATCGACGCCGTGAAAGATAACCTTGAGATGACAGTGTTGTTTATCATTATCGGCACCACAATGCTGTTACCGCTTGAGATCTTGCGCGACAGGCTGGTCAAGAAATACAAACGTTCTAAAAAACCTGCCAGCAAAATTGCAACCTCCAAATAAGCAGCTTCTGCATTCTCGCTTCTAAACTTGGGCAAATGCGCGCACTAAAGATATCAAGCCTTTTTCTGATAGCAACCTTGACCATATCTGGTTGCACCGCGGCCGAGGAAGAGCCGGTTGCTACTGCGACCCCTTCTCCAGTTGTGACGCAAGAGCCAGAGCCAGAACCTGAACCGATTTATGTGACAGCCGCATTGACAGGCGTCGAGTATCTAGAGGGTGAAAACCTGTTTCTGGAGCTGCCGGCGATCAGCGCCAAGATTGACAACACTTCTGCTGGAAGGCCGCAGCTTGCGCTAAACGACGCTGACATTGTTTACGTGACCAGGGTTGAAGTCGGCCTGACAAGGCTGCTGCCGGTTTGGCACTCAAGGATGCCAGAGGCAATCGGGCCAGTGCGGTCCGTGCGCCCTGTTGACGCAGCAATAGTTGACCCATTTCACGGGGTGTTTGTCTACTCTGGAGGCCAGGTTCCCTTTAAGTCGGCGGCAACCCGAACCGGCTTGGTCATAAGCGACGAAGACACCGAAATGAATAACGACACCTACTTCCGAGAGAGCACCAGAAAAGCTCCGTGGAATCTATTCTTTAGAGCTCAATCACTTCAGGAGCTTTACAGCGAAGAGCAGCCCGTGCCGCAAGCGGGCTTCGCCTTTGATTTGATTTCAACTGCAGTTGGCGAAGGCGTAGTCGCTAACGGTTTGAGCGTGAACTATCCGCAAATGAAATCTGCTTGGGATCTCGGCACTGCCAATTTTCCTTGGGCGATGGGACTTCAGACGGCATGGCTACGGTCTCAGGACGGCACTCCGCATATTCAGTTCGGTGGCGATCAGGTAGCGGCCAAGAACGTTGTGGTCATGGAGGTTGTGCACGACTTGAGCTTTGTGGATCCAAAATACGGAGCAATCCCAAAGGCAAAGCTTGAAAATAATGAGGGTATCGCCCATGTCTTTTCTGACGGTTACTACATTGAGGGCACCTGGTCTAAAGGCTCCAGTGAAGATCCAATTAAGCTCGCCACCTCGTCGGGTCAAGAGCTAAAGCTGGCGGTTGGAAATACTTGGGTTGAAATGATGGACATACCAAAATCCAAGCTGACTATCGAGTATCCAGAGGGGCAAACCGAGGGTTAGCATGCGGGGCGTCAAGAAGCAAGACTTACCCAGGAAGGATTGCTTGCGCTGCGGCCGGGAAATGGTTTGGAGAAAATCTTGGGCCAAAAATTGGGAGCGAGTGCTCTACTGCTCAGAGAAATGCAAGCGAACTAAATAGTTGCTGAATATTCCTTCAGCCAGCTTCTTAGCTCCGGTCCGATGTCCTCGCGATCCAAGGCAATTTTTAGAGTTGCCTTGATGAAATCAATTTTGTCTCCGGTGTCGTAGCGCCGACCGTCAAAGATAACCCCTCTTACTCCACCTGCGATTTCTGGGTTCTTTGCTGCCACCTGAAGAGCATCGGTGAGTTGGATTTCCCCTCCGCGACCGGCCTCAGTTTTGCTAAGGATTTCAAACATTTCATGCCGCAAGACATATCTCCCGATGACGGCATAATTTGAAGGCGCCTTGCCTGGCTCAGGCTTTTCAACGAGGTCTGTCACCACAGCGGTGTTATTAGAAAATTCTGAGATCGAAGCGCAACCGTAGAGTGAAATTTGATCGGCTGGAACTTGCATTAGGGCAATTATGTTGTCGCCGGTCTGCTGGTGAAGCTGAAGCATCTCGGCGAGCAGCGAATCGCGCTCGTCAATGATGTCGTCTCCTAACAAGACTGCAAAGCTGTGTTCACCGACATGACTTTTAGCGCGGAGGATGGCATGGCCCAAGCCTTTCGGGTCTCCCTGTCTGGTGTAGTGGATGTCTGCCAGCTGCGAGCTTTGCTGGACCTTGAATAGCCGTTGTTCATCGCCCTTATTTGCTAAGACCTGCTCTAATTCGGCAACACGGTCGAAGTGATTCTCCAGCGTGTTTTTATTGCGCCCTGTGATCATTAGCAGGTCGCTTAATCCCGCGGCAACCGCTTCTTCGACCACGTATTGGATAACGGGCTTGTCCACTATCGGAAGCATCTCTTTTGGCATGGCCTTTGTGGCCGGCAGGAATCTAGTTCCCAAACCTGCTACTGGAATAACTGCTTTGGTAACTCGATAGTCGGTGTTTTCCGCAGGCGTTGTCATAGCTAAAGCCTAGACTTCATTCAGGGTTCTTTATACCTTCGCAACTAGTATTTCGCCCGGCTGAGCTCTTGAAGGAGACTGACTTGAAATCAAAGCTGCTGGCTCTTTTAGCCACGCTCGCAGTAATGCTGTCTGCGGGCCTTCCAGCGAACGCTGCACCAAGCGAACCGGCCTATCAGGCAATAAACGCTCAGAGCATTTGGGATCGGGGAATTACGGGCGAGGGCACTACGGTCGCGATTATTGACCAAGGCGTAAATCTAACTCACCCGTATTTCCAAGACCAAATAATTGATGGTTACTGCTTTGTCGAGGTCACCTCCAGCTACGTGTGCCCAAACGGTACGCGTGAACAATCAGGAGTTGAGGCTGCTTCACAACGCAAGCTCGGAAGCCTGTATGTCGCATCCGAGGACCACGGAAACATGGTGGCAGGCATTGTGGCGGGAAACCCAACCACCCAGGCACCGGGAGGCATTGCTCCGGGGTCAAACCTCTTGATGGCAAATGTTGACCTGACTCTGAGCGGGATTTTGGCAGCGTTGAGATACATTGATCAACGCAAGGAGGAGCTAAACATTGTGGCTCTGTCAATGAGCTGGGGCGGTTACTTCACTGAAATACCTCGCGAGTGGTTGCGTTGTGATACAAACCCAGAACTGCAACAAATGTCTCAGGTCTTGAAATCTCTGCGCGATGGTGGAGTGATTCCGTTTGCCTCGGCCGGCAATACCCCAACCCTTGACATCGCCACCTCACTTTTCCCAAGCTGTCTTCAAGATGCCGTGGCAGTCGGGTCAGTAAACCAAACCAGCCAGGTTTCCTGGTATGTAACCATGTCCGAGAAGCTGGAGTTGTTGGCACCAGATTACACAATCAGTGCCAATACCTTTAGTTACATTCGGTCATCTGGAACCAGCGCAGCAGCCCCACTTGTTGCCGGAAGCCACGCGCTACTTCGTCAAGCCTTCCCGGACCACAGCGCGGAACAGGTGCTGTCGGCCATGAAGGTTTCGGGAAAACCCATAGATGACGTAATCCGGAAAAACATACCGATGGTTGATCTTCAGGCCGCCCACCTGTTGCTCTCAAACACAGCTGCCGGGGCGACCATCACTCCGCAACCAGCGGCAGGACAGGTCTTGAATGTCGGAACCTTCAACGGCAAGATTGTGGTCTATGCCAAGGGTTATAAAGGCGCAACGCTGTCTTGGAGAATCGCAGGAAAGTGGCAGAAGGTGACGGTCACCAGTGACTTCCAGGCGTTCGATCGCCTCACGTCGGCAATCGGAATGACCGTAACTATAGATCTTTATCTAAACGGGAAAACTCCAGCCGCCTTCAGTAAGACGGTAGTCACGAAGTAATTTCGTCAGCGCTAGCGCCCGAAGGTAAACCTGAGGGCATTAGACAAGCCGCCAAGCTCGTTGAGGCGCCTCAGGGCAAATCCCGCGCGCACAAAGATAGCTAACTTGCCAAAGACTCTTGAAAAAACCATCGCCCTAGCGATGCGGTCTTGTTTCTCTCCCCATCTAGAGCCGGAGCTGTCTGCGGGGTGGACTGCAATTTTTAGGGGCAGAAAAACTGCGCTGCCTCCGGCTTTGATCAGATCAACAATGAAGATGTATTCATCTCCGAGGTAGTTTTTTGCTCCAGCCCCAAAGTCTTCATCGAATCTGACATTGAGATTTTTGGCATGCTCAACCCTAAGAATCATTTCGTAGGTGGCGGCTTTGGCGCTGTTGAAGCGGTTCAGTTCGGTTTCTTTTTCGGGGTAGTTTTTGCGGAGCTTGCCGGTTTCATCGACGGCTGCCGCTAAAACGAGCGAGACCTTGGGGTTTTTCTCTAGATAATCGAGGGCTTTCTGAATTTCTGAAGTATTGAATAAAACATCATCATCACCAAAAAGCAGGTATTTGCCATTTGCATTTTCGATAGCCGAGTTGCGGCTCTTGGCAACGCCTTTGCTTTCTAGATAAAAGGTGTCGGGTCTCTGTGGCTTTGTTTTAGCGCCCTGAATGTGTTGTTGGTACTGCCAAGAGGGGTTGTCCGGGTAGACAATGTTGCCTGCTCTGCCAGCAAGTGTGGAATAGCCAATTGTGAGCATTGGCATTAGAAACTATTTGCTTTGGCCCTTGCAAAACGCATTAGAGCTGAGGAGACGGATGAAAATGTAGTATTCAGAAGTCGCAAGCCCAAAAAGAACACGATTGTGTTGGAAAGATTCACAACGCCAGAAATGCTTAACCAGATCAAAACACCCATCAGCATCACAATCAGAAAGCTTGCAAATAATGTTCCAATTTCGGCCGACTGGATTCTGGATCCCAATCGGTCTGCAGGTGCCACAACTTCTTTATTGCGCTTGGCCTCAACAAAGCCGCGTTGAATTATCTGCTGTTTTCTGAACAGCCTTCCCAAAACTTCCAACACGATTAGAACCAGCAGAAAATTCAGGCCGGCAAATATCGGTGAGAGGAAGAAAAAGAACGTGGAGATGACAACCAGTTGCGTGATGAAGCTGAAAACATTCACCATCTCTAGTGCCATTGCCCACTCCCAGCTTTCCTTTTGGCTGGAGCGCTCTCGGGTGTCCGCGCCAAAGGCGCGGTCAAAGAACTTGACTCGATATGTTTTCTGGATGTAGTTCGCGACTCTAGTGCCAACAAACAAAAGGGCAAAGATGGCTATCGAAACCCCAAGCTCAACTATTGATCTGTTTGCCCCATCAATAACTAGGTCGGTGAAGAGCTTTGCAACCAGCAACTCAGTTACTGGAATAGCAGCAGCTATCAAGACCAGAAGGGCGAGCTGCCAGCGAAATCTATTGGTCGGCAGCAAGAGCCTTGCCGATCTAAATAACTCCAGTGACATCCGCTTCATTAGATATCGAATCTCGAAATTGCGGTCTTTAAGCTTTGTACAACTTCCACTTTCTTTTCCTTTGACACTGCGATGTCTCGGGTTATGTTATCGAAGTCAATTTTTCGCAGGTCAAGGGCAATCAACTCAGGGTTCATGACCTCAACGCCCGCACCAAGTGCGTAGTCCTGGTATTTGATTCCAGTTCCGTGAACATTTTCTTGGAAGCCTTCGAAGGTGACAAGAGCGCAAGGGATCCCGTATGACTGGCAGGCAATCATGATGTGCATGGCGGAGGTAACGACGCTTTCGTAACCGATGAGGTTCTTTAGAAAATCAGATATTGCATCCGGGTGAGATATAAGAACCGAAAGCTCATCAAAGTTCTCTGGAAGTTTCAAGGGAACAGCCAGGTGGGAGAAGTGACGAATTAGTGCGACTTTACCGTTTGTCTTAGAGCGTTTTAGTGGAATCACCTCGCTCAGAGCAAGACCTGGATCTCCAAAACTATCCACTATCGGACCGCCAGATTTCATTAGGGTCTCAGCTGTCAGTGGCCCTCTGACAGAAATGTAGTCGGCTCGGCGGGCCAGCTGGATATCCTGGCTAGAAATACCAGTTCCAACAACCACCGAGTTTGGTTTGATGAATCGGCCGATTGACCCAATTGAAACCAGGTGTTTCTTGCTGGTTGGCTTGGTAGGCGGCTGCCAGATGATTCTATTGTCCGTGAAATTGGAAAGCACGAGAGGCGATAGCCAGTCACCGAAGTTGCCAGGAAATGGCTTGGCCCACCAGTTCAAAGGAATCTTCTGCGCTCCTGGTTTTGATGAATAGTGCAAGAAACTAGCGGCAACATCCATGGCAGCCTGATCGGGGTTATTGGCAAGAAACTTCTTTTCAAATTCCGCCTTTGCAGCATCGAGATCTTGAACTCTTCCGTTGATGCCAGCGTTCAGCATTGCACCAAGGAAAGTGGCACGAGCGGGGTCGATGTGTGTGGCCTTGCCCTGAGTTAGTAAACCGGTAACCCCAGCGCCGTCAGCCAGCGACCGCAGTGGGTTTCTGATTGCATCTGGAAGTTTCTGCTCTAATTTTTTGGCCTGCTTCAGTAGCTGCCTTCTCGGCCCGAGCTTTTTCTTAGCTCCGTGTTGAACAACTTTGTCTTTGAAATCTGCCACGTTTCCAGACGAACCAAAGGAGAAAAAGGCCGGGTGCTGACCGGGCTCAGTTATTGCACGATCTCGCATGATGGCTGTGGTGGGAATCATTTGGAAGGTCAGCAACCTGGAATTTGCTCGCCAGGCTTCTTCTAGGAAGTAGTCATCGGTTGCCTTCAGGTCAGCCCTTTTTTCAAGCTGAAAAGCATCGTCTATTAGCTTGCGACCTTGCTTGGTGGCGTTAACTCCCCAAAAGCTTGGCTCCCAGAACCTAGTGCGGTTGTGATATCCAATTTGCATTGGAGCACCGAAGCTGCGCTGAAAACCAATCAGGTCAGCGCTGGAATTGGCGATGTAATCCGGTAGATGTGTGATTCGACAATCAACATCAATCCAGAAAACCATCTTGTCCGGGTTGCGATCGCAGACGTCCTTTATGAAGCCAATCTTTTTGCGCGTAACATCGGCCCAGTCTTCGCCGTGACCTTTCTGAACTTCTAATAATTCATGTCCGAGGCCAAGTTCTTCGAGTTGGGCTTTTAGTTCACGGGCGTGATTGGCGTAGTACTCATCAGGAGTAAAGAAGGAGCAGACAATAATCTGGCGTTTGGTCACGGGCAAAATCTATCACCGTGCCTGTAGTGAGTCTTTGACCAACCCGAACCAAAATCCGACCCCCCAGCAAAAATGCATTGTTGGCAAGACTGCCAAAAGCCATAGCTTTGACTTTTGCCCGAGGTCGCTAATTGCAAAGCTGACCACGGTAACCGCACCAAGATATATCCACAGTGGCACCAAGAAGAGGCTTGCCGCGACAAGTAGTGGCGGTATCCAGTACCTGAATGATGAATCAAGTGGATTTTCCCTGGTCAGATTTCCACGCCAAACACCGGTTTGGAAAAACTGCTTCGCCAGTGCCTTGATCGAGTTTCTCGGGAAATAGCTCACTTTGAGTTCAGGGTCAAACCAAACACTGTGTCCTGCTTGACGGATTCTTAGGTTTAGCTCCCAGTCCTGGCCTCTGATCCACTTCGGGGAGTAGAGACCCAAGTCTTGAATAACGTTTTTTCTAAAGCACCCAAGGTAAACGGTGTCAGCCGGCCCTGGCTTGCCGCCAACGTGAAAAGCCCCACCGCCCAGTCCGTAGCGTGAGTTATATCCAAAGGCAACGGCTTTTTGGAAATCAGTCTTACCTTTAGCAACCATCATGCCGCCAACGTTTGCAGCACCTGTTTCGTTCAAGGTTTCTACCGCCCTAGAGGCATAGTTTTCCGAAAGTTCAGAGTGGGCATCAACGCGGATAACAACCTCGAATTTGGATTTTTCAATAGCAAGGTTTAGGCCTATTGCGGTCTGGCCTGATGGGTTATCAACTAAAACTAGATCGGGGTATATGGCTTTCAAGTCCAAGGCAATTTGGCTGGTCGCGTCAGTCGATGGCCCAAGCGCGAGAATCAGCTCTTTCTTACCGGGTGTTTTCTGCAGCATCACTGCTTCAACGGCAACTGTCAGGTGGTGCTCTTCGTTTAGCACCGGCATCACGAAGGAGACGTTTTTCAACCTAGCCATTTTGTATGTTTCTACCCAGCGCTATGACCTTGAAGCCAGCTTTTTGCCAGTCGTTGACACTGAGCACATTTCTACCGTCGATGATTGTTTTGGTCTTTGGGTTAAGTGTTGAAGGGTCCAGCTTTCTATATTCCGCCCACTCGGTCCCAAGAATTATCAGGTCGGCATCTTTGGTCGCTTCAAGAACCTCCTCTGCAACCGATAATCCTGTCTGCCTTGCTTCAAGCGCTGCAAGTGAAACAGGATCGTGGACAATTACTTGAGCGCCTTTTGATTGCAAACCCAAAGCAATATCTAATGCTGGCGAATCCCTCAGGTCATCGCTGTCGGGCTTGAAACTAATTCCAAGGACGGATACTTTCTTATGGCCTGGGTCTTCTAGTTCGGCGACTGCTAGATCAATAACCCGTTGCCTTCGGCGAAGGTTTATGTTGTCCACCTCGGTCAAGAACTTCAACGAAGAGCCAACACCAAGCTCATCAGCCCTGGCGATAAAGCCTCGGATATCCTTAGGAAGACATCCTCCGCCAAACCCGATTCCGGTTCTCAGGAAGCTCTTGCCGATTCTTGAGTCCATGCCGATTGCCTCGGCAAGTTTTACGGCATCGGCTCCTGCGGCCTCGGCAATCTCGGCCATCGCGTTTATGAAGCTGATTTTGGTAGCAAGGAATGCGTTTGCTGATACTTTTACCAACTCTGCAGTTTCCAGGTCGAGTTCCAAAAGTGGTGTGCCGGTATCAAGAATCTGTTGGTAGCAGTCTTTGAGGTTTTTGTTTATTAGCGGGTCGTTGCTGCCAATCACTATCCGGTCCGGTGCAAGCGAATCCTCAAGGGCAGTTCCCTCTCGCAAAAACTCTGGGTTCCAGCAGAGCCTAGGTTCAAAACCTGCTATTTCTTGAATGCTCGAAATCAGGTGCCTTGCTGTCCCCACCGGGACAGTGGACTTGCCAACAACCAAGCTTTCTGGCTTTAGCACTGCTGCAAGCTGCTTGGCTGCTGAAAACACATAAGAGGTATCGGCAGTTTCTTTGCCCTTTTGCTGAGGGGTTCCAACGCAGATGAAGTGGACTTCGGCAGCGGCAGATTTCTCATCGTGGGAGTTTTGAAAACTTAGCTTGCCGGCGGCAATTACTTTTTTGAGAGCATCCTGCAGCCCGGGCTCATAAAAAGGGACAACGCCATTTTTAAGAGGCTCGAGTCTTGACTGATCCGGCTCAATTCCGATGACCTCGTGGCCAAGTGTTGCCATGGCGACGGCGTGAGTAGCGCCAAGATAACCGAGGCCTATCACGGAGATTCTCATAGTGGTTTGAAGTTTAGTGAACTGGTGGCTTCTGGGCTTAGTTACTGGGCTATGCCGTAGAGCCTGTCGCCAGCGTCCCCGAGCCCTGGAACGATGTAGCCAAGCTCATTGAGCTTTTCATCGAGGGCACCCAGAACGACATCAACCTGGCGGCCCGGCCACTTTTTTTCAAGATGGTCTTCAACATTCTTGACGCCCTCGGGTGCTCCTAATAAGCAAACGCAGGTTGCAGAAACCGCTCCGCGTTCAAATATGTAGTCAATTGAGTCATTTAGCGTGCCACCGGTGGCAAGCATCGGGTCAATGATGAACACCTGTCGGTTCTCTAGATCGT
>ERZ887942.570-NODE-570-length-29518-cov-17.779893_pt1 | contig 29518 bp, 27 predicted proteins | sample MGYA00521099_ERZ887942 | MGnify/ENA primary metagenome ERZ887942 (study PRJEB32303, sample SAMEA104408605) | aquatic metagenome | biome: Brackish water; feature: Pelagic; material: water | place: Baltic Sea | collected 2014-06-07T06:48:00 | depth 16,251 m ...
GCGAAACGCCCCCCCGCCAGCCGTAACTCACTGATACTCAACGAGTTACGGCGAATCCGTCTTTAGCATTTTTTTCTTTCCGCGTCAAGCGAAAAGTTTTTTTCTTTTTTTCTTGCCTAACGGAAAAGCCTCACGGTTTCCCGTGAGGCTTAAGGTCTATATCAAGGAGCATTTTGCCGCGAGGAGTGAACTCTCCCTTACTTGCCCCCTCACGACGAAATTATAAAAGAGTTTTTACCATACCGCAAGCGGTTTTCAGTCGACCGTCAATCTTGGCGATACCGGAGACATGGAGAGAGCGATATTTGCTTGCCCCGCCGTCGTCTAGATCGCGAGCAAGAACAGTGAGGTAGCGACGGCCATCAATGGAGAAGCGATCATGTTCCACCGACTCTATAAAGAAACGCCGAACACCATCGGTCTTCACTGATGACCTGCTTGCGTTGAGGTAAGTGAGAACTCGCTTAGTAATCTTCTTTTTGAGATGACCTTTGGATATTTGAACTAGGTTGAGGGGGTGTTGAATATTCATAGTAGGTTACGGTGGAGATTATAAACAAAAAGGAGAAGAGGGGCAAGCTTTTTTTTTGGCGTTAAAAGTGATTTATTTTTCAGTGAAGAAAGGGAGGGGCGGCGCAGGAGGATCTTCTAACTTAGGACCGTCACAAAGGAAAGCGAAGATGAGGGAGATGAGAATTGTCATGGGAGTATGGTAATTGATTAGAGGTTAAGATACAAGATTAACCTTGGAATTCTTTTGCGAGGATTCCGGCAAATTTAAGGGTTTTGAAAACACCCTTTTTAAAGTTATCGAGGTCATGCACTTTCACCGTGACAGAATCATCATTCACTTTCTCGATTGCCATAATGGAAAAAGAACGAATCTCTCCTTCCATTGGAAGATATTGGAAAGGGCGATTGGCGAGTTGGGCGAGGCGGTCTTGGTTGCTCATGTGGAAAGTATAGCCCTAAACGCTGAAAAAGAAAAGATCTTTCTGTATTAAAAAGCGATTTATTTAAGGTGAGTTTTCAGGAAGGGATAGGCGGTGAGAATTTCACCAAGATTTCCGCTCACTTCGGAATATCCTTTGCTGCGAAGGAAGTCTGCATAGATCGCGCGATTCGCACGGGGAAGCGTATCAAGGTCGACTACGTCGGTCTTGAACTGTTCTTCTTTGAAAAGGATAGTGGTCATGTCGGCGGTGGTGGTGGTCTTGGTCATGGCAGGAGTATAATCTAAAACGGTGGAATTAGAAAGCTTTTTCTGATATTATTTTAGTAAATCGCCTCTTCTAATTTTTGGCAAAAAAGATCAGTGTCTTCCATGACAAGGTCGAGTTCTTCTTCCGATGCCTTGCGCCATGCGCCATCAAACTTTCGGATCATCGCGCTTGCTATGAAAGCATCACAGAAGTCGGGGGCATCGCTGTGATCGATGCCGTCGATCACGATATTTTCAATCTCGTAAACCTCGTCAATTATTTTTACCCTTGAGGATTTGTCACCGTAGTTATTTTTTTCCATGGGCAAAGTATATCACAGAACCGCAGAAACAAAAAGTTTTTTCTGCATGTTTTTTTTCTTTTTTTTCTTCCTTTTAAGCTTGACGTAGAGGGGGGGTATGATAGGGAGAGGATCGCTGTAAGTCATTGATACTCAACGAGTTACGGCTGGCGGGGGGCGGCTCCGCCGTAACTCGTTGATTGACAGTGAGTTAGGCGGAATTCGTCTGTAGCATTTTTCCCCTCGGTGTCAAGGAAAAGATTGTCTATTTTTCATGTCAACATAATTAACTCACAAATTTTCCGGATGATCCGTTCACCATAGAGGGCTGAGACTGTCAAGAGTAAACAAAAAAAGAATGTTAATTCTTTGATTTTCATGGTGGTTTATTTTAGAGCGATCAAAGCGGCGCAAACGAAAACCAGACAGCCCGCTAACGTGAGGATGAAAGAAAGAAGGATTGCGTCTTGCATAGGGCAAGGGGATTTTGAATTGAACGGATTCATAAAGTTAAGATAAGGCAAATGCCTTGAGAAGAGGGCGGATAATTTATTTTTCATTTTTGAGGTGGCGAGAGTTTGAAATCATTTCAAGGACAGTAGCGCGGGTGCGAGCGATAGCATTGTCAATGCCGCAGTCGCGGAGTTGGGCAGGCGAATTGATAAACTGATAAATCTCAATCACCCTTTCATCAGAAAGGGCGTCGACGCGCTTATCTATAATTTGAGCGCTAGAAAGTTTTGTGAAACGTGTTTGCGCTACGCTCTTGAGTATCTCGCGAATGATGGTGGTGGTCTTGGCCATGGCGGTATTGTAATCTGGAACCGTGTGATTAGAAAGCTTTTTCTGTATTAAAAAGCGATTTATTTTAGCAAGTGATTAGAAACGATATTGCCTAGAAGCAAAGTGCGCACTTTCAATTTATTGTCCTCAAGGTCGCGAAGTTCAGCGACGAGGTAATCTTTTTGAGTCTTTTTCGAAACGCCGACTTTTTCAACCTTAAGGATTTGAAAGTAACGCATAGCGTTTCCAGATTCAGGACAGTAGGAAATTGCCTTGCCTGTCAAAGATCCTGAAACTTGGGAGAGGGTGTGCTTGGTCATGGAAGAATTCTAGCAGGGTTTTGAATTAGCCGCAAGCTTTTCTTTGTGTGTTTTCGAAGAAAGTTTTTTTCGATAATCCTCTCAATTTTCTTGACAACACGACCCTCCCTATTACCTAAAAGTCAAGTTGCCTTAATAGATTCAGAGATCGGGGGGGGTGGATATCCTCAATTTCTCAATCTCAATTCTATCAACCACCCCCCCCAATACCAAAGCCGACCGGAAACGTAAAAAAAACCGGAAACGTTTTTTTGAAAAAAATAGCCGACCTTATATTATACGTTATGAAGTGTATATGCTGTAAAGAAAACAAGCCTAAGTTGACGTTTAAAATAGAACAAAAACAAACAAAATCCTAAACACCCCTATAATAGCTCTATGAAGCAAAAGAAAACCAATAAGCCGCGATTATAATGTGCGATAACAACCAAACAAAGAAATGCAGTAAATGCGGCGAAATAAAAACCCGCGAAAGCTTTGGTAAAGAGAAGAGAGTTAAAGAGGGCTTAAAGTCGCAGTGTAAAAAATGTGATGCGATTGCGTCATATCAATACTATCAAAAACGAGAAGGAGAAGATCCTGAATTCTTAAAACAAAGAAGAGAAACAAACGCTAAATGGAGAAAGAAAAATCCAAAAAAAATAGCAGAATATAGAAGAGTCTATAAGAAAAAGCGTTATCACAACGATTATTTATTCAGACTGAGGTGTAGGATTGGCTGCGCTATATTTAAATCATTCGGCAATGAAGGCTTCAAAAAAAATACAAGAACCCACAAAATCCTTGGCTGTTCTTATAAGGAATTCGCGGAGCATCTCCAATCGCAATTTCAAGAGGGCATGACGAGGGAGAATTACGGCGAATGGCATATCGATCATCGTTTGCCAGTCTCGGCGGGAAAAACAGAAGAAGAGATCGTCATGCTTAACCACTATACCAACCTCCAGCCATTGTGGGCAAAGGATAACTTAGAGAAGAAAGATAAACACTGCCCCGAAGAGCTTAAGGCTTATTTCGCAAAAAGAAGGACAGCTATGAAAGAACAAGTGTAATACTCATTATGGTTTATAGTAACTTACCTGTCTCCGTGGAAGCGACGGATCTGCTGCCCGATAGCGTCTCCGTGTCTTATTCAACTAATTCCAGCGTGAGGAGGAAGTTAGGTGGGGGTGTAGATGGTTTTGGATTTAATGCGGGGCTGGGGGTTGATATTTCTATCAATTTTCTCTTGGGACAAAACGGTGCTGACTTCTTACTGGATACTAACAATTTAACCGGGGCTCTTGCTTATAATGTTTCGGTGGGTAATAACACATTCTCTGATTGTTATTTGAATAGCTACGATATAACAGTAGTGCCTTTTCAGCCCGTGGTCGTTAAGGCTGATTTCACCAGTTATGACCCTGTGGAGCTAGTGCCGATTGCTCCGACTCCAAATCCACTCGATAATAATGATTCTTTTGTTTATTCCCATACAGGCGTATTAGTGGGTGACATCCCCTCTCTTTTGACTAATGCCACCTACAATAAGCGTTATTCCCGCACTCCCGTCTACACGTTGGGTTCGATACAGCCTGTGCGCCAATTAATTGACGAGGTCGAGGCAGAACTGACTGTTGAGTCAACAGGGATTGATTCTTTGATCAACTATAGTGGAAAAAAGATAACCGCCGACTTTGGCGTCACTCTTTCTGCCGACCATGACATCATTGTAGCTAGTGGATCGCACATCTTAGATCAGAGCTATGACATGCAGGGTGGTGGAGCTTTATCTACTACAATGCGCATTAGGGAAATAATTTTATAAGATTTCGTGTATAATAATATACATGGCTCGAAAAAAAGCTTCAAAAGAGAGGGAGCTACCACTGGATATGGTAGCTGGGTTTGAAAAGACGATTAACTTCAATAAGCGACCGTTTAAGTTTACTGCTAAGCAGAAGAAGTTTTTGGGGATAGTATTAGACCCTGAATCTAAGATTATTTTTGTTTCCGGTCCTGCGGGCAGTTCAAAAACGTATTGTTCCGTTTATGCTTTATTGCAGCTGATGCAGGAAGATCCTGAGAAGGATATCATTTATATTCGCAGTATTGCTGAGAGCGCTGAACGTGGGTTGGGTAGTTTGCCGGGGGATATTGCTGAGAAATTTGATCCATTTTTGATGCCATTGTATGACAAGGTTGAAGAGATTGTTGCACCGGGGGATGCTATTTTCTTGAAACAAAAAGAAAAGATATCAGCAGTGCCGATTAACTTCTTGCGTGGTGCGAGTTGGAGCAACAAACTAATCTTTGCTGATGAGGCGCAGAACTTCACACTTAAAGAACTCACTACGCTCATTACTCGTATTGGTGAAGACACTAAAATTATCATTGGCGGCGATTTCATGCAGAGCGACATCAATGGAAAGAGTGGTTTTCTCCCAATGTTCGAAAAATTCGATGATGACATTGCTGAAGAGATGGGAATTCATTCATTTAGATTTAATGAGTCAGATATTGTCAGAAGTAAGATTTTAAAGTTCATAATTCAGAGGCTAGAGGGTAAGAAGTAAACAGGGTGTTGAAATTTATACTCTTTTTTATTATAATAACACAATGAATCATACTTTTTGTTTCAATTGCGGAAGTAAGTTGGCCTATAACTTATCCAAACCTAACTTCTGCACAAACTGCGGCAATTCCCTCATAGAGGGGGGCGTAAAAGCACCTGCGGTTGTGCGAGCAACCAATACTGTCGCAAAAAGCTCCTCTATCTCAGATGATGAGACAGATGCTGAATTTGTTCCACAGCTTAACGGCTTGGAAGTTGAAACAGAGCAATATGGTAGTTCATTTACCCTTGGCTCTTTAGCTGGGGAAAAAACTCCTCCTAAGTTTAAAGGTAAGCAATCTTACAATTTAGATGAATTCACAGGTTAATGTCAGATAAAAAAATATATGAAGATCATGCAGAAGACATTGACGCAGCCATCAAAAGGCAAAGATCCAGATGGCGGTTAGACGCTGTTAAGTGGTTTGACTTCGATGACGTATCTCAGGTTATCAAATCTCACGTAGCAGTCAAATGGGACATGTGGGATCAAGAGCGTCCTATTGGGCCTTGGTTAAATCGGGTCATTACTAACAAGATTTGGAATTTAATTAGGAATCATTATGGATCTTATGTTAAGCCTTGTGTTTATTGCGAGTATGCCAGAGACAATAACTGTTTGTTCACATCTACTGGTTCTCAAGACGCTTCTTGCTCCGAGTATGCTAAGTGGTCTAAGAAAAAGAAATACGGGCTAGAGTTGAGAACAGCAGCCTCTCTGGAGGATTGTCAGATTCAGATTGGTAATCAGGTAGACAATCATTTTGATTATGATTATTATTTTGACAGACTCAACGAACTAATGAGGGTTCAGTTATCCGAGAAGAACTACATTGCTTATCAGATGATCTTTTTTGAAAAGTCAACAGAAGAGGATGTCGCTTTATTTATGGGTTACAAGATTAGTGAGACTAATGCTAAACTCGGATACCGCCAAGTGAAAAACTTAAAGCGCAAATTTCATGAGATAGCCTCGAAACTCTTAAAAAAGGAAGATATTTTTACCAATGACTCTTACAAGTAAACAGAAGGAGTTCTTATTAGAGAATTCAAAGAAAATCCTAGACCTCAACCTTTTAACTCAAAAGTGTTTTGAGAATGAGAAGCTAGACGGTAGATCCAAAGAGGGTAGGGCTGTTCGAAAGTTCCTTGCCAATAATGCTATCGAATACAAGACTACTCAGCACGTTTATGCTGAAAAAGTCGAGTTCACTGATCAGCAAAAGGAATTTATCATGCAGCAGGCGATCACAGGAGCTTCATCATTAGAGATCGCCCGTCTTGTGTTTCCCAAAGCGACCATTAAACCTCTCAGTAAGGAACAGCGAGCTGTTTTAGCTCATATTCAGAAGACGAACCCTGATTATCTCCCTTCACAAGACGGCGGGGCCGTGAACGATTATAATGGCCCGAAAAGCTCAGGCAGAATTGTTAAAAAGATTAACGATTCAACAGGAATGGAACTCGATGAGTCAAAATTGAATCGTCAAAAGCAAATTTGTGTCGAGAGGCTCCGCATTCACTTGAATAATAGTCGCTTCTTAAAGATCATCAATAATTATCTAAATAAGCAAGACCGCGAATTGTTTGAACAAGAATTTATCCGCCTAACTTGGGACAAGCCCGACCTAAGTGCTGACGAAGTCAACTTGTATCTAAATGCATGTAAAGAAGTGATCAACCTTGAGGTGATTTCCGCGCACATGAACAAATTGAACGATATGCTCGACCTTGCTGATGATCAAACAGATATGACCGTCCGGTTGTCCGAGATTATCAGGACGAAATCCCAAGAATACCACCAGTGCGAGACTCGGATTGAGAATCTGACTAAAAAGCTTCAAGGCGACCGCGCCGAACGCATGAAAAAGAATCACAAAGAAAACGCCTCGTTTCTTGCTGTGGTTCAAATGTTCCAAGAGGAGGAAGAGCGCAAGAATATGCTCAAGATGGTCGAGATGCAAAAGAAGATCGTTAAGAAGGAGGCTGAGAGGATGGAGGGTATGGCAGAATGGAAGGCGAGAATTTTAGGAATCAGTCAAGACGATGCAATTTAAATGTAAAGAGTGTAATGAGGACTTTTCGAATAAAAGGAGCCTTCATACCCATATCAAGAAGCACAAGCTGCTTTTAGGCGACTATTACGTGAAGCATTTTCCGCGTTTTGACAAGTTGACCGGAGATCCTATTGGTTTTAAGGGGTTTGATCAGTATTTTTCATCCAATTTTAATAATAATGCCAATATGATCGAGTGGTGTGGCTCTGCGCCGCAGCAAGATGTAAGGGATTTCATTTTGGAAGAATTTAAACAAAAGATTGAAGAAAAGAGTCTTGCAAAAGCTCCATCTAGCATCTACCTGAAAACGGCAGGGTTGCCAACTGTTGATATTATCAAAAACGTTTTCGGAAGCTATTCTGCGCTTTGTGCGGAAGTAGGTTTAGACGTTGCTTTTGGGGCGCGGCTTGATGATGAATTTTTTAAAGATTATAGTGACGTTGATATTTTTGTAGATACAAGAGAGAATCATCCATTATTGTTTAAAAACGCGACAACCATGAAGCTTGACTTCGGGGATTACTCTTTAACGGCCAAGGACTACTCATACACGCACGTTGAGAGAAAATCGTGGCAGGACTTCGCATTAACCGTTACGAGCGGTCACAAGCGCTTCCTGCGCGAATTAGAGAGGTGTAAAAGAGCAGGATGTTTTTTGTTTATTGTAGTCGAAATCGATTTCCTAGACATCGAAAGCGTTAATTACGCGGCGTTCAAGAGGGTCAATCTTGATTATGTTTTTCATCAAATGAGAGACGTCGAAAGTCAATACCCTGAAACGTGTCAGTTCATCTTTAGTGGGTCGAGGGAAGACAGTATGAGTTTAATACCTAAAATTCTTTGTTTAGGTAAGAGATTATGGCGTGTCGATTTGCAATACTTTTGGGAGAAACATTTAAAAGATCATGGCTTGGGAAAAAGGAAATCAAAAACTGCACAAACATTTCGAAGATATAAACCAAAGAATCTCGCAAAAAGAGGGATATTTGGAGGAGGCTGAAGCTAAACTTCTTTTGTATGAGTTCTTAAGGGATAACATATCTTTTACTACAGAGCTTTTCACAGGGGTTAAACTTTTTCCGTTTCAGCACATGGCTATCAAGTCTATGATGCAAACGGATTACTTTTTAGGGATCTGGGGACGGGGTATGTCCAAGAGTTTCAGCACTGCTATTTTTGCGATCTTAGATGCCATTATGAATCAAGGGGTTCAGATAGGTATTATCTCGAAGTCGTTTCGTCAGTGCATCGAGCCAAATGCGTTGGTTTTTACTCAAAGAGGTTTAATTAAAGCCAAAGAGTTGCGATGCGGAGATTTTGTGCATTCTGAAAAAGGTCAAAATAAAATACTAAATAAATGGGAAAACGAAAAAGCTCCATCTATTAATATATCAACAAAAAGCGGATATGAAGTGGGGGGCAAGCTTGAACATAGAGTTTTGTGTTTAGATACAAAGGCTCAATCTAAAATTTACAAAAATCTTGAAGATATTGAAATTGGAGACGTTGTCGCAATTCAGACTAATTCTAACGAGTTCCCGCCAACCAATAGAGGTTTCGATGACGGGTATTTTTATGGGTCTGTCATGGGCGACGGGTGCGTTTCAAAAAATAAATATGGTTACGTCATTTTAACAACGAACGATCAGCAAACTATAGACTTCGTTGATAAATTTGCAAAAGACAACGACCTCAATTCTCTTATCAGTAAAAAAAGAGGTTCTAACTGTTACTCATTGAGAATAAACAATAAAAAATGGATTAAAAATTTCTTTTTCGATCTTGACGATTCCCTTAAGGCCCACCAAAAAGAATTACCAGACTCTGTTCTTGGAGAAGGCCGAGACTTTACTGCTGGGTTATTAAGCGGGCTTTTCGATACTGATGGTTGCGCCCAAAAAGACAGGGTTGAATTAGCCTCTTCTTCTTTAAGAATGATAAAACAGGTTCAAATTTTGCTATTAAAGTTTGGAATTGTATCTAAAATTCAAAAAGAGAAAGCTAGAGGCGAGATGCATATTCTCGGAGTTAAAACTTTTGGAAAAGAATCTTACAAATTAAGAATTACAGGTTTGGGGTTTATCAGAAAATTTAACGAGTTAATTGGTTTTAAATTGGATCGAAAAAAAGAAATCATAAACAAGACTTTAGAGAGCACAAATGACAGGGGAAATTATGATGTTGTTTATGGCTCTGGTTTGTATTTATCTTCTAAATATAAGTTTCCAGAAACGCTTTCCGCCAACATGGGGAAGAAAAGGTTAAGAAGATGTCTTAGTAAATATCAAAACAGAATAGAAAACGACGACATAATTAAATTAAAAGAGTTAACAGACCTTTACTGGGACAAGGTTTCATCAATAGAATCTGGGCCAGAAATCAAGACTATTGATATCGAAGTAGACAATGAACATTGTTATACTGCTAATGGTTTTGTAAATCATAATTCTAAAATGATCTTCAAAAAGATTGAGGATATTGCTAAGAGTCCCAAAGCAGCCTTCATGTCTCAATGTATCACGAGGGTCTCTAAGATGAATGACGAATGGACCATGGAGATTGGTAGGAGTAAGATTATCGCCCTTCCTTTGGGCGACGGTGAAAAACTACGTGGTTTCCGTTTTCAGCGTATGATTATTGATGAGCTTCTTCTAATGCCTGAGAAGATCTTTAACGAGGTCATTATGCCGTTCCTATCTGTCGTTGAGAATCCTACAGAAAGACAGGAGGTTTATGATGCAGAGACTCAACTGATCGCAACTGGAGACCTTACGGAGGAGGAGAGGACTCGTTGGCCGAACAACAAGATTATAGGTCTCTCTTCAGCGTCTTATAAGTTTGAATATCTCTACAAACTGTATCAACAGTATGAGGCTCTGATTATGAGCCAAAAAAATCAGGACGGCGCTCATCGTGTAATCATGCACTTCAGTTATGATTGCGCCCCCGAACAGCTCTATGATAGAAACTTAATCAACCAATCAAAATCAACAATGAGTCAATCTCAATTTGACCGCGAATTTGAGGCTATCTTTACCGACGATAGCTCTGGTTACTTCAAAGTGTCCAAAATGGCTGGATGCACCCTACCAGATGGAGAAGGTCAGTGTGTCGAGGTTATCGGAGATCCCAGCGCCAAATACATCTTGGCTTTTGACCCTTCGTGGTCTGAGAGTGAGAGTTCTGATGATTTCGCTATGTTGATTATCAAAATACACCCTGAAACAAGAAAGGGAACCATAGTTCATAGTTATGCTGTTTCTGGAACCAGTATGCAGAAGCACATCAAGTATATGGCCTACCTTCTAAATCATTTTAATATCGAGATGGTCATTGGCGATTATAATGGCGGTGTTCAATTTTTGAGCGCGTGTAACGAGAGTGCCACGTTTAAAAAACAGAAGTTAAAAGTCGAGATTATAGATGCGGAGATAGATAATGTCAAAAACTATGAGAAAGGCATCAGGAAGCTGAAGCGCGACCTCGATAAAGAAACAAAGAAGTTTGTATTCCTTAGAAAACCTAGCTCAAGTTGGATTAGGGTCGCAAACGAAGGGCTACAGGCCGCTTTCGATCACAAAAGGATCTTTTTTGCAGGTGCGGCAATGGATGATAATTACAACATGCAGAGGAAGGCTAAAATCCCGATTAAGGAATTAAAATTCTTAAAAAATCAAGAAACCGATGAAGCTAATGAGGGCGCAAAGATGATTGACTTTGTAGAACATCAGAGAGACATGATGGACCTTATTAAAGTGGAATGCGCACTGGTGCAGGTCACCACTTCTCCACAGGGGACGCAAAGTTTTGACTTACCACTGAATTTGAGAAAGCAGCGCAATGCTGATAAGGCTAGGAAGGATTCCTACTCCGCTTTGATATTAGGACACTGGGGTATGAATCTTTATTTTGATATTATCGAAGACGAAGGAGACGCTACTCAAACTACATTCACACCAATGTTCATTTCTTAACTTTTAAAAGTTAGAAAGTAACTTTATGTGTAATATAATTCAGATATGCCTAGAAAATACACAAAGAAATCCGACTATTGGAAAAAGTTCGAAACCCAAAGGCCACTGTCAGAGATGTTCACCACAACTTCCGAAGCTGCTTTCGCCCCTGAGTTACTAGGGGAAGCTTTTTACACCTCTGACGCTTCTTACTCTCACGTATCGAAAGCGAGGGCTAATACAGCGGGAGGCAGATCCAGCAGGGTTAATGCGGCGGCTTTAAATACCACCTTTGATCGTTATTCAAGTATTAGAAAAGGGCTATTACCTTACGAATATGCTGGTGATGGAGTCTCGGTCAGGGAGAGTATCGAGTTATGTCAAAAAGCCTACGCTAATGTAGCTATTTTCAGAAACGCAGTCGATATCATGTCCGAATTCGCGAATACAGAGGTATATCTGGAGGGCGGAACTAAAAAAAGCCGGGAATTCTTTGAGCAGTTCTTTAAGAAGATTAACCTTTCTAATTTAAAGGACCAATACTTTCGAGAGTTCTACCGTAGTGGTAATATCTTTCTATATCGGTTTGATGGTGAGTTCAAAGCTGACGACTACGCTAAATTGATGAATCAGGTCGGCTCTATTAATTCGGGAGCCAATAAAGTTCCCGTTAAATACGCGATGTTGAATCCTTATGATATTGTTTCTAAAAATGCATCCACTTTTAATGCTAACAACTATGAGAAGGTTCTGTCCCAGTATGAATTAGCTCGTTTAAGAGACCCTCAGACTGAAGAGGATCAGGAAATCTACGATTCGCTTGACGACGAGTTGAAGAAAATGATTAAAGAAGATACCTTCACTCATACAGGGGCCAAGTTAAAGTTGGAGCCTGACAGATTGTCTTTTTCGTTTTACAAAAAACAAGATTACGAGCCATTCGCTATTCCTTTTGGATATCCAGTGTTGGAAGACATCAATGCTAAGCTTGAGTTGAAAAAAATGGATCAAGCCATTACAAGGACTGTCGAGAATGTAATTCTTTTGATTACTATGGGCGCAGAGCCTGAAAAGGGTGGTGTCAACGCCAATAACATCAACGCGATGCAGAGCCTCTTCAAAAACGAGTCTGTAGGTAGGGTTCTCGTATCTGATTACACAACCAAAGCAGATTTCGTTCTCCCAGACCTTAATAGGGTTTTAGGCTCAGAGAAGTATGTGGTCTTGAATGAGGATATCAAACAAGGTCTACAAAATATCGTTATTGGAGAAGAGAAATACAACTCAACTCAAGTCAAAGCTCAAATCTTCCTTGATAGGTTGAAAGAAGCTCGGAATGCCTTCTTGAATGACTTCCTTCAAAGAGAAATCAAAAGGGTAGCTAATGATCTAGGATTTAAGTCTTATCCAATCGCCATTATGAAGGATGTGGACGTGCGCGACGAAGTCCAGCTTATGCGCGTAGCCACAAGGCTTATGGAGCTTGGCGTCCTCACTCCTCAACAGGGTATGAATATGTTCCATCACGGTAAATTCCCAGAAGCGAAGGATATCGCTCCTGCTCAAAAGGAATTTATCGATCAAAGAAAAGAAGGTTACTATAATCCTATTGTTGGAGGCATACCTATGGTCGAAAAAGTTGAGACAGTTGAAACAAAAAAAGAAGAAGATAAGGGCCAAAATCAAACTCATAAGTCAGCTGGGAGACCAAACGACACCAAGGAGATCCCCATTGTAAACGCTCAATACTCAAGGTCTAATATCCAACAAACTGTCTACGACATTGAGAGCCTTACTTTAAGCGCTCGCAATCAGATGGAAAATAAACTTGATGTGAAACAGCTATCTGAACAACAAGTTGAAATGGCCAGTAAATTATGCGAATCTATTGTTTGTTCTACACCCAAAGAACATTGGGGCTCTACGCTTGAATCTTGTGTGGCCGACTTTAACACAATCGAATATTTAAATACATTAGGGGATATTTTAAGTGTAAGCAGTGAACATAACTTAGACGTTTATCCGTCTGCGATTCTATACCATAGCCAACATGGACTATAAATACACCACTACATTCGAAGCCGACATTTTAACGCGGTCAGTTAATGATATTATTGTTTCTCAAGCTTCCCTTGACGAGTTAGCCCCTTTATTGCCTAAAGATATTGATTTCGATAAGAACGTCGATCTTATTGGCGTGTCATTTAATGCGGCGGTCGTTAATATGTTCAATAAGAACGGAGACGGGATGCATACTGACACGGCGCTTGCTTATACTGATCAGTTTATCCATAAGCCAACTAATATTGAACACAATAAGGAAAAGGTCGTCGGTCATATTGTTACAGCAGGTTTCAGCGAATACCCAACAAATAGGATCATGGGTAATGAAGAGGTGGCTGGTATGGATCAGCCATTCAATATAGCTTTAGGCGCTGTTGTTTACAGGTCTGTCAATCGCGAATTCGCAGATCTGCTTGAGAGAGCTACCGATCCAAATGACGATTCTTATTACAACAGAATCTCTACAAGCTGGGAAGTCGGATTCACTGATTATGTTTTAGCTGTGGGTAGTAAAAATCTACACGAAGCAACTATCATTAGTGATCCAAAATCGATAGAAAAAATGGAACCATATCTGAGATCTCATGGAGGTTCCGGTCAAACAGAAGAAGGATTACCTATTTATCGACTTATCACCGGGGAGGTTTATCCACTAGGTATTGGATTCACATCTAAGCCCGCCGCAGACGTATCTGGGGTCTATATGGATAAAAAACCAGCATTAGCTAACGATAATACAGATAAAATTTCACAAAACAAAAAAAATAACGTAAAGAAAGAAAAGAATACAGCTATGGATATTGAAAACATCGTTTCAGAACTAAAAGAGCTTCTCGTTGAAAAGGAATTTTCAAAAGAAGCTGTTGCCTCCATGACCAGCAGCTTCACTGATGCAATTCGTCAAAGCGACGATAAATACCGTCAGGACATTGAAGCCGCTAAGTCGGAAAAGGAAATTATCGAAAAAGAGCATAAAGATCTTAAGTCTTCACTTGCCGAATTAACCACCAAGCTCCAAGAGGCGAATGATCGCATCTCTGAGTTTGAAGGAGTAAAGAAAGCTGAAGAGGCTGTCGCTCGCTTTAACGCCCGCATGGACGTTCTTGATACTAAATTTGACCTAGAAGACGAAGACCGCGTGTTTCTCGCTTCTGAAGTTAAGGATATCGCAGAAACAGAAGAGGCTTTCGCTTCTTATTCTGATAAGCTTGATATCCTTTGGAAACATAAGAGTAAAGCAAACAAAGAGGCTTATGAAGCTCAAATCCAAGCTCGTATTGATGAGGAGGTAGCCAAGCGTGTTGCTACTCCAGTCACTGAGCTTAACGTAGAAACAGCTCTCGATGAAGCCAAGCAGACTGATCCAAATATTTCCAACGTCAACGAAGCGACCGCTTCTACCGAGAATAAATCATTCATAAATAAATTCAAAGACGCATTTTCTCGCGAGAACGTCGAAATCTCAAAATAAACTCAAAAAACAATAAATAATTATGTCACTTCGTATCTTACCATTCAGACAATACAGTGAAGAGGACGTTGTCAACCTTTACCGCGTTGCCGATGGTGCTGAATTAGAAAGCACTACCGGAACCGGAACAGGTGATGCTGGCGTTTTTGTTAAAGTCTCTGCTGGAGATTTTAGCCTAGACCCAGTCTCCTACGCCACTGATGCTTATCTCGGAAAAACCGATTACCCACATGTGGGTCGCGCACAATACCCTAAAGTTAACCTTACCGTTGAAGCCGCCACCACTGGTGATGCTGTTCTCGGCATCACCCTCCTTCAGACCGCTAAGGCTGATGAGAATGGTGAGAAGCTGCTTTATAACCCTCAGAAAGCTATGGACTTGCAAGCTGCAATTCCCGGCGAGGCTGTTCCTGTCGCGACTAAAGGTGTCTTCACTCTTGCTGATACCGCTGTCGATGGAGTTCTTACTCCCGGCGAAAAGTTCTCCATCTCCGAGAATGCAGGAAAAATCACTGGTTGTGCTGTAGACTCTGCTCTCGCTATCGGAACCGTTCTCGGTTCAGGCGCTCGCACTACTCAGAACGGTCAAGCTGATCAGTTCGAAGGTTCATATTTTGTTATTAAACTCGGCTAATCAACCATAAGAAAGGAAAAATTAAATGAAAATTACTTTAAAAAGAACCCCCGAACAAATCGAGTTGGTTAAAGCTATGGCCTCTCGTAATCGCTCTGTCGCTTACGAGGCTCAAGTAGCTCTTGCTGAGTTTATTGGACCTGTGCTTGCAGAGGTCGTGAACAACGCTCCAACTATTTCAAACCTTTTCACTACTCTTCAGTTTAATGCTGATGATAACCCTTCGATCCCTCTTGATCTCTACTACGACATCAATGACGAAGACTATGTTAAGGTTTACAGTCAGTCTCATGCTGGTGGTCTTCCCACCAACCAAGTGCTTCCAACGATGTCCGAACTGAAGATCGCGACTTATAGCCTTGATAGTGCAGTAAGTTTTGATCGTCGTTATGCAGCCAAAAGCCGCCTCGACGTTGTTTCCAAGACCTTTACCCGTGTCGCTCAAGAAATCCTTGCTAAGCAAGAGACCACTTCTGCTTCTCTCGTTATGGGCTCACTTGCTGACGCTGTTACTAGCTCTACCGATCACCTTCGCGTATCCAGCCAAACTGGAGGCCGATTCCTTCTCGACGACATGAATAAGATGATGACTCTCTCTAAGAGGATCAACACTTCTTTCCTTGGTGGCACTCCTGCTGCTGGTCAGTCACGGGGCATTACCGATCTGATCGTTTCTCCTGAAATCGTGGAAGAGCTTCGTGCAATGGCTTATAACCCAATTAACACCTACGCTACCGCCTCTACGGGTAACGATATCGCCGCTCCTGACGAGCTTCGTATGTCCGTTTACAATAGCGCTGGTCTTCCTGAGTTCTATGGTATCTCTATTATGGAAATCCTTGAGCTTGGTGTCGGTAAAAAGTTCACCAACGTCTTCCAATCTGCTGCTGCCGCTGGTTCTACCACCGCTCAGACTTGGCAGAACGCTAATGATGACCTCGTAGTTGGACTTGATCGCTCTCGCGAGTCTCTCGTCCGCGCTGTTGCTGTTGATTCTGAGACTGGTGGTGAATTCACCCTCATGGCTGATGATCAATATAGCATCCGTCAAAACAAGATCGGTTACTTCGGTTCTCTTGAAGAGGGTCGTATGGTCCTTGATGACCGCGCTCTTGTTGGAACCATCATTAACTACAACGCTTAATCGGTTGATTAATTTAAGAGCCGTCTCCAATGGAGGCGGCTCTTTTTTTTGTTATTTTCTAAAATAAGTGTATAATAAGGTATGAAAGATCAAATAGAACAAATCTCTTACGGAGATGGAGAGTCTAATTTCTTTGGCGCTCAAACATCTCAAGAACTAAAGGAAAGACTTGAGAAAGCCGATAAATTTGAATTAAGAGGACTAGCTTCTAAGGTTGGTATTAACCCTAGTAACAATAATGCCCATCTAAGGGAGTTAATTTTAAAATCTTTCCGCGAATATCAAGCTCGTAATGGACCCAGACCTCAACCTAAACAGATGTTTGCTGAAGCTTCTGAAGACGTCATCCAAATGCTTACTTCTATCGGTAAGATAGGTGAGGAGGAGCGTGACAAGCGTATGGCCGAAGCTCAGAAAGAAAGGACCTCTATTGACCGACTACAGCCTCAACCTGAGCCTGAAGCTAAAAAAGCTGTCAAAAAAAGAGTCAAGAAGGCCTCTAAAAAAACAAAGAAGTAATCGAGTATGAGTGTTATTGGAGATTTAGCGGAGGACATTATGGAGTATGAGTTTGACAACGATACTACCATTACCAACACCTTAGCTGTCAGCGGTTGGTTGGTGGCTAATCTAGGTCAACTCAATACGTTGATTTACAAAGATTTTAGCGGAGAAGATGCGGCGTTAGATACTGAAGCTGCGTCTATTTTCAAAGAGGTTTATATTTACAACTTTTACAACAAACAAACAAGGAATTCGCTGAGAGGAATTGGCAGCACTGGTGACAGCTCCAGCATCTTGTCTTTAAGGGACGGAGAATCGTCTGTGAGCTTCGTTAACCGCAATGAGGTGGCCAAGGTCTATAGAGGCCTCACAAACGAGTCTAAGGCGAAGCTAGACGGCTTAGTGGCCCAGTATAACATTTATGAAGCTCAACCACAACAGGTTGGTGGATTAGAGGCTGGTACTTATTCTGATTTTTAACACTACTAGACACAAAAAAACCCCCGCCAAAAGGCGGGGGTTTTTTACGTTTAATAATTAAGCGGTAAATACCTCACTAATATTAGCCCCGCTAACGAAAACTCCATTTAAGGTGTCGCTTGGACCTCCTATTTGAGTTTCGAAAGTTAAGTCTACAGATTTATTAGATCCAATACTGGAAGAGAATGATTCAGAGACTAGATTGCAACCTTTCATAGTATAGACCAGAGCGTTGCCGCCTGCTGGATTCTTCAAAGTTAGTGTCACCGTTTTTGGGTCATCCTCAGTACTAATAACGTCGGAAAGCGAATTCACTTGAGTCTCGTTAAGGATAGCATTTATTGACAAAGTTGCAGCCACTGGGAAATCAATAGACCGTGCATACGAAAACTTTGTGCCGAGTCTCTGAAGAGGGGTTCTTGACATAGGGAGTGACAACGAAGCGCTTTGGATGTGTATCGCCTCGGCAGCTCCTGATAGGTCTGAAAGGGTGATCCCATCGAAATTAGAAATATCGACAGTGACATCGCCGGGGCGTAGAGCGATCTCGTTAGACTCTCCTGAGGTGGCTGTAGGAAGAAGAACCTCTCCGCTGATTGGTAGACCAGTGTCCTGCTTAACAGCGGGGTTAATGATAGAGGTTCCTGCTGACACGTTAATGTTGGCCCCTTCGTAAGAAACAGAAACAGTCGGTAGGGAGCCAACCGCTAAATCAAGCGTGTAGTCCGTAAGGTAAGCGTTGCCGATGCCGATAACGTCTGTATTAACTCCGAATGCCACGCCTGTATTGTCCAAACCTTCCCCGACTGTCGTTATGAAAAGGTTTCGCCCAGAAGTTTCGATCATCTGCCCCGATGCGAAGCTGGCTTCGCCGGATGCGCCAGAAATCGATGTTTGCACATAAAAACCTAAAGCTCTTTCGTTAAAACCGTCTGTAGCAAGGTAAGTAAAATCCGCCGATACAGTCGGAGCTTCAAGGATTAGCGAACCAAGTTTAGCGAGATGCCCGTATTGATTAATATCTTGGCGTGAAATGTTAAAGCTGTAATTAGCACTTTGAACACGTTCGATTTGTTCATGTAGGACTGCGGTGTCTGAATGAGCCTCTTTACTAACGTAAAGGGCCTCTGATTGATAAATGACTCTGTTTCTGGACATAATGGTTTATTTTTAATTGTTTACAATATTTTTGGTTAAATGTGAAATTAAGAAAATCTGAATCTATGGACTTGTATATCGAAATCAATAAATCCGACGTAAAGTTCGTTGGTTAATTCCTTTAAAGCCCTCTGTGTCAACTTGGATGTTGTGACATTATTAATATAAAAGGGTTTGCCTTCATATTCTGACGCCAAACCTGTATAAGTGTAATCTAACGCTCCTTTGAGATCCCCATTTTCATCGATTGGGTGACCGCTCATCGGGATCGATTTAAAAACCTCATCCTGCGAATCTGCAAAGATAGAAAGGACTCCATCTAATTGAAAAGGGTGTTCTGCTAACACCACAGCTTTTGCCGTGACCTTGGTTTCTTGCTCTCCTCCAAAAGCCAATGGATCGTTATTAACTCCATTGACAGAAAGAAATACGGCAGGGACTACAAGATCGTATGGAGCGATAGCTCCAGTATCATTTACACCAAATTCGTATTTTCTATCAACAATTAAATCATCTTCGTCATCATTTGTGAAGTAGATATTGAACTCTTTTTTAAGATACGTTGCTGGTAAAGGGGTTACAGGCTCTATAAGCGCTCCTGTAGATAAGGTCCGACCATTATTATAATCAAAAATAATACCATCATTGCGGCCATAAGTATTACCGCTACCATCTATGACGCCAGTAACGATATCACCCATGCTTGAATCATAGACCCACTCTTTAAACGAGCTGGCGTAAATACTGTAATCGCTGTCAGCCCTTTCGTCTAAAACGGGATAAAGCTCTCCACTAACAGACTCATAAGCCTGCCCCTTTGTCATCAGGAAGTTGTCGAACCACAGCATAAAAGAGTTCGTGAATTTGTGTTGGAATTGTTCAATCATTTCAGTTTATCAAAGCGTTTTTTGTATTTATTAATCAGAGCGGATATGTATTTGGTGTTTTTGAATTTTGCGGAACGAACTTGCTTAGAACTTTGAATCGCAACCCCAGATCGACTACCTTTAGCTTTTTTTCTTAAAAGGTAACCTAATCCTGAAATGCCTACCTCTATGCCTTGCGCCCAGCTTCTGCCAATAGCCCAAGGCATAGGTGTTACATCGAAAATTTCTTGGGCTGTCGGAAAATCTATTTTATATTTGCGCCCCACCCCTTTCTGGATGTATTCAGTATCTTGAGTAATTTTTATGTTTTCAAAAATGGTCAAAATAGGAGCTATTGGGTCATCACCATCATCAAACCCGATAAAAGCGAAAAGATTAGTGACACCATTTAAACTGCCACTCGCGCTACCTTGCGGGCCTTCTTGTATCTCTTTTGTTATACGATGGTTGAGGAACTCCTTGATCATTTTGTCTTTAAGGCTCTTGAATCTTTTATCGACATCCCTTCTAAAGGGTCTTTTGATAAGTTTTGGTAGCTGCTTTTTAATCGCGGCCTGAACGTCAGCTGGTAACCTCATGGTTAATTCTCGTCAAGAGGAGTAAGGTAGAAAACAAAGAATTGATTGGCAGTGAATCCATATGGATTGGCATGTGCCGCAATAGAGAATTTATTGCTATCGAAAGTGACATTCGTGGCCTCTCTAATATACTCATAAGCGGATTGGTCAACGATAATTTTAACCGAACCTATAGGCAAATAGACTTTATCTTGCGCGTCTGTAATTTCATCTTCTTCAGATTTGACATAATAGATTCTCGCTTGAAAAGTCGATGATACTACAGTCTCCTGCGTTACTCTGCGGCCCGCATTGTTTCTCCCGTAGATAGGGTTGTATTTGCTGTCAGTAGAGATAGTAACTTCTTTTTTGTTTGTCTTATAAACGGTAATATCTCTCGCGAACGTTGCGTGCAAAACGTCAAACGTCGATCTAATAGATGTGACTGTGTCTGTTGATAGAAAACCTGCCATATGGATATTTACACTTTTTTTTGTATAATTAGATAGGTTTAAGGATGAATGCGAAAAAAAATTTGAATGATCGGTCTGGTGATGAGGTAATCACCCTGTTTAAGATGATGTTGAACTTGATCGAGGATATGAAACAAGACCACGATTTCCATTACCAAAAACTGTATGATGAGATTCCTAAAAAGTATCATCCAGTCATCAATACCGCGAATCACTTCACATCGGATAAATTAGCTTGGATTCGCAAAAGAGTATTGGACTATGGTAACGACAGCTTAAGGAATATCAAAAATGAAATAGAAAATTACAACGTTCAGTTTATATTTAAATAGGAAAAAGGCATGGAATTTAAAACATTATATCAGTTTACTGTTGATCAAGAGCTTCAGGTTGAAAAAGAAACCAAACGCATTGATAAGAAAACAGGTGAAGAAGTTATTACTAAAAGGAAAGTCAAAAAAAAGGTTCCTTTAGAGGTTATGATTAAGCGGCCATCCCGCCGCCAACTGGAAGATGGAGAACTACAGTATTCCATTGAGATCAGTAAATGCGTTAAGCAAGGTATTCTAACTAAGGCTATGCTTGCTAAAAAGTATGCCGATACAGGTGGCGCTTTCTCTGAAGATGGGTTTAAGGAATATGGGGATCGTTATCAAAAGATTCTCGGACTCCAAAACGAATACATGCGTATGGGCAATATTGAAAAGCCTACCGCTAAACAAACAGAAAAGATCGAACAGGTCAAAACTGATATTGCTAAGCTCAAGCGCGAACTGATCGATGTGGAGTCAGGTTTGCAGTCCCTCTTTGAGCATACCGCTGATATTCGCGCTCAAAACAAGCTTCTCCTTTGGTATGCGCTACACCTCACCTACGTTCAGGGGGAAGATGATGAAGAGCCAGTTCAGTATTTCAAAGGTCTTGATTTCGAAAATAAGACTGAAGATTATTACGATAAAGAAGAAGAGGCTTCTGACATTTACCAAAAAATCATTAAAAAGGTCTCCACTATTTTAGCTTTTTGGTTCTACAACCAAGCTTCTTCTCCAGAGGAGTTCGAAGGTCTGATTGAAAAAGTCGAATCTGGTGAGCTATAATGACGAATATTACATCTCTTTAATAGGGGAAGTGTTTGATGGATATAGCGTTGAAACCTTCAATGGAAAAGACGTATTCATCAAGCACTTAAATATCCGCGATCAAAGATACATCCATAAATACTACGAAAAGTATAAAAATCAAGCGCTAGCCAAAGGTATAGAGTCTGAAGAAGAGGTCTTAAAGAGACTTGTTGAAGACGACCTGTGGTCTGAGGATGACGACATTAAAGTTGCCAATCTGGAATTTGAGGTAGAGAACCTTAAGAAAACTAGAGAGCTAGCGTTTTTACCCTCTAAAAAAGAGGCGTTTCAAAAGACTATTGATGAGAAGTTGACTGAGATTTTTTCTATCAAACAGAAAAGATCTGAAATGGTTGGTATTACTGCGGAGGCTTACGGCACTTCAAGATCAGGCGACGAAATGTTAAGGTTCTCTTTGTTTAAAGACGAGAGCTGCGAAGAACATTTGTATTCGGAAGACGATTTTTCAGAATTAGAAATTTACGAAGTGTCTCAATTGGGGACCATCGTTTTGAATTGCTCCCGACGGCTCTCAGAAGATAGTATTAAGAGGTCTGTATTGAGGCCTTTTTTCAGTATGTATCTTAGTAATTGCGATAATATTTCAGACTTCTATGGGAAGCCTATTATTGAACTTTCGATTCACCAGTTAAAAGTGGCTATTTACGGTAAAATATTTAATAGCATTTTCCAATACGTTGATAACATCCCAGATAACATTAGAGACGACCCAGATAAGTTAATGGCTTATTCTGATTCACAAAGAAATCAAGGATCTAACTCATCAAGATCTGGCGTAAAATCAGACTCAGACGCTTCAGCTATCTTCGGCGCAACTAAAGAAGACTTGCAGCACGTCGCAAAAGACGGTAAAGCTATTTCTCTTTCTGAAGAAATGAAAAAAGCTGGAGGCAAACTTGACATGAAACAAATGATGAAATTAGCAGGTCATGAATCCTAATACCAGTGTATATAAGATACGAAGGTAAAGGATTATGCCACTAACAATACCAGTATCACAAACAGGGCTAGAGGCCAGTATTCAAGCAGCCATGCGTAAGGCTGGTAAAAATATTAGGCTTAATTTGGGCGATAAGAAGAATATCGACTCTCTAACTCAACCCCTTGGGAGATTAACTGGTAAGGCTGATGAATTTACAAAGTCAATGGAGGCCGCTAACGCTCGCGTTTTGGCTTTCGGAGCTTCAGTTGGCGTTATAGCTGGTATCACAAAGGGTTTTAAAGAACTTATTAAGACTACTATTGAGGTAGAGAAATCCCTCACTAACATTAATACCATTCTGCGCCAATCAGAAGGTCAGTTGGATGGTTTTAAAAATACCCTTTTTGAAGTAGCTCGTAATACGGGTCAAACGTTTGATCAAGTAGCAGAAGCTGCTCTTGACCTATCAAGACAGGGTCTTAAAGCTGAAGAGGTGACAAAGCGTTTAAATGATGCGCTTATTCTATCAAGATTGTCTGGCTTAAGCGCTACAGATTCTGTTTCTGGTTTAACAGCGGCTATTAACACTTTTTCTAAAGCCGGTATTACAAGTGAGCAGGTTCTTAATAAGATTTCAGCTGCCTCCGCTAGTGCAGCCGTATCAGACCGTGATCTTATTGAGGGTTTAAAACGCTCTGGTTCAGTAGCTTCTACAACAGGGGTTAAGTTCGATGAGCTTATCGGCATTATTGGAGCGCTCCAAGAGAGAACCGCCCGTGGTGGGTCCGTCATTGGTAACTCATTAAAAACCATTTTTACAAGAATCCAATCTGTCGATAGGTTGGAATCCTTGCAGAATTTAGGCGTTCAAGTAACAGATCTTGAAGGTAAGGTTTTGTCTTCAAGTAAGATTATTGAAAATCTAGCTCCTGTTTTCGCAAAACTCGATCAGGGTTCTCGAATTAACTTGGCTGATAATCTTGTAGGTAAATTCCAGATAGCCCCTTTCCTGTCTCTGCTTGAAGATTACAACCAAAAAGTCGTAAGAAGTAATGAGATTGCTCAAGTTTCTTTTGGGGCTACCAATGAGGCTTATGAACGTAATATACTTTTAAATGGAACTCTAGCCGCCATGCTGAATAAGGCTACCGTAAGCCTTAAGGAATTAGGTAATCAATTAGGAGAAATCGGAGTAACCGATAATTTCAAAAAAGTTCTTGGTTATGTTGATACCTTTCTTAGCGGTTTAAATAAACTATTTGATGGAGACGGTATAGGGTCTGATTTAGCGAAGGGTATAGTAAAAGGGATCGGAGGAGTGCTATCTGGACCGGGACTACTTTTAATAGGGGCTATTATACTTAAACTTTCCGCGAACTTTGCTAAATTTGGAGTTCAATCTTTAGGAGCTTTCTTTGGCATCAATAAAGCAGCAAAAGAACAGGCTATATTGCAAGGACAGATCACATCATCTTTATTAAACGATTCGGATATCAGAGAGCGAATTCTGACTATAGAAGGACAAAGTATTAGTGTAGCGCGAAAACGCCGTAAACAAACTGAGGCTATTACCATAGCGATCAACGCTCAGTTGCGGGCGATGAAAAAGATGCAGAGCATTGCGGCTGCTATTACGCCGGGGGTCGCTGCTGGAACGAGTCGGGTCAGAAGGTCCGCTGGCGGCTTTTTGCCCATAGGAGCGGAGCAGGCCGACATCTCTCGCGGGGTAGGCGGTGCGCCTGCGTCAGCAAAGCCTGTGGTGATTCCAAACTTCGCATTCGGCGGAGGTCAAAGAGGAACGATGGTCGCAAACTCTAGTGAGTATATCGTGCCTAACTATGCGGGCGGAGGCGATGCGATCTTCAATCAGAATATGGCTTCGTCTATGGGTCTACCCGCAAACGCTAGAAAAGTGAGAGCGGCCAGTGGCTACATTCCTAATTTCGCGCCATTAACTATTGCTGAAATATTAAGAAAGCCCGGAAATTACATTAAAGGGGATGGCGCTTTCAAATCTCAAAAAGCTTCTGATGCCTATAATAATAGCTCTTCTAAAGAAAAGTCTGAAATTGACAACATCAGAAACAAAGGACGTTTAAAAGCAGCCACCACTCTAAACATTGATGGATCAAGATATGGTGTCGCTTCCTTATTTCAAGAAAAAAAGTCAGAAGATTCTTTCACTAACATATCTCAGTTAAAAGATCCTTTGGCTTTAAAATTGAAAGACCGAGGAGTCCAAGAAGTAAAGTTTAATGATATTCAAATTAGACCTCTGGAAAATGTCGAGAAAAATTTAAAAAAAGGCTTTAACGAGTCTGAAAATAGAAATAGATTAGCAGAGTTATTCAATAAGCCTTTAATGACTTATGCTGAATCTATTATCGGAAAGGTTTTTGGTAATGATGAATTCAAAGCTATTAAGGGTAAAATTAAAGAGTCTCGTAATGGCGCTCACTTATTTTCGTCAGCAGTGGAAGGTGGTATTTTTGAATCAGCAATGCAATTAGGCACTAAAGGGGCTAGGGGCATTAAAGATTTTGATTCATACAAAGACGACCAAGCTCCTTTTGATTTCGAGGAAGGCAGTTTTGCTCAAGATCCTTTCATAAAAGCTTTCGGTTTTAATAAGCCAAATGGAAATTTAAAAAAGGCCGATGCGAAAAGAACGGCCTCTAATGAAGCTGTAAGAACTATTATTTCTAAAGCGTTCCGTGGGGATACTGAATATATAAAAGGGCAAGCTAGGAAGCAAGGTCTTCTCGGTCAGAGCAAGAAGAAAGCCGCTTCCGGCTACATCCCTAACTTTGCAGACCCTGTCCAAGACGCTATCAGCAGAGAACGGGCCGCTGGTGTGCCGATCAATCAGATCCGTATAAATCAAAGCGGTAAGTTGCGCAATACGCAAAACCCAAGTGGTCTCGCTGTAACAAACACAAGAGATGAACCAACTGGGGCTATTCCGAATTTTGCAGGTGGCAGTTCTAACAATCAGCTTGCTCAATCAACAGAGAAACTCACAAAAGTTAACCGCGATTACTTAGGTATCATCTTTGGCGTCCAAGCTGGATTTGCCGCTTTATCGGCGGCGACAGGAGATAGCACTGAGGGTATTGGTAAATGGACTAGCTTATTGAGTGATGCGGGATCGACGGTTACATCTTTTGTTTTTGCTGGGCAAGGATTAAGTCAATTAGGTGATACAGCAAAAAACGCGAGTGGAGAACTCGTGGGAATAAAAGGGGGGCTGGGGAAATTCGCAAAAGGACTCGGAATTGTTGGCGTTGCATTCGGTGTCGGCAAAGGTATCTATGATTTAGCTAACGCCGCTATTAATGATCATGCTGGCGCTGCTAAAAGAGTGTCTACGGCCTTGGATAAATTATCACTTGTTTCAGATGAGCTTACTAGGAATTTTAAGCTACTGTCTAAAGAGCGGCAGTATGAAATCACACAGCAAGCTGAATCCATCTTGGGTAGAAGAGGCGTTTCTGGACCTATCGATATATTTGCGGACACCGCCAGAACTTTAAACGCGGAATTTGCAGCAGCAAATCAAAAACCTAATTTTCTTATAGACGAAAAGACAGATGAAGTTAGGAGATATCAAGAAAGAACCTTCGAAGGCAGTGAAGAGGATCAGGCAAGGCTTAAAGCAAGTTTTATAGATGTAATTAAATCGCTTAGGGCAATGGATGTAAGCATTAACGAAGTAGATGGAATTTTAGATAACTTTGAAACAGAGCTTAGCGCTGAAGATTTAACAGATTTTAAAAGAATAGCCCAAGATAAGGTTGACAAGGTCAATCAAGCATTAGAGAATTATCAAAAATACCTCAAAGGATTAACCTTACAAGATTTTGAGGCTTTAAAAGGACCGACAATAGCCTTTTCTGCGTCGAATCCGAGAAACCCAGCGCTCGCCTCAGCCGCCCTCGCTCAATCAGTTGCTAAAGCTGCTTTTGACAAATCGTCAGCTGGAGTTCCAGTAATTGAGGCTAAAACCCTTCTTGATAAAAGGAATAAAGAGGTAACCGAGAAAGATCTTGCAGATAAAAATAAAGTCACACGAATTAAAGGTGAAGGCTTTAAAGCACAGTTGAGCCAAGCTGTCAAATTAGCACAGTTAAAATTAGACGCTCTTAGTGCTGATGAAAAATCTTTACAATCAGCTAAAATTTTAGGCAACCTTACAGATAAGCAAGTAAGGGCGCTTGAGCAAGTGGTCGCTCTTGGGAAGATTAATAAAGGAGTGGCTAAAGCTTCGTTAGATGCTGTCGAGAAAGAGATATCAGCAAATAAAGAACTTACTGCTGGTACAGATCAGATCGGACAGATACAAAAGGCAATAGGCGAATTGGTTAAAGAAGGTAATGTAGACCAAGAAAAAGCGGTAGGTGTCATCCGTAAGATTTTAAGTCTTAATAAACAGAATAATGTCGGACTTGAGGAAACCGTAGCGAACATTGTCGCGACCCTTACTAATCAACAGGAATATGCAGAGAAGCAAAAAGCTTCTAACACTTTAATCCATGAAGGTGCAGAGGGATTATATGATCAGGTTGACGCCATCAAAGAAGCTAATAGGGTGGCTAAAAATCTGGCTGAAACGTTAAAATTTGAAGGGGCTTTTAGATTCCAAGATCAGTTGAATGATTTAGATTTCGAAAAAGTGAAACTTGAACTGGAAATCAGTTCAGGTAGGTTGACGCCGACTCAGGAAGAAACTAATAGACAGCGTATAAAAGAATTAAATGCTCAATCGATTGATGTCAATGCTCAAAAGAGTAGAGATGCTTTATTTCAAGAGGCAAAAGCGTTCATTCCAGAAGGGGTTGATCCTAATGAAATGAGTTTTTTCGATCAAGATCTTAAATCAGCCACTTCTTTAGATGATTTATATAAGAGATTGGAGACAGTTTCAACAACGATTGCTGGCGAGGACGGTAAGAAAGAAATCGAAGAGTTTATCGCAGCTACCAAAAGGCAAGCTGAGACCTTAGAGCAACAAATCTCAGCTGATAAGCGGAAATCAAACGCTGATTTAGAGGCTGCGTCAGCGAGTAAGGCTGCTTTAACAGCAGCAGATACATTAATCAGATCATTAGAAAAAGCTGGTGCGCCATCAAGCGTTATAGCAAAAGCAAAAAGGGATAGGGATACTCTGGCTGATGAAAGGTATAAAGATATTCCCGGCCAAAGGGATCAGCTGTCTGATTTAGATAGGGGTTACAAGCAGATAATCAGCGAAGATACAAGATTCGACGAGAGATTCACTGCTGAACAGCTTAAGAAAAATCTTATAGACGGCTCTTTCCAGTTTCTTCAGAATATGGATCAAGCTTTCCAAAACGCCATCACAGGTGCTGACAGCTTAGGGGATGCGCTATTAAAGATCGCGGGTGATTTCCTGAAACAGATCACATCTGCTTTTTCTCAGAAATACGTTGCTGATACATTCGGGAAAATATTTGGAGGAGATGACAAACCGGACAAAACAGCGGCTTCTGGAGGTTACATCGCTGGAGGTTCGGGAAACAAAGATGATATCCCCGCGATGTTAATGGGTGGGGAATTCGTCATGAAGAAAAAAGCCGTTCAAAAATACGGAACAGGCTTTATGAACTCTTTGAATAATGGTTCCATTCAAGGTTACGCATCTGGTGGTATTGTCGCTAACCAGAAACGAGACAAAGAAGGTATGTTTACAACCCCCGGTGTTGGGGGCGCTGGCAACATTACTGGTATGAGAGACCTTCTCTCTTTCGCGACTCAAAGTCCAGCCGCGATGAACAGGGACTCCCTCTTCTCCAGCGGTTCTGCATCTGGAGCCTTCTTAGACCCAGAGAGCGCAAGGTTATCCATGTTTGGGCGCAGGAATAATAACCAGTTTAGCAAAGTCCAAGATGCTAAGAGACAAGCATTTGATCTTTTTGTTTCTCAAAGTAATGCTGAAGCTGAAGCTACGAGGGTAGGCAAAGAGCGCAAGGACCAATTTAAAAAGGATTTAATCAGTGCCGGAGTTAGTTCTCTTGTGGGTTTTGGAGCATCCGCGCTCGGCTCTAAGTTAAACGTCGAGGGTGGTCAATTCCAAGGTATAGGTAAAGCTTTATCAATTGGTGCAGGCGGTATAGGCAATGTTGCTGGAGCGCTGGCCTCAAATGGAGGACAAGCCTACTTTGGCGGTTTCGGAGCTGGAGCGCAGCAATATGGGGCCAAGGCAATCGAAGAAGTAAAACAGTTATTTCGTGGCGGGAAATCTACTAGCTCTAGTCCTGAAACTAATACACTAGGAATAGCTTCGGCAAATATTAATGAATCAGGTCTTGATTATGTATCAAAAGGGGGTAAAAGCTTTGGAGTAAATGCTTACGATGAAAAATTATCCGATGAATTAGGAGATCTTTTCGAAACAGCTGGCTCCTCCATCCTACCCGTCTTACCAAATCGTGCCGCAGGCGGCACAATCCCAAGCGCAGCAGGGGTTGATACAGTCCCGACGATGCTTTCTGGTGGGGAGTTCGTCATGAATGCGGCTGCGACTCAGCGAATCGGCACTGGCAACCTTCAGTCGTTAAACTCAGGCTCTTCAGTAGGAGGGGACAACAAAGATCTTATTTCCAAGTTAGATCAGCTGATTACCGCTACTGAGAAAAGTGGTAGTGGAGAAATCAATATAACAATCAACAAGGATGGCAGCGAGAATACCGCCAATTCCCAAGACACGTCTAGGAGTGAGCAGGAGTTTTCGCAGAAAATCAAGACCGCCGTTAAACAGGTGATCGCCAATGAGCAAAGGCTGGGAGGGCAACTTAGAGCATAATGTTTGACGCAAAATTAAATGGTGATACCAGACTCTTTATTTCCGAGTAT
>ERZ887942.571-NODE-571-length-29506-cov-7.369801_pt1 | contig 29506 bp, 21 predicted proteins | sample MGYA00521099_ERZ887942 | MGnify/ENA primary metagenome ERZ887942 (study PRJEB32303, sample SAMEA104408605) | aquatic metagenome | biome: Brackish water; feature: Pelagic; material: water | place: Baltic Sea | collected 2014-06-07T06:48:00 | depth 16,251 m ...
TCATCCTTCTCGCCCTCCATTTAACGTTTGGTGGGTGTGGATCGAATCCAACTCCCACCAGCATTCCGTATCTACCGGGAACGCTAGGTGAAGGAAATCCGCTCGGCCAAGGCCGGACAGAGGAAGAAACCAGCTTGGTGATGAAAAAAGATACCGTTTCCGTGTGGGAGGGGGACGGGGTTTTTGGTTCGCCATCAATCGTCATTTCGCTTTCTCATCAGCGGGCTTATTTTTATAAAGGTCAGACGTTGGTGGGAATTTCGCAGGTTTCGACGGGAACGGCTGAACATGCTACGCCGACCGGAGATTTTAAAATTACTCAGAAGAGCAAAGATCACGAATCGAATCTCTACGGCGAATACAAAACGCGGGATGGCCAAATCATTCAGAAAGAGGTTGATGTGACAAAGCATCCCAAGCCTCCGGGCGCGATTTACGATGGTGCCGACATGCCGTTTTTCATGCGTTTCAATGGCGGAATCGGAATGCACGGTGGGATTCTGCCGGGCTACGCGGCTTCACATGGTTGCATTCGGATGCCATATCCAATGGCGAAGATTTTTTATGCAAACGTCCGCCACAGCACGCCGGTTCGCGTTGTCCGCTGAATTCCGTTTCACGCCGTTTTTGCAATGCCTGATTTGCCATCGCTCGACTCGTTCGAAATCACTGCAGCCGAATTGGATGCGTTGTTGAAAGAGAATCCCGAAGCGGTTCGCTTGATCGATTGTCGCGAGGACGACGAGTTTGGGATCTGTAAAATTGAAGGGGCCGAGTTGCTTCCGTTGTCGTCTTTCGCTGAAAAAGGTGGGCCCGCGCTGCTAAAAGACGAATCCAAACCCGTCGTGATTTATTGTCATCACGGCATGCGTTCGCTCAATGCCACGATGTGGTTGAAGCAGCGTGGCCGCAAAGATGTCTGGAGTCTTGCCGGCGGGATCGATTGGTGGTCGCAGGATATCGATCCCGAGGTGCCGCGTTACTGAGCCTTTTTCTCTGGCTTTTTCGCGAGCGATTCTAACATCTTCTTGATGTCGTTCGTCGGTAGATCGCACGCCTGTTTCACGCAAACGTAGGCAGTCGCTTTGCCATTCTGAGGAGCCATTGTGGCCGAATATTCAGCGAGTTTTCCAATCGCGTCTTTCGTTTTCTCCGTCCGCAAAATCACGACTTTGTTCGGAATATACGGCTTCCGCAGCGCTTCAATCATCGCTGTGGTATCGTCTGAGTCAGCTTTGTCATTCGAAACCACCACTTCAAAACTCGGTCCGAAGTGAAAGTCCAGGCCACACATCACAAGTGGCACCACGCTTGGCGCACGCTCGATTTCATTCGAAAACGCTTTGATCAACAAATCGGTTTTGTCGGCAAACCGACTGTCTCCCGTGAGACGATAGAGTTTCGATAAATTCAAAAGCGAAACGGAGTTGCCGCTTGGAATCGCGCCGCCGTAGAGTTTTTTCGGACGAACGATCAGCGTTTCCGAATCATTGGCCGTCATATAAAAACCGCCGCCGCCTTCTGCATCCCAAAAATTGGCGATGATTTGGTCAGTCAATTGAATAGACTCTTCCAAATACTTGGTGTCGAACGTGGTTTCGTAAAGTTCCAGCAAGCCCCAGCTCATGAACGTATAATCTTCAAGGTGTGCCGTCAGTCCGGCATCGCCAAGGCGATAGCGTTTCAGTAATTTGCCATCTTCAGTTCGTAATTTAGCCAGCACAAAATCCGCTGCTTTAACCGCTGCGTCCTGATACTCCTGTTCGCCAAGAACCTGCGCTCCTTTGGCCAAAGCGGCAATCATCAGCCCGTTCCAGTCGGTCAGGATTTTATCATCTTTTTGTGGGTGGATCCGCTTTTCCCGATGTGCCCAGAGCTTCAGGCGGATTGCTTCATAGCGGGTTGCCTCTTCAGCCGTCAGGTCTCGTCGCAGATGCGGAATGCTTGCGCCCACTCGCTCGCCGGTCGCTTCATCTTTAAAATTTCCACCCTTTACGACGTTGAACTTCGAATTGAAAAAATCAGCATCATCTTCGCCTAGGACTTTGATGACTTCTTCATTCGACCAGATGTAAAAAGTTCCCTCCTCGCCTTCGCTGTCAGCATCTTCGGCCGAATAAAACCCGCCTTCCTCGCTCGTCATGTCGCGAAGGACGTAGGTGAAAATTTCCCGCGCGGTTTGCGCATAGGTTTCCTTCCCGGTGATCTGGTAGGCTTCGAGATACGCCATCGAAATCAGCGCCTGATCGTAGAGCATCTTTTCAAAGTGAGGAGTCAGCCAAATGCGGTCCGTTGAATAGCGGTGAAATCCAAAGCCCACGTGATCAAAAATTCCGCCACGCCGCATTTCGACGAGCGTTTTCTCAACCATTTCGAGCGCTTCCGGATCACCCGTTCGTTTGTGATGCCGCATTAAATACATGAGATTCGGCGGCACCGGAAATTTCGGTGACATTGCAAATCCACCATGCTCAGGATCATAGCGCTCCTTAAACTTGAGATAGGCCGCGTCGAGAATTTCAGGCTTCAACCCTTCGCCGGGCTCAACTTTGATGTGGTCAGCCAACTTCGATGTCAAATCGCCCGCAACACTCAACACCTTCGCATTGTCGTTTTGCCAGGCATCAGCCAGCTGCTCGAGCACATCCATCACTCCCGGTGAACCTGCGCGCGGCTTTCGGGGGAAATAAGTTCCGGCGAAAAATGGCTTTTTCTCTGGCGTCATCACAACCGTCATCGGCCAGCCGCCGCGTCCGGTGAGCGCTTGCGTGACGGTCATATAAACCTCGTCGATATCAGGTCGCTCTTCGCGATCCACCTTCACGGGAATGAAATGCTTGTTTAAATAATCCCCGACTTCTTTGTCTTCGAATGACTCATGTTCCATCACATGACACCAGTGACAAGTCGTATAGCCGATGCTCAAGAAAATCGGCTTTCCGGTTTTCGCTGCTTCTGCAAATGCCGCCTCGCCCCATGGCCACCAATCGACTTCATTTCTCGCGTGCTGGAGAAGATACGGACTTTTTTCGAAAACCAGTCGGTTAAATTCCTCGCCCCCGTCAGCTGGCAGTTTTCTAATCACCTCAGCTGGAGGTAATGGTTTCCGAACGTGGCCTTCATGATCGTCTTCAGCGGAGAGGTTGTTCATCGTACTTGTGGCGAAGATCAAAAAAACGAGAACGGACAGGGGTTTCAAAGGCGCTTTCACAAAATTAGCGTCGCATATTCTGTTCGGCGTGCGAGCAAAACCGGTTACGGGAAAGAGTGGCAACCCCCCCGTCATTCCTTCGATCACTTGTCTTTTCCAAAATACTTTTCGCTGCGGTAGCGAAGCCAAACGCGCAGCACCTGAGGGACTTTTTCCCGCTCCGCTTTGCTGAGTTGTTCATAGAGTTCGATGGCCCGATCCCGTTCACGCCGTGTCGCGGCGTTGTTGTGCGCATCCCACTGCGTGCGTGCCAGTCGAATCCGCCGATTCACTTCTTTGATCAGCGCATTCCCCGTCAGTTTATCGACGTCGACTTTATTTTTCTTCGCAGGCATCTGGTTTGAACGTTCGATAGTCTCCCGGCAAAAAATCATCCGTCAGTCGATAATCCCCAATCGATTCCCGATGCAGCGCTGTCACTCGAATTTCGAACCGGGCGAACATCCGTTTTATCTGGTGGTGTTTTCCTTCGTAAATCGTAAGCCGCGTTTCGCACGGCGCAAGCCGCTCCACGATCGCTGCCTGCGTCGTAATATCCTCTTTTTCAAAACGCATCCCCGTTTCGAACGCTGTGATGACTTCATCTGAAATCGGCAAGTCGGTCGTTACCAAATAGGTCTTCGGGACGACTGCACCGGGCTGGGTTAGCGATTCCGAAAAAGCACCGTCATTTGTCAAAATCACAAGTCCGGTCGTGGCTCGATCGAGCCGTCCCGCCAGATGCAATTCATCGGCCCACGATTCCGAAATCAGGTCGATCACCGTTTTGTGAACCGGATCCGAAGTCGCACTCAAAATCCCGGCAGGCTTGTGAAGCAACACATAGCGAACTGTCCGGTCTTGTAAAACCTGACTATCCATCGCCACCGCTTCGAAGGTGCTGACATCACGCTGACCGTTTCGTTCCACGTCACCGCCAACAGAAATGGAGCCGCTCGCCAACTTCTCGCGAACCGCATTTCGTCCAAGTTCACTCAGGTGTCCGACTAAGCGATCCAATCTCATTTCAAGATCCAATAAGGTACGTTCGGCGAACCAACCCTGTTGGTTCGAAAAAGTGCTCGGTCACGATTTTTCACCAGCGGCCTTTTCCTCAACGGATTCATAAATCGTTCCGATCTGGCGAAGCAACAATTCGAGCTGCTCGTAATAAGCATCTTCTTTTAACTCCGATTTTTTTCGAACGAGTGACTTCACTTTCAATTCGAGAGCATCGCGCTTCTCACGCAACTCGAGAGGCAATCTGCGCTCGGCTTCGTTTGGAACGAGGACCCGTTGCAGTGCGCGTTCACCGTCAGGTTCGGAATCATCTTGTGCGACTTTGGTTGCACAAACGCCTTCGAACCAATCGGGGCGCGTTCCCATGCCATCGCCGTTGTCATCAATCAGCGCGTGTTCGGAAGCGAGCCGCCCTTCTTTTTCATAAAATTCAGCCACCTGTGCGGCCGCATACAAAAACGATTCGAGAAGTGATACCTGATCGTCATTGTCCAAATCCGCCGCATCCAAACCACCAATCGCCTCGGCCAGGTAAGTTCCAAATCGGGCGTAGTTGATTTCACTCGCGCTTTTTGTGGCCGTCATCACGACTCGGTTTTCGCCCGACAATGCTTTCAAAAATGGGGCGCTGGCAGATGTCGTATTCATCACCGCGAGTGGTTTTGGGAAATCCTTGAGCCACTCGGCTAGATCTTCATCAGTGAAATCCGGTCCGCGCAGATTGAATTTCGTTTGGCGTCCGTCAAATGTGCCGTGGCCAATTAGAACGATCCAGAGTTCGGATTCTTTTTGCTTTTCGATTTCCGATTTCAGTTTTTCGAGATCAGAAACATCACCGGCGTCGTCGAGTCCGATCGTGACGCATTCGGCCTCGCCCTTTTCGCAAGCGGCTTTCCAGTCTTCAGCGGCTTTCTTAAATTTTTCGCCGTATTCTTCGGCGCCTTCAGCACCCACGACTACGAGCACCGTTAGATCAGCAGCGGAAACGATCGTCGGCAGACAAGCAGCGAGAGCCAGAAGCCATAAGTTGAAATTGGAAAACCAGTTTTTCATAACACTCCTTTCCAGCGACGGATCGCCCATTCGCCCGCAAAACACGCCAGAGCGAGTAGGAAGATCCATGGCAAATGCCAAAGCGGACGCGAGATTTTTTCGGTGACGGGAGCCTTCAATTCAGAAAGCGTTTTCATGAAGGCTTCGACTTCGGAAAGCTCGAGCACTTTTCCGCCAGAGGCATCAGCCAGTGACTGCATCAACTTTCGGTTGGGCTGGAGCGATGCAAATTCGTCCGCTGCAGGATTCAATGCCCAGCCCGATTCTTTTTCGCCCAGCAGCTCGCCGGACGAATCGCGGACGAGTGCTTTCACGCGGTAGCCGCCGGCTTCTGATGGATAAAATTCGGAGGAGAACAAACCAGCTTCCTCCAAACTCGGCTCGCCGAATTGACCTGATTTTTTGTCGCCGGGACCCGTGATTTCGAACTTCACCGAAGCGTCGTCCTGAGGTAAAAAGGCTTTGGTAGCGACTCGTGTTTTCACATCGATCGAAGACACTGCGCCATCTGAATTTCGAGTCAGTTCCATTTCAATCCGGTCATCGACATCAACGACAGCCCAGCGAATCAGCTGTCGCCAAAAACGCGCGAGATCCTCCTGCTGCTCGGCATCTTTCATGCCCCAGCGCCACATGTCGCCGACCATCAGCGCGGCTGATTGACCGTCGCCGTATCGCTGGGTAGCGAGAAATGGGAATTGACGCTTCTGAGAATCACTCGCCATCGCAAACAAACTCGAGCCGGGTTTGATGGCGCTGATCTTATTAACCACGTGAAATGCGGGCATGTAGGCGAGCCTGATTTCCTCTTCTTCCTGCTTGGCTCGCAGCCGAACCCATTGCTCCAGCCAGCCTTCACGAGTCAGATTAAACGTCGCCTCTAACGCGGGAGCGCCGCGGGCAATTTGATCGAGGTAAACCGGCAGCAAACGACCGACGGGTGTGTTGTTCCATTTTCCTTGTTGGAAACTTTCCTGCCCGCCCAGCATCACAACCGTTCCGCCGCGTGTGGCGACAAACCGATCGAGCAAGTTTTGTTGTTCCACCGTGAAAAATTCAGACTCCACATCATCCAAAATAATGGCGCGGTAGTTGGCAAAGAGCTCTTCTTCAGATTTAGGAAACCCGTCGCGGAGTTCTTCGGCGTCTTTGGTATTTATCCGAATCAGCACAGGCTCGTCATATTCCTGAGCTTCTTCGGGGATCTCACTCGCGAAACCACGGAAAAGTGGATTGCTCATTTCGCCTTCGCGACCACGCCACTCGAATTTGGGTTCGCGTTTGGCGATTCGAATCAGCCCGACCAGATCGATTTCGGGATCGTTCCGAACCGAGCGGCGCATGAATTTGAATTCCCAGTTCGGCCGCCCACTGACATAAAGCACGCGATACGGGCCTTTTCCACGATCCACCGCGACGAGTCGGGAATTGTTTTCGCGGGTCAGTTCTTTAAATTTTTCCTCAAACGCATCCGGTTTATCTGCGGAATCAGCAACTGATTTTTCGTAAACGGAAACCGTAAAGAACGAAATTCCGGGAATGACGTTGGTGATTTCAATCCGTTTTTGAGACGTTCCGGCAACGCCGTTTTTTGAGAGTGCGACAGGCTCACGGGCCATCTCTTTGCCCTGTTCATTCGTGACGATGATGACGGCTTCCTCCGAAAACTTACCCACGCTAGTCACCCCAACGGTCATGGTGACGGGCGCGTCTTCGAATGGCGATTGAGCGACGCTCACACCGCTGATTCCAAGATCTTTTCCATCTCCAAGATCGGATCCGACCATCACTGGAAAAATCGGAACCGGCTCGTCGCGGCCTGCACCGTTCTTTTTCAAATCCGCGAGGATCGATTCCAGCATGTCGGCATCGGTTGCGTTTCCATCAGAAAAAACAAACATCCCTACGAGCGGGCGTTTTTGGTAGCGATTTCGGGTGCTGCTTACCGCAGTCAGGATAGCTGACGAATCGCCTTTAAAATCGAGATTGGAAAAGTTACCACTCCGCTTTACCCGGCTATCGAACGTGTAGGTCTGAAGCCGGAACATATCGTTCAACTCGGCCATCCATTCCGGCAACTCTCCGGATTCCCCGCTGATAAGAGCCGACATTTCTTCTCCGGCAGTTTTCCCATCGCCATCGGGATTTTTTATCGCGAGCCCTCGCGAATTATCCGCCAAGATAACCAAATCGTTGGCACCTTTTTTCGCTGACTCGTCGACCAGCATCGGTTCCATCAAACACAGAGCAAGAAGCATGAGGCCCAGGAATTTCAGGGTAATGGCAAATCCGCGTGGCCAGCCGCGAAGCGGGCTTTTCGCGTATCCCATCCACAGGAAGACGATCGCGCCGACGGCGAAAAGGATGACCAGCCAAAGCCAGTTGTCATTCGCAAAGACGATGGTGGATGACAAAGTGAGAAACATTCGTTCGCTGATAGAACCGTAATTTCGCGATTGGAGCAAGGTTTAGCTAAATCGCGATTGTGCGTGAATTCACTGCTCGCTGATTTGAAAATCGCTACTCGCATCGAGAATTGAGAGCGCTTCGCCAGCGAGGAAAAGCGAACCGGCGATCAATCCGAGGCCCGGTTGCGATTTCAGATCCGAAATTGCGTCGATCAGTTCAATTTCGCTTTCGACAACCCTGTCGCCCAATCCAGCCTTGGTTGCAGCGGCATGAAGTGCTTCGCGCGAAAGGCCGCGTTGAGATCTTACGGGAGAGAAAATGAGTGACCCAACGATTGGTCGGAGAATTCTCAAAACGCCGGAGACGTCTTTCGATTCAACCGTTCCGAAAATGACGTTCGCTTTCTCGTTGCCGAATTTTTCCTGCCACGTTTCCACCAAGGCGGTGATTGCATCGGAATTGTGTGCGCCGTCGATGACGATTTTTTCATCAACAATCTGAAAGCGGGCCGGCCATTTCACGTTTTTTAGACCGTCCTGAATATTCTCTTTGGTAATCCGCAGATGCTTTCGCCCATCATCAAAAACACGGCAAACGGCCTCAACTGCGAGCGCCGCGTTTTCCCGCTGATGAATTCCCGGTAAACCAATCGGCCACTCGGCGGGAAGGGGATGATATTCGATATAGGGCACTCCCAAAGTCAGGGCGCGGCGACCGATCACGTCGCGGGCTTCGGGGACAACGTCGGCGACGATTACCGGGGTGTCCCGTTTGATGATCCCTGCCTTTTCCGCAGCAATTTCACGAATGGTTTCGCCGAGCCATTGTGTGTGATCCGGCGAAATCGAAGTGATTACGGACACATTTGCTTTCAGGGCATTGGTAGCATCGAGGCGACCGCCCATCCCCGTTTCGAGAACAATCGTTTCGACGTTTTCGTTGATGAAATGCCGCATCGCGAGCGCCAAGGTGATTTCAAAGAAAGTCGGGTGGGGATCCCATTCACAAACCAATTCACGGATTTCAGTTAAAATTTTCGCCGTCTCAGATTTAGGAATCATCGCGCCGTTCACCCGAATTCGCTCGCCGAATGAGATCAAATGCGGCGACGTGAAAAGCCCTGTGTTCACCTTCGCTTCCTGGAAAATCGAATCTGCCATCGCACAGACCGAACCTTTTCCGTTCGTGCCGGCGATGTGAATGATTTTGCGGTCCGCCAGTTCGGCAAAAACGCCCGTCTCGCTGAGAAGACGTTCCATATTTTCCAACCCCAGCTTGATTCCAAAAAGCTGGGTTCCAAAAAGCCAATCAATCGCCTCGTCGTATTTCACGGGCTATCGTCCTGCTTCTTGAAAAATTCGCAACCTCCCGTTGTGCGAACCAACCTTATCCGTATATGAAAACCGATTTTTTGATTCGCTTTTGACACAGTCTGAACGGACCTTTACATACGCGCGTGGAGCAGAATTTAGGCGGTTACACGGGTTATTTTTGAAATGTCGAAACGAATTATTATTATCGGATCAAACGGTCGTCTTGGACGGGCGATTCTTGGGTTCTGCGAGTCACGATACCAGGTTCTGCCTCTGATTAGCGCAGATTTGAACCTGACGTGGCCGGAGGAGTTGATTCGGTCAATTTTGGAGCCAGAAGAATTCGATTTGGTGCTCATCACAGCAGCATTCAACGATGTCGACAAGTGCGAGGGCAATCCGATTGCGGATCAAATCAACGGCACGGGTCCGGGGATTGTAGCTCAGATTTGCAAAGAAAAGGGGGCTCGATTGATACATTTCAGCACCAACTATGTCTTTGATGGGACCAATCCGGAAGTATACGTCGAGACTGATCCGGTCGCGCCGATTAGCGATTACGGGCGTAGCAAATTGCTCGGCGAACAGGAAGTGCTCGGCGTTTCGGAGGACAATTTGGTCGTCCGTCTTTCATGGTTGTTTGGTCCTGGAGATGAAAAAAACGAGGCGACTCCTGATTGGTCGATTCGGCAGGCCGTGAAAGCTGATTCGATGAAAATTGTTGCGGATTGTTGGGCGAGTCCCGGTTACACAATCGATGTTGCTGAAGCGGTGATGGATCTGCTGTTTGTGCCTGAGGCAAAAGGGATTCTCCATCTCGCCAACGAAGGCACCTGTAGCTGGCAGGAATTTGGTCAGTATTCGATCGACTGCGCCGTGGAGCTGGGAGTTCCGATTAAGGCAATTCATGTCGATGGAACGACGCTTCAGGAAATGTTTGGCCATTCCAGTCGCGCTCCTCGTCCCGTTCGCGCTTCGCTTTCGCAGCGAAAATACGAGGCGCTGACAGGCGAAAAATTGCGCTCGTGGAAAGACGCGGTGAAGCATTACGTCAAGCATACCGTGGCTCGGCGTTATATCGATTCGGCTTAAAGCCCGTTCACGGCGACAAGCGATTCGCCTGCTCGGACAAACATCACGTTTTTTCCGATGGCTGGAGTGGTTCGGCATTCGTCGGCGATTTTGTTTTTCCCGAGAACTTTTAATCCTTCGGTTGAGACTGCAATCGAGTGGATGTTTCCGCTTTCATCCGCGCAAAAAATGGATTTTCCATCGCTGACAGGTGAGCCGAAGAAACTACCTTCCGCACCTTCGAGCCGTGCTTTCCAGAATTCCTCGCCAGTCGCGGCTTTCACGCAGGTGATGATTCCTGCGTCGTCCCAGAGATAGGCATTTTCGCCCACGACGATTGGGCTGGGAATGTGGGGGACATTCCGCTCGATTCGCCAAATTTCTTCCAGCTCGCTGCCGTTTAGTTTCATGGCGACACAGTGTTTGGGATTCGCGGTGAACCCGCAGGTCCCAATGACAATTCCATTTCCTGCAAGAATCGGCGAACTAATGGCGCGTTCGTTTGTGTCGGCGTTAAAAACACTCTTGTCAGCGACAACCGAGCCGTCTTTTGGATCAATCGCGGTAAAACCGTGCTGCCAGTTGGTGAACATTAGCAGTTCGCGGTCTCCGCTTTTGAAAAGGCAGGGAATTGAATAGCTGATCCGCTGGCTGCGGCGTTCGACAGTCCACGCTAATTCTCCCGTTTTTGCGTTCACCGCCAATAAATTTCCGGCGCCTTTTTCCTGATCATTATTCAGCACAACCAAATCGCCGATTAGAGTTGGCGAAGCCCCAAATCCGTGACCGCCATTCACGGGGCCGAGATCTTTCTCCCAAAGCTTTTTTCCGGCGTGAGAAAACGCAATCATCGTCAATTTTGCGGCAGTTCCCCACGTGAAAACGACGCGTTTCGAATCAACTGCCGGAGTTGACGAAGCAGCGGTGTTGAATTTGTGCCCTTTAAAAGCGCCGTCAGAAAATTCGTACGACCAGAGGATCGAGCCGTCTTTCGCGTCCACACAAACCGGCATCCAGACTTGAGGCGTGGCCGGCTTCTTGGCCTTTTTCTTTTTGGTGCCTTTCTCGGCTGCTGCAGCTGGCTTTGCGGATTCCGCTGGTTTAGCGGAAAGTAGAAAAATTCGATCACCCCAAACTACGGGGGATCCGTTTCCTGCGCCCGGCAACGTCGTTTTCCATGCAAAACTTTCGTCCTTCCACACTGGTGGAATCGTGGCCGAATTTACAACTCCCGAGCCGTTTTCACCTCGAAGCCGCGGCCAGTTGCCGTCCTCATCGGCGAGAATGGGACTGCAGGCAATGATCGGAAGCAGCGAGAGCAAAAATCGTTTCATGGCGGAGTTTTGCAGAAACCGATGGTCGCGACAACTCGCACGAATCGAGAGGCTGATCGTAAAAGCGTTGCTGAATTTGAAAAACTCGGCGATGTCCCGTTGGATGTAAACGCTGATTTTCAAAGTCAATCAACTCGGAGACAATGTGGTTTCCATACCGGTGATTCAGTTCATCGTTGATCGGTTTGGTGCGGACGAAACTCACGTTTTTACAACACCGATAGCTGCGGGTTTGTACGAAGGCCTCATTCCGGAAAACAATCTCCACAACTTTGTTCGCGAGAAATTTAATAGCATTTGGAAGTCGCCTGCAGCTTTTCTTAAACTGATTCGCCAGGTTCGAAAGCTGAAACCAGATCTTGTTTTGGTGCCCTTCGATCAGGGGAATGTTGCCCGATTGTTGGCTCGCATTTCGGGTGTGAAATGCCGCGCTGGCGTTTTGAATCCGGCAACGAAAACTAACTTTTGTCTCAATCATTTATTCAAAACTGATCTGGCCCGACCGATGGCGGAACAGGATTGGGCTCTGGCTTGAATCCTTCAGGAAATTCCCGAAATTGATATTTCCGATGTCTCCGAATTCCCACCCGCGCCCGATTTATTTCATTTGGTGAGGCCCGAAACCAAAACGATCGTGCATCGAATTTTGATCCATCCCGGGGCCAGCCGCGCCTACAAACAGTGGACGTTTTCTCGTTTCGAAGAACTCGCGGAGCAGCTGGTAGCGCGGGGATTTGAAGTTGTTTGGATCACCCAAAATACCGATGATAAAAATCGACTTCCGGCAAGCGTTATTCAGAAAACGCCATCGGATCTCAAGTCGTTCGTGAATGATCTGGCTTCGGCAGAACTGTTCGTCGACAACAATTCCGGGCCGATGAACCTTGCCAATGCACTCGGAATTCCCAGCGTGATTTTCAGTGGGCCGTCTCCTGAAAAATGGGCCCCCTATTGGCATCGTGAACACGTCTCAAACCTGCGTGTTCCAGACTTGCGTTGTCAGCCGTGCGATCCCGTCAGTGGGCCGGTGAATGCCTGCCAAAATTGCGAATCGCCGATGGCCTGCATGAACGGAATCAGTGTCGATTTTGTGATCCAGGAAATCGAGCGTCTTCTGAAAAGTTAGTCCCGATAGTGCGCGACCTTTGAATAGCTCAGGCGATGTTGCGGAGGTTTCTGCAACATGCTCGCAGGAAGCAAAGGCAGATCGTGGGCCGGACTTCGTTTCTCATGTTTTGAAAGCTCAGATACCGCCGCCGCTTTTAATTCAGACCAACGGAGGTTGCCGTCCAATTCAGGAGCGCATTTGATGTGGCGAAGAAAACTGAGCCATTCGATTGAGGCTCGCTCGACATCGCCGGGTCCGAATTCCAATTCGAGTTTGCGGGACTGCGCGAACAGGCTGGCCATGTTTCCATTTATCATGGCGTGAACTGCTTCGGAGGCATTTTCGCCGTAACCGACGGGTAACCCCAAGCGAAGATAACCGCCGAAATCAACGGGTCCGTAGGCTTGGCGACAAACTGCAGCGAGGCGTTCGCTGACCCCTGTGTCGGGTAATTCATCCATTTCGAAACGGTTGCCCGCGCGCAAGTTCGCGAGGTGCCAGATCAGTTCATCAATCGGGTAATGCTTATCTTCCAAAGCCGCCGCGACGGCGAGCCCTTCGCCGTGTTGGAAAAAACTAAAAATCACGCCGCGTTCGGTTGGTTTGCCTGTTTCATCGATCAGCCCGAGTTTTCGCCACGCTTGCGCTGGTGAACCTGCCGTTGGGGAAATTTTCTGACCAAGTTCATCGCGGTAGTGCGTATCCGCTTTGATTTCGACAGTTTGAATTTCCGGTTCGTGAAGAAATTTTCCGTGCGGATCTTCACGAACCAACAGGGGATGTTTATCGAACGAACCCAGTACACTCAGCGTCGGGCCGCGCTCAATTAATCGGGCAAAGCGAGCGCCCTCGATATTTTCGAACAGGGAATCGGGGATCAGCGTCTCGATTTCTTCGCGGGAAAAATGGCCGTTAGTTTTCGCAAAATCAGCCAGCTTTCGGGTTTGTTTAGTGAGCCGAAAAATCCCGCCGTCTCGCTCGGTTTCCGTCGCCACTGCCATTTCCAAACCGTAGCGCCGCTCGGCCTCCGTTTTTTCATCGAGCCGACATAAGCGAGCGCTTTTCGGCAATCGTGCGCTGATGAATTCGCTACTTGATTCAGCTGGCACGTAACGGCCTTTTTGAAAAATCATCGACTCGCGCAGCGGGATTTCGGTTTCTGGAAATTTATCGACAGGCTTCCATTCGAGCGCGGAATCGAGAAATTCGCGACGGGTCGGCACGAGTCCGAAAAGTGGAACGTCGCCGCTGTCATTTTCATCTGTGGCCTTTCGCTGACGAAATCCGATGTGAATTTTCTGTTTTGAAAACAAGCGCTCGATCACTTTTCGCGCTGCATCGAATGGCGATTCGTCTGCTAAATGCATCGCTCTCAGCAAGGTGGGCCAATCGATTTCGTTGGCGCGATGCAATTCATTGGCGCGCGCATCGGAGAGTCGAGGGGTGTCGTCTCCCGAAATGACATAGCCAATTTCATCAAGCCCGCGACGCCCAGCCCGGCCAAACATTTGTAGCAATTCATCGGGCGCAACGGTTCGCTGAAACGGCCCGTCCTGGTAAACCGTGTCTGTCACGAACACGGATCGAACCGAAAAATTGATTCCTGACGCCAATCCCATCGTGGCTACGATCACGCGAAGCTGGCCGGCTTTTGCAAGCGGTTCGACGATGGCTGATCGCTCGCCAAACGTGAGTCCGCTGTGATGCCACGCGACTCGTTTTCGAAGCAGCTTTTTTAATTCCGGCCCGCAAACTTGAGCCAATGATGAATCGGCGAAAGTGATCGGATCGTCATCCGGTAGGGATTCTGCGATCTTCTTGGCGATTTTTTCCGCGGTTCGGCGCTGAGGTGCAAAAATCAAGAGCGGTCCGTAGTTTGAAAGCAAAGCTCCCTGGGCAACTCGCTGCCAGAAATTTTTGACCTTCTTAGGTGCTCGATTTGGCATCGCCTGAAAGGGCATGTCTTCCAGCGGAACCGGGCGATGATCCGTTCGAATCACAGCGACGTCGCGGCCGAGTTTCTCAAACCATTCCGCGACTTTTTTCGGGTTCGCGACACTCCCCGAAAGCAATAGAAGCTGCGTATTGGGCGGGGCCAACGCGACCGCGAGTTCGTAATTCAATCCACGTCGCAAATCGCCGATCATTTGATATTCGTCGATCACCAGTAGCTTGGGACCTTCCCCTTTCAGAAGTCGTTCGCGCTGTGTTTCTAAGGTAGCCACAAGAACCGGTGCATCCAGATTTACCGCCAAATCACCGGTGGCGATTCCTGTTTTCCAGCCGGCATTTTTCCATTCCCGCCATTTGTCGTTTGCCAGTGCCCGAGTAGGCACGGTGTAAACGGCTTGCTCATTGTCGTGAAGAAATTTCCCTGCTTTGATTAGGCTTTCAAAAATGAAGGTTTTCCCTGCGCCAGTCGGTGCATCAACGATGACATCCTGGCCCGCTGCAAGCGCGCGAATCGCGTCCTGCTGCCACAAATCAGGAACCGCCAGTTTGACCTGGAGGCCCTCAAAAGCATCGGTGAACGCATTTTCGAACATGGGAACGTGACGAGTTGGGGAGGCGGTTTTTAGAAGGTTACGATCGAATAGGGTATGTTCATCGAATCAATAGGGTTGTTTCGTTTCCGGTGCAAAATAGTTGTCGTCAGGGAGAGAGCGATTTAGCATTCACAATCGAAACGAACGAACATTCCTTTTTGGGGCAGCAAGTGCCGATTGGTCAGGTGACGAATGAATTGCAGGCTTTGTTTGCCGGTGATGAGAAGGATCAGGATTCGGGGATTACCCGAGCGTCGCTGATCAATCTGGCGATTTATCAGGAGGGGCCGGAATCGCTCGAAGTTGCTGCGGAAACGGTTGCCGAGATCGTTCAGGAAGCGGCGTGCCGTTCGATTTTGATCGGGGCGGATACAAAAGGTGAAACTGGGGCCAAAGCCTGGGTTCAGGCGCACTGCCAAATATTGGGGCGGGATTATCGCAAAACGGTCTGCACCGAGCAGTTGGCGTTTCAATTGACGGGGGCGACTCCAGGGTTGGCCCGCAATACGGTGTTCGCGCATTTGGATTCTGATTTGCCGCTTGTTTTTTGGTGGCGCGGGGAATTTTCGGAGGCCTTTTCAGATCGCCTGTTTACACGAATTGATCGATTGGTTTTTGACAGTTGCAGCTGGTCGGATCCTCGTTCGCAGTTTTTGCGGCTGAGACAAGCCTCCGCGGAAGCAAAGGCGTCGTTTATCCCGCATGATTTGAGTTTCACGCGATTAAACCCGATTCGTTCCTCCATCGCGCGGTGCTTTGACGATCCGTTGCCCCGGAAGGAGGCAAGTCGAATTTCTTCGGTGGAAATTCGGCATGGATCCAACTTTCGGATGCCGGCGTTGTATTTGGCTGCTTGGCTCGCGACGCGATTGAAATGCGATTTGTTGGCGAATGAGTCTGATACGCAATCGTTCCGGTTTCGGCGCCGGAGTTCGGGCGAGATCAGTGGATTAACAGTGAATCTGAAGGCGGTTGATGAGGGGTGTGAAGCGATTTGCTCGGTCGATATGAAATCGAACAATGCTCATTTCTCGCTGAATCGGAAAGACAACAATCGCTTTTGGGAATTGACTTCAAAAATCGGGGATTGCCCTGCGAACGTTGAATTGCTTCCGATGCCGGATCGATCAGACGCGGTTCTGGTGACGGAGATATTGATGCGTGGCGGCCGCAACCATGTGCTTTGCGATGCGCTGAAAGTGGTTCGCGAAATGCTAGTGGTCTGAGACCGATTCCTACAATCCCTTCGCGTTGGCGTAGGCGTTGGGATTGAGCATTTTCTTCACATCGCTGACAGACATTTTGGTATTGCTGCCGTCGAGAAATCCGGCGGTTCTGCGAAGGCCATCTGCGGTGGCCGAGTTGGCGAGAGCGCGATTGCCCTGCCGATTGGAGGTTCGAGCAAATGATTTATTTTCGCCGAACTGCTGATTCCCAAGTCGGCTTTTCTGCTGACCGAACCAGGATTCTTTTTTTGCAAAACTCTGACCGGTCTCGCTGGCGCGACTGCCGCCTTCGCGAGCAAACATACCGCCCTCGCGGGCGTTTTCATTGGCGCCGTTGAAGCTCTTTCGTTTTAAATATTCGGGAGTTTTGAATTCCTTCTTCACCGGGTTACGACCTCCAAGTCGCGCGTCTTTTTTCCCACCAAAGGCTTTGCTTCCTTCGCGGGAGTTTCGGTCGGAGTAGAGATCACCGCTGTTAGCTTTGATGTTGCCCTTGTCGTCGATTTTATATCCGCGGTTGGTAAACTTGCTGCGAATTTCGTCTTCGTCATTTTCGTCACCGGCAAATTTCATCTGTCCGGGGCGAGTTCCTTTGACCGTTCGCTTGGTCGCGCATGACGAAATGAAGATCGCTGCGGCAACGGCGAAAATTGTAAACGTAAGAAATCTGGACGGGTTTGTCTTCAAAGAGGGGTGGAAGTGTCCTGTATTTTTCCGGTTTCGGCAAGTTGTCTCCGAAATTCTTCAAATTCGATCAATTGGCCTTCGCTGAGGGAGAAAAGTGATCCTATTTGATCGGAGTCCAAACTTTCGGGGAGTTGGGCATTAAATTCGGCGAGAATCGAAATGCTCATTAACACGGATTTGCTGAACCCACGTTTCAGGATTTCCTGAGCCAGAGAATGATCTTTTTGTTCGATGGCGAAGCGAGCGTAGTCCTCCAAAAACGGAGTGTGGCGATTGGTGATTCGGCGAATGGAATCGTAATAACGGCGGAACAAGGCTGCCGCAAAATCAGTCTGATCGGCATCTGAAAATTTACGCGCAAGATGCCAACGCGCTCCGAAAACCGGAAGGCGAGGGGATTGACTGGCCTGTGAAAAACGGTCGGCTCCGACTTCTTCAATCAGTCGAGCATGAACTTCGGCGAGGCGCAGCCGATCATCGATCGCAGCAAAAAACTTAATCTGTCGTTCGGGATCACCTTGAAAAGACGTCCGGGTGATGAAGTGTTTTCTAACATTGATCAAATCAAATGCGGCCGATTTCCCGATTTCCCCGAATTGAAGAAGGCTCTCTAAAAGGTGATCAAATTCGGGGTCGGAAAGGGTTGCGGCAAATTCAGGGTCGAACGAGCCGCTGAGAAAGCTTAAACCAATCCTCGTGGCGACTTTGGTATCGGGCCGATTCAGGTAGGCTTCGAGAACGGGGGTCCATTCTTCGGTTCCGTGATTTTTGACGAGTCCGAGAAACGTTTTTGTGCGCGGAGCCGTGTTTTGCAAGCTGTCGAGAAGTTGCCGGAGGGGCGATTCGATTTCAGAAAACGGGATGGTTTGCGAATCCAAATCGAGCCTCAGCGAAGCTGCGAGAAGTTGCGAGCGAGCGTCGGACTCTGCAATGGTGTTCTTTCTAGCCTGATTCAATAGCGCACTCCGAGCCTCAGTTTCCAATCCAGCGGCAAATAATTTGTTAGCGACTTCGACAGTCAGTTCAGGATCGAAGTATTTCTCAGACTGACGAATGAGATCTGAGAGCGATTTTTCATTCTCAGTGAGGGAAGCGATTTCCAAAATGGCTTCGTCTTCAATGTTGCGTGATTTCTGATCGAGTTTGATTTCGCGAAGCCACTCCAGGGCTGCCTCCATGTCACCGCGATTGCTCAATAATTTTGCTCCCGCGAGGAAATGAATCTTCGTCGCCGATTTTTGTTCGCGCATGTGTTTGAGCAACCGCAGAAGCGCCTCGTCGTTTCCGGTCTTTTGATAGGCCCGCGCGAGAGCGCTTTGATAAGAATAAACGGCAGCCGCAGTTGAGGGCGGAGTAGCGCTTTCCAGATGACTGAGCTGGCTGAGACGCTCGACATCGCGCAATTGAAGGAGAAACTCAGCGTGATAGCGCTTGATGTCTTCGAGGCCCATTCCGGTTGGGATTGCGGTCGTTTGAGAAAGGTAGCGCTCGATCATTTCGAGTGCAGCACTTGGCTCACCAGCGGCAATTGCTGCATCGAGAAATCCCCGTAAAATCGAGTAGTCGCCGGGATATTTGATGGCATCAGCGCGATAGACATTCATCGCTTCGCGCCGGAATCCTCGAAGGTCGAGCGTTCTCGCGAGGAGCATTCGACCTTTGGGATCGGCCATCCGATTTGCGATCAACTGAAGGGGAGCAAGGCGGTCTGCGGGCAATAGGCTCTCTAGATACAAGGCAATTCGTTCCGCTTCGTATTCTTCGAGTTCGGTTTGTCCGTCATCTGAGAGCGTTGGCGAGAGCGTTCCCGTTTCGAGAACTTTAAAAAGCCGGGCGGCCTGATCTCGGGAAAGGTGAAAACGCGACGCGGAAAAACGAAGGTTGGAAAGTAATCGAGACCATCGAAGTCGTTCGGTTTCGTCATCGGTATCGATGTTGCCGGTGGGCATGCTTTCGTTGAGAGTGTATTCCCACAATGGAAAAAGCGCTTCGATTGCCTGATCGGTCCGGCCTGCGAGCGTTTCGAGATAAATGGTGCGTTGCAAATTTACGCCGCGATCGGCATTTGGATTGCTCTCGATCCACGTTCGAATTTCTTCGAGCAGAGCCTGTTTTTCTGTGGCCGATTCCGTAGCTTCAAAAAGCTCGGACGCGGTCGACGTGTAGTAAGTTGGCAGCGAGTAGATGGCGCCGCGGTCGTGCACCAAATCGAGCGCGCTTCGCAGCCATTTCATTCGTTGATCATCGAACCCAATTTTGCCCGCCGTTTCTGAAACAAGATAATGAAAATCGCCGCTGCTTGAGAGGCTTCGCTTACCGAGGATTTCTCCCACCCGGAACGCGCCTGCGAAATCGTTCTTTTCGCGCAGCTCTTTGAAAAGCCGATTCCCGATGTTTTCCGAGATCGACAAGTCACGGACATAATCGTCGTAGCCCATAGGGAAGAAGCGTGCTTCGCCTTGGTCAGCGATCACCAGAAAAAGTCCGGTGATTGGAAAAATTTCCCTTTCGACAACGTTTTCGTTGATCCATTTCAGCAGGTCTTCTTTTTGGTTCCCCAGAATCGAAAAGTAGCTGAACCAAACTTTCTCCATGGGATTTGCGGCCGCTTTTTCAATCAGCAATGGCGTTAAAATATCGAGCGTTTCCTTGCCTGCACCCACATAATGGAAAGCCCACAACTTTTCTGAAAGAGAAGCCTGTTTATCCCGTTTCCAGCGATTCACCCATCCGCTTTTTTTAACTTCCGATTGTTGGCTAATGATGCCAGCCGCGACTTCGATCGCCCGGAGGTGAATTAATTCAGGAGCGGTCGGAATGCGATCAAACTCGGGATGGTTTTTCTCAAGATGTTCGACGAGGTCCTCCTGCAAATTTTCTTCTAAAAATGGAAAGCGCTCGATGATGCCTTGCATTCGATCCAATCCTAAGTTGCCTGAATTTGTGATTGGTAAAAGGGGAAGAGCGCCTGATTTTGCATTTTTAAGCGCTTTGCGGGTCGTGGAGTTGGCTGCGCTCAGAACCTTTTCGCAGGCATTCATTGCTCCGTCATAATCGGCATGATTAAATTTTTCCAAGGCAAGAGCGAGCGCGCTCTTGGAATCCCACGGACGCAAATCGACGAGTTTCTCAAGTACCCGAATTTCTGAATCGATGATCCCTGATTTGCGATAATAGGTGGCCATTTCTTCCAGAAAATCAGCGTCCTGTCCGAACTTCGATTCCAGTCGACGGCGAATTAAGTCCGCTTCTTTCAGTCGCAGATCCTTTTCCAACATGGTGATGAGAGACTTCCAGCTTTCGATGCTGGCATCTTCTTCGCTGTGTGCGATCAACTGACGTCGGTAATAAATGGCCGCCTTCAGATCGTCCGAATTTCCGGCCATTTCCCCGAGCTGGATCAATAAATCCCGATCGTGGCCCGACATGTAGTAGGCCTTTTTCATCGCTTCGAAGGCCAAATCTTCGTTGCCGGCAGCGCGATGAATTTTTGCCAAAGCCTCAGGGAAAAATCGATCGAATGGTTTTGCCCGAGTCAGTTCTTCGTATTTTTCGCGAAGCCAGGGAAGCAGGAAATGACGTTGGGCGAGCGTAAGTTGCGTATCGAATTGTTTTCGTTTTTGAATTGGATCGGTGTCGCGCTGAATTAAATTCAACTGAACTTTCAGCGCTTCTTCCGGCATCCGCTGGCCAACCAGTGCGGTGGTCAGCTGCTTGATGATCTGGCGCTTCTCAAATAAATTTGAACGCCGATAAGCATCCCGCCACACGTCAATTTGTCGCTGATTACTGCTCAATCGCTGATAGGATTTCGCCAACGTTTTCAGCGTGCCAAGCGAAGCGTCCGGTTTGGCCGCCAGCTTTTTCAGTGTCCGAATGGCTTCGTCTTCGAACCCGAGCAGGAAGCGGACTTCAGCCCACTGCTGAAGGTATTCATCTTGATTTGCGGGATCGATTTCAGACAACGTTTTGAGATGCCGTGCTTGAAACGTGGGGCGCTCCAGCTGAACGGCCATTTCTAAAAGCAGCTTTTCGACTTCAACGCTAGGATCCTTTGCTTCGGCTTTTGCTTTTGATAGCTGATTAAAGCACTCCTGCGTGTCCTGCATTTTAAACGCCCACCAACCGGCGCGATAACGAGTTTCCTGAGTCGGATTCTCATTGGCCTCTTTCACGATGTTTTTGAAGTAGGCCAACAGTCTTTTCGGCGGAGGCTCCTCAGCTTCCCGCCGTCCGCGCGAGGCCGCCGCCGCTGCTTTTCGATATTGCTCGACGCTTTCCAGAAGGGCGGATGAATTTGAGGCAGGCGTCGCATTTTCTTCGACCGGTTTGTCAACAATCCCTCGGAGCAGGCTGAAAATCCGCTGATCGATTTCCGATTTTTTTTCCAAACCGATGGACAAGTCGCGAACTTTCTCGAGTGAATCTAAAGTCGGGTTGAGCGCCTTTTGATCCATCAGAATTTCGGCTTTCGCTAAATGGAAATTCGCTTGTTTTGGAAAAAGCGAGATGGCTTCGTCGATCGCTCGCATTGCTTCGGGCAGCAATTCCATGTCGCGAAAGCCAACGCTCACCTCATGCAACCGCCGCGCGCGATCGGTTTTCGCTTCGCCGGCAGATTTCACATAACCCTTCAACGTTTCGATCGCCTGATCGCGCCGACCTCGCTCCTGCAAAAAACGGGCGAGTTTGATCGGGGCCGATCCCATATCGGGATCGTCGATTTGGCCGCGCAGCATTTTTTCGACAATGCCGTCCAAATAATGCTCTCTCGCGAATTCCAGGACTTGGGAGCGATTGTCGGCATCTGGATTTTTCTCTTCCAAATAACGGCTCAACATCGTTTCGGCTGCTGCCCGGCCCTCGGAATTCAAAGCTACTCGGCATCGCAGCAAGGTGAATCGAAAGGGCGCATTTGGATTTTCCTCCAGAAGTGAATCGAGAATTTCAGCGGCTTCTTCATAGCGGTCGTTCTCCATGCAAATCAGCGCATGGCGGACACGATAATCGGTGTTTGCCGGAACCAATTCGGTGAGTCGTTTTACCCATTTTTCTTCAGCTTCGGGATCGGCGGTTAAGCGATAAAATTCGGTCAGTTTCACCACGGCCTGTTCCGAGGGGCGATCCTGATCAGCTTCGACTTTGAGTTCGGCCTCTAATTCACTGAGTCGCCCGAAACGCTCATGAAGTCTCACCAATTTGGTGAACAAACCTTCGAATTGGTGATTTTTGAAATGGATCAGGGAAAGTCCTTCCCGCGCAGCAGCCTGAGCCCCATCGAAATCGTTGATAAATTCGTAAAGCCGATTCAGTTCCGTTAGTGCACTCAAACGCTGCTCCGGATCTCCTGCTTTCGCGCGATCCGCCAAATCGCGCAGCACCTTGATGGCGGTGTCCGTTTCCCCAACTTGGAGCAAAAACGCCACGACCTCGGTTCGGAGTTCCACGTTTGCCGGATAGGCCGTGAGCAGGGTGTTCCAAATTACGACAGCCTCTTCAATTTGATTCAAATCGCGATGAAGTGCTGCTTTTCGCATTCGAATTTTCACCCCGTCTTCAGTTTCAATCCCGATGACGTTGATTGCTTTCGTGTAGAGAGAAAGCGCCTTGGCGTCGCGTCGCTGCTGATCGGCGATTTCTGCAGAGGCTTTCAGCGCGATTGGGTCTTCTGGCTGCGAATCGAGAACCTGTCCGTAAAAATCGCGCGCGCCATCGAGGTCATCATTTTTCCGCAACAGGTGAGCGTAAATGGTCAGCGTCACCGCTGGCGCGCCTTCGGCTTTGGCTGCGTTTCCGATGTATTCGAGCAGGAGGGGAATCTGCCCTTTTTTATCGTAAAGATCCCAGAGGAGGTCGAGGACATTGCCGAACTCCGGCTTTTTCTGAAGCAGCAGGATGTAGTGGTTCGCCAGCTTCGTATCCGAGGCCGTCCACTCAACTTGAGTCGGTTCACCTTCTTTCTGTGCCGTTGCTGTCGAAATCCCAAACAGCGCGGCGATCATGATTCCGGAAAACCACCGGAACATCACGAGACCCACAGCTTGCAGAGTATTCGCCGACCACATCGATTGAGATCGTAACTGAGCCGAAGCGGGTGGTCAACCAGCGCGGGTGTGTGCTTTCACGATCTAATAGTATCCGTTCGACGAACCAACCCTGTTAGATCGTGAAATCTAAAATCCAGGCAGCATCGAAATAGGGATGGGTCCTTTGTGATCGGAGGCCTTCATTTTGAGCGGGTTTTCGCAGTCAAAAATCTTCAATTCACCTTTGAATGGCTGCACGAGATGCATGGGGTTTTCTGTTTCGAGAAATTCGGGGATGTCGCTTTCGTTTAGTAAGGAAGGCATCCGATGATGAATTCGTTCAACTTGATCGGATGCATCGGTTGTCAACATCGTGAAGCTGAGACCGATGGCAGGATCGGGATTCAGCTCCCACAAGCCGGCCATCAAAAACGGGGCGTCGAGTCGTTGAAAGGCGTGAGTTTGCTTTCCTCCAGTCGGTCCGGTCCATTCGTAAAAGGTGGAAACGGGAATCACGCAGCGGCGTTTTTCGCGCCAGGCATCGTCCCACATTCTGCCGTTTAATTTGTCGGATCGGGCATTGTTGATCGCGGGATTGAATGGGCGGTGGAATCCCCATCGCATTGAAACGGCTTCGATGGAAGATTTTTCAGGGGTGAAGCGGGCCACGATTCCGGGATCGGTTTTTCTGACGCCAAAGGGCTTGGAGGCTGCTTCAATTGCGGATTTTAATCCGCGTTGCCAATTGAAAAATTTTAGATCTGAGCCAGGTCCGATGTCATATAAGTTGCACATTGGGAAGGAATTTAATGCTTCAAGATTGTTTCAAAAAAGTGTAAAGACTCCCCTTTCGATTCGTCGGACCCCATTCTTCTCCCTAATATTCCCATGGTGAATCTTCTCATTAAAAACGATTTTGACCAGGCTTTGGCCGATTCAAATTCGCCATTGCTTCGTTCGCGCCCGGAAATTTTGCAGCTCAATGTTGGTAAGCTCTGCAATCTGACGTGCGTTCATTGTCATGTCAACGCAGGCCCAGGCCGGAAGGAAATCGTAACGGGCGATACGATTGATAAGTTGCTGACGTGGTTCGAAAAAACTGATATTCCGATTCTCGATATGACGGGCGGAACGCCGGAGATGATTCCAGATTTTAAGCGACTGGTGAAAACCGTTCGCGAATTTGATCAGCCGCGACGGGTGATGGATCGCCTGAACGCGACGATTATTAATGAGCCTGGATTCGAGTGGGTTCCTGAATTTCTTGCCGAGAACCAAGTGGAAATCATCGCTTCAATGCCGTGCTACGAGCCGGAAAACGTCAACGAACAGCGTGGCGACGGCGTTTTTGATAGCAGCATTTCAGCGTTCCAGCAGCTGAATGAGCTTGGTTACGGACGCGATCCGAATCTGATCATGAACTTCGTTTACAATCCAAACGGAGGCTTTTTGCCGCCCGAGCAGACTGCGCTCGAGGCGAAATACAAAAAGGAAATGAAGGAGCATTTCGACATCGATTTTAATTCGTTGTTCTGTATCGCGAACATGCCGATCGCGCGTTTTGCCAGTTATTTGAAGCGGAACAATGAGCTGCAAAGCTACATGGAGACGCTGAAAGACGCTTACAATCCTGCTACGGTGGGCGGTTTGATGTGTAAGAACACGATTAATGTCAGCTGGTTGGGTGAAGTCTTCGATTGCGACTTCAACCAAATGATGAAATTGCCGCTTCACACTGCTGACGGTGGTGATCAAAAAGAGCAGCTCTATTTGTGGGACATCGATCACGAGACTTTTGAAAATGTTCCGATTCGCACCGGAAATCACTGCTTCGGCTGTACGGCTGGAAGCGGAAGCTCCTGTGGCGGTGCGATTTCTGAATGAATTTCCAAAATTCAATCAATTTTCTTACCCCCCTACTTAATTAATTTTTCCAAATCATGAAGACTGACACCGTTGTTAAAGAGCGTTACGCCGAAGGCGCCCAAGTCCAGGTTCCGGCTCTCTGCTGTCCTGTTGAGTATGACCAGAAATATCTCGAAGTGATCCCAACTGAAGTAATTGAGCGAGATTATGGCTGCGGCGATCCCAGTAAATACGTGAAAGAAGGCGAGACCGTTCTCGATCTCGGCAGCGGCACTGGAAAGATCTGTTTCATCGCGAGTCAGGTGGTCGGCCCAACAGGAAAAGTCATCGGCGTTGATATGACGGATGACATGCTCGATGTGGCTCGTGAAAACGCGCCGATCATTGCTGAGCGAATCGGTTACGACAACGTGGAATTCCGCAAAGGGCGGATTCAGGATCTCCAACTTGATTTGCAGGCGCTTGATGATGAACTCAAAAAGAAGCCGGTTGGAGACGTAAATGCTTACCTCGATGCGGAAGAACTCGCTGATGAACTTCGGATCAAGAAGCCGCTGGTTGAGAGCGATTCCATCGATGTGGTTGTTTCAAACTGCGTTCTCAATTTGGTTTCCAATTCGAATCGTCGCCAGATGTTCGAGGAGATCTACCGCGTGCTGAAGCGTGGTGGACGTGCCGTGATTTCTGACATCGTCAGTGATGAAGACGTGCCACAGGAATTGCAGGACGATCCTGAATTGTGGAGCGGTTGCATCTCAGGTGCGTTTCGCGAAGACGATTTCCTCCAGGCGTTTGAAGACGTCGGTTTCTACGGCGTTCGTATTTTGAAATACGACAAAGAGCCATGGCAAACCGTAAAAGGCTTCGAATTCCGCAGCATGACAGTGGAAGCTTTCAAAGGAAAAGAAGGCGAGTGCTACGAGCGGAATCAGGCAGTTATTTACAAAGGCCCGTTCAAGCGAGTTCTCGATGACGATGGTCACGCAATGGAGCGCGGCAAGCGTTACGCCGTTTGCGATAAGTTTTACCAAATTTATGGAAAAGAGCCTTACGCGGATCAATTCGACCTCGTCGAGCCGCAGGAAGATATTCCGCTTGAGAAAGCTGATTTGTTTGATTGCTCGTTCACCCGTGAACGTCACCCACGCGAGACCAAGGGAATGGATTATGATGTGACGACGGAAGCCTCAGACTGCTGCGAGCCGGATGGTGAGTGTTGCTGATCTTTGATTTAGATAATCAATTTACGTTGGAACAGGGTTGATTCGATGAATCAACCCTGTTGTTGCGTATAGCCATGTAGTTTTGAAATAGCGCGTTTGTGAGCTTGCGGACTGCGGCTTAAATCCGCTACAACATGCGCTATGAAAACGATGAACCCATTTACAAAAATCAGCTGTCTAATTGCAGTGCTTGCTCTTGGACTTTCAGCTGTTGCCCAGGAAAAAGGATTTGTGCCGCTTTTTAACGGAAAAGATCTGACGGGCTGGAGTCCATCGAAGGAAAATCCGGATTCCTATTCCGTAAACAAAGACGGTGAGTTGGTCGTCAAAGGCGGTCGCAGTCACCTGTTTTACACGGGTGATGTGAACGGTGGAAAATTTAAGAATTTCGAGCTGAAGCTGAAGATCAAGACTTTCCCTGGTGCGAACAGCGGGGTTTACATTCACACTGAGATGCAGGGCGAAGGCTGGCCTTCGAAGGGATATGAGTGCCAAGTCAATTCGACTCACAAAGACCCCAAGAAAACGGGTTCGCTTTATGGAATCAAAAATATTATCGTTCTTAAAGAAGGCCAAAAAGAGCCTAAAGGAGACAATGATGTTCGCAAAAAGGCACCCAGCACTGATGGCGAGTGGTTTGAGTATCACATCACGGTGAAAGGAAAGAAGATCACGATCAAAGTGAACGGCGAGACGACGGTGGAATATACCGAGCCCAAAGGCGGCCCGAATGCGAAAAATTTCTCCGGTCGTATTCTTTCCGAAGGCACCTTTGGATTGCAGGCCCACGATCCTGATAGCGAAATTCATTATCAGTCGATTGAAGTGAAGCTGTTGGATTGATTCTGTTCATTAACAGATTCACGGCATTCGCAGCCATTCCTACCTTGACGCCCCAATACGGGGTCGTAGGTTGCCGCGCTCCGCGAAAAGCGCGGACTTTTTTGCCGATGAACATTCACGAATACCAAGCCAAAGAGCTTTTCGATAAATTCAATGTTCCTTCTCCCAAGGGAACTGTCGCCAACACACCTGAAGAAGCTCGCGCAGCGGCTGAAGCAATCACCAGCGGTCAGATCGTGGTGAAAGCTCAAGTCCACGCCGGTGGTCGCGGAAAAGGCACTTTTAAAAACGGTTTTCAGGGCGGGGTTCACCTCGTTAAAACGGCTGATGAAGCTGCTGAAATCGCCGAGAAAATGATCGGCCAGACGTTGGTGACTCACCAGACCGGCGAAGAAGGAAAGCTTGTTTCCAAGGTGCTGATTGCTGAAGCGGTCGACATTGAGAAAGAATATTACCTCGCGATTCTGATGGATCGCGACAGCCGCAGCCCAGTGATCGTGATTTCGACTGAAGGCGGCGTAAATATCGAGGATGTTGCTGAAAATACACCTGAGTTGATTCACAACGAGGCAGTTCACCCACTCGCAGGACTTCAGCCCTATGAAGTGCGCAAGCTTTGCAAGAAACTCGGTTTCGCAGGCGATCAGGCCAAACAGTTCGCAAAATTGCTCAAGTCACTCTTCAATCTCTTCCTCGAATGTGATTGTTCGATGGTGGAAATTAATCCACTCGTGACGACTCCGGACGGTCAGGTTCTCGCGCTTGATGCGAAGTTCGATTTCGATGACAACGCGCTTTATCGTCAGCCAGAAATTGCTGCGATGCACGACCCAACGGAAGAAGATCCTCGTGAAGTTGAAGCTGCGAAATTCGGTCTCAACTACATCGGTCTCGACGGAAACATCGCCTGTCTCGTAAATGGAGCTGGCCTCGCAATGTCGACGATGGACATCATCAAGCATTACGGTGGTGATCCTGCAAACTTTCTCGACGTAGGGGGTGGCGCAACTCAGGAGCAAGTTGCAAACGCGTTTAAAATCATTCTTTCGGACCCAAACGTAAAAGGAATCCTCGTTAACATTTTTGGTGGAATCATGGATTGCGATGTGATCGCAAAAGGCATCGTTGCTGCATGCGGCGAAGTTGACATGAACATCCCGCTGATCATTCGCCTCGAAGGAAATAACGTGGCGGCTGGACGAGAAACGCTCAAGACTTCCGGAATTGATCTCATCACAGGTGATGATCTTGCTGATGCTGCTGAAAAAGTAGTTAAGGCGATCGCAGCGTAAATTTTCAAACGATGGCGGAAGACGGCTACGGATTTGCACTCGAATTTAATCGGCGATACAGCATGGCTCATCGATTGAATTCTGGGATTGCTCCGAATTGTCAGGTCCCTCACGGGCATGACGAGGTCGTTACTGTCGAGTTGGCTGAGAAATCGAATGCAGGTCTTGATCCGGAAACCAACATGCTGGTTGAGTTTTCGAGGATTAAAGGCCGCTGGTTTCAGTGGATTGATAAATCTGTCGATCACAGCTTTCACCTCGGTCACAAAGATCCGTTGATCACTTATTTTAAAGAAAATGAGGCTCACCTGATTCCCAAATTGTTGGTGACACCAGGGGATCCGACCACTGAACTTCGCGCAGCTTGTTATGCTGCAAAACTGGCGGCTTTTCTTGCAGAAGAGAATCCCAATTTTTTCTGCAGTCGTCTTGCTATTCAGGAAACGCCCACCAACGCGGTTCTTTTCCGCCCTTCATTTGCTACCGATGTCGTTGCCGCTGGCGCCGAACATTGGTGGAACCGACCGGATCTTTCGATTAACGAATTTGTTGGGTCCGAAAACTAATACCATTTTACTAAATACTAATCACTCGAAACCATGGCCATTCTCGTAGACGAAAATACCAAAGTCCTCATTCAGGGCATCACCGGATCATTTGGCGGACGCCACGCCCAACTTAGCCTGGACTATGGCACGCAAGTCGTCGCGGGTGTGACTCCTGGAAAAGGCGGTCAGAAATTTTCTGACGTTGTTCCTATTTATGACACCGTCGACGAAGCTGTTTCTGAAACAGGCGCGACCGTTTCTGCGATTTTCGTTCCACCTCCGTTTGCTGCCGATGCAATTTTGGAAGCCGTCGATGCCGGAGTTGATCTTGCGATCGCAATTACCGAAGGCATTCCTGTGATTGACATGATGCGTGTTCGTTCAGCGATGGAAGGATCAAAAACACGTCTTATCGGACCAAACTGCCCGGGCGTTGTTACTCCTGGAACGGGTGAGAATTCTCACGGTGGTTGCCGCATCGGGATTGCCCCGGGTTACATCCATAAGCGTGGAAAAGTAGGTGTGGTTTCACGAAGCGGAACGCTCACTTACGAAGCGGTTTGGCAGCTTTCAGCTCTCGGCCTCGGTCAGAGCACTTGTGTCGGAATCGGTGGCGATCCAATCAACGGAACGTCCCACATCGACGTTTTAAAAATGTTCAACGACGATCCAGAGACCGAAGCAATCATCATGATTGGTGAGATTGGCGGAACTGCAGAGGAAGAAGCAGCCGAGTGGGCCGCAGACAACT
>ERZ887942.572-NODE-572-length-29491-cov-22.049939_pt1 | contig 29491 bp, 18 predicted proteins | sample MGYA00521099_ERZ887942 | MGnify/ENA primary metagenome ERZ887942 (study PRJEB32303, sample SAMEA104408605) | aquatic metagenome | biome: Brackish water; feature: Pelagic; material: water | place: Baltic Sea | collected 2014-06-07T06:48:00 | depth 16,251 m ...
GTTTCGAACCCGGAATCTTACGCTTTTAGTGCTCCGATCTCGCCGGTGCTTTCGGCAAAGCGCTTCACCCCGGCTCCCATCATTTTCGCCTGTGTCAACCAGAGGTTGGCGAGCGGCGTTCCCTCCGGCATGTTGATGTGCTGGCCTGACTTCACCTGCTTTCCACCTCCCGCCATGACGATCGGAAGATCATTGTATTGATGGGTCGAACCATCGCCCAATCCCGAGCCATAAGTGAACAGGGTGTTATCCAAAAGAGTGGTGCCATCTGCTTCCACCACGCTGTCCATTTTCTCAAGAAGATAGGCATACTGCTCCATGTGAAAACGGTCCACCTTCAGCAGCTGATTGATCATCCTGGTCTGATTGTGCGACATGCCATGATGGCTCATCGGCTTGTCAAACAAGCCATCGAAAAGATAGGGCGTGTCCCATCGCTCGGGCCCCACCATGAAAGTGGCCACATTGGTCAATCCCGACTGCAACGCCACCACCATCAGGTCACCCATTAAGCGAATATACTCTCCTCGTGGCAGGTAAGCTTCCGGCGGCTCTTCAAAAGACACCTTGGCCAGCTCCCCCTTCATTGCCTCCAGTCGGCCCATCTGCGTTTCGATTGCCCGGATGGAATCAAAGTATTCCGCAAACTTCTGCCCATCGGCATAACCCAGATCTCTTTTCATCGACCTTGCGTCCTCCAGGACCAGATCAGTGACATCCCGGTAGCTCTCAATTTCTTTCGTCGAAAACAGACGCTGATACATCTTTCTCGGATCACGGACGGAGGGAGCCAAATGTCCCGTGCCATACCAGGAAATATTATCGAAGTAGATCGATTCCTTGTTGTCTTTGTGGCTGTTGCAACTGAACTCCAACGTCGAGAACGGCGTCTTTTGCCCCACCACATCCGCGACCAAATGATCCAAGGTCCGGTCAAGCGGCCAGGCCGTTCCTTTGATCGTGTAAGGCGGAGCACTGCTCAAATAACACGAGGCACACTGCGCATGAACGTCTGTCCCTTGCTGAAAGGTCCGGTCCATCCCGGTGATCAGATTGATCTTATCCCTTACCCCCTCCAGCGGTTCCATCGTCGGAGTCAATTTCTCAAGCGGCTTCACACTGTAGTTTGGATCCTGCTTGCCGAGTGACTTCCTCAGGTTGCCCAAATTCCCTTTGGGAATGACCGAGTCTCCCTCGCCCGGGAAAAACCCCCGTCGCACCACCCCGATCGGCACGTAAAAATGCGCCATCCTCTTCGAAACCCCACTTGCCAGCGTCTGTGATCCCAGGCTCTCCATCCACGGCAACGCAAGAGCCGCTCCGCCCAATCCTCTCAAAAATCCTCGTCGTGTCGTCATCTTTTTAGTTCTCCTTCTTTGCTTGGTTCGCTTTCGCCAAAAACGGCTCACTTAAAATCACTTCCTTTATCAAGGATTGCATCCCGTATCCATCCCCTGCGACTCGTGCCACAATGTCATCGAGGACAATCTCATCCGCCGTTCCCAATTCCCTCGCGAGAGCAAACGACAAAAGGTGCCCCGCCAAGCCATGGGCAAAGCGATCCTTCTCCGCAAGAAGGGCATCTTTAAATTCAATCACATTGGTAAACTTGTGTTTACGGAAAAGCGTCCCTTCCATATCCACCTTCCGATCATTCTCGTAATTCTCACGCCAGCGTCCCACGGCATCGAAATTCTCCAGAGCAAAACCCAGCGGATCAATCTGCTCGTGACACCCCCGGCAGTCCGCTCGCTCACGGTGCATCGAGAGACGTTCCCGCAGCGTCAAATGCTCCTCCCCCTCACTTGGCTTTTCACCCAGTGAAGGCACATCCGCCGGCGGAGGCTCCGGGGGATTATTGAAAACCACTCCCGCCAACCAGGCCCCACGCGTAATGGGCTGCGTCCGCTCCGGACCGGAAGTCATCGTCATGACAGCGGCATTGGTGATCACCCCACCCACCCGACGATCCGTGACCGGAACCCGGTGAAATTCCAAGACGGTGACCTGCCCCTTCTTTTTTCTACCGACCATACCCAGAGTCCCATACGCCTCCTCCAAGTGCCCCGAGCGATACGTGAAATCCGAATCAATCAACTGCATCACCGGCAAATTTTCGATGAGCACCGTTTCAAAAAGCAGCAGGGGCTCCATCATCATGTGCATGCTGTTGCGATACGCGGAGTAGTAAAACTTCGGGAACTTCTTCTCGTCGGGCACCGACGAAATGATGCGGTCCAACTGCAACCATTGCGCTGGAAAGGAATCACAAAATCGCTTCACCTTTCGGTCTTTCACCATTCGCTCAAACTGGCCACGCAGGACGTCTTCCTTCAACAGCTCCTCCGATTCCGCCAACTTCAAAAGCTCCTCATCCGGTAAACTTCCCCACAGAAAAAATGACAGGCGCGAAGCCAACTCCAGTCCATCCACTTTCTCCGAACCTTCCGAGCGATCATAGAGATAAAGGAACCTTGGAGACGAGATCACCGCCGCCACAACCGCCTTCATCGCTTCGGTGTAGCTCACTCCCGCCTCCATTCGTGAATTCACAAACTTCGAGTATCGATCCAGCACCCCGGCCCCGACCCGGCCTCGAAAGGCCTTTCGTAAAAAGGTCCCCAGCCGCTCCCGCACCACATCCTCCACCTTCCTCTCCTCACGGGGATTGAGCACAAAAAACTCTTTCCAAATCCCCACCCTCTTCGGGTTGAAATCCGGGCTCCCCACAATCGACTGCCCCAACTTTAAAAAAGACTCCATCAAGAGCGGCGACATCGACAGGTGATCCGCCTGATTGTCAAAACCATGCTCCGCCCGCAGATCCTGAGGAAACGCCGCCACCCCGGCCAATCTCGGTTCGATCATCTGCGATTTCCCCAAAGGCCGGCTCCCCACCCGCACCAGATCCGCCATCTTTCCGGTCTCCGGTTGAAAATACTGCTGATGATCGCGAATCATCCGCTCCGGGAGGGTGAAGACATTGCACTTCAGATCAAAGAGATCGATCACCGCATTGTGATACTGAAAGCGATTCATCCGGCGCATTGGAGTTGGCTCATAGACTCTCTTTCCGGCCATCACCTCTGCTCGCAAGGCCTCCAGATCGGCCAACAATTTCGCCCGATCTTCCTTCGCCAATTGCGGTTCATCCTCCGGAGGCATTTCCTCAAAATCGATGGCCTCAATGATTTCCTGCAACAACTCCGGCTTCTTCTTGAGAGCATCCAGATCCCCGATCTCCAAAAGGTTCACCTTGCCTTTCACTTTTCCCTTTTTCCCGTGGCATTGCACACAGTTCTCCTGAAAAACCTCCAACATCCCGGCACCCCGCGAAGCCCCGGCAAATCCGAGCGACAGAATCAGAATCATTATCATTCCCAGTTGGCGCATCACAAGGATACTAGCGAATCCCGGCTCTCCTTGCACGGGCCAAAATGGCTTCCATTTCGCTTGATCCTGCGGTCACATCTTCAATGATCATCGTCATGCGCAACCACGGACGAATCCTTCTCATTCTTATTGCCGCCGCCAGCACTTCCCTTGCCGCTGATCCCAAACGCGACATTCAGTATGACACGAAACATGAGCGCAACGTCCTCGATTTCTGGCCCGCGCTGAAATCCGACGCTCCCGCTCCCGTCTTGGTCTGGTTCCACGGCGGGGGATTCCGAAACGGGGATAAGAATCAGATCGAAAAACACGGACGTGCCACTCTCGAAACCTACCGCGAGGCCGGCTACGCCGTGATCAGTTGCAACTACCCCTTTCTCGACAAGGGCATGGACCATCGGGAGATCGTCAACCACTGCGGCCGGGCCGTGAAGTTCATCCGCTCCCGGTCAAAGGAGTGGAACATCGATCCAAAACGCCTCTGCTGTGGCGGTGTCTCCGCCGGAGCCCTCATCAGCCAGTTTCTTGGCTACCACGATGACCTCGCCGATCCAAAAGCCAAGGATCCCGTCGACAAGCTCAGCTCCCGCCCCGCTGTCGTCATTGGCATCATGCAACCCATCGGCACCAGGGAATTCGCCCTCCGCTACATGGACAAAGGCGAAGCTCCCCTCTTCCTCTATTCCAATGCAAGACCGGGTGACCGGATTCACCCTCCTCAACAGGCTCTCCTGATCAGGGACAAAGCCAGGGAATTGGGGATCCCGTGCTCTCTCTACAGCGGTGGTCGAAACAAGATCCCAAAAGTTCCCGACGACCAGACCTGGCTCCAACTCCAGCTCGCATTCTGTCAAAAACACCTTCTTAAGTAACCCCCTCCCCGCCAACCCCTTGACTTTCAGAGTCAGCAGCACACCCTCACAGAAGTGCGACTGGCCGATATCCTGATCCTCCTTTCGCTCGCCGCGATTTGGGGAGCCTCTTTCCTCTTTATGCGGGTCTCGGCACCCGACTTCGGGCCAGTCCCGCTGGTGGCCTTTCGCATGACGGTCGCCGGACTGGCCCTCACTCCGGTCTTTCTTCGCAAGGAGGCCCGCGATCTCTTCAAAGCCCATTGGTGGCAGCTCCTCGTCAGTGGAGTGGTCGGCTCAGCCATCTCCTTCATCCTCCTGAGTTGGGCAAGTCTTACCCTGAGCGCCGGGTTCACCTCGCTCATGAACTCCAGCGTCCCCATTTTCAGCGCCATCATCGCCGCCGTCTGGCTGGGTGAGCGACTCCTCGCCTCCCAGTTCGTCGGACTCGGCCTCGGCATCCTTGGGGTCCTCATCCTTGTGTGGGGAAAACTGGAATTCCATGACGACGGCCGCGGCTGGCCCATCGTGGCCTGCGTCATTTCCTGCCTCTGCTATGGCTTCGGGGCCAGCTGGATGAAGAGCAAACTTCAGGGTGTTCGTCCCCTCGTTGCCTCATCCGGCAGCCTCCTGGGCGCGGGCCTCGTCCTCATTCCCTTCGCTCTCACCCGCCTCCCCGAAAAGTCTCCTCCCCTCAGCAGCTGGCTCAGCGCCGCCGCCCTCGCCCTGATCTGCACCGCGCTCGCTTTCGTTCTCTTCTTCAAACTCATCCAACGCTCGGGGGCCACCGTCGCGACCTCCGTCACCTTCCTGATCCCCTTCTTCGGAATCTTCTGGGGCTGGCTCGTTCTTGATGAAATCGTCTCTGCTCAAATGATCGCCGGCCTCGCCGTGACCCTCCTCGGGACCGGTCTCATCACCGGAATGATCGGCAAACGAAAGGCCACTTCCTGAATCACGTATTGTTAAGCCATGAAATTCCTCATCTTTCTACTCCTCCCCTTCACCGCCCTCGCCGGCGAGTCACTCTTCAATGGCAAAGACCTCACCGGCTGGAAATCCGACGCCAAGGGCGACTTCCCCTATTGGACCGCTAAGGAGGGCGTCCTCCACTGCCAGTCCGGACCCAAGAAAAAGGGCTCCGTTCTCTGGACCACCAAGGAGTTCCAGGACTTCACTCTCACCCTCGAATATAAACTCGGCAAAGGCACCATCGACTCCGGCGTCATGCTGAAAAAAGCACACGACCAGATCCAGATCGGCATTTCCGGGTCCCTCAAGCGCGACCTCACCGCTTCGCCCTACATCCCCGGAAAAGGCTATCCGGTCGAAGGCAAGGAAGCCATCGCCGCCGTGAAACCCAAGGGCTGGAACGTTCTCAAAATCGAAGTCAAAGGAAACACCTATAAAACCTGGCTCAACGGAGTCGAAGGAGTGACCTACGAATCCAAAACCGCCATCGAAAAAGGCCCCCTTGGCCTCCAGCTCCACGGCGGAAAAGACATGGCCATCTCCTTCCGTAAGATCGAGATCGCCGAGGCAAAGTAACCGATGAGAATCTAAGGCTCATTTTCCCACCGTCGCCAAACGTGGAGCCTGATATGCTCCCCGGCATGGGATGGATGAGAACACTACTACTGGGCGATATCGGCAACCGACTCGATATTGCGGATGCCGAAGATTCGATCAATCTGCTTGTTGACCACCAGCGTCAAACAGCCTCAAAGCTGAAGACCAAAGACCTTCGCATTGATCAAATGATTGCTGAGTTGGCCAGGCAGAAGCTCGCGATTCAAGCACCCACCCGATTCCTTGTGCACAAAGAGATCGTCTCGGAGGAAGAACTGAACGACTTCATTCAGGAAGTCGATGCCGAGGACGGGGTTCTTGACGGGAAAATGACCTTGGACCACGACAAAGTCAGACTGAGGTTTCAAACCTAAAAAAAATGATCGCCCCCGGGGAGATTCCCGGGAGCGATCAGATGATTTTAGATTGAAAAGGTCGTGGCCCCTTAAACGGTGCAAATTTCCACGGCCTCTTTCAGCGAGGTGAGCGGATCGCGTTTTGGCCGAAATTCCTGACCAAGGTAACCTTCGTATCCCATCGCGGCGAGAGCTTTGGAGATTCCCCGGTAGTTCAACTCCTGGGTGTCATCAATCTCATTGCGCCCCGGAACACCAGCGGTGTGGAAGTGCGAGATCGCCTCCTTGTGCTTCGTGAAGGTCGCGATGCAGTCGCCCTCCATGATTTGCATGTGGTAGATGTCATAGAGAAGCTTGAAGCGATCCGAACCAACCGCATTGACGAGATCAACACCCCACTGGGTGCGGTCGCAAAGGTAGTCCTTGTGGTCCTTCTTGGAGTTCAAGAGCTCCATCGAAACGGTAATATTGTGCTTCTCGGCGATCGGTATGATGCGCTTCACCCCTTCGATACTGTTCTTCAAGCCCTCCTCATCAGTGAGTCCATTCCGGTTTCCCGAGAAGGCAATGATCTGCGGCACATTGCCGGCCTTGGCGGCGAGAGGAATGGCCTCCTCGTAGATCTTCACGAGCGTGTCGTGATTCTCCTTCTTCTCAAAAGAGGTTCCAATGCCGCCGACTCCGTTGATGGGACGGGGGCGCCCCATCGCGCAGGTCAGTCCGTGCTTGGCCACCGTGGCCCACTGCTCCGGGAAAAGAATCTCAATCGATTCGATCCCGATCTTCTTCACCTCGACACAGAATTGCTCCAGCGGAATGTTTCCAAAGCACCAGTGGCAAACAGAGTGCTTGAACTTGGCCCCTGCTTTTGTGGCTTCGTCTTCGGCAGCTTTGACCTGGGTCCCAAGGGCGGCAAAGATGGCGGCTGTGGCAGCGCCACCGGAAAGGGCGGTGAGTGATTCTCTTCGATTCATAACTGGTATTAATACACGACAGGAATGGGTTCTTTGTCGAGAATTTGTAGCGATTACAGCAATTCCCAGTGGCCGGAACTGCCTGAGGAGTTCAAGAGGAATCAGGCAAATCAACCCTCAATTTTTATTCTCAGGAACAGTGCCAGGCCCATTGGTGCCCGGTTGAGCGGTGACTTCGCAGCAGATCCTCCCGCAATTGAACATGACCGGGACGGATCATGCCACTTTTTGCGGGCCCCGAAGTGCCATTCGCGCCAGCCCGTTACGCTACTCTTCCTCCGTTCCGCCCAAGGTCACGTTGATGTTGTATTTGTTCTGGAGGTGGGAGTGGGCTTTGCTGGCTTGGCCGGATTTGGGATAGCGTTTGCAGGTGAGTTGGAAGGTGCGGATCGCTTTTTCCTTATCCTTGGCTTCCTCGTAGGTGAAGCCGATTTGGAGGGTCGCTTCGGCGGCGGATTTTTCGACGATCTTGATTTGATTGTAGAGGACAATCGCTTCCTTTTGTTCGCCGAGGCGACGGTGGCATTTGGCGATGGCGAAGTAGTCACCCGGGAAGCGGTCGACCTGGCGGTAACTGGCGATCGCTTTTTTCCAGTCGGAGAGTTTTTCGTAGCAGCCCGCGATGGCCCAGAAGTGGTCGCCGGAATGTTCGCCGTCGATTTCGAGGAGGTGACGATAAACTTCGATGGCTTCGTTGATCTTTCCTTCCTCGAGATACATTCCGGCGATGACTTTTTGGCCTGTCACCTGGTCATCGAATTCGCCGTAGAGGCGGCGGGCCTGATCGCGTTTTTCGCGGGCGATGGACCATTGTGCTTGTCGACTGCGGAGGTCGTCATCGAGACCGAACTGTTTTCCGATTTCTTCGTAGACCTGCCAGGTGTCGGCGGGGCGACCGAGGGTTCCGTGGAGGTCGGCAACCCGGTAGAGAAGGTCCCTGGCGATATCGGGGCGGACCAGCATTTCGGCGCGGAGTTCGGAGATGAGTTGGTCGCCGAGTTTGAGGGCGGCAGGTTTGGTCTTGGGTTCTTTGAGGAGGTGTTGGACGGCCTTGGCGGAGAGGCTGAAGACTTGATCGAAAAGAGCGGGCCCGGTGTAGGTGGTGGCGAGGGCCTTTTTGCCTTCCGCGAGCTTCTGTGCGAAGCAGTGGAGCTCGGCGAGTTCGTGGCAGGCTTTGATGCAGATTTCTTTGGAGGTCTCGGTGCGCTTGACCTTGAAGGTGAGTTCATTGAGGAGGGAGAGGCGTTCCTCAATGTCCTTATGGAGGCGGGCGTAGTGGAGGAGATCCTGTCGGGAGCGGATCGCGATTTCGTGATCGGGGTATTCCTTGATGAGGAAGCGGAAGGCCTTTTGAGCTTCTTTAACCAAGCCCATGGTGCGGTAGGCATCGCCCATGCAATAGGCGGCGATGGTCGCTTCATGGGATTTTGGCCAGTAGTCGATGACCGATTGAAAGCCGTCCCGCAGCGCGGTCTTGGGCTTCTTGAGATTCATCATGGTGTGGCTCCACATCAACTGGGCGTAGGGGGCACCGGGGCTCTTTTCGTAGAGGGTCAGAAACTTCTCGTACTCGGCGAGGGCAATCTTGAACGTGCCGGCGAGGAAATGTTTTTCGGCGATCTTGATCTGGTAACGTTCCACCTCGCGCATCTTTTCGAAGGTCGCGACTTCGATTTGTTGCAGAGTGGTGAGGGCCGCGTGGCTGGGAGGAGCGAGTGCGGTGAAGAGAAAAAAGATAATGAATCGTACGGGCATGGGAATTGGTCGGGGACGGGTTACTTCTTCGTGGCTTCGAGCCATTTATTATACTCGGCGTGGGCGTAGTAGATGATGTTGACGCCGAGTTGGTAGCTCGATTCCCAGACTTCGCGGGGGACGCCGGAATGGCCGTCGGCCCAAGCGTCGCCAATGTCGCCGGGATGGTAGTAAGCGACGAGTCGTCCGTCCACCACCCAACCAAGAGCGTTGGAACGACCATGGGGAGCGACGATGGGAAGGCGGGGCAACGGATAGGGAATGCGGTGGATGGCGTGGTCCAAATAAACGGAGATGGGTTCGATTCTCGGAAGGACCTTTTGCATCATCGAAACAAACTGCCCTTCCCAGCCGGAGCTCCCGCCATTATCGCCGAAGAGCATGCCGTGGTGCTCGAGGAGATAGCTGCGCATGATTTTAAGCTCCTTCGCGCTCAGGTTGATGTTTTGCTGGCCGGTCATGTAGACCATGGGCGGGCTTTTGCGGGCCGGGAAGCTCTTGAGACGACCAATTTCCATGGGCTCGGGTCGATCGCTGACCGGGTGGCCGGTGCGAACGCCGTATTCGGTGAGGAGGTTCAGATCGGAACCGCGATCCATGTCCTGTTCCCAGTCACCGCCATCGTACTTCAAGCGGATGAAGCGCACCTTGCCACCGGTGCTGCCGGCCGAGAACCCCGCGCCATCGCCCTTGCCTTGGCCGATCTTGTAGAGGTGCTCGGTGACTTCGAGGACCTGCAGTTTGACATCATCGATCGGTGGCGGGTTAAAAAGGACGCTGCTGTAGGGATTGATGACATACTTCTTATGAATGACCTTCTGAATTTTGACGACCTGCTTAAGCTGCGTCTCTTCACCTCCGCCGAGCGGCGATTCGTAAAGGCTGCATCCGGAGAGCCGGGTCAGGATGAGCGCCATGACACCGAAGAGGCAGGTGTAGGTGAGGAGGGTGAAGATGGACTGGCGAAGCTTGTTGTTCTTGTTGCCAAAATACCAGGCCACGAGTTGGCGCGGGTCCCAGGTGCGTTTCCTTGCGTTTGGTTCAGGAAGGCGTTTTGTTTCGCGGTCGATCCACCACACGGACCACCCCAGTCCAAGGAAGAAGGCCCCGGCGGTGCCGAATTGGATGATACCGGCGGCAAGGGAGTAGGAGTGGTTGAGGAGCGGGAGATGGGCGAGGAGTTGCCAAAGGGGAAGGTAGGAAATGCTGAAGATAGCGCGGCGGACGACGAGGGAGGAGCGTCGGTGGCGGCGGATCCAGTAGCAGCAGACCGGGAGGGCGGAGAGGAATCCGATGGTGAGCGTCCACTTCCCCAACCAGAACCAGGCGTGGGCATCAATCCAAAGCAAGCACCAGAAGACCGCGTAGATTCCGGTCAGCAGGATGGGCCGGGGACTTTGGCGGACGGGGAGTTTCGGTGGAGTGGGCATCCGGGTGGCAGATGGCTGATTCGGACTACTCCAGATCCTTCAGGAAATCCTCGCCTTTGTCCTCGAGGGGATTGGAGTTCGGGGGAGCGGGGAGCTGTTCGTTGACGCCGAGAGGGGCCAGGTTCACTGGTTTTTCGGGATCGGTGATATTGGGCTCTGGGACGGGAGGGACCGGGGTTGGTGCTGGAGTTGCTGCTTCGGTGACCGGCTCGGGGTCTGGTACTGGTTTCTCGCCGAAGAAGTAAGGGATTGCGGTGAGGGCGGAAATCGTGCCGGTGACAAGAATGATGGAAAGGATGGTGGCGCGGAAGAGTTGGCTGGAGGCGACAACGCCGAGCATCTCCTGGGGGCCTTTGCCGCGGAGTTGGCTCAAGAATTCCTTCAACTCCGAGACGGTGGCGTTGGAGTTGGCTTTGAGCTCGCGGAGGTCGGCCTGGGTGCTGGCCATGGAGGTGCGGTCTGCTTTGGAGCGTTTGGGTTGGCCTTTCATGGTTTGGTCGAAGTTTCTTCGGGCTCGAGAATGTGAACGAGATCGCCACCGGCTTCACTGATGGCGGCGATGACGGGTTCGAAGTGGGAGGCCTTGGCCTCTTTGTGGACTTTCAGGAAGACGTTGCGTTGGCCGGAGGGGGCATCGCCGAGGACGGAAGAGAGGGCTCCGGCGAGTTCGTCGGGCGAAATCTCTTTACCATCGAGGTAGACTTTAAAGCCGGAGTCGATGGCGACGCTGGCGAGGGGTGCGGCGGCCATTTTGATGTCAGCGAGCTTGGCGGGCTGCCACTGGATGTGGCTGTCGTCCTGGGCGCGCGCGAGGATGACGAAGAAGATGAGGAGCAGGAAGCCGATGTCGCCCATTGCGAAAGCGGGGACGGAGGCGGTGAGCTTTTTGCGGGGAAGTTTCATTCGACCGTGATGGTGCGTTTGGATTCCAACTCAAGAGTGAGAATACCGCCGGCTTGTTCGATGACCTGGGACACGCGAATCCAGATCGGGTAGGGCGTGTTGGGCGCGCTTTTTACGACGACGATGCGGTCGGCCTCGCGGGTCTTTTTTTGGAGGGCGGCGGTGAGGCGGCGGGTGAATTCGGGAAGTTGGAGGGGGCTGCCGTCGAGAACGATGCTGGTGGGAGTGATGGAGACCTCGATGTTTTTGCTCTGTTCGCGTTTCTCAACCTGCTCCTCGGTTTTCGGAAGGATCTGGGCGAGCCCGGTCTCCGGCTGCACCGCGGCGCAGACGAGGAAGAAGATGATGAGGATGAAAGCGATATCCGAACTGGCGCTGGCCGGCGGATCAACGAGCATCTTTCCGCGTTTCAGTTTCATGAGGAGCCTTTGTCGAGAGTGAGGCGGAGGGTGACAACTTCGATGAGTTCGGCAGCGGAGGATTCCACCTGGAGAACGAAATCGTTGATGATGCCGGTGAAGTAGTTGAAAGCCATGTAAGCGGGGATGCCGACGACGAGACCGAAGGCGGTGGTGAGGAGGGCGACGCGGATACCGGAGGCGGCGGCTTGTACGATGTTCTGCGTTCCAATATTGGCCTCGATGTCTCCGAAGGCGACGATCATGCCCTGGACGGTGCCGAGGAAGCCGAGCATGGGCGCGACCGAGGCGATGGTGGCGAGGATGGGGAGATGTTTTTCAAGGGCGGCGACAATGTTCACGCCGTAGTTCTCCATGCTCTTGATGACCTGCTGTTCCATCTGGGCCTGATCGTAGTTGAGACGGCGGAGGACGAGGTATTTTCGGAGTCCGCTGGAGAGGACGGCGGGGACGGGGCCACGGGCGGCGTCGCAGAGTTTGAGCGATTCCTCGACCTTATCCTCGGAGAGGAGATTGACGACTTTTTCCCGGAGTTCACTGGCATCGGTTTCAAGGAGCTTGAGGCTGCGGTAGCGTTCGATAATGACCGCGATGGCGAGGACGAGGAGCGCGAGGAGGGGCCACATGAAGAGGCCCCCTTCGAGGAGGAGCTTGAGCGCGCCGGTCTCGAAGAAGCTGGCGGCGAGAGGGAGTTGATTCATTTTGGTCCAGTGTGAGATTTGTAAACTTGATTGTGGATTCCGACGTTGATGAGGAAAACGATTTTTCGGCTTCTTCGATGCTTAAGTGTCATCTTCAGTCTCCCAGGCCAGGCCCCGATCCCTTAGCTCAGCAACGCGCCGATCAAATTTCTTGTCGCTCCTCCACACCCAGATCCGTTGACCAGCAAACAGCAAGGCGAAAACTCCCGGAATCATCCAATTCGAAACCAGCATACATGCGAGAGCTCCTAAAAGGCTTCCAAGCAGGGCCCCACCAAGGACACCGGATGCCGAGAAGCCCTTGGGAACAGCTTCGACCAGATCACGATGAGTTTCCGGTATGAGTTCTTGTATGTCTTTCTGCATCGTAGGTGATTAACTAAAGAGGATTCAAGTTGTCGCGTTATTGGTCGAGATTTGCTTCTTTTTCAAACTGGGCCAGAAGTTCGGGGAGAGCAAGGCGGCCACGGGAATATTTGGCGGCATCGCTTTCCGGGAAGTCCCAGCGGCAGCGGTTGTAGCGGCGGAAGGCGTTGGGGATGTCCTTGCCCATGCGGTAGCTTTCGCCCGCCCAGAAGAGGGCTTGCGCGGTGAGTTCCTGCTCCGGGAAGCGCTTGGCAAAGGCGTCGAAGGATTTGCCACCCTTGACGAATTCCTCGAGCTTGTAATGGCACTGGCCGATGCGGAAGGCCATCTTGGGCGTCCATTCGTGGTTGGGAAAACGTTCGAGGAACTTTGCTCCGACCGAGGCGGCGACGGCGTAGTCTTCCTTCAGGTAAAAGTGCTCGTTGATGCGGAGCATGACGTTGGCGATGAGCGGGCTCTTCGGGTAGGTTCCGGCAAGGGTGACGTAGGCTTCGAGGGCTTCGTCGAGTTCGCCGGCTTCCTCGTGGCATTGGCCGAGCTTGTATTGGGAATCAGGAGCGAGGTTGTGGTCCGGGTGGTTGCGGACGATGGATCCATAGGCGGCAATCGCTTCGTCCCACGCTTCCATTTCCTGGGAAAACTGACCGAGGAGATAGGAAACCCGTGGGGCGTATTTGGGATTCGGGTAGTCGTCCTGTAGCTCGCGGAGGACGCGGCGGCCGGAGGCCAGGTCGGCGGCGGCTTCCTCGTCGTGCTTGAGCCTGCGGTGGCTCTTGAAGAGCTCGAAGTAACTTTCCGCGATGTGGAACTGGGTTTGGATCGCGAGGTCCTCGTCTTTGTAGATCTTGCTGAAGGCGGCCATAACGCCATTCGTGCCAACCGCGACAGGGATCATGCACTCGATGATGGGTTGGCCATCCGGAGTTTGCGGAACGTTGTCGAGATAGCCGACGGTGATTTCATCGCCGAAGAAGGCTTCGATGTGTCCGTCGAAATTCCCGGAGGTGGGTTTGGCCCGGGCGAGGAGCGGGAAGGAAGCGCTGAAGACTCCACTGTGGGTGAGGGTTTCTTCGAGTTCGATGGTCTCGTCCTCGCCGCTGGCGGTGACGATGCGGATGAGGGCCTTGTCGCGTTCGCTGGAAATGTCGCGGTCGGGGTCTTCGAGCCGGAGGAAAATTTTTTTGCCCACGTGGGCGATTTCGGCTGGTTCCAAATATTCCTGATCGGTGATCCGGAGCGTGGCGGCTGAGAAGAGGGCGGCGGAGGCTTTGAGGGAAGCGTTCGAGGATTGATCAGCGTAGCTGGCGGTGAAGGTGTCCGTGCCGATGACGCTGAGTACGGCAAGTGCGGCGGTCTTGTCAGAGCCATCGTCGAGGGCAGCCTCCGGATCGTCATCGACCGGAAGGATGATTTTTCCAAGGCCTCCCCTGGGAAGTGATCCGTCTTCGGGCACGATATTCGCGCTTTCCGGACCACCGAGGAGGAGAGGGATTTGTCCCACAAAGCGTCCTTCCAGTAAGGCCGGGTTACGGGCTTCTGCCAGCGATTCGTCATCGGTGGCGAAGGCGCGGGAGAGGACGCATTCGACGTGGATGGTAGCACCTTGGCTGGTGACGACATCGACCAGAACGGAACTGCGTGAATCTTTGGCCTGATCAGGGTCGATGACCTCGACGGTGAGCGGGAGGCGGTATTCGACCTTGCTGACGTAGTCGGCGGGTCGGGGGCCATCGATCGGGATGAGTCGCGGAACGCCCTCCACCGGGGTCTCGCTGTCCATAATCTGGATGCGGGCTTCGGTCGGTTCGTTGAGGAGGACGATCGTTTCACGATAGAAGGCGTGGCCGGGGAAAGTGTTCTGGGTGTCTTTGTAGCGCAGGTAGACCTTGTCTCCTTGTTTGACGACGATCTTTCCTTCGGTGGCTTCGGCGGCGGTGTCGATTTCGGCGAGGAAGACTCCGGTCGAGGATCCGGTCTCGATGGCGGAAAGCTTGAATGGGGGATCGGCATTGATCTGCACTTCGACTTCGATCTGGTCCCGATCGAGTCCGATATCAAAATCGAAGTCGACGACCTCGGCGACGATTCGTTCACCGGGTTCGATGCGGAGGAGTTCCTTGCGTGCTCCCCTCACCGAGCCGGCGCCATCGCGGGCAAAATCATAGCTGATTGGGGTGATCTCTCCGTTGTAGTAGGTCGCGGTGAGCGATTGGGTGAGGAGGCGGTTGCGTTGTTCGGCGCCTGCGGTGAGTTCATCGAGGTAGGAGACCTTGACGGTGTCGCCCGGGGCGAGTTCGAGGATGTCATTGCCTGCGAGTTCCAGAACGTCGGCTGCGGGCGGCATGTGTTTGCTGCCACCTCCGTTGATCTCGACATTGCTGATGGCAATGGCATCGCCACGGTATTCCAGGAATTCAAAATCAATGTAGCGAAGCTCGCGGGATGGCATGGAGAGCGTCCAGCGGTTTTCCTCCTGTTTGATTTCAGCAGGTGGAACGGGGCTGTATTTCTGGATGTCGGGGGCGGTGGCCGGGTCGAAATCAGCGGCGACGAAGGGACGCATGGTGAGGGTCGCTGATTGCCGGTTCTCCCGGGCCCGGCGGGCCTCGACGGATTTTATCTCGGGGCTCGCGATGGTGAGGATGGTCAACTCATGCACGCCACGGGGAGCAAAGAGGTCGATGCCTTGTTCACCGGCACCGACGGGAAGTTCGAGCCGTCCGTTGAGCATGACGGCGGTGTTGCGTCCAGAGACCTCAATTCGCAGGGCTCCCTCGCGTTCCTGCACGAAGGGCCCGGACCACAGGAGGAAGTAGGCGTCTTCTCCTTCCTCGGGCGCTTGCCATGACAGGGTGTCGACTTTCTTGATCCCGGTTGGTTCGATCTTTTGAACGAGATCGACAATCTCCTTCCAGGAATATTTCTCGCGTAGATTTTTGGCGGGCGTTTTGTAAATGCGGAGGTGCATGCCGGTCTCCGGAAATTTCAGGGGGGGGGCTTCGGCGGCAGGAGGGAATGCGGCGAGGTTGAACCAAAACCGTCCGTCATGGCTACCGCGAACCTGCATGCGGACCGGAGCTTCTTGTTCGGATTGCGGGGAGCTCAGGGTGATCGATTCGGTCGGTCGGAGTTCCTTCATATCGACCGAGAGTGATTTCGGAGCCGCGCCATCAGGTTCACTGCGCCAGGTGGTGTCGAGGGAATGGTCGATCGCCATGAGCGGGCTGTGGTCGAGAGCGGAATCGGAGGCCTGGGCCCCTGCGGGGAGTTCGCCGGTGCGGGTCATGCCGCGAAAGACGCCGCCGTGAAGGCTCTCTTCCTCGATCATGAGCTGGACTTCGTCACCGCTGGAGGCGGAGAGCTTGATGTTGACCTTGTCCTGGGCAGCGGTGAGGTCGCGGTCGCCGTCCTTGACCTGGAGGTAGATCAAGTTGCCGGGTTTGACCTGGTTCTTCGGTCGGGAGGCGGAGCGGGATCGTTCTTTTTCGCGGCCCTCGATTTCCTTTTTCAGGGTGTCGGTGAAGGACGCATCATCTTTGTTGATGATCTCGCTACTGGCCACTTCAAGCGATCCGTCCGAGGCGATACGCAGGCGGGTGTTGCTGAGAAATTCGAATTGAAACTGCTTCTTGAATTCATCGGGGTAGTCGACCGTGATGACGTCGCCACCGGTGACCTGGAGGACGCCATCTCCGGTCTTTGCTTCGCCGAGGATGGTGGGGAATTCGGTGAGGAAGATCCCCTTGCCTGCCCCGCCGCTGGTGAGGAAGGATTCCTCGCGATCATTTCCAGGCTCGGTGCGAACGACGACCGGGATGCGGGTATCGCCGCGGCTGATGCCGAGGTCGGGATCCTGGACAACGATCGAGAGGGCCTTGCCGGGGGTGTGCCAGAGTTTTGATTCTTGTCCGAGGCGCCCGACGGCGCGGAGCGTTTCGAGTTGGGTGAGGAAGCGTTGCTCGACCCCGTAGACTTCGGCAAGGTTGTAGAGCGTTTCGTTGGCGAGTTCAGCGTCAGGGGCATGCTCGAGGACGGCGAGGAAGATCCTGCGGGCTTCCTGACTGTCGTCCTGGCGGATCGCGAGCACTCCCTGGAGGAAGTTGGCGCGGATTGCGATCGCCGGGTTGAGATTCTCCGAGAGATCAGCGAAAATCCCCCCGGCCTGATCATAGACCCGCTGCGCCATGTAGGTTTCACCGATGCCGAAGCGGGCCTCGATGGCTTCGGGTTGGTCTTTGTAGATGTTCAGGACGGTGGTGAACTCGGCTCGGGCGATGTCGAACTGCCGTGCCCGTTGGTAGTTGCGGGCGAGGAGAAGTTGGATACGTGACTTGTCGCGCACGTCAACTTTTTCCGCTTCACCGAATTTGATCATCCATCCGCGGAGAATGTCCTCGGCCCGTTCGTGATCTTCCGGAGCACCTTGGGCGATGTGGGTTTCAGCTCCGAAGAGGAGGAGCTCGACCGGAAGCTCATGACGGTGCGTGTCGAAGAGATCCTTGTTCGCATAGTAAGCCTGCTCGGCGAGTTCATCTTCTCCGAGGCGGAGGTGGAGAATGATTTGCAAGAGCGGGGCAATGGGGCTGTCGGCGGGAATGTCGGCGCTCATGCTGCCCATTTCACCATAGGCATTTCGGAGAATGTTGCGGGCTTGCGTTGTTTCGGCAGTGCCGACTGAGCGGATCGTATTGAGGAGGCCGTTGAGAATCGTGGCGCCGAGCGCAAAGTCCTCACGGGCGAGGGCTGCTTGAGCGTAGGGATAGATGCGTTTCCAGGATTCGTGGTGGGGGTCGACTTGTTGGATGAGTGATTGAGCTTTGAGAAGGCGGCCGATCGATTTTGGCTCGTTGGCGAGGAGTTCCATCCCGGCTTCGGTGCTGACGCGGCCAAGGCGGAGGTCGCGGACCATGCGGAATACGCGGTTTTTCTTCTCCTTCGACCAGTCCCCGGGCTTGGCATTGCGGGCGGTCTCCAACCAGGTTCGGGCCGGCCATTCGCCCATGCCCCAGGGGCGGAAAGGATCTTTGTCGGCGCGGGCGCGGGACTTTTTCAGGAGCGACTCCATTGCCCCGAGCTGGTCGGCGAGGAAGAGCAAGTTGCCGAGTTCCGCGGTATAGGTTCCGTGATGGTCGGTGTCAGCGGCGGCGCGGGACTGGAGAAATTTTTGTGCGGCGGCGGGCTCGAGAGTGGAGGCGAAGCGACGGGCACAGGACACGTATTCCGGGTTATTGGGGTCCAGATCCATGTGCCACTTCCACCAAGCGGTCGCTTCGGCTTTCATCCCGATCTCGCTCATGACGTCACCAATGCGGGTGCAGTGGGCGGCGTTATTTTGGCTTTGTTTCGCCGATTGGGTGATCCAGGGAATTGCTTTTCGAATGATCCCCTCGTCCTTGGTTTCCACGAGACGATACCAGGTATCGTAGCGGGCCGGGGCCGCGGGGATGCCAAGGAGATGACGAGCGGCAGCGAGTTTCATTTCTGCAACTTCCTTTTTCTCGGTGTAAACGGCTGCTTCGAGCCATTGTTCGGCGGCCCCGAGGTCCTTGGGGAATTCCTGGCAGAGATTTTGGTAATACTTCGCGGAGCTCGCTTTTGATTTGCCGCCGAGGTGGTGGCGATAGGCATAGGCCAGGCGCGCTAGAACGAGATGCCGTTGCTCCTTGCTGAGTTTTTGCTGGAGGAGTTTCTGGCACGCCTGTCCGGATTTCCCGCCCTTTTCCCGGGTGTTCTTCCAGAGTTTTGTGACGGAGTCATTTTGGTGGGCTTTCTTCGCTTCCTGCCAGGCGCGGTTGTGGCTCTTGTCTTTCGGCGCGCGCTTCCAGACGTTGTCCTGGAATCCATCGAGATGTGGAAATGCTTTCGCGCTGGCACTCACTGCAGCGAGATCTTTACGGAAGGTTTCCTCACCGGTGGCGGATTCATAGAGGAAGCCGGTGATTTCCTCCGACCATCCATCCACGCTGGGAGATTTTGCGAGATATTCATGCGCCATGCGCCTTGCTTTAGCGGTGTCCTTCAGGCCGTCACGATAGACATCGAGGGCCAGCACGGCACGCAGGGTGCCCGCTCCGGCGGGGTTCTTGCCGATCAGCTTGAGGAGACCCTGCTCGGCGCGTTTGAGGTTTCCGCCACACCAGCGGACGTAGGCCCGGGGAAGATCGGGAATGGAGGTGTTCTGGCTAAGAAGGTCTTCCGCGATGGAGAGTGCCCGGGCGGTGTCCTTGGCCTTGGCGGCAGCTTCCGCAGCTTGGGCCAGGGGGGCGTAGCGGTCCTCGCGATGCGGATAGGCGGCAAGGTAGCGGCGGGCTTCGGCCTCGATTTCTGCGGGGGGGGTTGTCGCACTGGCCATCGCCTGAACCAGACTCCGGTGGATGTCGTCCCGACCCGGAGTGTGCGCTTTGCGAAATGATTGGATGGCATTTTCGAATTGTCCGAGGCGGGACTCGAATCGCCCCGTGCGGAACCAAAGATCACGTTTCGTGTTCTCATTCAGGGGAGCCTTGCGACGTATGAGAGCCTTGGCGATTTGCAGTCCCCCGGCCCATTGCTCGGCCCGTTCGGCGGCGTTCATTCCTTGAAATCCCACACCGGTGAGAAGTAGGCCGGCGGGAAGTTTGGCCACCATGGCCACCGCGAGGGAAGAGGCCTGCTTGAAGGCGGTTCCGTTGTTGGCTTGGATGAACAAACGCAAGGCGCGGACCCCTTGGTCTGTCGTGCCGCCGTTTTCCCAGATCGTGCGGCGCTCTGCGGCGGCGGAGTTGCCACGACCGGTGTGTTCATACGCGGTGGCCATCCGGTCGCGGACTGAGTTTGTCAGGGCATGTTTGGGGAAAATTGCAAAGAACTGTCGTCCGGTCACGATGACGTCATCATGGCGGGCGGTGACCGCATAGCCGTCCATCAGCTTCAGCGTCATGGCGGCCCGTTTCGGGTTTTCCGTTTGAGCACGCGAGAACTTTCCGGTGGTCCGAATGAGCCCGAAGACCTGTTCATTTTCCCAATAAAGTTCAGTGAGGGCGAGCATCAGCTTCGCTCCGGCGGACGAGGACTCGACGGTCTCCTTGAGTTTGGCCTCCAGGTCAGCGGCCTGGTCGGCATGGACCGGGACACCGAGGGCGAGAACGAAAACGAGGGCGAGATGGGGAATAGGTGTTTTCAAAATCCTGCTTTTTTGAGCGCTTCAACGATCTTATTGGCCTCCGGGGCGATTTCGCTTTCGGGGTAGTCATTGATGAGTTGTTCAAACTTGCGGCGGGCTTCCGGCTTGCGTTTGAGTTTGTAGAGACAGCGACCATAGTTGAAGAGGATGACGTCGAGGAAGTTCGCGTCGGGATGGTCGGAAAGAACGTTCTCAAAGACATCAACGGCCCGGGAGTAGTCTTCCTTCTGGTAATAAAACGCGGCCATCTTGGCGACCGCATCACCGACGCGCCCGGAATCGGGGAATTGCTCGTAGACCTTCTGGTAGGCGAGGAAGGCTCTTTCGAAGAGCTGTGCGGATTGGCCGGCAGTGGCCTTCAGAGCCATCGCTTCGTAACATTCTCCGGTGTAGAATTGGCCTTCACCCCGAAGTGGACTGGAGGGGAGCTTGGCGATGCTGGCGTAGAGGCTGATGGCACGCGGGAAGTTCTCACGCTTTCGCTCGACGTGGGCTTGTTGCAACATCGCTTCGTCCACGAAAGAGCTGGAGGGAAACTCGCTCAGGAGGCGTCGACTCATGCCGAGGGCAAGGTCGAGCTGATCCATCGCAAAGTAGATCCGCCAAAGTTGCACGTAGGTTTCCTCGAGGAGCTTGCCGCCGACCTCGCGTGCTTCGGTGAGGATTTCTTCACAGACATCAAGTGCCTCGGTGTATTTCAGGTCGGCTTTGTCGTTGAGTCCGAATTCCTTGTAGTGATTGCCAACCTCGGTGAGGGCCGAGGCGGTCCGGAGTTGGGTTTTGAGACGGAGTTCCTCGTCGGAAATTTCGGTGCGGGTGACGCGCACTTCGCCCAGGTTTCCTTCGATGATCCTGGTTTCCGAGGTGCGGACGATCGTCGCATCGCTGATGTTCCGGTCGTCGCGATAGACCAGACGGACCGTCTGGCCGGGTTCACCGGTGAGCACGCCTTCGGCGGTCCCTCGGCGGAGCGGGATGGCGAGGCGAAAGGTGCCCTTTTGGTCTTGTTCCCGCAGAGTGACCGGGACCGAGCGGACCATGAGGAGCGGGTCGATCTGGGATTTGAGGTCTTCGCCATCCGGTCCCTCTTCCAGTTCTCCGCTGGCGACGCGTTTGGCGAGTTCATCGTCAATCTCGTCCACCGTCTTGCGGCGAAAAATTTGGATCGTGGCTTCGATTTTGTCCGCGCCTTCGCTGGTGTCGTGATCGGCGTCGGTGATCTGGAGGTGGAGGGATTTACCAAGGACGGCGGCGGGGAGGTCGCGGAGGTAGGAGCCATCGGTGATGCGGGCGACTCCATTGCCGACCACCACGACTTCCTTCAAGCGTTTCTCGTTGAAGCTCTTTTCGGCGGTGTGGGCGTCGATGTAGGTGACCGTGATTCTATCGCCTCCCCGGACTTCCAGGGTTCCGTTGTTCGGCACGGCCTTGTCGAGGCGGGTCGCGATGCGGCCCAGCGCGATGCGGGCATTGCGCCCAACCGGATCACAGAAGAGTGTTTCCTCGTCGCCGCCTTTCGTGCGGCAGCGGACTTCGATCCGGGTGCCGGGTTCGAGGATGGCGAAGTCCTGATCATCGATCTTCACGTAGAGGCGTTTGCCCGCTTCGACTTTTTCGATGAGCGAGTCCTTGTTTGAAAGGGCCGTGCCTACTTTCTCGAGGGCTTCGATGGCCCGGCTGTAGTGGTCGAGTTTGAAATGGCCGAGGCCGATGTAGTAATACGCTTCGTTGACTTCGGGGGAGGTCGGGAATTGCTCAATGACGTCACGCATGATGCTGAAGCACTTTCCGTAATTACCGGCTTCGTAAAAACAGGTGCCGGTGTTCAGGAAGGCGTAGGCACGTTTCTCATCGTCTTCGTTGCTCTCGATGGCAGCCGCTTCGTAGTGCAGGCGCGCCTTGTCAAAGTCCTTGATTTCCTTGAGGAGATGATCGCCGAGACGCAGGTGGGCTTCGAAGCGGATCTGGCTGCGCGGATAGCGCTCGACCACCGATTCCCAAATTTCGAGGGCTTTTTCGTTTTCTCCGAGTTCAAGACGGGCATCGCCGGCTTGTAAGAGCTTGCGGGCCGCACGGTCCTCGATGATGGAGCCGCGCACAGCGGTCTTCGGTGACTGGGCGAGGAGTGGCAGGGCGAGGAAAAGAGGGAGGAAGAGGCGAGCGATGAAGTAACTCATATTTTTCAAGCGAACAATTCGTGGATGGGAGTCGCGCCCTTGGGGACGACGCGCATCGGGCGGCCTTGGGGGGTGAGGAGCTCTTTTTCCTGGTTGATTCCCAGGGCATGACACATGGTGGCGTGGAGGTCGGAAACTTTGACCGGGCGTTCGGCGGGAGCCATGCCGTCTTCGTCCGAGGCTCCGACGATGGATCCCCCTTTGATGCCGCCGCCTACCATCATGGCGCTGAAGCAACGTGCCCAGTGATCACGTCCGCCGCCATCGTTGATGCGGGGAGTGCGTCCAAATTCGCTAAGGACCACCACGAGCGTTTTACCGAGCATGCCGTTCGCCTTGAGGTCGGAGATGAGCGAGGCAATGGCGGGGTCCATGGTGGCGCCGTGGTTGCGCATCGCTTCGAAAATGTTGCCGTGGTTGTCGAAACCACCCCGGTTGACCTGCACGAAGCGAACGCCTTTTTCGACAAGACGTCGGGCCAACAGGGCTCCGCGACCGAAGTCGGTGTTGCCGTATTTTTCGACCGTCCTGGGGTTTTCATCTTCCAACTCGAAGGCCTTCAGGGCAGGGCTCTCCATCAAGTTGACGGCGTCCTTCAGCGCCGTCTCGGAGGCCTTCAATTCCTTCGCACCCTTTTCGCCGGAGGTTCGGGCATTCATCTTCTCCAGGATCTGCAGCCGTTGCATGCCCCGGGCATGGCTGATGCCTTCCGGAAAGGCGAGGTAGGGATCTTTTTGGCCGGGACGACCGACAAAATAGGCTTCGCATTGCTGCCCGAGATAGCCGGCGCGGGCCGGTTGGCCGCTGATGCTGACCAAGGCAGGGAGGTCGCCGAGGGGTTCGCGTTCGTGCACCACCAATGAGCCGAGGCCCGGGTGCATGATGTTGGGTGATTGGTTGAATCCGGTCTGGAGTTCATACTGCGCCCGACCGTGGTCCCCGTTGGTGCCGGCGATGGAACGAATGAGCGCGCCATGATGCATTTGCTTGGCGAGCTGCGGAAAAATTTCCGAGATTTCCATGCCCTCCACGGAAGTTTTAATGGGATTGAATTCGCCCTGGACCTTGCGCCCCGGCTTGGGATCCCAAGTGTCGAGGTGACTCATACCACCGCTGTTCCAAAAGAGAATGACATGCTCGGCCCGGGCTTTGCCGGGAGCGGTTTGGGCCAAGAGTTGGCTGATGGGCATGCCGAGGAGGCTTGCGCTGAAGGACTTCAGCATGCGGCGCCGGGTGAATTGGTAATTGGGGCAGGACATTTTTTTGGGACAGTTTACGTTAGGGGATGCAGTCGGTAAAGAGAGGTCTTCGCAGCAGAGCTGCCGGGAATTGATCATGACCGGGACGGATCATGCCACTTGTTGCGTATCGTTGAGGTTAAGGAAGAAAACGGAATTCGTTGGAGTTGAGTAGCGCCCAGCGGAGATCGGCCATGCCTTCGGGATCGTCATTGACGATGGCGCGGGCGTCGGCTTTTTCCTCCGGGCTTGGAAGACGGGTCAGGATTTCCCGGTAGGCCCAATCGATGGCGAGGTCCTGGTCCTTTTTCAAGAGACGATGGAGTGGTTCGAGCGAGCCGACGCGGGAGGCTTCGTGGGTCATGCGACCGTTGAGCATCATGAGTTGTTGGCGCAGCGAGGAGGCTTCATCCCGAAACTCGCCCAAACCCGTGCGGGCCGGTTGCCCGAAGACCCGGAGGAAGTGCGCCGGCGGCGCGGGGGTGGCCATCCGCATGGCGCTGTCAAAGCGAGGATTGTCATCCACCGTTTCAATGACCGTCTCGGTTTTGTATTTCATCACCTTGCGCTGCTCGTCCTTTTGCATCGCGGCCATTTCCTCGGCCTTGATTTGCTCGTCGGATTTCTCCCGCATCGATGCGAGTTCGGTTTGCTCCTTGCTGCTGAGAATCGAGCTAAAGTCGATCTTCAGTGAAGACTCGAGGTCGTATCCGTCATCGCGCATGGCGGGTTGCCCGCCCATCATCGTTGCTTCGCCTTCACCTCCTGCTTCGACCATGGTGAACTCTCCGGTCGGAACCTGGATTTCACGGGAGACTTTTTTGTTGTTTGCGCCTTTTGGCCATTTGAAATCTTCGAGGTGTCCGGCGACCACGATGCTGTCGTAGAGAACTTCTCCGAGCATCCGGCGGGTCGGGGCGGCGGAAAAATTCAATTCGCTCTTTTCGCGAACCTCGATGGGGGTATCGGCGGGCAGGGCAGAGCGCCGGTAGGCGTCGGAAAGGGTGATGATTCGCACCAGAGTCCGGAAATCATAGCCGCTGGCGATGAACTCCTGCGCGAGGAAGTCGAGCGTGGTGGGATGGTGGAGTCCATTGTAGTCGGAGAAGTTGTCGAGCGGTTCCACGAAGCCGTGACCGATCAATTCGGCCCAGACCCGGTTGACGAAGGCCCGGGCAAAGTAATCGTTGCGCGGATCGGTGATGAGTTCGGCCAGTTGGCTACGTAACTCGCTGGAGCGGTAGATGTCGCCATGCACGTTGAGCTTGCGACTTTCACTCTTGGCTTCCTCCAGCACCGGATCGTTGGGGCGGCCGACATTTGGTTCGACGGCATCGAGGAGGGCATCTAGGGAGGCGGTGTCATCATCGCTGGAGTTTTCCTGCTTCCTGGCGAGTCGGACCGCTTCAAAGCGTTGGATATGGCGGGGCGTTTTTTTGAAGTCGCCTATTTGGAATGGGAAACGCGGTTTGACTGGTTTGCGGTCACCTGGTTCGGCCTTGTCCTCCGGGGGCCAAAGGACCGTCATTTCCTTTCCTTCCGTCGTGTAGACCGTGCCGCCACGACGTCGGCTCTCCACCTTCTTGGTCATACCAAAGAAGGCTGCGAGGTCGTAGAAATCCTCTTGTTCCCAATCATCGAAGGGGTGATCGTGGCACATTGCGCAGCCGATCCGCACCCCGAGAAATATTTGAGAGGTGGCGGCCGCGAGCTCCATCGGCTGGGCATCGTCACCGAGGATGTATCCGACGGCTGGATTCGAGTTGGCCCGGCCCGAGGAGCTGATGAGCTCCCGCACCAGAACATCGTAGGGTTTCTCCTGCTCGAGGGATCCGTGGATGTAGGCCAGCAATTGATTGCCTCCGGTGACATTGGACCGGATCCGCAACATATCGGCCATAAAGATGGTCCAGCGGTCCGCGAAGCGAGGTTGGTTGGTGAGTTTTGAAATGAGCTTTGTGCGGCGATCCTTGCCCCAGCCTTCATACTCCCGCACTTCCTTCATCGTTGGAATTCTGCCGATGAGATCGATGGTGGACCGTCGCAAAAAGGCCGCGTCGTTGATTGTGGCCGTGGTGATGACCCCGGTGCCGGCATTTTCCCGCCGCAGAATATCGTCGAGCATCGCGGCCGCCCCGGTGTTCGAGCCCGGAGCTTTCGTCGGCATGGCCACCCGTTTGGGTGCTTCCGGCTTCCGCTCGGTGAGAATGATTCCTTCAGGCCAGTCTGCGCCAGATTCAACCCAGGCATCCAGAAGTGCGACCTCCTCGGGCTTCAAGGCCTGTCCTTCATCCGGCATCACCCCTTCGTCGATCGGGCGGAGGTGGATTCGGACCAAAAGTTCGCTCTTTGCGGGATTGCCCGGCACGACGGCGTCGGCCGTCTCTCCGCCCTCCAAAAATTTCTCATGCGTATCCATCCGCAGCCCCCCCTTGACCTTGGATTCTGTATGACAGCGCACGCAATTGCTCTCAAGGATCGGTTGGATTTGCTTCCGAAAGTCCGGAGCCGCAGCAAAAACGGGCAAAGCAGTTGCTAGAACGCTCAGAACGCGAATGATGGAATTTGGGAGGTTCAAGGTGTGGACAAGTTCGTATGGGAGCTAATCAGAATAGCGACCCTGAGAGGAAAACAAAACTATCGTTTCTCTTGAGTGAAATCAACAACACGAATTTTTGCTGAAAACGGCTATTTCCAACCAAAGTGGTTCTTTCCCAATCGGGTAGAACCCGGCGACGGGGCAGCGAAGGCCTCGTATTATTTGGGGATTCGATTCAAGGTGTAAAATGCGTCCGGATGATCGAGGGCCCGGCCACTGGCCGATTGAATCCCCTTCGTTCTCAATTCATGCACGTAAAGCGGGCGTAGCTCCTTCACCCGAAACCGCACCTTTAACCCATCTTTGGAAACTTCGATGCCACTGAGTTCGTGCAGCTTGGTCTCAATTTCCTCCCCACCATACCTCCTGGAATATTCGTAGGTGTAACTCCTCATCTCGAGCGCGCCCGCCCTGGTGATTGAGTCGGGATCGACCGGCGCGGTGAAGCGCAATTCAAATCCGTCCGGCTTTGCCCGCATTTCCCGGATCGCGAACGGCATCGCGCCCGAATGGACGACCCGGTGAAGTCCGTAGGATCGGTTTCCCAGCGAAGACCAACCGCGGTTCGTCATCCCGACAAAAAGCGATCCGTCCGGAGCAAAGCTCAAGCGAATGACCGCGGCGGGAAAGCCTCCGAGAAACGGAAAGCAAGCGCCCTGATATTCGCCATCAACTTTTTCAAGAAAAACGCGGTTCACGGAGGAGTTGGTGAATTCCCCTACCAAAAGTTGCCCATCGAAGGGCCCGAATTTTCCATTCTGGTCAATCACCTGAATATCCGTCGCGCTGCGCCCCATCTTATTATAGGGAAGCCACACCGCCGGCGGCACGAACTCCGGGCAGCTTTGGAGTGCTTTCGGATAGGGCTGATTCGGTTTCGGAAGCGAGCTCATCTGGAAAGGGGCATCGGGCGAATTCAGAGTCCCCAACGATTCCTGGTTTCCATAAAAGACGCCCGGTCGAAGATGATAAATCGGAGTCGTGGGAATCCAGGTTCCTTGCTGATCCGAGAAGAACATATCCCCTTCCCGGTTTGCGCCCAAACCACTCGGGGAGCGCATCCCAAACGACTTGGGAGCAAACTGCCCGTCCTCGCCAATGATTCCGCCCCAACCACGCCAACCGATCGAGTTATTGGTGAGCGGTCCCATTCCAAGATTCAGGCTCACCCAGAGATTTCCTTTCCCGTCGCGCTCCGGGCCATAGGCGTAAGCATGATAGTTTCCCGAGACATTCCAGCCATCGCACTCGGTGAGATAAGCATCCGCGGTTCCATCCCCGTCGGTGTCCTGGAGTCGCGTGATTTCCGCCCGCTGGGAAACCAATAAATCCTTCCCGTCCAAGGTCAGCCCGAGCGGCTCATGCAAACCGGAAGCAAATAATCGATAGCCAATCTTATCCCGGTCTTCGGAGAGAGCGTTGTCGATCATCCAGACCTCTCCTTTCCGGATCGCGACGGCGAGGGTGTCTCCGATCCATTCCATCCCGCTCACCTCCATGGGGATGCCGTCACCCGGCTTCCATTCCTTAGACCGCGAGTCACTTGGTGAACTGGCCGAGATCAACTCCACGATGCGGTATGCGGGAGTCACTTCCGCACCCGCCGATGAAAAAGCGGCAATGATAGAGAGCAATCGTTTCATTTCCATGAGTAGATCAAGGTGAGCGTGTTCCCCTTCGCTTCTTCTGCGACCTCGGCTCCTTTGGGATGCGTCACGACAGGAGCAGTTCCTTCTGTCCAGGAAATGGTTCGATATAATTTCCCTCCGGCCACCGAAAAGTGTTCCTCCAGTTCTCTCCCGTCGGATTGAAGTAGAAAAATGGGATTGCCCGAAGCATCGAGTCGATAACCACGGAAACGGCCCTTGCTCTCCGGTTTGGGAAACTCGAACACCTCCTCGCCCGGTGGCTCCTCAAACGGTGCCGCTCGCGTGAACCAGGTGTTGTAGGCGTCAAAGAAGCGTCCTTTCCAAACCAGTGACGGATGCGCATTCAGTCCATCGTAGGCGATATGAATCTCGCCCGGAAAGCCCACGAGGATCGCCTTGGAACCGGTCCGCTTGAAAAACGTTCGCTGAACGATCGGGCGATCTTTCGGAACCAGTTCAAATTTCCCTCCGCTGCGGTCAGGGAATCCTTCGGGCAGCCCGTGACCTTTTTCGATGAATGCCCAAATCGCGGCAATCTGCTGATCGGCTTTTCCGCCGAGCACTCCGGGCACCGTCGATTTCCCTCCGGGCCAAAGCGACGGCATCAAGGTCCCTGGTCGGTAGGAAGCCGGATTCAGCAGGTATTGCTGAAACCATTCCGGTCGGAGGCGTTGATCAAGCGAGCTGATATCGAGAGACTGAATGCCAAGCGACGGCTGGTCTCCCCATGTGTGGCAGGTGATGCAACTCACGCCACCTTGCGTGCCGAGCAACTTCCTGCCGGCCTCCAGGACCTCGGGCGAATGAGACGCCGAAAACCCAGCCTCCTTCGCATCGGCTTTCTCCAATAATTCCGCAAGGATCATGGCCTGCCCCTGATAGGCCGGCATCTGTGTTTTCAGGTAGGGCCGGACCCGGTTTTCCACCTTGCCGTTCAGAACTCCTTCCAGCCATTCCCGCTTCAATTTGAAACCAATTCCCGTGAGCGGGGGCGGGAGCCGGCCCGAATCGGCCAGCCCCTCATCACCCACGAACCAGGAATCGGTTGCGTTGGTCGGGCCGCCGATCCCGTCGCGTTCGTGACAGGCATAGCAGTTCATCGCGGCCAGGGTCGTAGAGACCTTTTTAACTCCATCCGGGCCACGGCTCTTGAGATACAGCTTCAGAGAATCCCGCTGGGCTTTGTTAAGATCATAGAAGGGCAGTCCATCGACCGCTTCATTCGAAAGACAATGCAGGTCATCCGAAAAAACCTTATCGGAAAGCTTCACGACTTCCTTTGCTTTCTCGCCGGGGATTTCGTGGCAAGCCGCACAGTTCATTTTCTGGACGAGTGCCTTGCCCTTTCCAATCACAAGCGCATCAGCGCCTGGCCATGCTTTTACCGGGTTCGACTCTGTGGGATCGGAACCCTGGAAATCCATCAGGTGCGCCGCGATGTCCATGGTCTCCTGCCGATCGAGATTGAGATGCGGCATCCGACCATCGGGGCGGTAGCGGGCTGGAGCCGAGAGGAAATCGTTCAAAGCTCCCAGGCTTGTTTTCTTCTTCAAGTCAGGATGAGCGATCGCGAGATTAAAATCAGCAAGATTGGGGCTGCCATGCGGTGAATGAAAATCAGCCGTCGGGGCATGACAGGCGACACAGCCCTTCTCGTGATACAGGGCGCTTCCACGCTCGGCGTTGGCGTGCCTCCCATTGTTGAATTTGATTCCTTTCCCTTTCGATCCTAAAAAGGCGATGATCGATTTCACCTCTTCATTGGAGAGACCGTGCACCATCTGCGGCATCGTCGAGCCGGTGCGCCCGGCCTCCGGGTTCTTGAGAAAAGAGGTGATCCAATCGTGATCGACCCGCTCTTCCAAATCGACCAAATTGGGTCCCTTCCGCGGAGTCGCGACGGGAGACTCCCCGTGGCAATTGGCGCAGCCCAATTCGGAAAAAAGAAT
>ERZ887942.573-NODE-573-length-29460-cov-44.905560_pt1 | contig 29460 bp, 20 predicted proteins | sample MGYA00521099_ERZ887942 | MGnify/ENA primary metagenome ERZ887942 (study PRJEB32303, sample SAMEA104408605) | aquatic metagenome | biome: Brackish water; feature: Pelagic; material: water | place: Baltic Sea | collected 2014-06-07T06:48:00 | depth 16,251 m ...
AGTTTGCAGTCTGACTCTGCGATCTTTGCGTCCTCGGCGGTTAAAAAATTCGGCATGGGCCGGTGGAAGTGTCAGTGTACGGGGAATCGCAGGTTGAACCGCAGAGTTCGCTGAGGAACGCAGAGGTTTAGTTTGCAGTCTGACTCTGCGATCTTTGCGTCCTCGGCGGTTAAAAAATTCGGCACGGGCCGGTGGAAGCGCCAGGGGACTGGGGAATCGCGATTCGTTCATCAGGGGCGAGAAATCAGTTGATGCGGCCTTTACGATCGAAAAACGTTGCAAAAGACGATACTGTGTGCAACTTGCGGTGTTCACCTTGTGAAATCGCTGTTTGATCGGATGGGAGATATGGCTGGAACAAGACTTACCGTCGTCATTTGTCAGGCTCAGGGACGCAACCCCGTAAAGCGGCAGATGGAAGAAGACATCCTGACTTCGTTGATTATGGAACCGGGCATTGACGTGTCTTTGGTGCCACATCTGTACGACATGTCCAACGATCACACGGGCATGATGTTTCTGCGTTCCGTGCCCGGCAACCTGCTGGTGATGGGCTGGCTATACGAACGAGCCACTCAATGGACGCTGGATCGCGCGGGTGTGCGAGGCCACGAAGGCCTGACGTTGCTGCGCAGCGAACCTGAAGAAGACGAAGACTTTGAAGACGTGGAAAAGCACGAAGCTCGCGGCATCGGCAGCGTCGATGTTCCGGATCGCAAGCTGTACTGCATGGACTTGAGAGTCAGTGAGAAGGCTCAGGATTACATCAACGAAGTTGTTCGCATTTCCAACGAAAACAACGTTCAGACTGTTGATCTGATGAGTTTCATTAATGGAACTCCCAAAGCCGAACAGTTGCAACGTTATCTGAATCCCGAACGACAATTAGAAGCCCGAAAAGCTTTGGACAGTGGCTCGGCGAACGTAGCCGACAAAGAAGTGCTGCCGGAAGACACGAACCGCCGCTGGTATCCGGTGATTGATTACAGTCGTTGCACCAACTGCATGGAATGCATCGATTTCTGCCTGTTCGGAGTCTACGGCGTTGACGCGTTGGACCGCATTCTGGTGGAAGAACAGGACAACTGCAAAAAGGGCTGCCCCGCGTGTAGTCGCGTCTGCCCGGAAAACGCCATCATTTTTCCGCAACATAAGACTCCGGCGATTGCGGGTGCAGACGGGGAAGTCGGCGGAATCAAAATCGACCTGTCGAAACTGTTTGGCGGGGACGATGGAGCGTCCGCGATTGAAATGGCTGTTCTGGAACGTGACCGCGAACTGATTCTGGATGGCCGAGAAGCCGTGGGAATGTCTGTCGGCCTGAAAACCCGCGAACGCGATGAATTTGACGATCTGATGGACGACCTGGATTCTCTGGAACTATAGCAGGACTCGCCGAGCACTGCGAAAACATCCATCCTAATGGCACCGATGCGGGCTGTTAAGTTCGAGTTTCTTGTTGGGGTGACTGAAATAAGGCTGGTTCGAGCCAGTTCCGTGCGGGCCGATCGTGTTCGCCGTTTATGTTGTGCCACAACAAACATTGACCGTTATCGGTTTATTTAGTTTCAGGTTTCCGTTGATGTCTAAATCCAAAGCCACGAAGAAAAAGAACAAGGCAGCTGCAGTCGCTTTATCGTCCGACAAGCGACAAACCGATGCATCACCGTCTCCAGCGGAGTTATGGGCTGAGTTGTCAAAAAACCGCCTGGGCGTTGTTGGGTTTGGGTTAAGTATGCTGCAGTTGGTGATGCACGCGGCGTGGTTGATTTTCGCGGCTTGGTTGTCATCAACAGGCAGAGCAAAAATTTTGCAGCCCAACGACTGGGAAATGTGGCTGATTGCAGGCCTGGTCATTACCGGAGCCATGTTGACCATGATTTCGCTGTTTATGTGTCTGTACGCTGCGCTGCAGGGCAACCCTAAAACTCTGGCGTTGATTGGTCTGTCGCTGTCTTTCTTTATCGGAATGCTGACCACTTTTGTGCTCGTGCTGCAAGCGTCTGCTCCACGTTGACTGACTGCTGAAAGTGCTCGCTGCTAAGCAGGAATCATCAAAACGGTCGAGCGAAACAGCTGTGGCGCGGTTCGAGCCTGTTGCAATGTGGGCGGCGGGGCGGTTTTCCACGCCGCAGATTGCTTGAAAGGTCGGGCCGTGCCGGAGCATCAGACTGTTTTGACTCACGTGCTGCAGTTGCTGAATTCCGTCATGATACGGCACGCCGTTTTTTCAGTATTGTGGCCACTATCGCCGTAATACTGAACGAGCCACAAAGACGGGAAATCCCGAAGTTCGTTCATTTTCGCGGCCGTTCGCTGATGTTTTCAGCAGCCAGAGCAATGGGTGGCGGCGTTAAACGATGGTCTGTCGTTCGGATTCAGTCAACTATGACGCTGATCCTGAATAGCCGTGAACATTTTTGAGACCCGTTCGCCGAAACGAGCGACCTGGCGGGATGATATCGGCTGCACTGTGCTAACATACGTGCCCCTGGAATCGATGAATTGTGAATACTATTTGCCTGCGTAAATTTTCTGTGACATCTGAATACTCAGACATACAAGCCAATCCGCCGCTCGACAGCTGGTCTTCGCTGTTGACGATTAGTTCGCTGGATAGTTCGCGGCTGACGGAACTTCGCACGACTGCCAGAAGTCGTCTGGTGGAAGCTGCGGAAGCGTTCGTGCTGCGTTTGAATTCGATTGCGGAAGACACCGAACTTCCGCCAAACAGGAATTCGCTGTTAACCGGCGACGCAGCCGTTCAGCCCATCGTTATGACGGGGCATCAACCGGTGATTTTCCATTCCGGATTAACGTTCAAGTACGAAGCGACGGAAACATTTGCGGCAGAAAATGACGCAATTGCTGTGGCCGTAATTATTGACACAGATCAGGGTGACGCCGGTCAATTCAGCCATCCGCAAGTGATAGAAAGCGATGGTGCGCCGGGTGAAGCTGATGAGAATTCCAGCCTCGCCTCACGGGCATATCCCGTGTTGGCGATCGACACGATGGCCGAATCGCACAAGCTGTTCGGGCACGGCAGACTACGTGACGCCGATTCGCTGCAAAGTCTAAGCGACGCGACTCAACAACAACTTTTAGTCGCCTCTCAACCTGACGCCGCTAAAAGCAGCATCGCAGCGTTTGAATATTTCAAGCAGTTAGCAGCCGCAAAAGCGACGGCATTGGAAGCGAACACCATTATGCGTTGGCATCATGGTATTGGCGGTCGCATGCTGGAATTGCCATTGTCTGCCATCGCGTCATTCCCCGAATGTCTGATGCTTACGGCTGACATTCTAAAGCAGCCGATTCGATTCGCCAGTGCCTATAATTCAGCATTGCAGGACTTCCGCGAAGAAAACGGCATACGCAACATAGCGAATCCATTTCCTGATCTGAAACTGGATGGCGACAGTTGCGAACTTCCGTTTTGGGTGATAGATCACAATCGCAGTGCGCGTCATGTTCTGGAAGTTCAGATTGACGGCAGTGTGACTCGATTGGTGGCGAACGGTCGGACGGTGGATACCTTTGCCGGAAACATTTCCGGCGAAACACTGGAACCGATGCTGCTTCAAAATCTGCAGCTTGTTCCCAGAGGAGCTTTGATTACCACTTTTCTGCGTCTGCTGTTCAGCGACTTGTTCGTTCATGGAACTGGTGGAGGCCGCTATGATCGATTCACGGATGATTTTATTCGGTCGTGGTGGAGTGCTGAACCGCCGCCGTTTACCGTTGCCAGCGCTTCTCGATATTTGTTTGTCAAAGAACGCCGCAACCTGCAACGATTGGAAAAGATCAAGTTGCAACTGCGAGAGCTTCAGTACAATCCTCAGCGGCATTTCGGAACGGGCGTGTTCAGCGAGGAGCTTGAAGCTCTGCTGGTTGAACTGATGAAGGACAAGCAGGCTGCCGTTGATTGCATGAAGTCGTTTCACGCAGAAGGCCAGTCTGGCAAAGACGCAGGGCTGGAAATTCAGCAGACCACCAATCGAATCAAACAGGCTGTGACTGAGGAATTTGAACCTCAGCTAAGACTGCTGAATGAACTTTCTCCAGAACAAATCGACGCGATCAACTGCAGAACCTATCCGTGGTTCTTTTTCGGCAAATAACCAACAACGCATTTCGGATTCTGGTTGGGAGCGCTGTCCATTCGATCAACCAGTGGCTGCAGATCAGGTCGCGAGGAAATCCGGGCTTGTGACTACGCGTCAAACGGGTGGCTGTGGTTGAAGCGAGGTGCCAGCGAAACTCCAGGGTTTCCTTCGCAGCGTCAGTCCAACCCCGGCCCTCCATCGTCAAAAATCTCCGACCCGTCACAATCCGTGACAGCACCGCGGTTCACATTTGTGATGCTTGCAGCATTGTGCGGCGTGGCAATACTACTATGCTGCCGTTGCGTTATTGGCGAGACATTCCTTTGATTTCCGAAAGACCAGTTGGATGAAGATCACGATTTCGTATGTCACTGCGTGTTTGATTGCGATTGTCTTCTGTTGCAATGTGATGGCGGCGGCAGACGCTGTCTTCGACAAACCCAACGTGTTGGTGATCATCACAGACGAACACAACTTTCGAACTCTGGGATGCTATCGAGAGCAAATGCCGCGTGAGCAGGCAGAAATGTGGGGACGCAATGTCATCGTGCCGACGCCCAACATAGATGCCATTGCTCACAGTGGAGTGCTGTGTACTCGAGCATACGCCACGTCGCCCGTTTGTTCGCCCTGTCGAGCCGCCATGATTACGGGACGGTATCCACAGGCAACAGGTGTTCCCGCTAACGATGAAGTGCTGGACCGAACTATTCCGACGCTCGCCGACCGCCTGAATACAGCCGGATTCCGCACGGGCTTTATTGGTAAGTGGCATCTGGGAGGCACGGCCAAGCCGGAGTGGGCTCCCAAAGTGGATGGCGGCTTTCAGTTTACGAAGTTCATGTTCAATCGCGGTCACTGGAAGAAGTTTGTGATGGACGGCGACCAACCCAAAGTTGGTGCCATTCAAAAAGGAAAGCCTTCATACAACGTTGACGGCGCTGATGAAACTTCCTTCTCGACGGACTTCCTGACGGATAGAGCAATCGAATTCATGACCGATGCGTCCGCTGGTAAACAGCCGTTTTTAACGGTGCTAAGTCTGCCAGACCCACATGGTCCCAACACAGTTCGAGCTCCCTACGACACCAGATTCGCAAAACTGCCTTTTGAAAAACCGAAGACGTTTGGTCTGGGAATTCCAGCGCCGGGCTGGCTTGGTGCAGGCGATAAGCATCCGGCGTTCAAAGGTGCGGAGATGGCGAGGTATTTCGGAATGGTGCAGTGCATCGACGACAATATCGGCAAGTTGGTTGCCAGTTTGACCGCATCCGGCCAAATGCAGAACACGCTTGTCGTATTCACAAGCGATCATGGAGATCTTTGCTATGAACACGATCGATTGAACAAAGGCAATCCGTACGAAGGATCCGCTCGCGTGCCCATGATTCTGAGTTATCCCACGCAGATAGCCGCCGGGCAGGTTTACAGCGAGCCCGTTGGAACGGTCGATGTGACTCCCACAATCATTGGCATGTTGGGACTACCTGCGAACGCGGAGGACCACGGTCGTGACCTGTCATCAATTTTGAAGAACGTATCTGCCGCTCCCACAACAGTCGCTCGACAGCCCTTAACGTTTCTCCGTAACGCCGGAAAGACAGCTGGCTGGGTTGCCGCAGTTGATAGTCGATACAAGCTGATTCTGTCTGTAAATGATGAGCCGTGGCTGTTTGACAAAGAACAGGACCCCGATGAAGTGCTGAACTTCTGGCGGCGTCCGGGAACAAAGGAAGCGTCCGTCCGGTTGGGCAAAGCTCTTCGTGAGTACGGAGTTTCAAAGAATGATCCGCACCTGAAGAACGCCAGGATTGCTGAATCACTGGCTGAGGTTCTAAGTGATGAAACTTCCAACTGATGTAGCTCTACCAATTGTGCAACCGTGATTCACAACAGGTCTGACTTCAGGAAATACTGGGCTATCGTGCCGCCGACTTGCCGCTAAGTAATCGACGTGGAAGACCGGGGCGTTCTGGAGTATCATTTGCGGCTGACTTGCTGCGTCTTGCTGTAATGCGACTCGCAGCGGTTGGCTTTTCTGGCGACGCATTCAAGGCACAAAAATGGGTTTAGACAATCGTGACTATCTTCGAGACGAAAGCCGTCGCTATGGCGGTGGCGTTTCCGGCGGCTCGATGATGCAGGATTCGCCGATGGTGAAGCGAATTCTGATCATCACGATTGTCGTGTTCCTGCTGCAAATGTTCAGCGGCCGCGAATGGACGGCTTCTGAAGTTGCAGAGCTTAATGAAAAGTACATTGCGAAACTGCAGGAGCAGGTCGATACAGTAGGTGACCCGGACAGCAAATTTCAACAGAAGATTGATCGTCTGGAGACCAATCCGGTTTCTCCCGAAATGCTGGGAATGCCCAAACTCAAGTCAGCCGTTCAGGAATGGCTGCAACTGGAAACCCCCAAGGTGTTTTCAGGACAAATCTGGAGACTCATCACGTGCGCGTTTTGCCACGATCGCTTCAGTGTCTGGCATATTCTGATGAATATGCTGTTTCTGTTTTGGTTCGGGCCTCGGCTGGAATCAATGTACGGATCGCGTGAGTTTCTGATTTTCTATCTCACGGCCGCGTTGGCTGCGAGCGTCGGATACGTTTGTATTGACCTGGCCAGCGGCGACCCAACTCCCATGATTGGTGCTTCCGGTGCGATCATGGCAATTTTGGCTTTGTTTGCGTATCACTTTCCGACGCACGTCATTTATGTGATGTTTATTATTCCCGTTGAAATGCGTTGGCTGGTGCTGCTGTACGCTTTGCTGGACCTTCATCCGCTGTTGCTGGGCCTATCCGGTGAAGGATTTAGCGATGGAGTTGCCCATTCGGCTCACCTGGCGGGCCTTGCGTTTGGCTATTTCTATGGAAGACGCCAGTGGCGGGTCTACCCGTTTGTGGAACGCGTTGAGATCTGGTGGAAAGCTCGCCGTCGAGGCTTCAAAGTTGTTCGCCCCAGCGTCTCCGCCGGCCCCTCCGCCAAATCGCAGAAACTGGCAGAGGAAATGGACGCTATTCTGCTGAAGATCAGCCAACAGGGTGAAGCGTCCTTAACCAACGCAGAACGTAAGACTCTGGAAAAGGCCAGTCGAGAGCTGCGCAATCGAAGGTCGTAACCGTCGGCAACGTTAGACTTATCAGCCGCCGGACGTTGGCCGGGTTTTTTCCGTGCCCCGACGCAACCGGGGCTAACGCCCTGCGGCTGATTCAGACAAGGTGCCATCCACGTGCGAAGCTTGTTGCACCGAACCTGTTCACATTGCGTCAATGTTTCCGTAGCGACAACGGAGCGGCTCGGCGATTCAAACGTCCCATGTCTTGCCGCCCACCACGCCACCCGGTCAATGGCGAAGCCCTCGTTAGATCATGCCTTGTGGACGAATTCGCGGGCGTTGTGTTTCGGGCCGTTTGTCATCGTCTTTCCTGTCGTGTTCCGGTTGCGTACGTCGAAGTTCATTCGGCTGAATTGGCCCACGATGGGGATCGACAGCTCGTTCTGGGCCATGTGCCTCCGGTCGAGAATCGTGACGTCTTTCACCGGTCTGCTCAGGATCGCGCGCAGACCGTCGTTCGTGCTGACCATCGGGGCGCACGTCGCTGTTCTGGCGGTTTAGTTCGTGCGGGTTGCGTTGTTGAAGCTGATCGGGAGGACAATATTCGTCGCCGGTGTCAGGACCAAACACTCGGCCTCGACTTTGATGGTCTGCAGGATTCCCGCCACGGCCGAAGGGGCCTTTAAACGGCAGATCACCAAATCGTCGAGCGCTGTCCTGCGATCGATGGCCGTAAGAACCGGCCGTTCCAAAGCCACCGCCGGACAGGCTGGACTTTTCGCCGCCTCCAACTGCGTTGTCGCAGGTGATGATTGAGTTGCAGTCTCCGGCATCAGGTCTGTCGTTGAAGGCAGCGCCTGCAGTTTGAGCTTTCACCCCACCATTCGATTTATATGAGGTGATTCCGGGAATACGATAGGACTGATCAACGTTTCCGATGGCATCGCCCAGATCGCTAAGTTCCGCCACAACCGCGCATTGCAGTTCCACCAGGCCCACGATCATCCCCAGAATCAGAACGGTTCCGACCAGAACCAGTTCGGCGGACAGGATGACTCCATGTTCGTCATTCAAGAATTGCTTCAACATCATTAGTGCCCTTGAGTCGCAAATGAATTCGTCACACTCACGGCGATCAGGTCGGCGCACTGGACTATGTTTGAGTTCCAGCAGCAGCACCCTGTCGGCGAACACGACGATCAACTTTGATGGAATCAAGAACAAAGCAACCGGCAGGCCAAAATTGTATGTTGCCAATTTTCAACAGGCTGCACTCACCCATACAACACGAAAAACGCTCACAATCGGAACGTTACGTGTTTGTCAACTGCATTCATCGTTGCGGAAAGACATCGCGAGGAAGATCCAAATGTTTCAGGTGCTTAGCGCTTTGTTTAGCGAAACGTTAATTCCGCTGAACAGATGGCATTCAGCTTTTGTTCTTTGCATCACACGATCGCGCGGGAGATCACAAACGGGGCAACCCGCACGGTTGTCTCAAAGCTCGCCGAAGGGCGCTGCTGGCAGGAAGCGACCAACCATCGCACGTTCTTGAAGATGCCGAACGTTTCCACTGAACCTGCGCCTTGCCGCTCCCGATATCTGGCGTACGGGGTTGAAACAACCCCTGAACAACTTAATGGACTATCTGGATACACACGACCGACGGATTGGGTACTGTAAATCACAATCGTGATAGGCACCTTGGCTAAAATGAATTCCCTCTCCTGCAACCGTTGGCAATAAAACATGTCCATTGAAAAGCTGCTGAAGCAAATGGAGGACTATCGTTCAAGGAGAGAACAGAGAGACAACAGACCAGAATGGCTGGTTGACTTTATCAAATGTGCAGCCGAACTTTTTGAGCCGCTGACAAATGTTGGCAGAGTCGGGTACGAGTGTCAGGGACACGAACGCGGATGGACGGTCTGCATGTATCTTGGCACAACAGAAATTATAGGCGGCCCGAAAGACGGACAAATTGAACACGCCAGCTTTTCCGTGGATCTGACTCGACTGACAAACCTGTTCAAAAAAATCGACCGGCTGGAATGGTATTCAGTCGCAAATGACAAAGAAGCCAGCTTCGATGATGCAACGCGATCTGTGTTGTCGGTACATGGCTGTGTAGAAGATTCACAAGACGTACAACTGGAATTACTGCACGCTCCACCTCGCTTTGTCGGACCGGGCTTTAAGCTTAGAGGCGTTGATTTAACGCAGTGCTGACTCAAACAGATCAATAGGCTGTCTAAAGCCACCTGAAATAGGGTCGGGCAACGGCACACCGGCGGAGATTCTTGCTCTCAATCGGTGTGCCGTTTCTCTTTTTACGCTGCTCAAATACTTCCCAGACTTCCTGCAAACCGGCGTGCTGCAACTGACAATGCCACGATTGACTGATGACATTTCAGGCGTCTGTCTTAGACACCGTCGGAAGCTACTCAATCCCGTGCAGTGACCCGCCTTTTTGGAACAGTCGATCAACTCGACGACTGACTTCCGCATCGGGTTCCAGTGCTGGTGCCATGTGAGCTTTTAACCGGGCATCGATGACCAGACTGCCCGAACAGCCCCAGTGCTTTTGCTTGATAGAACTGCCAATGCCATAAACGTCGGCGGCGGGATTCGATCGAGTAAACGTCACCCACAGAAAATTGGCCAGTGACTTCGCACAGAAATGGCTGTCATCGCAAAGTATGATGAGCGGAAATTTGTTGATGGCTGCATCCGTCGGAATCTTATCGCAAAAATCAGATGCCGCCGGATCGATTTCGTGCTTGCCAACCGACCACGCTGGAGCCTGCACGGCCAGAACTCCTGAAAAGCAAACCGTCGGACGGCTAAAGCCTTCCGGCAAATGCAGGTCACTGGAAATTTCGTGCGGCAAAGAACGAATCGGTCGACCGGCGGCAGCGATCACCAGCTTTGATCCCTCATTCAGACCAGTGCCCGTGTAGTCCAGAGTATCCATGGTGGTGCGAGTCTGAAAATGCAGGTCACGTTCCCAGTTGACTCGTTCCAAAACATGGCGGAAAAACGCTTCCGTATCACTGATGTTAAGATTTGGGCAATCTTCCTTTGCGGCGATAATCAGGTACTTTGCCAAAGACAACTGTCCTTGCCCCAAAATCGCGTTGGCGTTGGTGAGCAATTCCTGTGGCTGTTTGTCGTCCGAATACGGAACGTAGCGTTCGCTTCCAAATGCCAACAGCAGCGGATGCACGCCCGATTCATCAACGGCGTGAACCGCGTGAACTCCCGGCAGAACTGTTGGAATGGCGGGCCCGGTCAGTTCGTGGATAAGTTCACCGAACACGGTGTCTTCCTGCGGTGGCCGTCCCACAACCGTGAAAGGCCAGATGGCGTCTTTGCGATGATACACTGTTTCCACGTTGATGGCGGGAAAGTCGTGAGTGAGGCTGTAGTAGCCCAGATGGTCGCCAAAAGGACCTTCCGGAAGCTGTTCGCTGGAGATTGTTCCGGTAATACAGAAGTCCGCTTCGGCACAAATCATGGGGCCGTTCTTCTGGCGAACCATCCGCACGGCTTTCCGCGAGAGTGCTCCTGCAAACGCGACTTCGGGAATACCGTCTGGCAGTGGCATCACCGCAGCAACGGCCATGGACGGCGGACCGCCAATAAACACGTTGACTTTAAGTGGCCGGCCCTTGGCAATTGCAGCCGCGTGATGAAAGCCAATGCTGCGGTGAATCTGATAGTGCAGTCCGATTTGCTGATTGATTTTGTAATTGTTGCCCGTCAGTTGAACGCGATACATGCCCAGATTGGAATTCACGTATCCGGGCTTGTTAGGGTGCTCGGTATAGACTTCCGGCAGAGTAACGAAGGCTCCTCCATCCATGGGCCAGCTTTTCAAGAGCGGCAGTTGATCGATTGTTGTTTGGTGTTGCATAACTGGGCCGCTGGATCGCTTTGCTGGTCGCATCGACAGCAGCGTTCTTAGTACCGAAGGTATCTGCAGCGGCCTTCGCAGCAGTTTCGTCGGATCTTTCTTCAGAGCAATCAATGTGCTGACGCCGCTTAAGGCATCTCGAAAAATGAATCGAGCTCGATCCATCGTGCCGAACAAGTTGCTGGCCATACGAAACTTGCAGCCCTTCACATTTTCGAACAGCAACGCGGGCCCACCAGCGGCGTACACTCGACGATGAATTTCGGCAGCTTCCAGATGTGCGTCAACTTCCTCCGTGACACGTACCAAGTGCCCATGGCGGTGAAGATCAGTGATGCACCGTTGAAGGTTTGTGTAACCCATGATTCAATCTCAACTCAGAACGCCCCACATCAATGCGGACGATTTGTAATTTACAGGTGACGAATAGCAGCCGATTTCCGGACACAGTCATTATGCGACGTTTTCTCAAATTCGCTGATCTCGCAAATTGCTGTTTTAATACTGTCCACCGATAACGTCACGTCTGATGCAAACCGTGCCCACATCGATGATATTAACTGGTGAAACGAATTCTCGCGTCAATCGTCCCCAATTTTTGGTTCTTCGTTGTTGATAACGGCTCGACGTCACGACCGAAAAAACTTGCGACTGCACTATTGATGAACTCCGATTGCCCTGCGGCACTTACGTTAGACGGCATTGGTTGATTAAATGTCCTTTGTTACGTTCAGCTTGATCTGGCAAGCTCATTCAAATGGCGTTGCAGGTTTGCCGTTGAGGCTTGTGCCGCTGAGGGCCTGGTGGAGACTGCATGAAGGCGCGATCTATCGTCCGCCGTAAATCATCCTGCCAAACCAGTTTCTGGTTGAATTTTTGCACAGGCAGCAATCGAAACTACCACGGACGATCGCCAAAATTCGCCAACGAGGTTTTGAAATCACTGACGAAATGTGTTAGCAGCTTATGACAGACATTCACCGGCAGAAAGATGGCTGCCAACAAAGCCGGAACAACCGACCAAGGCACAATCCACGCCATCATGATCTCGCCAAGCAGGCCCAGCAACGCAGATGCTGTTGTAGCGGCCACCACAATCCACACGTTTAGCCCGAGCACGCCCCCTTTGTGGCGACGAAACATTCGATTTATGGCGAATCGAAGCAGGGTACTATACAGCAGGAAAAAGCCGACGCCCCACGCGGTCAACTGCAGCCAGCGAGGTCCCTGCATGCCTTGTCTTTTAAGCCAGGCGACCAGCAGTTCAGATCCAATCATCATAGACGGGAATGTGAACACCATCACAAGCACACACAGAAACAGAACCACAATAAATGGCGGAATCATTACTCGCAATTGAACCACTTAATCGTCACCATCGCTGGCTGGCACTTGATACGGATTAAAGTTGTCGTTTGTCATCTGACTTAAGGTTGCCTGACTTTGTTGTCTGAGAACTATCACCCTCAAAATTTCCAATAGCACCAAGTGCTCGGCTTTCTGTGGTTGGAAACGGCTTCATTTGCACCGGAAGAACGCGACAATTTTAATAACTGGCCCGATCCATGGTCTGAAATCGCGATGTTTTGTCCTTCATTATTTTGATTGCTGCATTTGCACGTCGCAAACGGGTTTACGGTTTGAGACGTTTTAGACCGTTGGCTTCTCGTTGGGAATTCATGTGGTTCAAGGCGTCGGGTGCTTTCGCGATAAAGCGGACTAATTGCGATGTCGAACATCCCAGTGCGGCGGCCGCTCGTTTGACGTCCCAGGATTTGGCGTCTACGGCGTTTAGCGCTTCTGAAATCATCGATGGAAAATCGTCGTGTTGATCACTGCATGAAATCCTGTTGTTGCGACATCTGGAAACCCACAACGGCGATGGTTGAACAAAATCGGAACTTACGGTTCGCAGATACACGGCCAGGTGAATCCGCAACCTGTCTATGGCCACCTGGCGATTCTGGTCCTGACTGCGACGTTCGGTGGCCATCGCGTGCAAACCGCTGGGCTTGTGAATAATCTCGATGGCGGTTTCCACCTTGTTGCGATGTTGGCCTCCCGGACCACTGGCTCTGGTTCGACGAATCTCGCACTGTTCCAGCAATGCATCAATCGGCAGACAGGCGGGGTGCATTGTGACACCGACGGCTTGTTGTCCGTCATCCATTGTGGAATCATTCATCGGCTAAGTCATTCATTGGTGGAGGCGTGGAATGGTGGATGATGGTCTTGCTTTATGACTTTCGGCGCCGCTTCTTTTCATTGTTGGTGCCATCAAATGTGGCTTTGCTGCGGAGCATGTGGTGATAGTGTTGTGCAAATCGATGTGATTCGTCACGTACATATTGCAGCAAACGCAGCGCGTAAGAATGTCGAGTCAATCGGTGAGGTTCTGCCTGGCCCGGCACATAGATTTCTTCTTCACGTTTGGCGAGCGAAATTGTCGTCGGGGGAGTAATCCCAATCGCGTCAAACGTTTCCATCACCGCGTTCAACTGGCCTTTGCCGCCGTCGATCAGCAGCAAGTCAGGAAACGATTCGCCTTCCTGAGTTAAGCGGCGGAAACGTCTTGTAATAACTTCGCGCATCGAAGCGTAGTCGTCGACGCCTTCTACGGACTTGATTTTGTACCGCTTATAGCCATGTTTAAAGGGCAGTCCGTCAATAAACTGCACCAGGCTGGCAACGGTTTCTCCGCCCTGCAAATGAGCGATATCCACGCCTTCGATTCTGCGCGGCAGTTCTGTTAGTTTCAGTACCTGCTTCAAACCGGCGAGTCCCTTTTTCGGATCGATGTAGAAGACTTCCGGTTGAGCGTGATCTTCCAGGTTGCCTCGCAGGTTAAGAGTATTCAGCGATTGAATGTCATCTCGGATGCGAGCCGCCTTTTCGAATTGCAGATCCTTCGAAGCCAGTTGCATCTCTTTGGCCATATCTTTCAGGAGGCGATCTTTTTTGCCTTCCAGAAACAGGCGAAGTTTGCGAATGTCGTTCTTGTAGTCGTCTTTGGAAATTCGTTGATTGCACGGGGCCGTACACTGGTTAATGCTGGCCAGCAGGCATGGGCGAAACCAGCGCCACTTTTCGTCGCTTTCCGCAATATCCAGACTGCACGTTCTGAATCGAAAAATCTTTTGCAGCACGGCAATGGTGCCACGCAATTGGCCGGCACTGGTAAATGGCCCGTAAAGCTTCACGCCTTTTGATTCGGGTGTGCGAGTGAACTCAATGCGAGGAAAGTCCTCGTGAGTCGTAATCTGTAGGTACGGAAATGTTTTGTCGTCTTTTAGAAGACTGTTGAACTTCGGCTGAATGTCTTTGATCAGCCGAGCTTCCATCAGCAAGGCATCTACTTCGCTGTCTGTTTCGATGTAATCGATGTCGGCGATTTCGGTCACCAGTTCAGCTGTGCGTCTTTCCACTTCGGCTGTGCGAGTGAAATAGCTGCCTGCTCTGCTGCGAAGATTGACCGCTTTCCCAACGTAAATGACTCGCGCCTCGGCATCCTTCATCAGGTACACGCCTGGCCCGGTTGGGAAGGTGCGTACTTTCTCAGACGGCAACGGAGCAGTCATCTCCCGGGGTAAAGCGACGTCTTCAGAATTGGTTGGGCTGGAATCTGCTGCTGTCATAGTGCAAATAGTAAACGAATGCCGGATTTTGGCCACCAAAGCGCAACACCAAATGGAGCTCAATTTAGCGATACTGGACACAATACGTGGAGGCGGGGTCGGCAGGATGTCTTGCGATGCGCTATGCACGGCGCACTTCGGTTATCATTTTGGATCTGATCTGCGACGACGAATTCACGTTGTGAACGATTCGTCAGGTGGCAGAATCGGAGGATCTTGCCGTGCGGGGCGAATCGGAAACATTGGAAATGCTGCTCCGCCTTAGCCTGTCGCCAGAAAGGTGTCCCAAGTTTTCGAACTTTGGACGATTAGCCGAACAGGTGCTTGCAATTGCGTTCAAATGTGGAAAATTAGCTCGATGAACAATTGGTGAAGGTTTCACCATTTTCTGAATGGTTTGTGAAAATATTTGGCGAAGTTGAAAGGGACGTTATGTCTGGATTGAAATCAGTAACTGCTTTGATGTTGGGTTTGTGTTTCGTTGTTGGTTGCTCTGGCGAACCAGATGCTCCAGCCGGTGGCGACATGGGTCACGAAGGCGAAATGGGCCATGAAGGTCACGGCATGGAATCAGGTTCCGGCACCGGCATGGGCGCTGCATTGGAAGAAGTCGGCGCTGCCGCTGGTGAAGCAAAAGACGCTGCTGTTGAAGGCGTGAAAGAAGCCGGCGAAAAGGCAGCTGAAGCTGTTAAAGAAGCTGGCGAAACAGCAGTTGAAGGTGCTAAAGAAGCTGGCGAGAAGGCCAAAGAAGCTGTCGAAGGTGCTGCTGACGCCGCCAAAGAAGCTGTGGGCAACGCTGCTGACGCTGTTAAAGAAGCAGCTGGCGCTAACTAGTCACGCGTAAAGCAAAACTAGAATAATAGCCGGACAGTGTCATGCTCAATGAAGAGGCATTATTTCTATGACCCACATCAGCCGCAGGGCGTTAGCCCCGGTTAATGCGGATCACGGAATAAAACCGGGGCTAACGCCCTGCGGCTGATTGAGACATGGTGCTGTCCAGTTAGACTTCTGAAAGCAGTGAACTTGTTCAGGTTGAGTCAAGTTTTCTGAGCGACGTAGTTGCGTTTCCGAGCGGCAGCTCGAATGGTCTGAGGCACAGCCTCGTTAGACTTCTTACCCAAAATGATGCCCGCACGGTGCGCATCATTTCCAGTAGCGACAATGGAGCGGTTCGGCGATTAGAACGTGACTATGTTCTTTCGCCTGCCACGCCAGCGGGTGAAGGGCGAAGCCCTTGCTTTTTAAAAAGGCGATGACAACTTATTGGTTGTCGTCGCCTTTTTTCGTTATCCCGTTTGAAAATGATCACGGCAGTTGTCAAAACACGATCCTGTGCTCGTCCGACACGAATTGTGAAGTTTCACTCTGACGACAATCTGGCTTTGAAGCCTATTCACTGGCAGGCTTCTATTACCTGTTCCAAATTAAGAAAATAGATATCAAGAACTCATGTTTCGCATCAACGAAAACTATCTCAAGCTGAAGGCTGGCTATCTGTTTCCTGAAATTGGACGTCGAGTGAAAGCATTCGCTGACGCCAATCCGGAAGCAAAAATCATTCGGCTTGGAATCGGCGATGTTACAGAACCTCTGCCAGCAGCCATTGTGACGGCGATGCACGAAGCTGTTGATGACATGGCGAAACGTGATTCGTTTCATGGCTATGGCCCGGAACAGGGCTATGGATTTCTGAGAGAGCCAATTGCTGAGCAGGATTATCAGGCTCGCGGAGTCAACGTCGCTGCAGACGAAATTTTCATCTCCGACGGTTCCAAATGCGATACAGGAAATATCCTGGACATTTTGGGTGCGGACAACGTTATCGCCATTACAGACCCTGTCTATCCAGTTTACGTTGATACCAATGTGATGGCTGGGCACACGGGCGACGCCGACAAGAACGGACGATATGGCAAGCTGGTTTACCTGCCAGTGACTGCGGAGAACAATTTCACTGCAGATCTGCCGTCAGAACCGGTGGACATTATTTATCTGTGCTATCCCAACAACCCAACGGGCACGGTGGCCACTCGAGAAACTCTGCAGAAGTGGGTCGACTACGCGCTTGAGAACAAGTGCCTGATTATGTTCGATGCTGCTTACGAAGCATTTGTATCTGATGATTCCATTCCGCGCTCCATCTTCGAAATCGAAGGTGCTCGTAAAGTCGCGATTGAATTCCGCAGCTTCAGTAAGAACATTGGATTCACTGGCGTCCGCTGTGCGTTTACTGTGGTTCCCAAAGAACTGACCGTCACTGCTTCGTGCGGCACGGAAGTATCGTTGCATCAGCTTTGGAATCGCCGTCAATCGACAAAGTTCAACGGTGCTTCGTACATCGTGCAAAAGGGAGCAGCAGCGGCGTACACTCCAGAAGGCCGCCAGCAAACCAAAGCGTTGATCGATTTCTACATGACAAACGCTCAACTGCTGGTTGATGGCCTCACGTCTGTCGGCATTACCGTTTTCGGTGGCAAGCACGCACCTTATGTCTGGCTGAAAACGCCAAACGACATGAGCAGCTGGGACTTCTTCGATAAGTTGCTGGAAAAGGGCCACCTTGTGGGAACTCCTGGCAGCGGATTCGGAGCCGCCGGTGAGGGCTATTTCCGCCTGAGCGCCTTTAACAGCCGAGCGAATGTGGAAACTGCGATCGAGCGATTCAAGTCGGTTGTAAGCTAAAATATTGCTGGATATTTTGAGATATCGCGTCTATCCCGCTCAGAATTCGTCGCAATTCCGGGCGGGATTTTTTTAACTTGAACTTTGTGCGAATCAGTCTGCGTGCTGAATTGCAGGGAAAGTGTCCGAATTGCGTGGCGGTTTCGTTATCGCGAAGCGAATCGGAAGCTTGTGGCATCGCCGATACAGAAGATCTATAGTTTGCCCGGTCGAGCTACTTCATTCGGGAAACAATTATGCCGTTGTTCTGGTGCAAGCCTGATTACCTGTTCGTAATGGCGGCGGTTGGAGGCCTGCTGTTCTTCAGCCTGCGTTGGCTGTTGCGAAAAATGCGCACGTATCGCAGACGCAATGCAGCTGCTGGCGCCCAGGGCAGCACACCGGTTTTTCTGAAGCTTTCCATGGTGGTCTGGCTGGTCGTGGCTTTGTTGTATTCGATTGAGTTCACGTTTGGAGCCTTTGTTGAATTCACCGACGCATTCAGCGCGACGAATATTTCGGACCGCTGGTTTGACCGATACGTAGAACCGTATCGCAATCAGGATGGATTTCGCGATCGCCGCGAGTTTGCGAAGGGGCAACAGAATGATGTCACGCAGGTCTACTTTATTGGAGATAGTTTCACAATCGGTCAAGGCATTGAGCGAATGGAAGATCGCTTCACCGAGCAGACGGAAGAGTTGCTGAATGCGCGAAGGAAGGCCGATGAAAAACTGGTTCGAGTTTACAACGCCGCCGAATTCGGCTGGGAAGTAAGTGTTATTGAAGGCATGATTGGGGCCATGAAAAAAAGCCGCATTCATCCGGACGTACTTGTCTATGTGTATATGTTGAACGACATAGAAGGCTACGATCCTCGCACGGAAGAAGCGATTAAAAAGATTCAAAACACCGATCCGCATTCGTGGATCGTAACTCGCACATACTTCTTTAACTGGTTGTACTTCCGCTGGAGACAAAGCCAGGCAAGCCGCACGGTGGACTATTTTCCTCACCTGGCTGACTCCTATAGAGAAGCTCCGTGGGAAGGCGTGAAGCTGTCTTTGTTAAAGATCAAGCAGACTTGCGAAACTGATGGCATGGAATTTCGCATGGTGCTGTTTCCTTTTCTGCATAACCTTGGACCGGAATACACGTTTAAGCATGCTCATCAGCAACTGGCTGACTTTTGTAAGCAGAACGGCATACGTTGCCTGGATTTGGAGCCGATTCTTAGCCAACGCATCGACGAAAACTTGATGGTGAATCGCTTTGATAATCATCCTAACGAACATTGTCATGCGATTGCTGCCGATGCCATCGCCAATCAATTGCTGGACGACCTGCCGCGGGCTGTTGAGTGATCTACTTAACGTGAAGTTTAATGTATCAATGCAAGACGGCTGCGAAAATTCGGTGGCAGTATTCGGGCAAGTTGCGGACCGCAGTCGGGCCACGGGCAGTTTTTCAGTAGTGGGGATGCCTGATTAATGTAGTTCCTGTCCGGCAACCCTAAAACTTCCATTCTGTGAAGGTTTGATTTTGTGAGTAACCCCATTCTTTTGCAGCCTCTGTCTGAATTTTTCAGGTTCAGAATGAATCTGCAACAGCGATGTTCCAGTGTGCTGAAAATTGGTACTCAGCTGTTTGTGTTGCTGCTGATTACGCTTGGTAGCGATCGCACATTTGCATGCCAGTCAGCTGATTCGGCCGCGGACGTTCCTGTGCGAAATGTGTTATTCATTGTGTCCGACGACCTGCGTGCCGGTGTGCTGAGATGTTATGGGGACGCAAAATGCCAGACGCCGAATATCGACAAGCTTGCCAGCGAATCGGTCGTGTTCACCAGCGCGTATTGCCAGGGAACTGTGTGCGGGCCTTCGCGAACGTCGTTCATGTACGGCAGATATCAGGGCAAACGCAAAGCGACGTTGGCGGAGTACTTTCAACAGAACTCAAGATATACAGCTCGAGTGGGCAAGATCTTTCACATGCGAGTTCCGGGCGACATCATCGCGGGAACTGATGGCGAAGACGTCCTGGCCTCGTGGACTGAGCGATTCAACTCACAGGGAAACGAGGCGCATACTCCGGGTGATTACGCCTGTCTAAATCTGAACATCTTCACGAATGAACTGGCAGGACGACAGTCGACGAAGATGCCTCACCGCATGTTTGTTTCCGTAAAATGCGACGGAGACGGTCAGGATCAGCCGGATTACAAGACCGCAACCACGACCATCGAATTGCTTAATGCTCATCACAGTGAGCCGTTTTTTATTGCTGCCGGGTTCGTTCGACCTCACTATCCGATGGTGGCCCCCACAAAGTACTTTGATCGCTATCCGTGGGAAGAAATGATGGTGCCGGAACAGCGGGACGGCGATTTAGACGACATACCCTGGCCAGGGATTACCAACAGTCGGTCCGCGTTAAATGGGATCGATAGATTTCCGGATAACCAGCAAAGAATGTGGCAGGCCTATTATGCCTCCGTGACGTTTATGGATGAACAGGTGGGTAGAATTCTTGACGAATTGGAACGTTTGAATCTAAGGCAGTCTACGGCCATTGTCTTTATCAGCGATCACGGCTATCACCTCGGCGATCATACGTTCTGGCAGAAATCGAATCTGCACGAACAGGTGACGCGAGTTCCCATGATGATATCGGTGCCTGGAATTTCTGCGGGCAGATCGGATTCGATTGTGGAACTGGTCGATCTGTTTCCAACTCTTTGCGAAGTTGCGGGGTTGCCGATTCCCAATGATCTGCACGGTGTCAGCTTGTTGCCTGTATTGAAAAACACTGCGGCAACTGTGAAAGAAGGGGCTGTGTCTTTTGCGAAAGGTGCAAGCTGGCGGACGTCTGACTGGTCCTTTATGCAATATCCCGACGGATCTGCAGAACTTTACGACATGCACAACGATCCCGGGCAGTTCACGAATCTGGCGGAAGATTCGAGGTATCAGGCCGTCCGATCAAAGTTGTCTCAGCAATTGCAGGCGGCGTCTAAGAAATTCAAATTCAATATGAAAGATAGATGAGGAAATCGCTGCAGTTTAGTATGGCTGGCGTGAGTGAGGCTGGCAATCATCAACTTTGCTAATCTGTTTGCGTGGCTGCTTCTACGAATTTGTGGAATGCAAGTGTTTGAGACGGAAAAACGTGGGATTTTTTCCAACACAAACAGCCATCCAGCCAGGTTATGAGGAGCGTGTTGTTTTCATTCGAAAGACACGCGCTGAACCTGATTGGGATGAGTTTACTTTTTTGTGGCTGTTGATACTGTAGAGACCGAGTCAGGTGGCGATTTATGCCTACAATTTCAGAAGACTCGTTGAACAGGCGATGAACGCGATTTTCGCAATGCGAAATGTTTGATTTGGAAAGCGATCCATGACTACGGCCAGTCTCTCTCTGGACGGAAAAAACTACGATTTGCCAGTCATCACCGGAAGTGAAGGTGAAGTCGGTATCGACATTGGCAAGTTGCGAGGTGCTTCCGGAGCCATCACTTTAGACCCTGCTTTTACAAGCACAGGGGCCTGTGAAAGCGCTATCACTTTTATTGATGGCGATCAAGGGATTCTACGGTATCGAGGCTATCCGATTGAGCAACTGGCGGCGGAGTCAGACTTTATCGAGGTTGCCTGGTTGCTGCTGTACGGCGAACTTCCGAATGCTGATCAGCTCGCAAAATTCAGAGCTCAGCTGACGTATCACAGCATGATCCACGAAGACATGAAGAAGTTCTTCGAAGGATTTCCAAATAACGCTCATCCGATGGCAATTCTGTCCGCAATGGTGGCGTCACTGTCCACCTATTATCCGGAAACAGAAACCGAAGAAAATCATGACGAAAACATCGTTCGCCTGATTGCCAAAGTACGAACTCTGGCAACCTACGCTTACAAGAAGTCAATTGGTCAGCCAATGACTTATCCGCAGAACAAGCTTCGCTATTGCGAGAACTTTCTGCACATGATGTTTGCGGTTCCGTGCGAAGAATACAAAGCAAATCCTGTCATGGTGAAAGCCTTGAACATGTTGCTGATTCTTCATGCAGACCACGAACAAAACTGCAGCACTTCAACCGTTCGAATGGTGGGCAGCAGTCGAGCCAACATTTTCGCGTCGATTTCCGCTGGCATTTGTGCCTTGTGGGGACCACTTCACGGTGGTGCCAATCAGGCTGTGCTGGAAATGCTGGAAATGATTCAGAAGGATGGCGGCGACTATAAGAAGTGGGTTCTGAAAGCCAAGGACAAAGACGACGGTTTTCGTCTGATGGGCTTCGGGCACCGGGTTTACAAGAACTTCGACCCGCGAGCCACCATTCTTCGCAAAATGTCGGACGAAGTGCTTCAGGAACTGGGCATCGATGACCCGTTGCTGGAAATTGCCAAGAACCTGGAAAAGGTTGCTTTGGAGGATGAGTACTTTGTCAGCCGGAAGCTGTACCCGAACGTCGACTTCTACAGCGGCATTCTGTACCGAGCCATGGGCATTCCGACAAATATGTTTACAGTCATGTTTTCCATCGGACGTCTGCCGGGTTGGTTGGCTCATTGGAAAGAACTTCGCGACGAAGATAGCCGCATCTATCGACCTCGCCAGATCTATACCGGGGCTACAGAACGGGATTTTGTTCCCATGAACCAACGCGGATAACGTTCGTTCTGCCAGTGGTTGTTCGTACTGTTTCGGTTGGATGGCCTGTGATTTCATCTGTGGGCACTTGGTACAGGTGCTCTGCAGCAGGTCGATTGTATGGAACGTGAGCTTCGCTTTTGTTCAGAGTCTGCAGCCATTGTTGCCTGAGTGAATCCCTGGATCAGTAAACTCATTTCTTATGTCAGAATCACGTTTAAAAATTGCCGTCAATGGTGCCGCCGGTCGCATGGGGCAACGCGTTGTCGCTTTAACTCTTGCCGATACTGAACTTCAACTGGCCGCTGCTCTGGAATACTCGGGCAGCAAGCGACTGGGGCAGGATGCCGGCGAGGTTTGTGGAGCAGGAAAATGCGGCGTCAGCATCACGTCTGAATTGACCGACCGAGTAGACGCGGTCATCGATTTTTCTTTGCCGGAAGCGCTGGACACAATTCTGGGGCCGTGCGAAGAACGTAAGATTCCGCTGGTGATCGCGACGACCGGATATACGGACGAGCAACGAGAAAGAATTGCAGCGGCGGCTCAAAGCACGCCTATCGTGATGGCTCCCAGCATGAGCCTGGCGGTCAACCTGGTAATGAAATTGGTTGAAGATGCCGCTCGAGCATTAAAAGATAATCCGGCTGGCGTGGATGTGGAAATCATTGAGCGTCACCATCGCTTTAAAGAAGACGCTCCCAGCGGCACGGCTTTGCACTTTGGCAAAATTGTTGCCGAACAGATGGGGCAGCAGGATCACGTACATGGTCGTTCCGGACGCCCCGGCAAGCGCCCTCATGGCGAAATTGGCTATCACGCGGTGCGCACCGGCGACAACGTTGGCGAACACACCATTGTATTCGGCATGATGGGCGAAACCATCGATCTGACGGTGCGCGGCCATACCCGAGACAGCTATGCCTATGGCGCATTGGCTGCGGCCAAGTATATTGTGTCGAAAGGTGCCGGTCTTTATTCCATGAAAGACGTTCTGGGTCTGTGATCGGCTGATGTTCGATTGGTGACGCAGGTCGACAAAATTGCTTGTGAAGTACGATCTGATTATCGTCGGAGCCGGTGCGGCAGGGCTGTTTGCTGCAGCCAGAGCCGCCGAATGTGGCGCGAAGACTCTGCTGCTGGAAAAGAACAACCAGCCCGGCATTAAGATCCTGATGTCTGGCGGAACTCGCTGCAACATCACTCATGCCACAGACCAGCAGGGTATTGCCGCCGCTTTTGCAAAGTTCGATAAGAAGCAGGCCGGGTTTCTGCGTTCATCGCTGGCGGCTTTGCCTCCCGAAAAAGTAATTCAACTGATCGAAGCGGAAGGTGTGCTGACCAAGGTGGAAGACACCGGCAAGATCTTCCCTGTCAGCAACAAAGCCATCGACGTTCGTGATGCCCTGCATAAGCGAGCAGTGCAGCATGGTGCCGTTGTGCGGCTGAATTCTGCCGTCGACGGCATTCGTCAGGACAATTACGGCTTCACCCTGACTTCAGGCGGCGCTTCGTTTTTCTGCACGCGTCTGCTGATCACTTCTGGCGGGCAGTCTTACCCGGGTTGCGGAACAACGGGTGATGGCTACACTTGGGCTAGTCAATTCGGCCACACGATCGTCAATCCGGTTCCGGCTTTAACGCCGATCACCACTGATGAGGCATGGGTTCGTGATCTGAAAGGTATTACCTTGCCGGATGCCGTTCTTGCGATTGTTCGTCTTGACGCCGCAAAGGAGCAAAGCGGCTATGGAGCGAAGCAGTTTCTGACGACTCGCCGGTCATCATTGTTGTTCACTCATTTTGGCCTCTCCGGGCCCTCGGCATTGGACATTAGTCGCGTGATCACGCGGGACGCGAATCGCGGTGAGCTGCGATTGGTGTGCGATTTTCTGCCGCACGTGGGAACGGAAGAGTTTCAACATGAACTCACAATGGTGTTTCAAAACGCCGGGCGAAAGCAGATTGCGAGCATTATCCCGGAATTCGTTCCCAAACGCTTGGCCGAAGCGGCTTTGCAGCAGTGCGGCATTGCTGGAGAAACCAAGGCGGCTGAGATTTCAAAGAAGCAGAATCGAAGCCTGGTGACATTCTTTAAAGCCTGCGTCATCGGAATTAGCGGCACGTTGGGATTCAAGAAAGCGGAAGTCACAGCGGGTGGAGTTGCCCTGAAAGAAGTGGATTCCAAAACCCTGCAAAGTCGCCTTGTGCCGGGGTTGTACTTCGCGGGTGAAGTTCTGGATATCGACGGCCCCATTGGTGGCTTCAACTTTCAGGCTGCGTTCAGCACTGGTTGGCTGGCCGGACAAAGCGCCGCCGCCGCAATGAACGACAGCCTTCTGCAATAGCTGCGCGAGTGCAGCAGATCAGTTCGCAAGCCTAACTGGAGACTGCGGCTTCCGTCCGCAGTCTTCGCACCGAACGTCTGAGTCTACAGAACTATTGGCCGCAGTTTGCGAAGCTCCAGCCAGCTGGAATTCTGGCCGCTTTTCTAACTACTGCGATTCCATCGTTCACGACAATATCGCCGTAATGGCCGTCGCCGCGAGGTGCTTCGGACGCCACAATTCGAGCGCCTGCTCCAATCATTACGTTCTTGTCCACCAAGGTGCCGTCAATGACAACGCCGTCTTCGATGCCAATGTTGTCTTCCGGAATTGACCGATCTTTGGTGTAGTAGTCAGCCCCCATAACGACACTGTTAGTAATTGTGACATTTGCACCGATATGAGTTCGCACACCGACAACGCAGTTCTTCAGCCTGGTGTTTTCTCCGATTGTACAGCCATCGGCAATCAGGCACCGATCGACGCTGCAGCTGTCGAATCTGGTGGATGGCAAAAATCGTGGGCGTGTGAAAATTGGATACTTCTGGTCTGCAAACTTGAACACGGGTTCAGTAGCCGCCAGAGCCAGATTTGCGTCAAAGAAGGCTCGGATGGTTCCGATGTCTTCCCAGTATCCGTCAAACAGGTGTGTTTGAACGTGATGTTCTTTGATCGCCATGGGAAAGATGTGTTTGCCGAAATCTTCGTAGTCATTGGATTCCAGAAGGTCGACAAGCAGATCGCGATTGAACAGATAGATGCCCATGCTGGCCAGGTATTCGCGGCCACGAGATTCAATTCCGTGATCATCAATCCATTCGGCTGGCGTTCTGACTTGTTGCAGTAGTTCATCAGTGGTCGGCTTTTCAGCGAAGTCTTTTACACGGCCGGAATCATCCAGCTGCATAATTCCGAAGCCTCTGGCGTCGCGCTCGTTAACGGGAATTGTCGCGATGGTCACATCTGCATTGGCTTTCAAGTGCGTATTCAGCATCTGGCGATAGTCCATGCGGTACAGCTGGTCGCCAGAAAGAATCAACACATACTTCAGGCCGGGTTCTTTCAGAAAACGCATCTGCTTGCGGACTGCGTCGGCCGTGCCCTGATACCAGTCTGTACCTTCGTCCGGCGTTTGTTGAGCCGCCAGAATTTCAACAAAACCTCGGCTGAACAGGTCGAAGTTGTACGACTGACGAATGTGGCGGTGAAGGCTGACAGAATTAAACTGCGTCAGAACATAAATGCGATTGATGGAGCTGTTGATGCAGTTGGAAATTGGCACATCGATCAGGCGGTACTTGCCACCAATTGGCACAGCTGGCTTTGAGCGATATTCTGTGAGTGGTAAAAGGCGAGTTCCTTTTCCGCCGCCCAAAATCAAGCTGATACAGTGATCCACTTAAACCGCCCTACTAATTCCCAGGTTGATGTACGTGCGCGTTTAGTCTAACGGAAACATCTACGGCGTCACATCAGTACAAAACAAAATCTGTCGTGAAAATGCCACAAAAGTAATTTTTTCACAAGGCCAGGTTGTTGCTGAACGACCTGTCGATGCCGCCCGAGATCGTTATCATATGGACAGTAAATCTGTAATGATGTCGCCTCTAGGTGTTGAGCAGCTGGTGAATTTTCAATCATTCGTCGTACTCGGTTTTTACACAACTAAGCTGCGTTCGCTGCCGCATTAACAGATTTCATTCCTCGAAATATCCCGCCTTGGTATTGCCATGAATCGTCTTACTGTAGCCGCAATCAGAAGTCTGTTGCTTTTCATTTTTGTGCCAGCCAATTGCCACGGCGACGAATTACGGATTCTTCCCGAAGTGTTTCATTTGGATGGTCGCGAGTCTGCTCACCGAATTCTGCTGGAAGGTTTCGACGGCGATCAGGCGACAGGCCCCGCTGAGCAAAACTGCAAGCTGACTTCCGACGACGAAACGGTGGCTCGCATTGAAAACGACAGGGTGATTCCTGTCGCCAATGGGCAGACCGTAATTCGAGCCACCGCCAATGGTGCAGATGTCGCAACTGCAAACGTGACGGTCACCAATACTCAGGAACGCTTTCAATGGACTTTCCGCAATCATGTGCAGTCTGTGCTGGCTCGACAAGGTTGCAACAGTGGAGCGTGTCATGGAGCTTTGGCGGGCAAAGGCGGATTCAAGCTTTCTTTGCGAGGCTATGATACTGATCGAGATCATTTTAACACGACAACTCAGCAGCTTGGTCGCAGAATCGACCTGCGACAGCCCGCGTTAAGTTTGCTGCTGACAAAGCCCACGACAGCCGTCCCGCATAAAGGAGGCCAACGCATCGAAACAAGCTCGCTGAATTACAAGGTGCTTGCAGAATGGATCGCCGATGGAGCACCCGCGCCGTCCGAAGAAGACGCTCGCCTTGTCAGCCTCACCATGCTTCCAACGGAAGTGACCCTGGTGAAAGGACAGGTTCAGCCGCTTATTGTACAGGCCCATTATTCCGACGGACGCATCGAAGATGTGACGCAGTGGGGAAAGTTTACGTCGGCCAACGAAGCTGTTGCGACTGTCGACGTTGATGGAATCGCAACGGTGCTCGGCCCCGGCGAAGGAGCCATCAGTGCGTGGTTCGGCAGTCAGATTGTGATTGGCCGGATTACGTCGCCGTTCGAACAATCGATTGCTCCGGATTCCTACGTGCTTGCTGGTCGTCGAAATTTCATCGACGATTTGGTGCTTAAGCAACTGCGGCGGCTGAATCTGAAGCCTTCTCCGCTGTCGACTGACGAAGTGTTTGTGCGTAGAGCCTTTCTGGACACGATCGGCACGCTGCCGACTTCGTTGGAAGTGCGAGAGTTTCTGGCGGACGGATCGCCCGGCAAACGCGATTCGCTGATAGAATCACTGCTGGATCGAACGGAGTTTGTTGATTACTGGTCTTACCATTGGTCTGACCTGTTAATGATTAACGGAACACTGCTGCGTCCCGAGGCTGTTAAAGCGTACTACACCTGGATTCACGACAACGTTAAAGCAAACACTCCATGGGATCAGTTTGTTCGCGAACTTGTCACCGCGCGAGGTTCCAGTTTCGAAAATGGAGCGACCAACTTTTTTGCTCTGCACCAGACTCCCGAAGACATGGCAGAAAACGTCAGTCAGGCGTTTATGGGATTATCGATCGGCTGTGCCAAGTGCCACAATCATCCATTGGAGAAATGGACCAACGATCAATACTACGGCTTTGCCAACCTGTTCGCTCGGGTCAGAGCGAAGGGCTGGGGCGGTGACCCTCGAAACGGCGATGGAGGTCGCACGCTGGTCACCGTAAGTTCGGGCGAACTGATTCAGCCTCGCACTGGCAAGCCTCAGGCACCGACGCCTCTGGACGCTGCGTCGCTGGAATTCGATTCAGAAACCGATCGTCGAGAATACCTGGCAGACTGGCTGGTGTCTCGCGACAACACATACTTTGCTCGATCAATTTCCAATCGGGTATGGCGCAACTACATGGGTGTTGGGCTTGTCGAACAGGTTGACGATATGCGAGCCTCAAACCCAGCCAGCAACGAAGAACTGCTGGCTGCCATTGCCTCATATCTTGTTGATCATAACTATGACCTGAAACTCCTGATGCGAGAGATCCTGCAATCAGAAACATATCAGCGTGCCAGCGAACCACTGCCGGAGAATGATGGAGATCGTCGGTATTATTCACGATACTTCCCACGTCGACTGATGGCTGAAGTTCTTCTGGACGCAGTTTCTCAGGTAAGCGGTGTCCCGACCGAATTTACGAAGATCGCGTTTCCTGGAGCCGACATTCGAGATACGAATTTCTATCCCAGGGGGACTCGTGCCATCCAGTTGTACGATTCCGCGGTGGAATCGTATTTTCTGCAGACCTTCGGTCGCAATCAGCGGCGGATCACCTGCGAATGCGAACGCAGCGACGAACCAAGCATGATTCAGGTACTGCACATCAACAACGGAAGTACGATTAATGGCAAACTTCAGGCGGAAGACAATCGGCTGACAAAGTGGACCGATCGCTTCAAAGACGACCATTCTTCGATGTTGGACGAAGTCTTTCTGTCTTGTCTTTCAAGATACCCCAGGGAAAACGAAAAGGCTGCGATGCTTAAGCTGCTGTCAGAAGCTGGGCCCGAAGATCGCCGCCTGATCTGGGAAGATATTATCTGGGGAATGTTCAGCAGTCGCGAATTCCTGTTTAACCATTGAAACTGGTTCTGCAAATTCATCCCAACAAGGGCTTCGCCCAACGCCGTGAAGGATTTTTGAGCTGAAAACCAATGAGTTAAAGCGAGACATCGCAGTCTGGAGTTTGGGTGCGTTAGAATCACGAAGTGACGCTATGTGATAGCCACGGACGCGAGCCCGTGGAACAGCATTCGACAGTCGTTTTCAGTCCTGAAGGGACGACAGGCAACAACGCGAAATGATACGCCTACCGTCCCTTCGGGACTTTACGTCTGACTTTTTGCAAACCACGGGCTCGCGCCGGTGGCTACTACCTACCGTCACTTCGTGACTGAAACGCATTCGGCATAAAAGCCTCTTCTCCATGTCAATCAGTGTTTTTGCTTTTCAAAATCCTTCACGGCGTTGGGCTTTGCCCTTGACCCGGTGGCGTGGATGGCGGGAAGACGTGGGACGTTCCAGCCGCCGAACTGCTCCGTTGTCGCTACGAGAATGCCAGAGCAATTTACATATTGTTGTGGACGGTTCTGGCTCGTGGGCAACCGCCCACATAGTCCAATTCGCGTTCTCCGCGGCCACAAGTCAGCGAAAATCGCTGTAAAGCACCCTGCATGCATCGTGTTTTTTTGTAAGACTCCAATTGGACAGCTCCATGTCTCAATCAGCCGCAGGTCATAGAAATACTGCCCCTTCATTGAAACCGGCGCTGTCCAGCCAAGCAGCTAACACGGCATATCGGGCGTCGTCGCCGGGATGAACGTGAATCGTCAAGGTTGGTTGAAGTACGTGAGCCGCATTCCATCCACAGGCTGTGCCGCCAAATGTGAATCGCAAACGCGCCACTGGCTGCCACTCTGGAATAGTTGAGCTTGTTTCCGGAAGAACGGGAACTGCG
>ERZ887942.574-NODE-574-length-29458-cov-5.938000_pt1 | contig 29458 bp, 32 predicted proteins | sample MGYA00521099_ERZ887942 | MGnify/ENA primary metagenome ERZ887942 (study PRJEB32303, sample SAMEA104408605) | aquatic metagenome | biome: Brackish water; feature: Pelagic; material: water | place: Baltic Sea | collected 2014-06-07T06:48:00 | depth 16,251 m ...
TTGGCAACAATGCCCTGCGCCACATCGTCAATATTGAAACCGTCGTTTTCAGCAGCGATGCGGGCATGGAAAACCACCTGCAGGAGTAAATCGCCAAGTTCCTCGCACAGGTCAACCGGGCTGTTTGTCTCAATCGCTTCAACAACCTCGTAGGTCTCTTCGATGAGGTACTCGACCAGACTTTGGTGCGTCTGGCGTGCATCCCACGGGCACCCACCCGGTGAGCGCAAACGGTCCATGACGGTAATGAGTTCCCGCAGGGGATCACCGGTAGGCATAGGCGTTAACTTTGCAGTGGATCAGCAGCTGGGGTAGCCAGATCGGTGGGGACGGGTCCGACAGACAAGACGGTGGGTTCCCACGTACCAAAGCGCGCACTCACAGTGATGTTGAGTTCACCGGACAACTCGGTGAGGTATGCCAAGACCAGCGCGTTTTGATCCTCCGGTGTCGCATCGGGTGCCAACACCTGACCGATTTGGCTGAGCAGAATCGACACGGCGATCTCTTCGTCAAGCTGCGAGGGTGGAATATCGTTGTCGAGGGCAAGTTGATCCAGGGCCTCCTGGCTTCCTGCGTTGCGAACCAGATCGAGCAGTTGGCGATCAATCGAACCCTGATCGGCAGTCACATCGAGACGATCGGCAGCCTGGTCAACAAGGCTGGCTCGGATCAGCCGCTGAACGGTCAGTTGCACCAGGGCAGCGTCCTGCGTTGTCGCCGCGAGACCGCGGCCCACATTAATCTCAGAAACCGCACTACTCACCTGGTTGGTCGACACGCGATCATCGCCAATAACAGCTGCGGCACCAGCAGCTTGGCCTCCCCCGCACGCGGTGACGGCCAAACTGGTGAGGGCCAGCGCTGCCAGCGCTGTGCCAATTCGCGATTTCATGGATTTCACCTAAGCGCTCCTGACTGATTCACGCGGTTGCACGACATTGACCACCGAGATGGCCCATTCGAGTAAATCGGTTCCAATTACCGGTTGCCCGCCCACGGTTGCCGTCATTGGTCGGGGTATAAGGATCGTACGGAGCGCGGGCTTGATGATGGTGCCCGGGTACAGGCGATTGAGTCGCATCTGCCCCGACTCGGGCAACTCCACCGGGTGAAAACGCACCTTAGCGCCCTGCAGCACCACCTCCGCTAGCCCGGCTTGCTGGGCTAGCACCCGGAATCGTGCGACGAGGAGCAACTTCTCCACCGGCTCTGGCAACGTGCCGTAGCGATCGAGGAGTTCCTCGGCCACCGCAGCCACCGCTGCGTCATCGTGGGCATCGGCGAGTTGGCGATAGGCCTCTAGCCGCAATCGTTCCTGATCGACATAGTCGTGGGGAATATGGGCATCAATGGGCAATTCGATCCGGGTCTGCACGCTCTCCTCCTGCGCATCACCGCGGTAGTTGGTCAGCGCCTCACCCACAAGTCGCACATAAAGGTCGAACCCCACCTCGGCAATGTGTCCACTCTGTTCGCCGCCGAGCAGGTTTCCAGCGCCGCGGATTTGAAGATCCTTCATCGCAATGTGCATGCCGGAGCCAAGATCTGTGTTCTGGGCAATGGTTGACAGTCGCTCATAGGCCGTTTCGCTGAGCGGTTTTTCCTCCGGATAGAGGAAATAGGCGTAGCCGCGTTCGCGTCCTCGACCCACCCGGCCGCGCAGTTGATGTAACTGAGACAGCCCCATCGTGTCGGCTCGATCCACGATCAAGGTATTGGCGTTGGCGATATCGATTCCATTTTCCACGATAGTGGTACACACCAGCACATCGATGTCTCCGTGCCAAAAATCGAGCACAATTCGTTCAAGTTGGTGCTCGTTCATTTGACCGTGCGCCACCGCGACCCGGGCCTCGGGCACAAGTTCACTAATCCGCGCCGCAGCCCGGTCGATGGAGTCGACCCGGTTGTGCACGAAAAAAACTTGACCATCTCGGATCAACTCGCGTCGAATCGATGCCCCCACCTGTTTATCGTCGTAGGGTCCCACAAATGTCAGGATCGGATGGCGTTCCTCGGGGGGCGTTTGGATGGTTGACATTTCGCGAATACCGGTGAGCGACATTTCTAGGGTGCGTGGAATTGGGGTGGCCGACATCGTGAGCACATCAACACTGGCCCGCAGGGCCTTCAGGTGTTCCTTGTGCTCCACCCCAAACCGCTGCTCTTCGTCGACAATAACAAGTCCTAGTTCTTTGAATCGCACGTTCGCACTGAGCAAACGGTGGGTGCCGATAACGACGTCAATGGTTCCGTCGGCCAGACCATCTATCACCTGTTTCGCCTCCCCATCAGTTTGGAATCGAGATAGGGATGCGACCTTGATCGGAAATGGTGCATAGCGCTTACTGAAGGTTGACAAATGCTGCTGCACTAGCAATGTGGTAGGCACCAAAATGGCAACCTGCGTGCCGTCCTGCACCGCCTTGAACGCAGCACGCACGGCAATCTCAGTCTTGCCGTAACCGACGTCGCCGCAGATCACCCGGTCCATCGGCACCGGCTTTTCCATGTCCGCCTTGACCTCGTCGATGCTCGCCATCTGGTCCGGGGTTTCCACGTAGGGGAAGGCATCTTCTAACTCGCGCTGCCACTCGGTGTCGGGGCCAAATGCGCGTCCCGGGGTAGACATGCGCGCGGCATAGAGGCGAACCAACTCACCCGCTATCTCGCGAACGGCACGGCGCGCCCGCGCCTTGGACTTTTGCCAGTCGCTGCCACCTAGGCGGTGCACGCTGGGTGCCTCGCCACCCACGTAGCGAGAGACCTGGTCGAGTTGGTCGGTGGGCACATAGAGTCGATCGGCCGGCTGGCCGCGTTTTGATGATGCATACTCCAACACCAAATACTCCCGGGTGGCCCCGGCCACTTCGCGCTGAACCATCTCGATGTATCGACCCACGCCGTGTTGTTCATGCACGATGAAGTCACCCGAGGCAAGCTGCATTGGGTCAACAGCGCGACGCCGCTTCGATGGCATCCGACCCGACTCGCGAGTCACCTCACCCTGCCCCAGCACGTCAGCCTCGGTTACCAACACCAGGTCAGCAAAGGCCACGCCTTCACGCAACCGAGCCGTCGTGACCGTAACAACGTCTTCGGCAGGCGCGCTTGAGATCCCTTCGGTGAAGATGACAGGCACACCCTCATCGCGCATGCTGTGCGCCCAACGCTCCGCGGTGCCATGACCTTCGGCCACGAAAACTACGCGGCGCCCCTGGGCCAACCAAGCCCGAATATCACTGAGCGCTTGCCCTACATCGCCGCGATAGTCCGGCACCGCCTCGGCATCTAGTCGTTGGTCATCCTCGGTTTCAGCAAAGGGCGCCGTCGACCAAAAACCCACTCCCCTGTCGCGGGCGCTGGACCACACATCCGCGAGATCGCGATAGGCCGATGCGCCCAAATCTAGCGGGGTGAGCGCCCCGGCCGCCGCGTTGTGCCAAGAAGCATCAAGAAATTCCAGCGATGTGCGCACCAGGTCTTCCGCCCGGCCACGCACCCGCTGCGGGTCACACAGCGCGATGCTCGAATGGGCAGGCAGCGACTCGACCAGCAGCGATAGGTCATCCACCAGCACCGGCGCCAACGCCTCCATGCCGTCAACGCTGATGCCCTCGCTCAACTGCTCCGCAATGCTGGCCATCTCCGGGTGCGTCTGCATCAATGTCTTGGCTCGGGCACGCACCGCCGGGGTCAGCAGCAACTCTCGGACGGGAAGGGCGGTCAATCCCTGCTCAACCAGATGCAGAGACCGTTGGTCGGTGACGGAAAATGCACGGACCTCCTCCACGGTGTCGCCCCATAGTTCAACGCGCAGTGGATGTTCATCATTGGGTGCGAAGACATCCAAAATGCCACCGCGCAGAGCAAATTGCCCGCGACGTTCTACCAGATCTGTGCGCGTGTAACCGAACTCCACCAAACGTTCCGCCACCTGCGCCAGGTTGATGTCCGTACCTGGCTTAGCTACAACCGGGACAATTGAACCCAGTTCAGCAACCATCGGTTGCAGCACAGCGCGAACGGGGGCAGTAATGACTCGGAGTTTTGCATCTTTACTACTCAGTCTGGCGAGTACGCGTAGACGCTGACCCACCGTGTCCGCCGCCGGACTCAACCGCTCATGCGGCAGCGTTTCCCAACCCGGAAATACTTCAACCGACCCCGCACCAAGCAGGTCGGTTAGACCGGCGGCAAGGTCCTCGGCTTCGGCCGCAGAGGACGTAACGGCAAGAACCACACCATCAATCGCTGATGAACATTCGGCCACCAAGAAGGGTCGAGCGGCCGCTGGGGCAACGATAAGCCCACCATCGACCGATCGATCGTGGAAATCAGCACCGGCGTTTACCGAAGCCCGAAGTGCCGAAAGAGTCACTACCGACCGGCTTCAGCCATGGCTGATTGCAGCGCCGACGCTATGCCGGGGTGACCCACAACAAGGTCGGTGACATAGGGATGTGCCTTGTTGAATGCGATCGGCTCACCATCAATATGACGTGCCGCTAGGCCATAGGCATGGGCCACCGAAAGTGGAGCCGCAACGTCCCACTCCCAAAAACCAGTGTCGTGCACATAGGCCTCGGCGCGACCGCTGAGAATGACGTTGACCTTGGCGCCCACCGATCCCACGTCGATGACCTCCACCCCGGCGGTAAATCCCTGCTCAGCGAGGCGGGCGCTAAGAATGTCAACCGCGGCATGAAGTACAGCCGGTGGACGAGTGCGCGAAGCGACAATGCGTAATGGCCGATCGGTGGGCAATTCGGTAAACACCGGGGCAATGTCTGCACTCGTTCGCGTCATTTTCTGGGCGGGCAACTCAACAACTCCGGCGGTCAACCGCCCACCCGTCGGTGCGGATTTGTCTTTAGTCCACAGCACGATATGAACGGCAAAGTCTTCGCGACCCTGACCAAACTCACGCGTGCCGTCCAGCGGGTCGACAATCCACACCCGCTCTGCGTCGAGTCGTTTGGGGTCGTCCACTGCCTCTTCACTCAGCACGTCATCGCTAGGTCGCAACTGGCTGAACCGGGCCACGATGTGCTCATGCGATCGTTGATCACCAAGATCGCGCAACTCGGTAACGGCCGCTGCGTCACTGGGCACCCCGAAGGTGTTCCGCATATCCATCAGCAGCAGTCCGGCTTCTTCAGCAATGAGCTTTGCCACTGCCACGTCGGTCAATTCATCCATCAGCCCTCACCCTTCGCGATCGGAAACTCCATCTACGGTCCGGTTGAATTCATTTTGCGCCGCCGCTACGCCGCGGCTCACTATTTCGTGAGCAGCGATCGCGGCCTGGTCGATAATTTGGCTAACATCATTGCGTTGGGCGGCCGGAAAAGCACGAAGCACAAAGTCGGCCGTGTCCTGCTGTCCAGGTGGGCGCCCGATGCCGACACGCAGCCGGATAAATTCCCCCGTTCCAAGACTGGATCGCGTGCTGCGCAATCCATTGTGCCCATTGTCACCACCGCCCTGTTTGATGCGCAGAGCACCCAGCGGCAGATCTAGCTCATCGTGAATCACGATCAAGGACTGCTCAGTGGCGCTAAAGAACTTAAGCAGTGAACTAATGGGACCGCCGGATTCATTCATGAAACTGTGCGGTCGAGCCAGCACCACCGACGCACCTTCCCAGTGTGTCTGGCAGATGTCACTGCGCGTCTTCTTCGATTGCTTCCACCGACTCCGTGCCTGCTCAACCAACACATCGGTCACCATGGCACCGATGTTGTGACGGGTACCGGCATAGCGTTCGCCAGGATTACCCAACCCCACCACAATCCAGGTGGTCGGCTGCTGCGTCATAAAGTCATCTCCGCCTTACCGCGCAGACCGAGTGGACCAGTCTTGGTTAGGAGTTTTCGCCCTCGGTTGCTGCCGTCTCACCGGCATCACCGCTGGTGGACTCAGACTCATCTGACTCTTCAACATAGGAGCCGGAGAATTCCGGCGCGCTTTCTGCAGCAGCAGCAGCCGCTTCTGCCTCGGCAACCCGAGCCAACGAACGAAGCTCACGGGCCTTGGCTTCAGCGGCATCAATGACGATGAGGTCAATGTGCTCCACATTGCGGCGGACGGGATCACGCTGCACATCGCGGGGTTTGGTGATTACCGTGGCGCCATCAACGTGAATCTCCAGCGTCACCGAAGGCTGACGCAGCGCGAGGGTGAGTTCGTGCTCGGGCAGGGAGACATGGACCACGCTGGTACCCCCGGAGTACATGACGGCGGGGATGCGCCCGGCCCGTCGCAACTGTCGGGCAGCACCTTTGCCAAATGAACTACGGGCTTGCGCTTGCAAGGGCACAGACACGACAGACTCCTCCAGGGATAACGCTGATTAAGGCAGATACGGGCGGTGGTGAGGTGCACTCACCGCCACAGAAACCAGGCCAATGGCCTCGGCTCTGTCGATAACGGTGCGATACACGCAACCCTCGCCTAGAACGGGTTAAGACTACCTCTGCGACTAGCGGTCAAACAGGGTGGGTTCGGCTGGCTCAAACATTCGGGTCACCGAGCCATCGGTGAAGACTTCGTAGATGGCCTGGGCGAGGAGCGGTGCGATGGGCAAAACGGTCAATTTCTCAAACCTGCGGTTGTCTGGAATGGGCAATGTGTTGGTGACTACGACCTCACTGATTCGTGATTCCATCAACCGCTCACGTGCGGGGTCACTCAAAATTGCGTGTGTGGCAGCCACAATGACATCAGCGGCGCCACTATCAAAGAGTGTTTCGGCTGCCTGCACGATGGTGCCGCCGGTGTCGATCATGTCGTCAACGACAACGCAGACGCGCCCTTCAACATCGCCGACAACCTCCAGCATCTTGACCTGATTCGGTACATCCGGGTCTCGACGCTTATGAATGATGGCCAGTGGCGCGCCGAGAATGTCGGTCCACTTCTCGGCCACCCGCACCCGACCAGCATCGGGTGACACCACGGTGATGCGAGACCTGTCCACCTCCCGCGCCACATGGTCGGCAAGTAGTGGCAACGCAAAAAGGTGATCCACAGGTCCGTCGAAGAAGCCCTGGATTTGAGAGGTGTGTAGGTCCACGCAGATCAGGCGGTCTGCCCCTGCAGCCTTGAATAGATCAGCCATGAGCCGGGCTGATACGGGCTCACGGCCACGATGCTTCTTGTCTTGGCGGGCGTAGCCGTAAAACGGCGCGATCACGGTGATGCGCTTGGCCGAGGCGCGCTTGAGCGCATCCACCATGATGAGTTGCTCCATGATCCAGGTATTGATCGGAGCGGTATGGCTTTGCAACACGAAAGCATCGCAGCCACGTACGGACTCTTCGAACCGGACGAAGATCTCGCCATTGGCAAAGTCATAGGCCGAAATGGGACACAGATCAACGCCGAGTTGATTGGCGACCTCTTTGCCAAGCTCAGGGTGCGATCGACCCGCAAGCAGGACCAGGCGCTTATTGGGCGGGACGCTCAGGGTGCTCATTGAGATTCCTCCTTGGACGCCGGCGCAGATGCCGGTGTTGCTAACTGTGCGGCCGCTGCAGATGCGGTTCCGGCTCTTCGTCGTTGCACCCAACCGGAAATATTGCGTTGCCTTGCCCTACCGACCGCCATGGCGCCAGCCGGTACGTCTTCAGTGATGACCGATCCGGCCGCCGTGTACGCACCGTCGCCGACCGAAATGGGCGCGATGAGCATCGTGTCGCTTCCGATTCGCACCTGGTCTCCCACAATCGTGTGGTGCTTGTTTGCGCCGTCGTAATTAACAAAAACTGTTGCCGCACCTATGTTCGTACCGATACCAATGACTGCATCTCCCACATAGGAAAGGTGGGGTACCTTTGATCCGGTGCCCAGTTCAGCATTTTTCATTTCCACAAAAGCACCGGCCTTGGCCCCGATACCGAGGCGCGTACCAGGACGCAAATACGTGAAGGGGCCTACCGTTGCCTCGTCGCCGATGACCGCAAGCTCGCCCATCGTGTGCACCACACTGGCCCCCACGCCCACCTCACAGCTTTTCAGTGTTGTTCCCGGTCCGATGCGGGCACCGGTAGCAATCGTGGTCGGTCCCACAAGATGTGTTTGTGGCATCAGCACCACATCTGCGGCCAGATCGACATCGACGTCGATCCACACGCTCCCCGGATCGAGAATCGCTACCCCGGCGCGCATCCATTGATCGTTGATGCGTTGCTGCATGAGTCCGGCTGCGCCAGCCAACTGCACCCGATCGTTAACGCCCAGGATCTCACTGGCATCCGGCACGAGCCAGGCGACCAAGCGCTCATCTTCTGCGCTCAACAGAGCTAACACGTCGGTGAGATATTCCTCTCCCTGCGCATTGGCTGTGGTGATGTTGGCCAGCGCACGCATCAGCGGACGGCCGGCAAAGACGTACATCCCGGCGTTAATTTCGTCGATGGCCAAGGTGGCGGGGTTGGCGTCCTTGTGTTCGGTGATCGCGATGATCTCGCCGCTGGCATCGCGCACCACGCGCCCGTAACCGCTCGGATCGGCTAGGCGCGCGCTCAGCAGCGTGGCCGTGGCCGCCGCCGCCTGATGCGTGGAAAGAAGCTGCGCAACGGTGCGACCGGTAAGCAGCGGGGTGTCCCCACTCAGGACGATCACGGGAGCCTCAGTGTCTAGGTGAGATCCATCAATCAACGCTTCCAGCGCCACACGCACCGCGTGACCGGTCCCCGCCTGCACCTGCTGAACAACGGTGTCTACCCACGGGGCAACCTCATCAAGGTGCGCAATGACTTCGTCGCGTCCGTGTCCCACCACGACCATCACGTGTGCGGGTTCAATTTCAGCCGCCGCCGACACCACATGCTGCAGTAGGGAGCGCCCGGCGATGCTGTGCAACACCTTGGGGCGCGAAGACTTCATCCGGGTGCCCTCGCCCGCGGCGAGAATGATCACAACCGGGGAACCGGAGCCGGGGACGGCGTTCATCGGGACGAACCCTACTCTGCCCATGGTGCTCCCGGAGAGGGAGTCGAACCCCCATTCAGAGATTCAAAGTCTCTTGTCCTGCCATTAGACGATCCGGGATAGCAATCCCGCATTGTGCCATCCTCCCTCGCCGACGCTCGCTGCGGGCAGAGGACAGGTGCATCGACCACCTACGCATCCGTAAGTTACGGTGTAGTAAGTTTTTAGTCATACCTCAAGGAGTACATATGTCGACCCCAGCCCCCACCACGTCGCCGGTCCCCACCACGGTGCCCATCGAACGTGGCATGCGCACCATCATCGGCGCCTTCGTCGCCATTCCGCTGCTCGCGGTCGCCCTCGCCGTGCCGGTGGCCTGGGGTGGCTGGCTCAGCTGGGTGGACATCACGCTTGCAGCGGTGCTGTATGTGATTGCCGCCGGCGGCATCACTATCGGTTACCACCGCCTGTTCACGCACGGTTCCTATAAGTCCCCCCGGCTGGTTCGGGTGCTGCTCGGTATCGCCGGTGGCCTGGCCATTCAGGGTTCGCTTGACCAGTGGGTGGCCGACCATCGTCTGCATCACGCGCGCAGCGACGAAGACGGAGACCCGCACAGTCCCTGGCGCTTTGGCACCACTCGTCGCGCCGTTGCTAAGGGTCTCGTTTATGCCCACATTGGCTGGCTGTTCGATTCCAACAACACTTCGGTCGAACGCTATGCACCTGATATTCGTGCCGACCGTGATCTTGACTGGATGTCACGCAACTTTGGTTGGTTAGTCGCTACGTCACTTCTTCTCCCAGCATTGCTCGGAGGTCTCATCACGTGGTCGTGGTGGGGTGCGCTCACCGCGTTCTTCTGGGCCGGACTTGTGCGGGTGGCCCTGGTTCATCACGTGACCTGGTCAATCAATTCCCTGTGTCACGTCTTCGGTAAACGACCCTTCACCACCCGTGACAATGCAACGAACCTCGCCTGGCTGGCACTGCCGTCCCTGGGCGAATCGTGGCACAACCTGCACCATACCGAACCCACCTCAGCCCGACACGGGGTACTCCGCGGCCAGTTCGATCTCAGCGCAGAGATGATCCGGTTCATGGAAAAAACCCGCCTCGCCTATGACGTCCGCTGGCCCAAACCGGAACGACTCGCCGCGAAACTCAAAGACCCCGAAATGCGCCGGCGTATCCCCGGGTGGGTCGAACCGACACAGCCGTAGCACTACAGTCGCCGTATGCGCATGACCGGCCGTGAGCGGCGTGAACAATTACTCGCCGTGGGTCGCACGCTTTTCGCCGAGAAGGGTTACGAAGCGGTTAGCGTCGAAGAGATCGCCGCAAAGGCTGGCGTCTCCAAGCCCATCGTTTACGAGCACTTCGGTGGCAAAGAGGGTCTCTACGCGGTGGTCGTCGACCGGGAAATGAACACGCTGATGGAGCGCATCACCAACTCACTCCATGGTGACCATCCACGACAACTTCTCGAGCAGGCCGGTTTGGCCCTGTTCGACTACATCGACGAAAACTCAGAGGGCTTTGCCATCCTGGTTCGAGACTCACCGGTGTCCCAGCAGACAGGATCCTTTGCCAGTTTGATCGTGGACATCGCCGGGCAGGTTGAAGACGAACTTGCCGCTCAGTTTGCTGCCCACGACCTACCCAAAGGCCTCGCTCCCGCCTACTCGCGCATGCTCGTCGGCATGACCGCCTTGACCGGCCAATGGTGGCTTGACGTTCGCAAACCTCGCAAGGAAGAGGTCGTTGCGCACATCGTCAATCTTGCCTGGAACGGTCTTTCCCACCTAGAGCCAGCACCCCAACCGCTGCGGGTGACCGAGCGCAAGAAAAAGAACTAGCGTGAACGAATCGGATCCCTTTTCGGATCCCTATCCTGATCGCGACGACATTGACCATGATGATGTGGACCACATCGTTGCGGCGTGGCGCCGGGAGAGGCCCGATTTGGATGTGTCCCCGCTAGAAGTGTTCTCTCGCATCAGCCGACTCGCCCGCCACCTAGACATCGCCCGGCGAACTAGCTTTAGCCACCATTCCCTCGATGCCGGTGAGTTTGATGTCCTGGCTGCGCTGCGTCGGTCTGGCGCCCCCTACGCCATGACACCGGGGCAGTTAGCGGCCAATACGTTGGTCAGCACCGGCACCATCACTAATCGGCTGGATCGGTTGGAAGAAGCACAACTTATTTCGCGAGCGCCGGACATCAGTGATCGTCGGGTGGTGTCCGTTCAACTCACCCCTTTCGGCTGCGAACGCGTCGATGCCACCCTGACCGAACTTCTCCTGCGCGAGCGCGCCATTTTGGCTTCCCTGGGCCTCCAACAGCAGCAGCAGTTGGCCGATCTTTTGCGGTCGCTCACACAAGGCTTCGACATCACCTAACTCAGGCTTACCTAGACAGCACCAACGCCCGGTGATTCCACTCGGGCCCCGGCAACGCCACCGGTGACCGCGTGCACCCGGGTTGTTTCACCGCTGCCGCTCAGGAACACGGCCAGATCGATCGCATGATCTCGGCTCTCAGCCAAGAAGAACACGGTGGGGCCACTTCCGGACACCATGCCAGCCACGGCTCCACCTTCTCGACCAGCCGCCAGGACTTTTGCTAGTTGCGGCCGGAGTGACACCGCTGCCGGTTGCAGATCGTTGTGCATGGCCGCACCGAGGGCGGCTGCATCATGGGCACGCATGGCCGCCATCGCCTCGGCAGGGATGATCGGATCAGCAACTGACTTTTCGATATTTTGGCGATCAAATTCCTGATACACCGCAGGCGTTGACAGTTGCGCGTCGCTCGCCGAAATGACCCAGTGCCAATCCTGTGCCGTAAGAACCGGGGTGAGTTTTTCACCGCGCCCCAGTCCCAGCATCGTTCCACCGTGTAGCGCGAAGGGAACATCAGATCCCAGTTGTGCGGCGAGGTCGTCTAGAACGGTTCGGCTAAGCCCAAGGTTCCACAGAAGATCTGCGGCGAGCAGGGCAGCGGCCGCATCAGCACTACCCCCGGCCATGCCGCCGGCCACCGGAATGCGCTTGTCAATGTGCACGTGAACATCGGGTGCAACTTCCCCCATTTCGGCCACCATGAGCACGGCGCGGGCAGCAAGATTGGATGCATCCGTAGGCACAGCGCCAGCATCGACGCCGGACACACTCACACTCACCCCCTGCCCATCGCCATTGCTTTGAAGATCAACCCGATCGCGCAGATCTACCGCATGAAACAGTGAGGCCACGGAGTGAAAGCCGTCTGTGCGCATTGGACCAACCTTCAGCACCACGTTCACTTTGGCCGGGGCGCTGACGCTGATAGACATGACCCGACCCTACGTCGTGATCCCTACAGCAGCCGTGCGGCCGCGGCAATGCGAGCGAATTCGGTGACTCCCAACTGCTCACCTCGCGCAGAAGGATCAATGCCGGCAAGAATCAGGGTCTCCTCAGCGCGATGTGGCGATCCTGCCCACGGAGCAAGGGCAGCGCGAAGTGTCTTGCGCCGCTGCGCAAATGCAGCATCCACCACCGCAAATGTCTGCTGCCGTGTTGCGCCTTCCTCCGGCGGCGATCGGTGCTGAAACGCCACCAGCCCCGATTCAACCCGAGGCGCAGGCCAGAAGACCTGCGCAGAAACACGCCCGGCTCGCTGGGTGCTGGCGTACCAGGCCATCTTGACCGATGGCACACCGTAGACACGACTGCCCGGCGCAGCAGCCAGCCGGTCAGCCACCTCTGCCTGCACCATCACCAGGCCAAGGTGAATGGAGTCAAAATGCTCGAGCAAATGCAGTAGCACCGGCACGGCCACGTTGTACGGCAGGTTAGCCACCATCGCTGTCGGCAGGGTGCCCAGCTCGCACACGTCAAGCGCGTCGGCGGTAATCACAGTTAGTCGATCTGCGCTGTCAGGTTGGTACGTAGCAACCGTTTCGGGCAGTGCATTGGCCAGAATTGGATCAATCTCCACTGCAATTACCCGCTGCACGCGCGGAAGCAGAGCCAAGGTGAGCGACCCAAGACCGGGACCCACTTCAAGCACGACGTCATCGGGGCCGACCCGGGCCTTTTCCACGATGCTGCGCACCGTGTTCGGGTCAATAACGAAGTTTTGACCGCGCTGCTTAGTGGGACGAAGCCCTAATTTATCGGCCAGTTCCCGCACCTGACGGGGTCCGAGAAGTCCGTCTTTCACCAGTCCCCAAAAGCGCGCATACTGTTGTGCCACAGCGCCTCACAGAGACTGTCCACCGTTTCGCCGCGAGTGGCAGCCATGACCTCAACCGTGTGCGGAATTAGGTAGGAAGCATTCACTCTCCCGCGATGGGGCACCGGGGTGAGATAGGGCGCATCGGTTTCTACCAGCACAAGTTGTCTCGGCAGTGCCCCTAGAGCGGCCCGCAGCGGCTGCGCGCTGGGAAAGGTGACAACCCCGGCGAAGGAGCAGTACCAGTCGTTCGCCGCACATGTGAGCGCCATCTGTTCGTCACCAGAAAAACAGTGAAAAACCACCCGGTCGGGAGCGCCCTGCTCCAACAAGATTCTGATCACATCCTCGTGCGAATCACGATCGTGGATTACCAAAGTTTTGTCGTAAGTCTTCGCGAGTTCGATGTGCTGACGAAAGGATTCCTGCTGAGCGGGACGACCCTCCTCGGTCGTCCGAAAATAGTCCAGGCCCGTCTCGCCCACGGCCCGAACCCGGGAACTGTTCAGCAGTCCTTCAATCTGTTCAATCGCCTCCGCTAAGGCCGGCAAACCCTCTTCAACACCCAGCCGCGCAGCATCATTGGGGTGCAAGGCAACGGCGGCAATGACGGATTCGTGCTCATCTGCCACCGATGCCGCCCACTGTGAAGACACCACATCGCAACCAACCTGAACCACCCGCGTCACATTGACCGATGCTGCCCGCTGTAGGGCGGTGGCAACCCCGAGAGCCTCTTCGCTACCGCGCAGGTGCCGATCCACGACATCAAGGTGGCAGTGGGAATCAACGACGGGTGAGGGCAGCGATGAGGGAATGGGTGGCCGGCCAGGGTTGCTTTTCGACATTATTCGTCCGAATCGCGATCCACGAGTCGGGGAAACAAACCCTCCCCCTTCACGACCGGTGTTGAGGCAGGTAGCTGACCCCAGTCGCCAACGTGTTCGATTCGCTGATCAGCAATTGCGCCGAGAGCTTGCTCTGCACCAAGCTGCTCCCACAGCGCCGCCATCGTTTTCGGCATCACCGGGTAGTACAGCACCGAAATGGCGCGTAACGACTCAATAATCGTGTTCAGCACTGTATCGAGCCGAAGTGAATCGGCTTCGTCCTTCGCCAGCACCCAGGGCTGCTGCTCGGTGACGTACTGGTTCACCACTTCGACAAATTCACGGATCGCCGCGATACCTGCAGAGAAGTCCAACGCCAGCATGCGCTCATCAGCCCGAGCCACAGTGACAGCGAGGAGTGCGACGAGATCATTTTCCGCCTGTGTGAGTTCACCGGCCACCGGTAGCGCACCGTCTCTATACCGCTGCACCATCGCCGTTCCGCGAGACGCAAGATTGCCTAAACCATTGGCAAGTTCAGCGTTGTAGCGCGCGGTCATGTCTTCCCACGAGAATGAACCATCGTGACCGAAGTTAATAGCTCGCATGAAGTAGTAGCGAAACGCATCCGACCCGAAGTGATCCACAATCAACTCTGGTGAAATACCGGTCAACCGCGTCTTGCTCATCTTTTCGCCACCCACCAGCAGCCAGCCGTGCGCGAAGACCTTGCGTGGCAGCGGCAAACCCGCCGCCATCAGCATCGCCGGCCAAAACACGGCATGAAACCGCAAGATGTCTTTACCCACCAGGTGAACGTCAGCCGGCCACACCCGATCGAACTCAGTCGCGGCAGCACTTCCCGGTGCGGCCCCGTAGCCCACAGCGGTGACGTAGTTCAGCAGTGCATCGAACCAGACGTAGGTCACCTGTTTTTCATCCCAGGGCAGCCCGATGCCCCAGGTGACACTTGACCGCGACATGGATATGTCTTTCAGGCCCGCGCGCAGGAAACTCATCACTTCGTTGTACGCACTCACCGGCTCAATGGCTGAGGGGTCCTGCTCGTAATGCTCAATCAGGGCATTGGTGAAGGCAGATAATTGAAAAAACCAGTTGGCCTCACTCAGCATCTCCACCGGTTTGCCATGCACCGGGCAGAGCACCGTGCCGTCTTCTTCGGTGATGACGTCGCCGGGAAGTTTGAACTCCTCGCAGCCCACACAGTAGGGGCCTTCGTAGTCTGCCTGGTACACGAAACCGTTATCCCGCACTACCTGCCAGAAATGCTGAACGCCGACACGGTGGCGTTCCTCGGTTGTGCGAATAAACCCGTCGGTGGCCGCATCGATGGTGTTCAGCACCGGCTGCCAGGACTCCCCCACAAGTCGGTCGCACCAGTCCTGCGGGGCGACACCGGCCGCTTCAGCCGCACGCTGCACTTTTGTGCCGTGCTCATCGACACCGGTTTGATACCACACCTGTTCGCCTCGCTGGCGATGCCAGCGCGTGAGCACGTCGCCGGCGGTTGTGGTGTACGCATGGCCGATGTGCGGGGCGTCATTGACGTAGTAGATCGGCGTCGTGACGTAATAGGCGGCCATGGTGGCCGATCCTACGGAGGTGGCCCGCCTAGGCGTGCAGCGACCACGGCGTCATAAACCTCTCGCCGACTTACCCCCGCGGCATGGGCCACGTCAACCAAGGCCACCTTGCGATCTGTTCCCAACGCGATGAGGTCGGCTACCTGCTCGGCCCATTCCGCTGGGTTACCGCTGTGTTCAGGTGCCGGAGCACCTTGAACCACCAGGGTGATTTCACCTCTAACGCCGTGCTCGTTGACGTGATCTCGCAACACCCCAACGGTGTCTCGGCGCACCTCCTCATAGGTTTTTGTTAGTTCCCGACACAGGGCCGCGGGTCGTTGGCCGCCAAAAACTGCGGCGAGGTCGTTGAGCATGGCGGCGAGCCGATGGGGTGCTTCGAAGAACACCATCGTGCGCCGTTCCGTGGCCAACTCCTGCAGTCGTCGCGTTCGCTCACCTGATTTGCGTGGCAGGAAACCTTCAAAACAGAATCGATCCACCGGTAATCCGGATGCGACCAGGGCGGCCAGGACCGCGCTTGGGCCGGGCAGGATCACGATCGGAACATCGGCGGCAATCGCCGCACGCACGATCCGGTACCCCGGATCACTAATCGCCGGCATCCCGGCATCAGAGACCACCAGCACGTCGCGGCCGGCGGCAAGATCTGCCAGGAGGCCCTCAACGCGTTGCGCTTCCACCGAGTCGTGCAAAGACACCACCCGGCCCGTTGTCGTGATGTTGAGGTCCTTGGCCAATCGGCGTAGCCGACGCGTATCTTCCGCCGCGATCACATCGGCACTGGCCAAAGCCGCACAGAGGCGAACGGTGGCATCACCACTGTTGCCGATCGGTGTGCCCGCGAGCATAAGTCGGCCGCTAGCAGGATCGGTCATGTATGCATCCTGCCAGCAACATAACCGGTGCCGGACACCTACGATGGCGTGATGATCTCCGCGGACATCGACGTGCCCGCAAAGCGTCGTTCGTGGGGCAGCAAGGATCTGTGGTTGGGCTGGGGCGGACCCCTCGCGGTCACCGCGGTTGCCGGGATCATTCGTTTCACCAATTTGGGTCGCCCAAATGACGTCGTCTTTGATGAGACCTACTACGCCAAGGACGCCCTCGCCCTGCTGCGTTTTGGTACCGAGCATTCTTTCCTCGAAGGTGCCGACGACACAATCTTGGCCTCCGACGGCAACTGGCGAACCCTGGACATTTTCACCGGGGATCCCTCCTATGTGGTGCACCCGCCGGGTGGCAAGTGGGTCATCGCTGCCGGTGAGTACCTGTTCGGCATGACCCCCTTCGGCTGGCGCTTCGCCGTGGCGCTGATGGGGACGATCGCGGTGCTGATGACCGCGCGCATCGCTCGCCGACTCACTAGGTCGAACCTGATCGGCATTACCGCCGGGTTGCTTCTCGCCTTGGACGGCATGCACATCGTGATGAGCCGAACGGCCGTATTAGACATGGTGCTGTCCTTTTGGGTGCTCGCATCCTTTGGCTTGCTCCTCATCGACCGGGACCAGGTACGAAAACGCATGGCCGACGCCAGTCCCGAACGATTATCCGGGATGGCCACCGAATGGGGTGCGCGGTTGGGTCCACGGCCGTGGCGGTGGGCGGCCGGGATCACCCTGGGCTTGGCCTGCGGGGTGAAGTGGTCGGGGCTGTGGTTTATTGCGGTTTTCGGCCTGATGACTGTGCTGTGGGACGTCGGTTTGCGCCGGCGACTCGGCGTGGGTCGACCATGGTCGGCCACCCTCTTTCGCAGCGCCCCACCCGCTTTGCTGGCCATAGTCGGGACCGCGATCGTGGTGTACCTGATCACCTGGTCGGGTTGGATACTTACCGATAGTGGCTGGGATCGTCAGTGGGCGCAGGGCCAGGATCCGTCGTGGGTGCCCGACTGGCTGCGCTCCCTGTGGCACTACCACTCCACCGCGTGGCGCTTTCATGTCAGTTTGGATTCTGAACATTCTTATCAGTCAAACCCGCTGAGTTGGTTTTTACAAACCCGACCGACCTCCTTCTTCTACGAGGGTGATCAGATCGCGGGCACGTGCGGTGCGCAAAACTGCTCCGCCGCGGTCAATGCCCTGGGCAATCCGGTGGTGTGGTGGCTGGGCAGCATGGCCTTGATCTATCAGGTGTGGCGCTGGGTGGCGTGTCGAGATTGGCGTTCTGGCGCTGTCTTGGCCGGTGTTGTGGCCGGTTGGGCACCGTGGCTGCTCTACCTCGACCGCACCATCTTCACGTTCTACACGGTCGTGTTCGTGCCTTTCATCGCCATCAGTTTGGCCATGGCCTTAGGCGCCGTCCTAGGTTCAGCCGACCGAAGCCCGACCCGCCGCCGTTGGGGGGCGATCGCGGCCGGTGGAGCTGTGCTGCTCACGGTCATCGCTGCCTGGTGGTTCTATCCGATTTGGACCGGACTCCCCGTTCCATATGAGCAGTGGACCTGGCGCATGTGGATGCCGACCTGGATTTAGGCGCATTCCTTATCGCGCCCGTCGCGCTGCAGACACACGAACATGGGCAGCACGGACTTTTCTCGATTCCCAACGGCTGGCTGGACAAGCCGGAAGCGACGTGTCTCATAGGGCTTAAGTCCATCGGTGGGCAGTTTGACCCTGGTCATGAAGGGGTACTCGTCGTTGCAATAGCTCGCGCCCTCCCGGACGAGCAGCACGGCATCGGACTTCTTCCAACGCTTATCCACCTTGACCAGCACCGTGGTGTTCGCCGGTGGTCGAAATTTCCAGCAATCCTTCTCCACCACCACGGCGTAGGAGTTACCCGGTCTCGTACACCGGGTGGTGTTGTCCCTGTTGTCGTCACCGTCTTGGATCCAGCCGCAACCCACGATGGGCGTCGGCGCGGCATTGGCCGGGGCGGCACCTAACAGGCCCGCGGCCCATAAGCCACCGGCAGCCAGGGTGATCGACGCGGCCAGCACGGTCGCACGCGTGCCACGAACAGGACGTGATTGCTGCGATATAGCCATGTGGAGCTGAGGGGATTCGAACCCCTGACCCCCTCGATGCGAACGAGGTGCGCTACCGGACTGCGCTACAGCCCCGACGAGGTTGGTTACCTCGGGGGCTGCCAGGTTAGCAACCGCGGGCCCTTGATGCTGGCCATGCCCCCATCAGCCCGTTTGGTCGAACCGATCCTCAAGGCGGGCAGCGGTCGTTGAACGCTGTGTTGAACGCTGCGTTGATCGCTGAGTGGAACGGCGGCGCGGGGCAGTGGTTTGCCGTTGCACCTGCGCGGGTTGTTCGGCCGCCAGTTGACGCGTCGCGGTGTGGTTACGCGCTGCGAGTTGGCGTGAGCGAGTGGCTCCCATGGCTACGGCAAGGCTGATGAAGCCGGCGAGCAACACGAGGGGGGTGACCATGACCCAGGGGGCCGCCAGTCCAAGCGCCCAAGCGGTTGCTCCGGCCGCGGCGAGAGCAACGAGGGTGACGCCGATGACGCGGCGACGCCGCACGGAGCGATGTGCGGCCGTGACCGAACCGGTGTCTTTAGTTTTGAACCGGGACAGGACACCGAGGGCTTGCTCATGTCGTTGGCGGCGATGTGCTTCATCTGCGTCGTGGCGGCTCAGCCACATCGGGATCAAAACGGCAGCCCACAAACCTACGATTGCAACGTAGATCAGGCCCGTCATATATGCACGCTATGCGGTGGACTCACTCCGATCGTGGATCTTCATGGGCTGACCTGCTTCGTGTCGCGCCAGCGGGCCAGCACACCGCCGGGAACCTCGCCTCGAACCAGGGAAAAAGTCAGGTGATCACGCCAGTCACCATCAATGTGTAGATATCTTTCGCGCCGACCTTCCGGTCGAAAACCCAGCTTTTCAACCACGCGCAAGGATGCGGTGTTCTCCGGACGGATATTGATCTCCACCCGATGCAAACCAAGACCCTCGAAACAGTGGTCGGTGGCCATGGCCACGGCGGTGGGAATAATTCCTCGGCCGGCGACGGCGCCATCAACCCAGTAGCCGATGTACGCGCTGAGCAGCGATCCACGCGCGATACCGCCTACGGTGACCTGGCCAACCAGGCGATCATCGCTGATCACCACCCACGGTAACGACCGGCCCTCTCGTGCCTCGGCCCGTAATCGCCGCACCATGCCGGCAAAGCTGGACGGGGCGTCGTACTCGCCCAGAGGTAGCGTGGCTTCCCAGGGACGCAACCACTCCTGGTTTCGTTGGCGCACCGATCTCCACGCCGCGGCATCGCGAAGCCGAATAGGACGAAGGCTGATCGGCCCCTCGCGCAAGGTCACCGGCCAGGGGCGATTCACGTGGACGGCTCACGCTGCCAGTGGCCGCGTCGACCGCCAGTTTTTTCGATGAGCATCACACCATCAATTACCGCCGCCGGGTCCACCGCCTTCACCATGTCGATGAATGCCAATGCAGCAACGCTCACGCTGGTGAGCGCCTCCATCTCGACACCGGTGCGATCCGCCGTGCGCACCGTGGCGCGGATGGACACGCGGTCATCACCCACCTCAAGATCGACGGTCACGCCATGGATGGCTAGGGGGTGGCATAGCGGAATGAGATCGGCGGTCTTTTTTGCCGCTGCGATACCGGCGATTCGGGCAACGCTGAGTGCATCACCCTTAGGAATCTCCCCCGAGCGCAACAGCGCGATGACCTCGCTACTCACTCGCACGACGCCGGTGGCCGTCGCTGTTCGAACGGTGATGTCTTTGCTCGTGACATCTACCATGCGCGCTGCACCGGTGGCATCCAGATGAGTAAATGACGCACCCGACTTGGGAGTGCCGTGGGCATCGGTCATGACGCACCAACTCGATTACGTAGATCCATCACCGGCAGGACATCGCCCGGGGAAACGTGGGTGATGTGAGGCGCAATGACGGCCAGAGCATTTGCTCGAGCTAGTCCACCCAAAATATGTGACCCCTGCGCACCCACCGGTGTCACCGTCCACCCGCTCTCGCCGTAGTCGAGCCACACGCGCGCAAATTGAGTCTTGCCCTCGGGTGAGGTCATCGCTTCGGTACACACGGCATCAACACGAGGACGTTCCGTGTCGGCGTATCCCATCATGCGACGAATCATCGGACGCACGAACACCTCGAAGGACACATAGGAACTCACCGGGTTTCCGGGCAGCGTGACAATGGGGATTCCTTGTTCACCGAGGGTTCCATACCCCTGTGGCATCCCCGGCTGCATCGCCACTTTGACAAACTCCACGGTGCCCAGGCGCGACAGGACCGCCTTCACCGTGTCGTAAGCACCCATGCTGACCCCACCTGATGTCACCAGCAGGTCTGCGCGCACCAGTTGGTCGTCGAGTGTGTCCATCAGGCGCTGTTCATCATCGGGGACCGGTCCGGCACGAAATGCCTCCGCCCCGCTGGCTCTGGCCGCTGCCACCAGCATCATCGAATTCGAATCAGCGATGAGGCCATGCTTTAACGGTGTCCCTGGTTCAACAAGTTCGTTTCCGGTGGAGATCACCACGACGCGCGGTCGAGGATGAACCGGGGCGCTGCCGTGTCCTGCCGCGGCGAGAATGGCTATCTGACTTGCACCCATGAGTTGTCCGGCCGAAAGAACCACCTCGCCGGTATGCACATCTTCACCCGCTCGGCGGATAAAGCGACCGGCCACGCTGCCCTGCCAGATCGTCACGTTGTCAATGCCGGCATCGGTGGACTCCACCGGCACAATCGCATCAGCGCCATCGGGCAGTGGGGCCCCGGTCATGATGCGGATTGCGGTGCCCATTGTGACCCGCTCGGTGGCTCGATAGCCCGCGGGCACGTCATCAATCACCGTTAAGGTCACCGGGTTGTCCACCGATGCGGATGCAACGTCAGCGGCCACCACGGCGTAGCCATCCATTGAACTATTGTCGAATGAGGGCAGCGGCCACAGCGCCGAAACATCCTCGGCTAGCACGCAGCCTTGGGCATCAAGCAACGGAAGCTCTAACCGCTCCAGCGGGTGAATATTGTTCAAACAAACGGCGCGTTGCTCATCGACTGGACGCAGGTTCATCAGCGGTCACCCTTCATTTCCTCAAGGTGGTCCACCAGCCACGCATGCAAAGGTGGGCCGAGGTCGTCGCGTTCGAGTGCGAGTTGAATCACCGCTTGCAGATACGACAGGCGGTCGCCGGTGTCGTATCTGCGCCCGTTGAAGACGACCCCGCGCACTCCACCACCATCTACGGCCGGCATGGCTGCCAATTGCACGAGCGCATCGGTCAATTGAATCTCACCACCGCGTCCGGGCGGCATATTTTCCAATACGTTGAATACGGCCGGATCAAGCACGTAGCGACCAATGACGGCGAGATTGCTGGGGGCTAGCGCGAGATCGGGTTTTTCGATCAAATCGGTGACGATCACGTGATCACCCTGTGGCTGCACCGCCGCGCACCCGTAAAGCGAAATTTGATCGGCGGGCACCTCCATGAGGCAGATCACCGAGCCACCATGGCGTTGCTGGAGATCCAACATCTGAGCCAGCACCGGATCGCGCGGATCAATCAGGTCATCACCGAGCAGAACCGCGAACGGCTCATCGCCCACGTGGTCTCTGCCCATCAACACCGCGTGCCCAAGTCCCAGCGGTGCACCCTGGCGAATGTAGTGAATTCGAGCCAGGTCCACCGATGCCTCAACCAGGGCAAGGCGTTCGGTGTCGCCTTTTGACCGCAGTGACTCCTCCAGCTCGACCGTGCGATCGAAATGGTCCTCCAGGGCAGACTTATTACGCCCGGTTACGAAGAGGAGATCGTCCAGACCCGCGGCGGTGGCTTCCTCCACCACATATTGAATGGCCGGCTTATCAACGACGGGCAGCATTTCTTTGGCGATAGCCTTGGTGGCAGGCAAAAACCGCGTCCCAAGTCCGGCTACGGGCACTACCGCCTTGGTCACGCGCATGACCTCACCCTAGAGGGAACACGTGACGGATGGGCGCAGGCCGGGAAGGGGACGCATCATGTGGTCCAAGGAAGACGCTCGTCGTTTCGCTCGCCAACAGCGTCGAGAAGCTCAGCGAAGCGGTCGCCCGGACGCATTGATGGACCCATCCCAGCGCACTGTTTTCACCGAACTCTTGAAGCGTCTGGATACGCCGACATCGAAGTCGACCATCGCGATGTATGTGAGTAGCACACGCGAACCACCCACCCACGAGATCATCTCCACCCTTGTGGCCCTGCCCGTGCGGGTTGTGGTGCCGCGGGTGCCATCCCATCAACGGGCGCTGCAGTGGGTGGAAGTAGACGAAACTTCGGCTTGGGAACCAGACGAGCGCGGCCTGTGGGCGCCGCTCGGTCAAGATGTGGGCCTCGATGGCTGCTCGGTGATCGTGGTGCCGGCACTACGAGTAAGCGCTGCTGGGGACAGGCTCGGGCAGGGAGGTGGCTACTACGACCGTGCCCTGGCCACGGTTGCGCCGCACGCGCAGGGTGGGCCCTGGCGTATCGGGCTGGTCTTTGACCACGAACTCACAGCCGAAACCGATTGGTACACCGAGCCGCACGACGAAACCCTTGATCTCGTCCTCACCCTCCCGCTATCCCGCCACCCACAGCCTGGCCGAGCGCCAACGCCAACAGACCCGCAGTAAGGGACACAGCAACGGCGAACAGGGCCGTCCAGCTTCGCCCGGCCCGAGCCAGGTCAATCGTGTCGATAGCAAAACTGGAATAGGTACTCAGCGAGCCGGTGACCCCCACCGCAAGAAACAGTGCCCAGTCACCATTCATGCCCGCCACCACGACACCGAGAACGAACGAGGCAAGTACGTTGGCAGCGGCAATGCCGATGGAAGCACTCACCATCACATTGTGTCTGCCTAGCAACACCTTCGACAGTTCGACAAAACCCCATCTCGCCACTGCTCCTATCGCGCCGCCCAGCACAACGAGCGCCAACGACGTCCAGGTGAACGCGGTCATGCTTGATTCACCCGAGCGCCCATCAACCGCCGCACGGATTCACTGCCTACCAGGACAGCCAGCAGGCAGGACACGACAGTTCCCAGCAGGTAGGCCAGTGCCATCGTGGTGGAACCGGTGGCGAGGAGGTCGATAGTTTCGCCGGCGTAGGCCGAAAAAGTAGTGAAACCGCCCAGAAAACCCACACCCACGAGAGCGCGCGCATAATCGGCGCGATTCCCCGGCCATGACCGAGCGCTCAGCCAGGCGCTGAGGCCGCCAATGAGCAGGCAGCCGATGACGTTGATCGTGAACGTGCCCCACGGGTTCCCACTTGCCGATACCGCTGGCGCACCTTGAGCCAGCCAGCGGATAGCGGCACCGAGGCCGCCACCAATACCGATGGCCGCGATGAGTGCGACCCGCGCGCGGGTGGGCACGATGCGCTCAGGCGTCGCGGCGCACGAAAAGGATCCAGGACGGAATGAGTAGGGCTAGCACCCACACCGTAAAGACTGCTAGGTGACCCCAGGACTCAGCACCGGTGGATTCAATCGCTTCCAGGGCACCGGAAAAGGGCAGCACCCAATCAATCCAGGTCCAATTCTGAATCCCTGCAATGGCCAAAATGATGGGCTCAACCACGGCCGCACCCACAATCGGCACCAAAATTCCCAGTGGCTGATTGCGAGAAAGCGCAGTGATAGCGAAAGCGAATAGTGCGAAAAGCGTGATGACCAGCACGGTTTGCCCGATCAATCGAACAGCGGTGCTGGTATCGAAATCGAAACTGGCATCGCCCACGAGTAGGCCGAGACGATCACCGAGGGCAACGGCAGCGATGGCCGCGACTGAAGTGGCTGCCACAACCGCGGTGACCATGATGACCTTGCCCCAAAAAACGTTGCTACGTTTGGGAAACAGTGCCAGGGTAATTCGAATGAGCCCGTGGCGATATTCCTGTCCAAACGACACCGCCCCCACAGTTACCAGCAGGGATGCCATCAGTAACACTGTGGCGGGGTTGAGGCCAAGGGGTGAAAAAACATTGCCATCGGGCGGTCCGCCGTCGGTTCGACCACTGTTCACAAATGATGCGCCGGCCCAGGCGAGGAAGAAAGCCAGGACAGCGGGCAGCGCAATACCTAACCCGATAAGAACCCAGGTAGAGCGGACAGTGGTGACGCGCAGCCATTCATAGCGAAGCACCGCACTCACTGGGCACCCCCCTGCGTCGAGGCAGAGTCTTGGACGGGCTGAAAGGCAAACTGCTGTTCGTCGCCGGTGAGGGCGAAGAACGTGTCTTCAAGGCTTGCCCGGCGTACGGCGAGTTCGCGCACGACGAGGCCTGCATCATAGGCAGCCTGGCCGATCTGGTCGGTGGAGGCGCCCGTTACCGAAAGGCCGTCGTCACCTTCCAGTTGCGATGACACATCAGTAAGTTTTTGCTGCAGCGCGCGGGGATCGGAGCAGCGCACGAGAACGTCGCTGCGCTGGGCGAGGAGGTCATCAACCGTACCGGCAGCAATGAGTTTTCCCTTGGCGATGACGATGATTTGATCGGCCATCATCTGCATTTCACTGAGGAGATGGCTGGAGACCAGCACCGCCTTTCCCTGGCTCGCATAGTGCTTGAGGAATTGACGCAACCACTGGATGGATTGCGGATCCAAGCCGTTGGCAGGCTCGTCCAGCATGAGCGTGCTGGGGTCGGCCAACACGGCGCCGGCCAGACCGAGGCGTTGGGCCATGCCCAGCGAGAAACCCTTGGGACGTTTGCCCGCAACTTCGGTGAGCCCCACCAACTCGAGGACCTCATCAATTCTGGACTTAGGTAGTTGACGATCCGAAGCGATCATGCGCAGGTGGTCGCGCGCCGTCCGACCGGGTAGGAAAGGCCGAGCATCAAGATGGGTCCCGACAACGGAGCTGCAGTGAGGGTGGTCGGTGAGGGGTCGGTCATCGAAGAGGGTGCGTCCCTCGCCGTGATCGAGACCGAGCATGAGGCGCATCGCGGTGGACTTGCCCGCCCCGTTGGGCCCGAGGAATCCGGTGACGACGCCATTGGGCACGGTGAAACTCAAGTCTTCAACGGCACGTAAGGAACCAAAGGACTTACTGATGGATTGCACATCTACTGCCATGTGGCCACCCTAACCAGAAGGGTGGCGCGCATCGCGCGTCATCTCCACAGCGAGGCTTAGCACTCACTGAAGTCGAGTGCTAATCTTTGGGGGTGCCTACGTATTCCTACACCTGCAAAGACTGCGGTGCCGAGCACGACATCGTGCAGGCAATGACCGACCCCACGCTCACCGAATGCCCCTCGTGCGGTGGTCATATGCGCAAAATGTTCAATAACGTGGGCGTAGTTTTTAAGGGTTCGGGGTTTTACCGTACCGACTCCCGCTCGAACGGGGAAAAGCCCAAAACCTCCACCGAAACCAAGGCCGATGCGAAGCTAGCCAATGCCCCCGCCGATAAGGCAAAGCCGGCCGAACAGCCCAGCACTGCGAAGCCAGCGAGTCCGGCCCCCGCGCCTAAGGCGTCGTAGTTTCCCGTCGCTACCCGACAGGCTGTGGATAGACGCACCACCGGCATAGCCGCTGGCCACTAGCGTCGCCCACATGCTGGGCACCTCACCGAAAAATTCCTCAACCGGCCTGCTCGATTCAAGCCGCGGCCTACTGCGCCGGCATCGCCGTATCGTGGCCGCACTCCTCGCTGCGATGTGCGTGCTGATCATTATGGGTGGTCGCAGTACCGCTGGCCCCATGGTTAATTTGGTTACTGCAGCGCAGGACGTACCTGCCGGCACAACGTTAAGCGAAGCCGATCTCGCGGTCACACCGGTGCCGGTCGACCTCGCCACCGCAGGTAGCTATGAAGTGCCTGGCTTGCTGGTGGGGAAAATTATCACCACGCCACTGCTTGCCGGTGAACTCATTACCACCACCCGGGTCTTGGGCACACGGCCCCAAACTCAACCCGGCGACGTGCTGGTGCCCGTTCGACTTGCTGATTCTGGAGCGGCAGGTTTGTTGGCTCCCGGCGATATTGTCAGCGTCATCGCCGCCAGCGTCGACGGACAGGCTCGCATCATCGCTCGCAATGCCCGCGTTGTGGCACAGCCCATTCCGCCGGCTGGATTCACATCGCAGAGCGGATCCCTGGTGCTGCTCGCAGTGTCACGCGACGATGCTGTCGAACTCGCCGCTGTGTCGATGCAACGAGCCCTTACCGCAGTTTTGCAATAAATTCCGGTCTAGAGTTGGTACATGATTACTGGCTTTCGTAACTTCATCACCCGTGGCAATGTGCTGGACCTCGCCGTCGCATTCGTTGCTGGCGCTGCATTTTCGGCCCTGGTCGCAGCATTCACCGAGGCATTCATCACCCCGCTGATCAATTTGGTTCTCGGTGGCGGCGTCGATGCCGGTCAAATCATCATCAACGATCAGACCATCAATATCTCGCTCATGGTCAATGCCGTCATCACCTTTGTTATCACCCTCGCGATCATTTACTTCGCGTTCGTTGTTCCCATGAACCGTTGGCGGGAGCGCCAGGAAGCAGCCGACGCGGTCGAGGCAGCCGAACCATCGGCGCAGGAATTGCTCCTGACCGAAATCAGGGATCTGCTTGCCGCTGAGCGTCGTTCCACATCGTGATGCCGTCGACCTCACCGCTGCTACCTATCCGTGGTGTGGTGGCACCTCGCGTAGATAGTCCTCGTCCTCGTAAGGTTCAACGCCTTCATCTTCAGTAATGTCAGGCAAAAGCGGTTTATCGTCTCTTGGTTGGGCCTGGCCTTTGGGTGCGGACACCTAGGCAGGCTAGCGTGGGTTCCATGCGGATTGTGTTGCTAGGCGCCACGGGCTATACCGGTCGACTTGCCGCCGAAACGATGGTGCGTGCCGGGTTGGCACCTACCCTGGCCGGTCGACGCCACGACGATCTCGTTCGGCTCGCTGATCGACTCGCCCCACTTGCACCCTCCCCACAGACAGAGCCGGGTATTGCCGTTGCTGACGCGACTGACAGCGCTAGCGTCCGAACCCTTCTCCACGATGGTGACGACGTGCTCGTCAGCACCGTTGGTCCGTTTATGGAGTTGGGCACCGCTGCGGTAGCAGCCGCCGTCGATGCTGGGGCCGGCTATTTAGATTCCGCCGGTGAGCCTCCCTTCATTCGCAGCATCTTCCAGGAATGGGGACCGCGGGCTGAAGAAACTGGTGCCAGACTCATCCCCGCATTCGGTTATGACTACGTGCCCGGAAATCTTGCCGGCGCCATCGTGTGCGCTCGCGCTCGAGAAACCGGACACACGCCCACCCGCGTAGACGTGGGCTACTTCGTGGACGGCGAGTTCGGACTATCTTCTGGCACCAAGGCCAGTGCCGCTGGGGTCATGCTGTCCCCATCCTTCTCTTTTCGCCAGGGGCAGTTGCTCAAGGGCAATCCCTCCGGCACGCGTTCCTTTGATGTGGGGCGCAACAGGAGCTGGAAGGCCATGCCGGTGGCAGGCAGTGAGCATTTCGGTCTACCACGCGTTGAATCTGATCTCACCGATGTCGGTGTGTGGCTAGGTTGGGCCGGTCGCTGGACTCCCGCGGCTGCTGTTGCCGGTCAAGTTGCCGGTTCCTTAGCGGCTATTCCTGGAATTGATTCTGGCGTCACGGCCCTGCGCCGTCGCCTCGCCAAGACAACCGGCCAAGGCCCTGATTCCGCCGCTCGCGGACGGGCTCGCACACTGGTTGTTGCCGAGGCTACCGATGCGGTGGGTCGACCCCTCGGCACGGTTTGCTTGACCGGACCGTCACCCTACGATCTCACCGCTGAACTTCTCGCGTGGGGTGCGGTTTCCCTTGCCACGAAGGGTGTTTCCCCCGGTGCGCATGGCCCTGTGGATGCGTTTGGTCTCGATGTGGTTGAGCGAGGTTGCGCCGATATGGGTCTCATCGCCATCACATGACAACTCTCGACCGCCATCTTATTGAAGAAAACACCTGGCGAATTCTGCGCCGGAACCATCAGGAGCGCATTGATGCTTGGATTGTTCCGCACCTGGACCGCCGCCGTCTAGGCATTGCGCATCCGGTGCAGGACTTCATGTTTGACTACTACAATCTCAGTCCGGCAAAACTTCGTCGCTGGCACCCGGGCTGGGGCTTTGCACTATGCGGCGACGTCGCCGAATGGTCCGATGTGCGTGGGTACCAAGTAAATAACAAGCACGCCTACGTTGATGAAAGCACCATCAACTACGCGCTCGTACACGATATTTTGCATCTGCTTGAACGCACCCAACAACGTCCGGCAGCTCTCGGCTGCTTCGGCCGACATGAATGGGCGATGGTCTACCAATTGAACCCCGGCGAAGTTCGACACTCCGCTAGACCGCTGCGTTTACCACCTGCGCAAATTGCGGAAGTGGTGGAGTCTAGCCCGCTGCGCTGCACTCATTTTGATGCATTTCGCTTTTTCACGCAGTCAGCAAAGCCGCTTAACTCCGTGAGTCCAACGCGCGCCACCCAGGCTGACTTGGAGCAGCCTGGGTGCCTGCATGCTGCCATGGATTTATACAAGTGGGCCTATCGCATCTACCCCCTTGTGGGTGCGGATTTACTGGCTGATTGCTTTGAACTCGCCCATCACACTCGCACCATTGACATGCGTGCCTCTCCCTACGATCTCACCGAGGCGGGCTATTTGCCTATCACGATCGAAACACCATCCGGACGCGCCGAATACGTTGTGCACCAGCGTGAAATCTCTGAGCGCGCCCAACGACTCCGAAGCGAACTAATTTCGGTGATCCACCGTGCCACTGACGCGACGAGCAGCTGCACGCCGGGCTGACGTGGCCCGGTTTTGGGCCTGGTGAATTTGGGACACGATGGCAAGCGCGAGAGCTTCTACGTG